>Ga0160428_1000352_pt1 | contig 53832 bp, 38 predicted proteins | sample SolpanmetagenomM_FD_108198 | JGI IMG/M metagenome (GOLD analysis project Ga0160428, IMG submission 108198) | Solar panel surface microbial communities from Lawrence Berkeley National Laboratory, California, USA - M | ecosystem: Engineered > Built environment > Solar panel > Unclassified ... | reverse complement strand
CCCACCTTGGGCAGGTCGGCCAGCACACGCTGGGCCTTGGCGAGGTCCTGCTCCAGGCGGTCGGCGGGCTGGCCTTTCTGCTTGAAGATGTCCATCGTTTCGACCGGAATGGTGTTCACCGTCTTAGGCCCGATGAGGTTCTCGACGTATTTCAGGTCGTCATACTTCGGGTTTTTGTTGCCGGTGCTGGCCCACAGCAGGCGCTGGGTGTGCGCCCCTTTGCTGCTCAACGCTTCCCAGCGCGGGCCGGCAAAAATCTCTTTGTAGAGCTGGTACGCCTGCTTAGCGCTAGCCAGGGCTACTTCGCCCACCAGTGACTCGGCCAGCTGGCCTTTCTCGCCGCCTTCGGCCGCCAGTTTTTCCAGCTGCGGGTCAATCAGCACGTCGATGCGGCTCAGGAAGAAGCTAGCCACCGAGTCAATATTCTCAAGCGACTGGCCCGCCTTCAAGCGGTCTTCGAGGCCCGCAATAAATGCTTCAGCCACTGCCTTGTAGCGCTCCAGCCCAAAAATCAGCGTCACGTTTACATTGATACCTTCCGAAATGAGCGTGCGAATGGCGGGTAGGCCTTCGAGCGTGGCGGGCACTTTTATCATCACGTTGGGGCGCGCCACATCCTTCCACAGCTGGCGGCCTTCGGCAATGGTGCCTTCGGTGTCGTGGGCCAGCTTGGGCGATACTTCCAGGCTCACGTAGCCGTCGCTCGAGTTGTCGTGGCTCTCGTAGAGGCCCTTAAACAAGTCGCAGGCGGCCTGTACGTCGGCCACGGCCAAGCCCACATAGATATCTTCCGCCGACTTGCCCTGGCGGGCCTGCTCCTTAATGGTCTCGTCGTAGTCGGCGCTGCCGCCAATGGCTTTCTCAAAAATGGCAGGGTTCGACGTTACGCCGCGCAGCGCGTCGTTGTCGATGCGGGCCTTCAGCTCGCCGTTTTGCAGCACTTTGCGGCTAATAAAGTCAAGCCACAGGCTCTGGTCCAGGCGGCGAATGTCAACTAAGGGGTTCATGGCAAAAAACTTAAGTGAAAACAAGGGGTAGGCAGGCCTCAAATGTAGCGGCCCCACTGCTTACGTACTACGTACAAATCAACAGTTTGGGCGGGGGTAGGGCGAGGCTTCAGGCACAAAAGCTACGGCTTGGCCGCCACTGTGGGCCAGCCGGTGGGGCTCCAGGCCAGCGGCTCGATGCGCAGCTTGGGCCTGCCATTGTCGTGGCCGTCGTAGCCATGAAATATCAGGTAATCAACCTTATCGAAGGTTGCCACGGCGTTGTGGCCCACCCCAAACCAGTTGGCATCGCCTTGCAGCACCAGCGTGCCGCCCCCCTGCTCCAGGGGCGTGCCAGCCTCGTCGAGGTAAGGGCCCGTTACGGTGCGGGCGCGGCCCACCATCATTTTATAGGTGCTCTGCGGCCCGCGGCAGCAGTAGTCAAACGACACAAAAAGATAATAATAGGCGCCGTGCCGAAAGATAAATGGCCCCTCAATGGCCCCATCACCGGGCAGCGAGTCGGCCAGCGCGGCCGTGCGCGGGCGGCGCGCCAGCGTGCGCCACTGCGCGGGCTCGGCCGGCCCCGTGAGGTCGGGCCGCAGCTGCACCAGCTTAATGCCGTTCCAGAACGAGCCGAAAGTGAGCCAGGGCGTGCCCCGCTCGTCGCGCACCAGATTGGGGTCGATGGCATTCCACATATCGCGGCCTGGCACCGACTCAATCACCGCGCCGTGGTCTACCCACTTAAAATCTTTGGCCTTGGAATCCAGCGTTTTATTCGTGGCCAGCCCGATGGCCGAGCGGTTTTTGCCAAACGTCGAAATCGAGTAAAACAGGCTGTACTGCCCATTGGCATACGAGATATCGGGCGCCCAAATGTGTTCCTTAAACCCCGGCACGTCGTGCTGGGCCCAGGCCGGGGGAGTAGCAAACACGGGCGGCTCGGCCACCCAGTGCTGGCGGTCTTTCGACGACCACACCGTGACGCCGTTGCCGGTGCCAAATAAATAGTACGTCCCATTCTGGCGCGTCAGCACCGGGTCGTGGATAGGAATAGCGGGTGGGACAGACTGTGCAGCGACGGGTAGGCTACTAGCCAAAAGGACCGCAAGAGCGAGGTTTTTCATTTGAAAGGCGCAAGGCCTACATAATCGATTGTGTAAATCGCCGCTAAGTACGGGTTTTTTTGGCACATTACCAGGTGTATCTAGCCAGAATATAAAAGGTTATTAGTCTAGCCTTGTGCTTTAGGCTGTCAGCTGGTACTATGCGCAAACGTTTGTGTATTTTTTGCTTGAGAATTGCCTTCGCTACCTGCCTGCTGAGCAGGTAGCTAAATTTTTACCGGCTGGCTGGCCAAATATTCCTGCCTTAGGGCCTGGCCTGGCTGAATAGTCTGGCTTAACCTAAATTTGCGGGCACGCCCACCCAGAGCAGTCCGGGATTTCGGCCGCTCTTTCCACGCATGGGTTCCCCTAAAAAAACAACGCTTGGCCCGGTTTCGAAGGCCGAATCGGTTCAGAAATCAGCGCCTAGCACGGCCAACGTTTCAATGGCTGACTTGGCGCGCGAGCTCGGGGTGTCGATGACGACGGTTTCGCGCGCGCTCAGCGACCACCACAGCATCGGGGCTGCCACCAAGCAGCGCGTACTCAAGCTGGCCAAAAAGCTCAATTATCAACCTAACCACCTCGCCGCTGCACTGCGCAAGGGCCAGAGCCGGCTGCTGGGCGTGGTGGTGCCCTACATTGAAGGCAAGTTTTTTCCTTCTGTTATTCAGGGTATTGAGCAGGCGGCTAGCAAAGCGGGTTTCAGCGTTATCGTGTGCCAGTCGCACGAAGATGTGCAGCTGGAGCGCCGCAACGTCGAAACGCTGCTCAACGCCCAGGTGGCGGGCGTGCTGGTGTCGCTGGCCCGCAACACCCAAGACTACCACCACTTCGACAAGGTGCGCAGCCGGGGCGTGCCGCTGGTTTTCTTCGACCGCATTCCGGCCGGTGGGCAAGTCAACTCGGTGGTGCTCAACGACCGCGACGGCGCGTTTCAATCCACGCGCCACCTACTGGAGCAGGGCTGCCGGCGCATTGCCCACCTGGCTGGCCCGGCGCACCTCAATATCTACCAGCACCGCCGCCAGGGCTACCTCGATGCGCTGGCCGCCTACGGCATTGCCCCCGACGAGTCGCTGATTATCAGTTCCAACATGGCTATCGAAGACGGTGCCGCCGCCATGCGCCAGCTGCTAACCCTACCCACCCCGATTGATGCCGTATTTGCCGCCGGCGACTCAGCCGTTCTTGGCGCGCTACAGGTGCTCAAGGCTCAGGGCATCCGAGTGCCGCAGGATATTGCCCTGGCGGGCTTCAGCAACGAGAGCTTTACGGCCATCACCGAACCACAGCTCACCTCCGTCGACCAGCGCTGCGAGGATATGGGCCAGGCCGCCGTGCGCCTGTTTCTGGAGCTGGCCGCTGCCCCCAATGCACCTTTTTTGCAGCGCCAGGTAGTGCTGCAGCCCGAGCTGTTTGTGCGCGAATCTTCGCGCCAGGCTAAGGGGTAGGGTCAGGGATTGAGGCGCCGCCTGCGCCCACTTACCCGAAATAATCGCCCTCGCTCATTACTTAGCAGTAGCTCCTGGCCTGGGAGGTACAGCACCGCTTCGGCCTGCCCAGTGGTAGGCAGGCGCCGGTAAGCCTTGGGCTGCTCGAAAAGCCGCGGGCCAGGTGCCCCTTCCAGCACAAACAGGCCCCCGTAGCCCAGCAGCGCCACCCGGCGCCCATCGGGGCTGAGGGCCGCGCCCGTTACGAGCGTGCGCAGCCGGATACTATCGCGCAGCGTAGCCACGTGGCGGCCAGGCCGCGCCGGCACCACGTAGTAGCGCGTGCGGTGCGCCGGCCCGCGGTCTTTGGTAAACAGGTGCAGCGAGTCGTGGTAAAAAACCATGGCCTCGCAGTCGAAATGCCGCCGCGCGAGCGGCGGCGGAAAGGCCGTTTGGTCGGGGTAGCGAAAGGCGATGGTATCGACCCGCACCCCGCCCGCGCCCGGCGAAATGCGGTAAATGGCCAGGTCGCGCCGGTCGTTGCGATTGTTGCCGAAGTCACCCACGTAGAAGCGGCCGGTCGGGTCGCGGGTCAGTTCCTCCCAGTCGCGATTGGGCAGCGGTGCCAGGGGTAGAGCGCCGCGCAGCTGCCCCGCTAGGCTGGCCTGGTAGAGCGTGGCGGCCGTGCCGCCGTCGCCGTGCGTCCACACCAGCCCCGCCGAGTCGCCCCGCGCCAGCCCCGAACTTTCCCGGATGGGCGGGGGTAGGCGCGCCAACCGCGCCACCCGGTAGTGGCGCAGGCGCGCAAAGTGTCCGTGGCCATCGTTGGGCGGCCGACCCGCCAGCAGCGCGTGCAAAAACACCAGCACCGGAAACAGGTGGTCGCGCACGAGGTAGAGCAAGAGTGTTACTTGTTTAAGTATCCAGTAAATCCTTCCAAATCAGCCTTGAGAGAATCTAAAGTTTGATGAGATAGCATAAGTTGGCAAGATATGCCTACCGCACTCCCAGTCGATTCTGCCGCCATGCCGAAGCAGGCGCGCTACCAGTTTCGCCCGCAGCAGAGGGGGTAGGCGGCTGCTTCTCACTCAGCAGCATGGCCACCAGCGCGGCGGCTACCTGGGCCGTGCCCTCATCAGGCATGCCGGGGGCGAGCGCAGCGGGGCTGAAGTGGTCGCGCACAAAATTCGTGTCAAAATTTCCGCTCACGAAGGCCGGGTGCCGCAGCACGAACGTGCCAAAAGGCAGCGTGGTCTCGATGCCCGTAATCTGGTATTCGGCGATGGCGCGCAGCATGCGCGCAATGGCCTCGGCGCGGTCGGCCCCGTAGGTTACCAGCTTGGCAATCATGGGGTCATAGTAAATCGGAATGTCCATGCCCTGCTCAAAGCCGTCGTCCACGCGCACGCCGGGCCCCTGGGGGCGCACGTAGGTGGCGAGGCGCCCAATGTCGGGCAAGAAATTGTTCTGCGGGTCCTCGGCATACACGCGCAGCTCCAGCGCGTGGCCTTTTATCTCCAGGTCTTCCTGCCGAAAGGGTAGCGGCTGGCCCTCGGCCACCCGAATCTGCTCCTTCACCAGGTCGAGGCCCGTTATCAGCTCGGTCACCGGGTGCTCGACTTGCAGGCGGGTGTTCATTTCGAGAAAGTAGAAGCGGTGCTGGTCGTCGAGCAAAAACTCTACGGTACCCGCGCCCGCGTACTGGCAGGCGCGGGCTACTTCCACGGCGCAGCGGCCCATCTCGGCGCGCAGTTCGGGGGTAAGCACCGATGACGGCGCCTCTTCCAGCACCTTCTGGTGGCGCCGCTGAATGGAGCATTCGCGCTCAAATAGGTGCACGATATGGCCGTGCTCGTCGCCCAAAACCTGGATTTCGATGTGGCGCGGCCCGGTCACGAACTTCTCGATGAACACCGCTCCGTCGCCAAACGCCGAAACAGCCTCATTCACGGCCAGCTGCATCTGCTCCTCAAACTCGTCGGCCCGGTGCACCAGGCGCATGCCCTTGCCGCCGCCGCCGGCCGAGGCTTTTATCAAAATCGGGAAGCCCACTTCCTGGGCAATGCGCTTGGCCGCTTCCACGTCCGAAATGGCCTCGTCGGTGCCCGGCACCAGCGGAATTTTGTAGGCTTTTACCGTTTGCTTGGCCGAAAGCTTGTCACCCATCAGCTCCATCGCCTCAGGGCTGGGCCCCACAAAAAGGAGCCCCGCTTCGCGCACAGCGCGCGCAAAACCGGCATTCTCACTCAAAAAGCCGTAGCCCGGATGAATGGCATCAACGCCCAGCTGCTGGCAGATTTCAATAATTTTATCGCCCCGCAAGTAGCTGTCTTTCGAGGCCGGCGGGCCCACGCACACTGCCTCGTCGGCGTAGCGCACGTGGGGCGAGAGGCGGTCGGCCTCCGAGTAGATGGCCACCGTGGCAATGCCCATTTCGCGGGCCGAGCGCAACACGCGTAGGGCAATTTCGCCACGATTGGCAACCAGAAGCTTAGCAATTTTTCTCATCACAGGGGTGGGAATAAAACAAAGGAATACTTCGTTTCTTGGGCACGAGGAGGGGGTAGGGGGAGCGAGCTAGTAAACGGCGCTGGCCGCCCTTTTAGTGGTGCAAAGAAAACCTTAAACCAATTCTCCGGTAATAAAGCCGTAATCCTCACCAGCCGGCTAGGCCCAAATTGTGTACAACGGCCGCCTGGGCTTATCTTTGCCGTTTAGCAAATCTTCAGAAACGTGCGTGCCGGCTGGCTTCGCCGTTTTCGCTCTCTACCTCATTCCCCCAAGTTTTTCAGTGGATATTTTCGACCGCGTTTCGGCCAACCGGGGCCCGCTGGGCTCGCACTCACACTACGCCCACGGCTACTTCACGTTTCCTAAGCTCGAGGGCGAGATTAAGCCCCGCATGATTTTTCGGGGGAAAGAAGTACTAACCTGGAGCCTCAACAACTACCTAGGCTTAGCCAACCACCCCGAGGTGCGGCAGGCCGACAGCGACGGCGCCACCAACTACGGCATGGCCTACCCCATGGGTGCCCGCATTATGAGCGGCAACTCGACGCTGCACGAGCAGCTTGAAAATGAGCTGGCCGACTTCGTGCAGAAGCCTGCCGCGCTGCTGCTCAACTTTGGCTACCAGGGCGTGGTGAGCATTATCGACGCGCTGGTGAGCCGCCACGACGCCATTGTATACGACGCTGAGTCGCACGCCTGCATCATCGATGGGGTGCGCCTGCACCAGGGCAAGCGCTTCGTGTTTCCGCACAACGATATCGAGAACCTCGAAAAGCAGCTCGAGCGTGCCAAGCGCCTCACCGACGAAACCGGCGGCGGCATCTTGGTTATTACCGAAGGCATGTTTGGCATGTCGGGCAACCTCGGCAAGCTGCGCGAAATCGTGAAGCTGAAGGAAAAATTCAACTTCCGCATCTTCGTCGACGACGCCCACGGCTTCGGCACACTGGGCCCCACGGGTGCGGGCACGGCCGAGCATTTAGGCTGCGTAGAGGGCGTAGACCTCATTTTTTACACCTTCGCCAAGAGCATGGCCAGCATCGGGGCCTTCGTAGCGGGCCAGGAGAGTGTTATTGAATATTTGCGCTACAATATGCGTAGCCAGATTTTCGCCAAATCCCTACCCATGCCGTTGGTGGTGGGTGCGCTCAAGCGCCTAGAGCTGATTCGCAACCACCCCGAATACCGCGAAAACCTCTGGACCATCGTGCGCGCGCTGCAAAGCGGCCTGCGCGAAAAAGGCTTCAACATCGGCACTACCGAGTCGCCAGTAAAGCCGGTGTTCCTCAACGGCCAGATTCCCGATGCCACCGCGCTCACGTTCGATTTGCGTGAGAATCACGGGGTTTTCTGCTCCATTGTAGTGTATCCGGTGGTGCCCAAGGGCGTTATCATGCTGCGCCTCATTCCGACGGCCGTGCACACGCTCGAAGATGTACGCCAAACAATTACCGCTTTCGAGGCCATTGCCGCTAAGCTCGACAAAGGCCTCTACAGCAAGCAACCCACGGCCGCCTAACTAGCTGGTTGCTACCCTGCCTATCTGCTCCATACTGCTAGCCGCTTGGGCTGGCAGTATGGAGTTTTTGTATTTTATCTAGGCAAATGAAGCCGCCAAAACTCACCAAAAGCGCATTTTTCGTCAAAAAACTGCCCTGAAAGGCCAGAAATGGGGTTTTAAAAAAACTCCAAACAGTTGCCCGCGTAGAAAGTGCCTGTATATTAGGGCCGCGTAAGCACAATTCCCTTTTCTCACCCATTTTCAACTACCTTTCATGGCTAACCCATTTAACAAGCTTAAGGACCTCGTTTCTTCGCTCGAAGATGACTTCGAAAAGTCATATGACAAGCAGAATGCTGCCGCTGGCACTCGCGTGCGCAAAGGCATGCAGGAACTGAAGAATATGGCCCAGGAAATTCGTCTAGCAGTGCAGGACCAGAAAAACAGCTCTAAGGAAGGCGCCGACGCCGCTCCGGCTGCTAAGAAGGCCGCTCCGGCCGCTAAGAAAGCTGCGCCAGCCGCCGCCAAGAAGGCTGCTCCTGCTGCTAAAAAGAAGTAATTCGAACCACCGATTCATCCGAGTTTTTCGGGTGAATCAGCTTTCGTGAACGGCTTTTAAGCCGAAAAAGCCCTGCCAGCTGGCAGGGCTTTTTTGTGCCTGGTGAGGGAGGTAGGGCTGCGCCGCCGCGCGGCGCTGGCGCTAGCTAGGCTAGCTCAGCTCGACCAGGTAGTAGTCCTTTTTACCCTTCTTCACCACCAGGTAGCGGTCCAGGAGCAGGGGCAGCTCGGCTACGGGCGTGTCGGGCGAGGTCGCCTTTTGCCCATTAATGCTCAACCCATTGGCCTGCACCAGCTTGCGCACCTCGCCGCGCGAGGGCAAAATCTGTTTGTCGGTGGCCTCGCTTAGCAGCACGGCGAGGGGTAGGGCCGTGGCCTCGGCGCGGGGCACGCGCAGGTGCGGCACGCCGGCAAACACGTCGAGCAGCGTGGCCTCGTCTAGCGCGGCCAGGTCGCCTTTGCCAAACAGCACCTCCGAGGCCGCCACGGCCGCTTGGTAGGCCGCCTCCGAATGCACCCGGATGGTGACGTCCTTGGCCAGCGCCTTTTGCAAGGTTTTGAGGCCGGGGTTCTGGGCGTGCTCGGCTTCGAGGGCATCAATCTCGGCCTGGCTGAGCAAGGTAAACACGCGGATAAGGCGCGGGGCATCCGCGTCTTCGGCGCGCAGGAAGAACTGGTAGAACTGGTAGGGTGAGGTCAGGGCTGGGTCGAGCCACACGGTACCGGTTTCGCTATTGCCGTATTTCGTGCCGTCGGCCTTCGTAATGAGCTGGCCGGTGAGGGCGTAGGCCTTGTCATCGGGCCCACCAAGGCGCCGAATCAGCTCGGTGCCGGTCGTGATGTTGCCCCACTGGTCGCTGGCGCCCATTTGCAGGGTGCAGTTCAGGTTCTTGTAGAGGTGAAAAAAGTCGTAGCCTTGCAGCAGCTGGTAGCTAAACTCGGTGTAGCTGATGCCTTCGCTACCCCCGGCGCCAGCGCTGTCGTCGCTACCGCCGATGCGGCGCTTCACCGAATCCTTGGCCATCATGTAGTTCACCGTCAAGTGCTTGCCTACATCGCGTAGAAAACCCAGGAAGCTGAAATCCTTGAACCAGTCGTAGTTGTTGACGAGCACCGCGCCGGTAGGCGAGTCGTTGAACTCCAAGAATTTCTCAAGCTGCGCCCGAATGCCCGCCTGGTTGGCACGCAGCGTGGTTTCGTCGAGCAAGTTGCGCTCGGCGCTCTTGCCGCTGGGGTCACCAATCATGCCGGTGGCGCCGCCTACCAGGGCCACCGGACGGTGGCCGGCGCGCTGCAAGTGCACGAGCAGCATAATGGTAGCCAAGTTGCCGATGTGTAGCGAAGCCGCCGTGGGGTCGAAGCCGATGTAGCCCGATACGGGCGCGGCGCTGGCGAGATGCTCGGCGGTGCCAGGCATGGCATCGTGGTACATGCCGCGCCATTTTAATTCGGCGAGCAGGTCGGGGGTAGGGAGTTGCGAGGTAGTGGTTTCAGCAGACATATACAGAAGCGCGGCCGCCCAAAGCGGCCGTAAAACAGGCGGCAAAGGTAGCCGGGCGGTAGCTTTGTAGAGTACGGGGCTTCGCTACGCTGACCTTTGCTGGCCCCTCGCTCGCCGGTGAACGAGGGGGCCAGCCGCCATGTTAGCCGATCGCCCAACCGGGCGGGGTAGGCCCCGTACCTTATCTATGCCAGTTTTAGCTCCCGAGGATATTCTTAAAGCCGTGCAACAACGGCAGTTTCAGTCGGTGTATTTTTTGCAGGGCGACGAGCCGTATTTTATTGATACGGTGGCCGACGCCCTCGAAGCCGCGGTGCTGCCCGAGAGCGAGCGCAGCTTCAACCAGACGGTGCTGTATGGCAAAGACACCGATGCGGCGGGCATTCTGGGCCAGGCCAAGCGCTTCCCGATGATGAGTGACTACTCGGTCGTGATTGTGAAGGAAGCGCAGGGCGTGGCCGATTTGGAAAGCGAAAAAGCCTGGCCGTTTCTCGAAGCCTACCTCAAAAACCCGCTCGCCAGCACCGTGCTCGTGCTCTGCTACAAGCACAAAACCCTGGACTCGCGTAAGAAGCTCGGTAAGCTGCTGGCTGGCAAAGACGCGCCCGGCGCGGTGCTCATGACCAGCAAAAAGCTCTACGATAGCCAGGTGCCGCAGTGGCTGGCGGGCTACGTGCGCAGCCGCAAGCAGCAAATAACCGGCGGCGCCACCGCCCTGCTGGCCGAGTACATCGGCGCCGACTTGAGCCGGCTGGCCAACGAGGTAAACAAGCTGCTACTCAACGTGAAAGCCGGCCAGCCCATCGACGAAGACCTGGTGCAGCGCATGGTGGGCATTAGCAAGGAGTACAATATTTTTGAGTTGCAGCGGGCGCTGGTGCACCGCGACGTGCTGAAGGCCAACCGCATTCTCACGCACTTTGCGGCCAACCCCAAGGCCAATCCGCTCATTCCCAATCTCACGCTGCTCTTCAACTTCTTCACGCGCCTGCTCATGCTGCACCAGGCCGGTAACAACCCGTCGGACAGCGAGATGCAGAAAATGGGCATCAATAAATTTGCCCAGAAGGAATACCAGCTGGCCCAGCGGCAGTCCAGCCCCGAGCGCACCACCGACCTCATTCACCTCATCCGGCGGGCCGATGCGCAGAGCAAGGGCATCGAGAGCGGCAGCATGGACGAGTGCGAAATCCTGCGCGAGCTGGTGTGGCTGATTTTGCACCCCGTGCCAGTTGCGGCGGTGGGGTAGGGGCCGGCGGCAAGCCCGCGCGCAGCCAGGGGCCGCCATTCGGTCGCCGCAATGTTGCGCGCTGGGCTTACCTTTAAGAATAGTTTTTGCCCCCGTTTTGTCCGACTTGCCCCACGCCCGCCTCGCCGCCCTGGCCGACCCCACCGCCGCGCCTGCCGACCAGTTGCCGCGCCTGCGCAAGCTGCTCGAAAGCCTGCTGCGGGCCGACTACAAGCGCCGCAAGGCGCCGTTTGGCAACCTCTTCCAGGCGATAGGTGGCGCCTGCTACGCCCTGGAGCTGGACCCCAGCCTGCGCGCGCGCCTGCAAGACCTGCGCGTGGCCGCCAACCTGGTGCTGCACGAAAGCTACCCCGGCACCGCCGCCGAGGTAACCGCCGGCTTCGGGGCCGTGGCCGAGCTGCTCACCGCCCTCACCGGCGAGCCCTACGCCGGCCCGCGGCCTGCTACCCCCGCCCCGGCGGCCGAAGTCGAAGCCCAAGCTGCGCTGCCCATTGCCCGCCCTACCCCCCCCGCCGCGGCCGAAACCGCCGACCCGCGCGCCGTGTGGCGGGTGCAGGTGGTGCACGCCGACCTGCCCACCGGCGTGATTACGGTGGAAATGAGCGTGCCCACCGACGGCCATCCGGCGGGCTCGTTTCAGCTAGTGCTACCCGAGGCCTACGAAGGCTTGCTGCTGCCGGCCGCCGCCCTGCACCCCGCGCTCAACCTCATCGGCCCGGTGCAGCTGGCCGATGGCCGCGTGCGCCCGCGCCGCGTGGTGCTGGAGCCCGACTACCTCATCAGCGTCACCACGCTGGCCGAGTGCGCCCAGCGCGATGGCACGTTTGGCGAGCTGGCGCTGCTCAAGTCGTTTTTGCCCGACGAAACCTCGCGCTCGCTGGTAGTGGGTAACCTCGTCAACCGCCTGCTCGATGAGGAGGTGAGCCACGCGGCAAGTCAATTAGCCAGTCAAGCAGTAGGTACCCATGCTCACTTGCCAGGTACTGAATGGTTGGCTGGAATGGAGGAGGGTGGCCGAGAGCCCGCCGCCACTACCCTGGCCCCAGACTTCGACCTCGAACATTTTCTTACCAAAAAGCTCTTTCGAGCCGAGCCGCTCACGCTGAGCACCTTGCCCGAGTTTCAGACCCGCACCGGCGTGCCCGAGTTGCTGAACGACCTGCGCCGGCACCAACGCACGCTGCGGCAGGCGCGGCGGCAGGGCTTTGCGGCTGGCTCGCGTAGCGGCTACCAGCAGGCGCCCCTGCGCCTGGCCGATTGCTTTCTAGAACCTACTTTTCTGTCAGCCACTTACGGCCTACAGGGCCGCCTCGACCTGCTGCACGAAAGCCCCACCGGCTACGACCTCGTAGAGCTCAAAAGCTCGGTGAAAGTGCCCGTGGCCGAGCCCTGGACCAACCACGCTGCCCAGGCCCAGCTCTACCGCCTGCTGCTGGAGTCGGTATTCGGCGCCGACGGCGAAACTGCCGGCCGGGGCCGCACCAGCATCTTGTACTCGAATGCGGCCGAAGACCAGCCCGCTGTGCGCCCGGTGCTCCAAAACCTAGCGTTGGTAGACCAACTGCTGGCCGCCCGCAACCAGCTGGTGGGCCTCGAATTGCAGCTGGCCCGCGCCACCGGCCCCGGCCAGGTAGCTGCCCTGCTGGCCCCCATGCTGCGCCCCAACCTGGCTGCCATCCCGCCCTTCAACCGCGAAAAGGCCGAAAAAACCGCTAACGTCTGGAGTACCGCTGACCGCACCGAGCGCGCCTACTGCTTGGAGCTGACCCGCTTTGCCGCCCGCGAAATGCGTCTGGCCCTGCTCGGCGACGAGGGCCGCCCCGGCGATGCTGGCGGCCAGGCCGGCTTGTGGCTGCTGCCGCAGGCGCGCAAGCACCAGAATTTTAGCCTGCTCGATGAGCTAGAACTGGTCGAAGACCATAGCAATGCGCCCGACGACGCCCGCGATGGGCTGGGCCCGCACCTCATCTTTCAGCGTCCGGTGGGGGGTAGGGAGGTGAACTTCCGGGCTGGCGATACGCTGATTTTGTATCCCCGGCGCCGGGTAGGGGCGGGGCTTGCCCCCGCCCAGGCGGCCGAACAAGCGGAAGCCAACGACGCGCCAATCGACCAGGCCACACTGGGCAGCAGCGAAACAAGTAGCAAGTCGCTCAGCGCCCTCGATGCCCAGATAGTTAAAACCACCCTGGCCGAAGACCTCGGCGCCGATGGCCGCGTGGTGCTGGCCGTGCGCAACCGGCGCATGGCCCCGCGCTACCTGCACGGCCACTCGCACTGGGCCCTGGAGCCGGACACCTACGACACGTTTCGACGCGAGTGGGCGGGCCTGACGGCCTTTTTGAGTTTGCCGCCCGCGCGCCGCCGCCAGCTGCTGGCCCGCACCGCGCCGCGCCCGCCCGAGGGCTGGGACGCCGCCCGCCCTACCCCCGCCACCGAGGCCAGTGAGGTAGTAAAGCGCGCGCTGGCCGCGCCCGATTGGTTTGTGCTCTGCGGCCCGCCCGGCACCGGTAAAACCCGCTCGGTGCTGCGCGAGCTGGCTGTGCGCCTCGTGAACGACGATAAAAGCACGCTGCTGGCCGCCTACACCAACCGCGCGGTGGACGAAATCTGCGAGCAACTCCTGGATGCCGGCCTGCCCTTCATTCGCATCGGCTCGCGGCTGGGCACCTCGCCCGCCTACCGGCCATACTTGCTTGATAACATGATTCGCGACCTGCCCACGCGCCAGATGGTGCGGGCGCGCCTCACCAGCACCCCGCTCTACGTGGGCACCATCAGCAGCCTGCTGGGCCGGCCCGAGCTGTTTCAGCTCAAGAATTTTGACGTGGCCGTGGTCGACGAAGCCAGTCAGGTGCTCGAAGGCCCCATGCTGGCCCTGCTGGCCAAGGCCAAGAAATTTATCCTCATCGGCGACCACCGCCAGCTGCCCGCCGTGGTAACCCAGGAAACCGAAACCAGTGCCGTGGCGCCCGCCGTGGCCGAGCTGCTGCGCGAGCAGCTCGGCCTCACCAACCTGCGCAATTCGTACTTCGAGCGCCTATTCCGCCGCGCCGAGGCGCAGTGGCCCTACGCCCACGGCACGCTTGCCAACCAGTACCGCGCCCACGCCGAGCTGGCCGCCCTCGTCAACGACGACTTCTACGGCGGCCAATTGCGCAGCCCTGCGCCCTGGCAGCACGCCAGCCTCAACCCCAGCGCCTGGCCCGCACCGGCCAGCCCCGCCGAGGCCGATGCCTTCGGCGAGGCCTTGCGCCGCCAGCGCCTCGTGTTCGTGCCTACCCGCCGCCAGCCCGACGACCTCTCGCAAAAGGAGTCGAGCCAAGAAGCCGCCCTGGCCGCCCGCGCCGCCCTGGCCGTGGTGCAGGGCTACGGCCCGGCCTTCGACCCCGAGGCCACGCTGGGCATCATCGCCAGCTACCGCAACCAGGCGGCCCGCATCCGGGCGCGGCTGGCCCAGCTGGCCCAGCAGCACGAATTGCCCGCGCTGGCCCAGGTTAGCGTCGATACCGTGGAGCGCTACCAGGGCTCGCAGCGCGAGGTCATTATCGTGAGCTTCTGCTGCCACCACGAGCACCAGCTCGAACTCATGGTGTCGCCCGACGAGACCAGCCAGGTCGACCGCAAACTCAACGTAGCCGTGACACGCGCGCGCCAGCAACTGGTGCTGCTGGGCAACGAATTGGTGCTGAACCGGGCGCCGCACCACGCCGCCCTGCTAGCTAGAGTGCAGGCTAGTGGCGGCTGGCTGGAAAACTTCCAGTCGAATGCCAGCTGAGAAGCCATTCAGCGTAACCAGGCCACCTTACTTTGTACTATGTTGCACCATCAGGAAGTTGAGCCGCCGCCTGCCCTACGGGATAGTATCAAATGCTTTTGGTACGACCGCCTCAACTTTGGCGAGCGACCCGCGAGTTTTGAGGTGCCACCGGATGGCTATGCGGAAATTATTTTTCACTTTGGCAGCACCTGCCACCTTTCCACGGCCGTCGGTTGGCAGCAGCTGCCCTCCCCGTTTTTGCTGGGGCTGCTTCAGCAGCCGGCGCAGTTTGCTACGCAAGACCGGTTTGAAATCATTGGCATCCGGTGCTTTGCCTGGACCGTGTTCGACCTGCTGGGTCTGCCGCCCGACATCGGCAACGTGCGCCTCGACGCGCATCCCATCGCCCGGCTGCAAGCCCCGCTGGCGCAGTACCTGCGGGTGGGTAACGTGGCGGCGGCGCTGTCGGAGGCTGCCCAGTATTTTAGCCCACCCCGCCCGCTGCTGGTGGGGGAGAGCCTGCTCGGCAAAGCGGGCCGGGCAATGCGCTACGCCACGGGCACGCTGCCGGTCAGCCAGGTAGCGGCGGCCGCCCACACCACGGTGCGGACCTTGGAGCGGAACTTCAAGCAAGCCGCCGGCCACACGGTGAAGGATGTATCCTCGCTGATGCGCTTTGAACAGGTACGCAACCACTTACTGCTGCATTCAGCCACCAGTATGGCCTGCCTGGCGCAGCAATTGGGCTACGCAGACCAGGGCCACCTCAACCGGGAATTCAAGCGCTATAGCGGCACCACGCCCACGGCCTTCGCCCGCAAGGCCCGGCGCGAGGGACCGGCCCCCGGCCCCAATTTTGTCGCGTTTGTCCAAGCCTAGCCCTCGGCCGGCCGGTAATTTTGTGCTTCCTAATCAACCTCCGAAGCCATGTTACTAGCCGGTAAAAAAGTTGCCATTATTGGGGCAGGTCCCGTTGGGTTGACCCTGGCCCGGCTGCTCCAGCAGCAAGGGGTCGCCGTTACCGTATACGAGCGCGATGCGAATGCCCAGGCCCGCATCTGGGGCGGCACGCTGGACCTGGAGGAAGCAACCGGGCAACAGGCGCTGCAACAGGCGGGGTTGCTGGCCCAGTATTTTGCCGTGGCCAAGCCCATGGGGCGGGTCATTGCCGACGAACTGGGTACCGTGTTATTCTCGACAGAGCCGAACACGATTAATCCCGAAATAAACCGCAACGAGCTGCGCAAAATTCTGCTGGATAGTTTAACTCCCGGTACGGTGGTGTGGGGCCGCAAGCTCACCGGTTTGGAAGCGCGCCAAGGGCAATGGGTGCTGCGCTTTGAGCAGGCTGAGGTCGTAGCCGACGTGGTTATCGGGGCCAATGGGGGCTTATCCAGCGTCCGGCCTTACGTTACGGACGCCGAGGTAACGGCCACCGGCACCTTCATCATCCAGGGCGAAGTAGGGGAGCCGGCGCGTACCTGCCCAGACGTTTATCGCTTGTGCCGGGGCACGACCCACATCTTAATGAGTGCCGACCAAGGCGTCAGCCTGGCGGTAAACCCCGATAACAACGGGACGATGGCCTACGGCATCACGTTTAAGCAGCCGGCTGACTGGCAGCACGGGCCGGGCCTGGACTTTCGCGATACGGCGGCCGTCAGCGATTTTCTGTGCGGGATGTTTGCGCAGTGGGGCGAGGAGTACCGGCAGCTTTTTCGCGCCACGTCGGTTTTCGTGGGCCTGCCCGCGCGGCTGCTTTCCGTGGCCTTGCCCTGGAAGCCGCATCGCCCGCTACCCATCACGCTGGTGGGCGATGCAGCCCACCTGATGCCGCCCTTTGCGGGCAAGGGGGTAAATATCGGCTTACGGGATGCGGTGGTGTTAGCGGATAACCTGACAACTGGCAAATTTGCCACCATAGCTGCGGCCATCCGCGATTACGAACAGCAAATGGTCGGCTACGCCCAAGCCGCCCAGCAGGAAACCAGTACGAACGAAGCCGCGCTGAATCATCCCAGCTTTTCTTTCAAAAACAGGTTTAGCCGCTAGCTAGCCCCACATAAGCTTAGGTAACTCTACTTCCTGGCTACTGCATAGAAAAGATATAAAACCACGCCTTGTAGCACCGTCAGCAGCAGGGTAATGCTCCAGAAGGCCGCCTTCCGATTCTTGTGATGCAGCAAGAAAATAGCGGCCCAGGCGCCCGGCGCCGCCCCCGCTAGGGTAGCCAGGTGCAGCGTTTTTTCAGAAATGCGCCGTTGGCCTCGCTGTGCTTTTTGCTTGTCTAGAAAAAACAGCAAAAAGCATAGGAGATTGGAAAGCAAGAGAAGCAGCAGAGTTATTCGCACTGGTAAGAAGAAGTTGTTAAGAGGTATGCGGCGCTAATCCTTCACTGCCGCCAGTACCCGCTTTATCAGTTCGTTGGGGTTGCCGTTGTGCCAGCGCCACACGATAACAATGTCATGCACCGGGTCGACCCAAATGGTGTTCTGGCCCGCGCCGAGGGCGGCGTAGCTGCTGGCGGGTGCATCGGGCCAGGCCTTTTGCTCCGTGTTGAGCCACCAGAGGTAGCCATAATCGGGGCTGACGGGGCCGCGCGCGGTAGCCTGCTGCACCCAGCCGGGCGATACCACCTGGCGGCGGCCCCAGCGGCCGCGCCGCAGCATAAGGTAGCCGAGCCGGCCCTCATCGCGGGCGCTGATGCGCAGGCCGCCGCCCCAACGCGTGCCGCCGCTCACGGAGGGCATGGTCTTGCCATTTACTTCGGCTACGGCGTTGGGGTAGGGCACCCATTGCCAGGTGCTGGAGGCGCCGATGGGCTGCATCACTTCGGTGCGGAGCACCTCGGGCAGTGGGCGCTGCCACACGCGTAGTAGTGACAAGGCCAGCCGGTTGATGCGCACGTCGTTGTACTCGAAGTAGGTGCCGGGCGTTTGCCGCGCGCGCGGCTTGCGCTCGCCCTTGCCAAAGGCTTCGTGGCCGATAAAGTCAGCGTTTTTGCCCCACAGCTCGCCTTCCCACTCGCTGGTTTGGCGGGCGTGGTGCTCCCAGGTAATGGGCTTGTTATGTTCCGAGTCGTAGCCGCCGTCGTGGATGTAATTGGCCACCGGCTCGTGGATGTCCTTGATAAGGCCGCGGTCCAGAGTAATGCCCAGGATGGTAGACAAATAGCTCTTGGCCACGCTGTAAGTCGGGTCGGGACGCTCGGTGTCGCCCCACTCGGCCACGAGGTAGCCGTGGCGTAGCACGAGGCCGTTGGTGGCGGCGCGGCTGGTGGGCATGGGGCCGAGCAACTTGCCAAATATCTCCTCCTGGGTGGAGAAGTTGGGCGTCATCTGGGTGGTTTCCTGGGTTTGGGCAAAGGCTACGGCCTCGGCCAGCCTGGCCGGGTCGAGGCCCTCGGCGGCCGGGGCGTGGTGCTGCCAGCCTGTGCCGGGTGCGGGAAAATAGTCGCTCGCCGGCCCGGCGGCGGTAGGGGCGGTGGCGCGGGTGCAGGCCGCCAGCATGGGCAGCAGCACTAGCAAAGACGAACGAACTTGCATAAGCGAAAAAAAAGCAAAGGCCCGGCCCCGGCGCAGCGCGCCCAAGGCCGGGCCAATATAAAGCGGCTAGCCCCAGGCGAGTGGCTTGCCTACCCTAGCCATGCGCCCGGAGCTAGCCGCGCCGCTAGGCGAGCTGGCGCAAAATCGTCTCGTCGGTAATCTTGTCGTCGTCCATCAACAGCAGGGCTTTGCTGAGGATGATGGAGAGCACGGCATCGCCTTCGAAGGGCAAAAACACGTCGGCGGTGAGGTTTTTGGCCGAGCGGTCGGGCACGATGCACAGGTACTGGTCGTTCGGCTCCATCAGAATGTTGCCGCTGTCCATGTGGATTTTGTAGGTGCGGCGCTTGCCTTTAACAACTAAGAACTTGTCGCGGATTTCGCTCACCTTACCGATTTTGAGGCGGGGCACGAGGCGCTCCAGCACCAGCTTGCGGTTTTTGGCGACTTCGCCCAACTCGCCGAAGCTGTAGCTTTCCCAATAGTTGCGGTACTGGGCCAGGCCGCCGTTGTCGCGCCACTGCGGGTCGTTGCCAACGCTAGCCACGCCCACGAAGAGGTCCACATCGCGCATCACCTCCGAAAAAACCAGCGGCGCTATCTCGGGCAGCGGCACCACTTCGTCGAGGCCGCGCACAAAGCGCACCTGGTCGGTGCTCACGTAGTTGTAGATGCCGGTGTCGTTCCAGGCGCCGTCGGCGTTCACTTCGCTCACCCAAAACTCGGCCCGTAGGCCGTGAGTCGGCAGCAGCAGGCTAGCGATTTCGGAGTCGTAGCCCTTATCATAAGCTCCCAACAGGTTGTATTTCCAGTCCCGCAGCTTGGCCAACGAGCTGAACTGGTGTTGCTTGAGCACGTGGGCGGCCATACGGTTGGAGTAGGTGCGGGTGCGCTCTTCGGGCGGTGTGAGCAGATATACTTCGCGAAAGGCCTGTTTGAGCGGCTGCTGCACCTGCTGGGCTTCGAGCAGGGCGCGCCAGGCCAGCACCTCGGCCGTGGGGGCCAGCACGGGGTGCCACAGCTCGACGGTGTCGCCATGGGTGGGGGAGGCCACGGGCTGGTGCTGGGCATCGCGCCAGGCATTGGCCAGCCAGATGGCATCGGTGTGGGTGCGGTCGGGGTGGTGAAAGCGCCAGATGAGCCCGTGTACAAGCAGGCTGAGCAGCCCGTGCCCGACGTAGTACTGCCGAAACCACGGCGCCGCCATGCGCCGGCCGGTTACAAAGCTGCGGTCGAGGCGCTCGCGCTGGGCCACAAAGGTTTGCTGGGCCTGCGTTTGGGTGTTTTTCAGGTCTTTAAGAGCCGCGGCATGGGTGCTTTTGAGGGTAGTGGGGGCAGCTTTAAGGGGCTTGTAGGCTTTCGACCAGCGCACCTCGGCCTTGCCAGCGGCGAGCGTTAGGGTGGCCATATACTCGCCAAACGTCCAGTCGACTGCCCCGCTGCGCAGGTCATAATCGGGCACGGCCATGTCCTCAATTTCGTCGGGAGTTACGCCCAGTTGCCGTGAGGCGTTCTCGATGTAGCCCGTGATGAGCGCCTGGGTATTGGTTTGCTTGATTTTGGGGCGTACCCTAGCCAGGGCGGCCACGCCGGGCAGGCCATTTTGCGAGAGGGCCAGCAGGCAGGCGTTGCCGAGGGCTACGGCCAGCGGGCCCCGCCCCGGTATTTTGCGGTAGCACTTGGTGGCCAGGCTAGCCAGCAGGTGCAGAGTTTCGGCATCGGCCACCGGCTGCACAGCCCAGACTAACCCTTTGGCAATAATGAGATTAGCATCCAGTAGAAAAGGGTAGGTAGTGGAGCCGGCGTCGGGGCGGGCTTGTGCCGTCACGGGCAGGCTAGCCAGCAGCGCTAGCCACTGGTTAGCCTGCTGGCGCAGGACCTCGGGCCCGAGAGCAGCGGTGGCAGTGGCGAGGGCTTTGGTGAACTTGGGAGTGGGGCGACTGCCGCTGGCCTGGGTTAGGGTGAGTAGCAGGTGCAGCCAGGGCTGGGTGGCGGCCGCCGCGGACGACAAGTCGGCGCTAAACGCGTTCAGGTTTTGCCCAAAGGCATCGCCGTCATCGAAGTGCACTGCCGGCAGCCCCGCCGGGCTATGCTGGCTGAGCAGGGCCTGCGCACGCGTGCGCAGCCGGCCCAGGTCTTTGGCGTAATAGGCACCCATTGCTACGCCATCGGTAGCAGTCAGCAATTTCCGTAAACGCGCAGTGAGGTCTGGGGGCAACGCCGTAGTGCGGCCCAGCTTATCCAGCTGGGCTAGCCAGCGCTGCAAAAAGGTAAATGTGGTGTGGCCTTGAAAATCACTGACTTTAGGCCCTTCGCCCTGCAAGCCGGCCGTGTCAAACAGCTTAATTAGGTCGGCTGCTTCGAGGGCGGGCTTACCTTGTAATAGCTCGGCCAGATGTTCTAGCAGGTACCCGGCCACGCGATAATTGCTGTTGCGGAGGCTGACGAGCCGCAGTTCCGTCAGTGCCCGGACCAGGAGCCGGTGTTGGGATGGGGCCAGGCTAGTGGCGCGTAGCGTGTGCAAAAGCGGACTATGCCCCTGGTGCAGCAGTTCCACAACAATACCTGGTAACTCGGGAAGCAGGCGCGCCGAATCGGTAAAGTCGGGCAATAGGGTGGTAAAAGTAGCTTCTGCTTCGGCAGCGGGGAGCATAGGGTTATGGATTTTATATGCTTATATATTTAATCATTATCCTCAGCCGCCGACCAGCGGCGTGAGCTTGACAAAACTAGCCGTGGCCCCGGCCCCTAGCCAGATTTCCTCGTCCAGGCTTTCAGCCTGGCGGTCGTTCACGAGTAGGAAAAAGCCGTTGTTTTGGAAGGCTTCGAGGGCACGGTACACTTGCTGCTCGGCATCGATGAGCTTGGTGAGGCGCAGGCGATAGCCATTGAGCACACGCTCCGACTCGGTGGGCTGCACCAGGCCCTGATAAAGGCCATCTTGCCGGGCATTGTAGGCGGTTACCTCGTCGTGCACGCGCCGGATTATGAGCGCGCGCACGGTGAGTGTTTCTTGGGCAATTTCTACTTCCAGGCGGCGCAGAATATTGCCGCTGGCCGTTTCGTCGAGAATGGTGAGCAAGGCCATGTGCTTGAGAAATAAGAACTAGAAAGGGAGGTTTGCAGAAGGCAGGAATCAGACGACGAGCAAGGTAGTCGCGGTTTTGCGGAGGCTAGCTGTGGCTTGCCACTCGCGCAGGCGGGCCTGCACCGGGGCGGGCACCGGCTGGCGGGTGCGGCCCACAAGGTCGGCGTAGGCGTCGAGCAGCTTGCGGGTATTGCGCGGCGGGGTGGCGGGCAGCTCGGGCAGCAGCGCGGCCAGAGTTTGGGTGAGGGCATCGTCGGTGGCCGCATCGACGGCGCGCAGTTCGGCCAGGCCATCGGCGAGGCGCTGCACGGGTACGAAGCCCGCGCCCAACAAGCGGCCGAGCGCAACCCCTAGCGCGCTGGGCACCAGGCGGCGCTGGGCCACGGTGGCTAGCAGCGCTTCGAGGGCCAGCGCCCGGCAGGTGGGCGTGGCGTGCGTGAGGCCAGCGGCCAGCAGCACCGAGGTACTCTCGGCCAGGCGCGGACCAGGGGCTAGCAGGGTGTGCAACACCTGCTGCACCGCATCGCGCGCTTCGGAGCCGGTGGTGTCGGTGCGGCAGGCGGTGCGCAGCACGTGCCAGTGCAGCGGCGCGGGGTTGTTGGGCACGAACGTGAGCAAAAAAGACAGGCTAGCCGGCAACGACCACAGGTGATAGTGCTTGTCTTGCCACAGGCGGGCGTGCAGCGAGTACAGCGCCAGGGGCGAGGGCGGGCGCTGGCCGGGGTGCTCGGTGGCCACGGTCAGCTCGGTCCAGGTATTGGTTACTTCGGGCTGCTGCCTGTTCCAAGGGTATTTATAGGTGTGCGATTTCGCCTCGAAGTGCCAGGTCGGCTGCCAGGGTACGGCCACGCCGGGGTAGTCGGCCAGCGGTCGCAGGGCGGGCAGCTCGGCTTCGGGGTAGCGGGTGCGGGCTACCACTACCCACAGCCAGGGCTGGGCCTCGGCCAGCGGCACGGGTAGCGCGTAGTAGCGAGACGGCAGCAGCTTGCCCAGGCGGTCGGCTAGGCTCTTAACAATTGACTGTGCACTCGCCCCAAATGCTGGCAACTCGTCGGCCGGTGCCGTGGGCGACAAAAACCACCCGAGCAGCTCGCGCAGGCCCGCGTGGGCTAGCTGAGGTACCAGGCGCAGTGCTTCGGCTGCCTCGGCCGGGGCTGCGAAGGCGGTGCGGGCGAGCGCCAGCGCGAGGTCGGCCGGGTCGGGAAGGAGATTGGCTCCTTGGTGCGCTAGTAGTCCTTGCACCAAAGCATTAGGCGCTACCCAATGCGGCGCGTGGCTGGGCGTACTGAGCAGCGGCAATACCGCGAAGGGGCTAGCCGGGTGCAGGCGGGTTTCGGCCACGGCCAGGCGCTGACGCTCCAGGGCCAGCAGCGGGTCGGGGTGGTTGTGCTTCTGCTCATCCAGCGAGATTTTAGGAAGTCGAGGCTGATAAAAATCAGCAAACCAGCTAGCCAGCAATGCTTTGATGAAATCGGGCTGGCCCACGTGGTTGCCGCCAAACGTAAAGTGGAGCAGCGTAGTGGCTTGTTGGTCGGGCGTCAGGTCCTGCAACTCCCACTGGAAAACCTGTTTTAGATACGGCTGCAACTGCTGGGCGTAGCCAGCCGGAAACTGATTCCGCAGCCGCAGCAGGCCGTCGAGCCAGCGCTCGAAGGCGGCCGGGTCGTCGAACTTCAGCACCTGCCCGGTGAGGAAGAGCAGTTCATGCCAGTCGGCCACCGGCGCGATGGCCGTGGCAGGCGAAATGTCGGGCACGAAGTCCGTGAGGGGCGCGTAGCTGGCGGCCGGTTTGGCCTCCGGCGATTCGGATGCTCCGACCGGGGCTAGCCAGGGGGCGAGCACGGCGCGGGCGGGCGGGGCGAGCAGGCTGGCGTAGCTTGGAATAGTGGCGGTAAGCTCGGCAGTTTCTTCGGGAGTAAGCAACGGCTTCTTGGCCCGGAGGACATCGGCCAGGAGCTTGGCGGCGCGCTCCTGCACGGCGGTATCGGCCTGGGCCAGCGCGGCGGTGCAGAGGCTAGCCAGCGCCGGGGCGTGGGCGGGCTGGGCTTTCAAGAGCTTGGTAAAGCCGCTCAGTAGCGTTTTGAGACCGGTTTTGAGGTCCTGGCGGCTCATGAGGGCGTCGGCGTAGAGCAGTAGGCTTTCGGCGGCGAAGGTGGGGTCGGTCCACAGGTCCTTGAGCTGGTCGAGGGCGAAATTGACAACCAGCGGTAGCGGGTGGGCTAGCAGCTCAATGAGCTCGTTTTGGAGGGCCAGGCGCTCGGAAGGCGCGGGGGCGAAGGCAAGAAATACGTTCTTAAACCAGGTGAGTAGGGGCCGGCGGAAGTCGCGGCGCAGGGCCAGTAGGCAGCGCGTAAGCAGGTCGGCCCGCTCCAGGTGGCCCGACTCGACTAGCTGCGCTAGCAGCGTAAGCCAGGTAATGGGCTCACGGTTTTTGCCGAGGTGGGCGGAGGCCGAATCGACGGGCGTGTCGTAGTCGAAGAGCAGCGGCAGGTCGCGCGCCAGCAGCGTGGCATCGGTTTGCAGCTGGGTGAGCACGTAGGTGGCCAGGTTTTGGCCACGCTCCTTGTCGGTTCGGTTGTAGTGGTTGAGGCGGTTACCGAGCAGCTGGGCCGATAGCCAGGGGTCGTGGCTGACCAGGTCAGCCGCCTCTAGTTCGCGCAGCAGGCGGTAATTAAAGCTCCACGGGTTGGTGCGGGTGAGGCGCACAAGCCAGTCGGTAAGCCAGGCCGGGCGGACCTGGCCCACTACCCGCAGAAAGTGCTCCTTATAGCCGCGGTTGTCTTTGGCATTGTCCAAGTCGATGCCCCAGGGCAGCTCGAAGTTGCGCCCCATCGCCTCCTGCTTGGAGTAGGTGGCTAGCCCGGCCATGAAGAGGGCCGTGGTGCGGTTGCGCAGCCTTTGCACCTCCGAACTCGAATTACGCCAGTCGTTCAGCTCCTTATAAAGCGCCTTGGTTTTGAGCCGCACTGCCACTTGGCCTTGCTTATCGAGGGCTAGCAGAAAGTCAATTAGCTCCGACATGGGCCGGTGGCGCACGAGCTGGTCAAAGGTTTCAACAACGGAATCGGACATGGCGGGGTAGTAAAAAACGGCTGGCGGAAGATGTCGGAGAAAAGCACGCTCGCTGGCCGCGGGTAGCAACGCAGGTGGGCCGGTGAGGTAAAAACCTTAGACGGAATAGGCTAGCAGGGCCGTAGCCGCGGTTTTGAGGCTAGCCGTTCGCTGCCAGGCCTGCAGAACAGGGCGCACGGGGGCTGGCAAAGGCTGACGGGTGCGGGCCAGCAGGTTGGCGTAGGCATCGAGCAGTTTGCGCGGATTGCGCGGCGGCGTGGCCGCCAGCGCCGGCAGTAGCGCGCCTAGAATTTGGCGCAGGGCGTCGTCAATTAGTGGGTTGATTCCGCTGAGCGGCAGTAAGTTATCGGCCAGACGTGGGGCCGGGGCGTAACCAGTAGCTAGCTGCTGCCCCAGTATTTGACCCAGCACTTCGGGCCGCAGGCGGCCGTGCGCAATGGCTTGCAGCAGCACCTCCTGCGCTAGGCTGCGGCCCTGCGGTGTGTGGTGGATAAGGCCACTGGCTAGCACGGCCGTGGCGGCAACCTCCAGCACTGGGCCAGGTCCGAGCAGCGTGCGCAGCGCCTGTAGCAGCAGGTCGCGCTCGCTGCTTTCCAGGTTGTCGGCCCAGGCCGCGCTCCGTAGCACCAGGGCGTAGAGCGGAGCTGGGTAATTGGGTAGAAGCGAAATGAAGTAAGGTAAATCAGCGACTAGTAGCCAGTTATCCTCCCAGGAGTCGCGCTCGCTTTTCCAGGCGGGCGGCGCATACAGTAGCAGCGGTGAAGGCGCGGGCTCCATAGCGCCGCTGCGCCAGCTCAGCCCCACAAAGCGGTAAATGGCCTCTTGCCCCGGCTGGCTAGGGTCGGAGTAGCGGTTTTCGTGCGGCACCGCCTCGCTGGTAGTGAGCAGTGGCTGGGTGAGGCCAGCGTGGTCGTAACCGAGGCTAGCCGCTAGGGTAGGGAAGGTGGCGGCGGGTGCTTTGGTGCGGGCGGCTACTGCCCACAGCTCGGGTAGGGCGTTGGTTACTGATGTAGGTAAGGCGGCCGCTGAGCGGCCATTGGCTGGGGCTAGCGCGGGTAGCGGCTGTTCCGCTGGACCAAAAAACCACGTCAGTAGCTCGCGTAGCCCAGTATCGGCCAACTGAGGCAGCAAGTCTAGCGCCAGCGCGGCCTCGGCTGGATGCGCGTGGGCGGCGCGCGCCAGCGCCACGGCTAGGTCGGCGGTGTTAGGCGTAATGCCCGCCGCCTGGTAAGTTAGCAGCTTGTTAACCAACGCGCTAGGCGCTACCCAGTGCGGCAGGTGCGTGGGCGTGCTCAGCAGGGGTAAGGCCACACCGGCGCGTAACTGGCTTTCGGCCAAAAGGTAGCGTTGCTGCTCAACGGCCAGCAGGGGCTGGTCGCTGGCGTGGGGGCTTACCTGCACGCCAGCGACCCGTGGGCTAGCGAAGCCGCCCGCCCAGCCGAGCAGCAGCGCCAGCAACAGTCCGTCGTGGCCATGCAGGGCGATGGGCCCAGCCAGTAAGGCGCTGGCTTCGGTGGCGCTAGCCTTTTTAAGGGCGGGCACCACGCGCACCAGGTAAGGTTGCAGCTGGGCGGCATAGCCAGTCGGTAGCTGCCCCTGCAAGCGCAGCAGGCCATCGAGCCAGCGCTCGCGGGCAGTGGGGTCATCGTGCTGAAGCACCTGCCCGGTCAGAAAAAGTAGCTCGTGCCAATCGGCCACCGGCGCAATGGCCGTAGCGGGCGAGATGTCGGGCACAAACTGCCCTAGTGGCGCGTAGGTGGCCAGGGTATCAGCAGCCACGACTGGCGCGGCCAGCCAGGGGCCTAGCGCCGTGCGGGCGGCCGAGCCCAGTAATTCGGCTTGCTGGGCGAGGGCGGCTAGGGTTGTTGCCGTTTCGGCAGTAGTGAGTAGCGGCTTTTTGGCCGCGAGCAGTTCGGCTAGGCCCTTGGCGGCGCGCTCCTGCACGGCGGCATCGGGGTGGGCGAGGGCGCTGGTGAGCAGGCTAGCCACGGCCGACGTGTGCGCAGGAGCGCGGTAGGGCAGCTTCGCCAGGCCGGCCACCAGGGTACGCAGGCTGGTTTTGAGGTCGGGCCGGGTGAGCAGGCTCTCGGTTGAAAGCAGCAAGGGAGCCAGGTTGAAACCTGGCTCCGTGTGCATGTCTTTGAGTTGGTCGAGGGCGAAGTTGACGACCAACGCTTGCGGATGGGCGAGCAACTCAGTCAGCTCTTCTTGGCGGGCCAGGCGCTCGGTGAAGGTGGGTTTCAGAGCTAAGAAAAGCTCCTTAACCCAGGTGAGCAGCGGACGGCGGAAGTCGCGGCGCAGCGCCAGCAGGCAGCGGGTGATGATGTCGGCGCGGTCGAGGTGATTGGTAGCTACAAGACGTGCAAGTATGTCATACCAAGCAAGCCATTGTCTAGCTCCTTGGTCGACTGCGTACATAAAACCCCAGTTAATCTCTGTGTCGACCTCGAAAAATAAGGGTATGACCCGTTCGAGCAACACCTTATTACGTGCAGTGCGCTCGAAAATAAGGTCTTGGATAGTAGGCAAGGGCTCGCCTTCGCGGAGCCAGGTAAAAGTTTTAGCAAGTTGCATATAGCTCACCTTTTGGTCATCAGTGAGCTTCACATTCGCTTTTAGATAACCGTAGAGCTGCCATAAAATCTTGGCTTCCGTGCCGTAGTTGGATAGCTCACTAACACCTGAGATGGCGAGCAGCTTGTCAGACGGTACAATGAGCCCACGGTGCTCTAACTTAAGTAACAGGTCAAAACTTAAGCCACTCAAAGAGCGGCTATCCGCCGTATTGCCTAACCAGGCGTCAAGCCATTCGGGCCGGCGGTGACTAAGCAATTGGCAGACATACTCTATAAGTATAGGAGGCGGCAAAAATCTATTCTTAGTAGTGGAAAAAGACGACCTATTTAGCACCCAGAGGCTACGGGCAAAGTCTGGTGCTAGGGCTTCTTTTTGAGAGTAGGTAGCTAGGCCGGTTAGAAAAAAAAGCGATTGCTGTAACTGAGTAGGCCCCTTTTCCCAATGTTGTTCTCCTTGCTGTCGAACATCTGCTAGCTCGTGCGCCAGCGTTTGAGTTCGTTTGCGGATGGCTATTACTTCCTGTTTATCCAGCGCCAATAAGAATGGCACTAGTTCTTCAGCACCTTGATAACGAATGATATTCTCGAAAACTTCAGTGGTATTTGGCATTGCTGAATAAGGCGAAACGAGCAGGTTATTATTGAAGCTAGACGTAAGAGAACTGCCTATCCAAACCGCAGCTGCGCCGCCAGAATGTGCTTGCACGGCCCGCGCTGGCCCTGGTGGCTCGTGAACCACTGGCAGGTGCAGCGCGGCGCCTCCGAGCCGCCCACCAGCACGGTGTGCCACACGTCGGTGCCGCGCACGCGGGCCTCGGTGCGGCCCTGGGCACCCACGCCTACCAGCTGCACATCGTCGGCCGAGTCGAGCAGGGCGCGGGCGTTTTTGAGGCGCGGGTTGAGCTTCAAAATGCGGTCGGTTTTGAAGGGTAGTCGGCGGTAGAAGTAGTGATTCTCGGCCAGGTCGAAGCCCAGCAGGCCCATGGCTGAGAGGCTAGCACACAGCCGGTCCACGGTGCTGGGGGCCAAGTCGTGCTCCATCGCAAAGAGCGTGGGGTTGAACGTCTCGTTGCCCCGAAACAAGTTGTTGGCCCCGGCTAGCCACTCGGCGGGCAGGTCTTCGAGCAGCGTATCGAGCTGGTTGCCCTCACCCGAAAAGCCCCGGTTTACGGCCGCCGACAGGGCTAGCACGAACTCCTGCCCGCCGCCCAAGGCCAGCACAAAGGCGCTGGCCTGCCCATCGGGCGTGGCAAATACCCGCAGGCTTTCGCAGAGCGGCAGCAGGCCGTCGAGCAGCCGCAGCCGATGCACGCCGCCCACCTGCACCGCGCCCGCGCTGCCCACCGGCGCAAAGCTGGGCCGTGGCCCGCGCAGCACCAGAAAAAAGTCGCCCTTGGCTGTGCCCGCCGGAATGCTCTGCACCAGTTGCGTGGCCTGCACGCGGGTCAGGCTCATCTTTTCCTCCATCAGGGCCAGGTAGCCCTGCACGGCGGTCAGGCCCTTAATCCAGCGCTCGGGCAGCGTCACTTTGCGCTCGGTCACCTTGCCGGCGGCGCGCTCCAGCGTCACTTCCTGCTGGCCCACGGTGAGGCGCACCGGCTCGGCGCGGGCCACCCGGCTCAGGGCGTTCACCATGGGCTCGTTGAAATCGACGTTGGTGGTGCCGCTACTCAGAAACTCGCCGTCGAGCGCGGCTGGGCCCAGGTCGAGGCGGGCATACACGCCATTGCACGACGAAAACGCCTCGAAGCGCAGTAGCCCTGCGCCCGCTGTCACAATGGGGTCGCGCAGGGCAGCACTCTGCGGCACGAAGCGCGAAGCCACTACTTTGGCTAACGTGGTTAGTCCGCGGGCGGCTAGCCACGAGTCGCGCAGTCGGCCCTGAAAAAAGCAGGCGGCCCCGTTGGTGGGCGCATTTTCGGCGTAGGCCGCTAGTTGCAATGCGGCGCCCTCCGGGGCGTGCGTCAGGGCCGAAGGCTGGGCGTAGGTATAGGTGAGGTCAGACATAGCTAAGGGTGAAAAGGGGGCGTTTGGTTTAGCAAAGGTGTGCGTAAAATTTGAGAATTACTAAAATGGTTGGCAAATATTTTTAGTAATCAAGTGGGCTCAGGTGGCTAGCTTTCTACCGCTTTCTCTGCTTGTACCAGTTGGCTAGCTCGCCGCCATACTAGGCAACCGGTTCTGAAAGCAGCGGTCTAGCGGCTGAACTGCGAGGGGGGTACTAGCTTGCTGGCATTTGCGCGTGGTGCGGGCTGCGCCGCCCAGTGCTGGCAACGCTTTGCCAGTACTCGTGCCTCTTCTAGCTATGATTGACTGTTTAAAGTATAGCTCTTTGCTTTTGCTGCTCGGCGGTATGCTGGGCTCCGCTCGCGCTCAGGCGCCCGCGCCGCTGCCGGTGCACGTGGTGCGCAGCATCAGCCCGGCCGACATCAACTTTCAGGACCTGGATTTTTTGGCGGCGGAAATCGGCTCGGCGCGGGTAGTGATGTTGGGCGAGCCTAGCCACGGCGAGGGCAACGTATTTGAGGCCAAAATCCGGCTCATGCGCTTTTTGCAGCAACGCCTGGGCTTCACCACGGTAGCTTTTGAAAGTGGGTTTTACGACCTGCACCGGGCGCAGCAGGAGCTGGAGGCTGGCAAGTCGGCCCAGGAGACGCTGGCCAACAGCGTGTTTCCGGTGTGGACCGGGACGCAGGAGTTTCAGGCCGTGCTGCCGCTCATCGGCCCGGGCAAGCTGCGCGTGGCCGGCTTCGACCCGCAGCTGACCGGTGCGTACAGCGAGGAGCTAGTCGAAAAGCTGCAAGCGTTTCTGGCCACTGAAAAGGGTAGTGGGGCGCTCAACTACGACTACCTGGAGGAAGTCATCAGCTACATGGGCGAGCATTTTGGGTTTCTGCCTACTGCCAAGCTAGCCGACGTTGAAAAGGAGCTAGCCAAGGCTAGCCGCCTGGCCGACCGGGCTGCCGCTAGTCCCGCCGCCCCGCGTCGCGCCGAGGCCGCGTTCTGGCAGCAGTGCCTGCGCAGCCTGCTAGCCCAGGCTCGCAACTACGCCCTCAACAAACCCAGTGATAAGAGCGAAGCCGAGTTTAAGGCCAAGGACAGCAACCCCCGTGATGCTCAAATGGCTGATAACCTGCTGTGGTATCTGAAGCAGCACCCGCAGGAAAAGGTAATTTGCTGGGCCGCCCTCCCGCACCTAGCCAATAAAGTGGAGCTGCTACCTGACCCCGAAATGAAGGAATATCGGCCGATGGGCCAGGCCGTGAAAGCCGCGCTCGGGGCCGACCAAGTATATATTCTGGGCACGTTGGGCGGCAGCGGCACCCACGGCTTTCCCGCAGTGGGCTACAAGCCGGTGCAGGTGCCCGCGGCCGGCTCGCTGGAAGCCGAGCTGCTGACCCAGCCCGCCGACTACGCCTTTGTAAGCCTCAAGCACGACGCGCCGGGCCGGTTGCTGACCACGTCGGCTTTTGAGTATGCGCCGCTGGCTGGCCCGTGGAGCGAGGTGGTCGATGGGTTTCTGTTTTTACGGAGCGTGAACCCGCCACACGGGGCCACGGCAATGGCCAACTCGGCTGTGGGCGCAGTGGCCGACGCCCCGCCGGCGGCGCCCACCTCTCTTAACCCTGCCGCCCGCGCCCAGCGTGTGCAGCTAGGGGCTGCCAACACCGCTGGCCAAACCGTGCGCGGCGTGGTGCTCGACCGCAAAACCGGCCAGCCGGTGCCCTATGCCTCGGTATCGGTGCCTAGCCAGGGCGTGGGCACGGTGGCCGATGGAACTGGCCACTTTGTGCTGGCGGGCGTGGGGCCGGGCGTGCTGCAAATTACCAGCGTGGGCTACGGCATGGTTGCGATGACCTCGCCCAGTAGCACGACGCCGTTGACGGTACGGCTCGCGCCGTCGGCTTACGAGCTGCAAAGCGTGCAGGTGCGCGGCGAGTCGCTAGACCCGCGCAAGATTATGAAAAAGGTGCTGGCGGCGCTGCCCCAAAACTATGAGCAGCAGGATTATTCGGCCGAAGTGTATACCCACCGCCGGTCCACTGACTTCGATACGCTGCGCTACGAAACTGAATACGTGGCTCAGTACTTCGAGCCAGCCGGGCACCGTCACTGGGGCGGTGGCTTCCTGATGCTCGGGTCTATAGGCCAGCATCGGGTAAAGGAAATACATGTGCTGAAGGAGCTGGATAAGAAGCAGAAACACGCGTGGGAGCAAGGTGGCCAAGGCTTTTCGACGGGCTCGGCCGACGCGGTGCGCATCTCGCCGCTCTTTAAGGCTAGCACGCTTGGCAAGTTTCAGCTGCACCTGGATAGTGTGGTAGAGCGCCGCGGGCAAACAGTGTACCTCATCAGCTTTGCCGCCAAGCACGCCAACCACCGCAGCACCGGCACCTACCTCACCTCGGGCTACTCGGGCCGGCTCTATGTGCAGCAAAGCAACTATGCCGTGACGCGCTACGAGGCGCTGTGGCAGACCGATACGGCCTACATCAACACTGCTGCCCGTCGGCACCAAGGGCAGCACAACTTGCTAGCCCAGATGTATGCCAGCTCGCTGACCGATTCCCGCACAGACCATGTGGTAGACTATGTGCAGGTGGCCAATGGCCGCTACCAGGTGCGCCGGAGCGTAGGCCAGGGCGTTAGCGCGGGCCGCGCGCTAGGCGGTTCGTCGTTCTACCACCAGTCCTCCTGCGAGGAATATTTCACGCCCTTGCCTGCCGGTACGCCGCCCCCGCTGGCGAAAGCCGAAATGACTGTAGGCGAAGTGCAGGAGGCAATGGCCAAGCTGCCGCTGCCCGAGTATCACCCCGCTTTCTGGCAAACGTATCAGCGCCCCACCTTGGCCGACGCCGTGCCCGCGCCGACTGCCGCCAAGCCCTAGCCAGCTTAGGTGTCCGGCGCAAAAGAAAAGCGCCGCTTCGTAGCCTATTGAATACAAGCTTCGTGCGCGTTTTACTGGCCGAAAGCTGGATGTTGGCCCCTGCTATTCCGTATTCAGGGCGGGCCGCTAGCTAGCGCGACCTTGGATAACATGGCAAACAACTCTTCCGGCGCGGCCGATTTCAGTGGCTTTGTGCGGGTGCGCGGCGCCCGCGAGCACAACCTGCAAAACGTAGACGTAGACATTCCGCGCGATGCGCTGGTGGTATTTACCGGCGTGTCGGGCTCGGGCAAGTCGTCGCTAGCCTTCGGCACGCTTTACGCCGAGGCCCAGCGCCGCTACCTCGAATCGGTATCGCCCTACGCGCGGCGTTTGTTTCACCAACTATCAGTGCCCGAGGTCGATAGCATCGACGGGCTGCCGCCGGCCGTGGCCTTGCAGCAGCAGCGCGGCGCGCCCACTACGCGCTCGTCGGTGGGCTCGGTCACCACGCTCTCTAACCTGGTGCGGATGCTGTACTCGCGGGCCGGTGATTACCCAGCGGGCCAGGGCATTATCTACGCCGAAGGATTCTCCTCTAATACGCCCGAAGGCGCTTGCCCGCGCTGCCACGGCCTGGGCCGGGTGTATGAGGTAACCGAAGAGTCGATGGTGCCCGACCCCTCGCTCACCATTCGCGAGCGGGCCATTGCGGCTTGGCCCCAGGCCTGGGGCGGTCAGAATCAGCGCGATATCTTGGTGACCCTGGGCTACGATGTGGACCGCCCCTGGCGCGACCTGCCCCAAAAAGACCGCGATTGGATTCTCTACACCGACGAGCAGCCCGTGGTGCCCGTGTACCCCGGCTACTCGCCCGCCGAGACGCAGCGCGCCCTCAAGCGCAAGGAGCAGCCCAACTACATGGGCACGTTCACGGGCGTGCGGCGGCACGTGCTGCACACCTTTGCCAACACCCAGAGCGCGCTCATGAAAAAGCGCGTCTTGCAGTACATGCTCAGCCAGGAGTGCCCACTCTGCCACGGCAAGCGACTGCGGCCCGAGTCATTGAGCGTAAAATTTGCCGTCCTCGACATTGCCGACATGGCGCGGCTGCCTTTGCAGCAGGTAGCGAGCCGGCTGCGGCCCTTTGCCGAAGGCAAAGCCGGCGCGCCTGCCCACGATGAAGCCCAGGCCGAAGTGACCCGCCTCATCACGCAAGACCTGGTGGCCCGCCTGGCCGTGCTGCTCGACCTGGGCCTCGGCTACCTGGCCCTGGAGCGCAGCACGCCCACGCTCTCGCCCGGCGAGCTGCAGCGCCTGCGCCTGGCTACGCAGCTGTACTCCAACCTGTTTGGGGTGGTGTATGTGCTCGATGAGCCGTCGGCCGGCCTGCACCCGTCCGATACGCAGGCGCTACTCAAAGCCCTGGCCACGCTCAAGCAAGCGGGCAACTCACTCTTCGTAGTCGAGCACAACCTCGACGTAGTGCGCCAGGCCGACTGGCTCGTCGATGTGGGCCCGGCCGCCGGCGAGCAAGGCGGCCAGGTACTCTACAGCGGTCCGCCCGCCGGCTTGGCCGAGGTCAAGAATTCTCAAACGCGCAAATTTTTGCTCGAAAACAAGGGGGTAGGCGGGCGCGCCACGCGCGCGCCGCAGGGCTGGCTAAAGCTGACCGGCGCCACCCGCCACAACCTGCGCGGCCTCGACACCGAGTTTCCATTGGGCGTGTTCACAACCGTGACGGGCGTGTCGGGCTCGGGCAAATCGACGCTCGTGAGCCAAGTGCTGGTAGAATTGGTGAGCGAAGCACTGGGCCTGAAAACGGACGAAGCCGAACCCAGCGGCGCCGAAGCCGCCGAAGAATTGCTGGACCTGGCCGACCAGGGCGAAACGTTGCAAGGCAAAATCACGGCCGGGCTCGACGTAGTCAAGCGCCTCGTGCGAGTCGACCAGCAGCCCATCGGCCGCACGCCCCGCTCCAATATGGCCACCTACACCGGCTTGTTTGACCACGTGCGCAAGCTCTTCGCGGCCACGCCCGAGGCCCGCAAACGCCGCTACGACGCCGGTCGCTTTTCCTTCAACGTGGCCAAGGGCCGCTGCGAAACCTGCCAGGGCGAAGGCTTTGTAATGGTCGAATTGCTGTTTTTGCCTAGCGTGTACTCGCCGTGCCCTACCTGCCACGGCGCGCGCTACAACGCCAAAACGCTCGAAATCACTTATCAGGATAAGAATGTTGCTGACGTGCTGCGCCTGACCGTGGACGAGGCCTGGGCCTTTTTTGCGGAGGAGCCCAGCGTACGCCGCGCCCTCACGGTGTTGCGCGAGGTGGGCCTCGGCTACTTGCGCCTTGGCCAGTCGGCCACCGAGCTATCGGGTGGTGAGGCCCAGCGCATCAAGCTCGCTACCGAGCTGCAGCGGCAGGCCCGCGCGCACACGCTCTACGTGCTCGACGAGCCCACCACCGGCCTGCACCCCGCCGACGTCGAGAAGCTCCTCGCTCAGCTCAACGGCCTGGTTGAGGCTGGCCACTCGGTACTGGTGGTAGAGCACGACATGCGCGTGGTGGCTGGCTCCGACTGGGTTATCGACGTGGGCCCCGGCGCGGGCGAGGAGGGCGGCCGCATCGTGGCCGCCGGCCCACCGGCCGAAGTCGCGGCCTCCGCCACTAGCCGCACGGCGCCCTATTTGGCCCGCTTCCTGGCCGAGGGGTAGCCCGGAGCGGCTGCCCACCAGCCCTCTACCAGCAGCACCAAAGCGGCCGCCAGCGTGTACGCTAGCATGTCGCCCCACTCAAACTGGCTGCCCAGTAGCAGCCGCGCCATACGTGAGTGCTGCCACCCCAACCACTGCAGTAGGTGGGCCAGCTGCGCCCCCTCGATGGCGTACGACACGAGTAGCGCCGCTAGGGCCACCTGCCACGCGGAGGCGGGCCAAACGCTTTTAAGCAAGCAGTAGAGAAAGATAGTCGCCAAAAAATCACCCGCGTACGGCCGCACAAACCCGTCGTGCGCAAAGCGGGCAATCAGAATTTCGACTAGTAGCAAGCCTGCGGCTAATAAGCCGTAGGCCTTGTTAAACTGCCTCATCACTTAGCGCTGGAGGGCGGCTCGAAACCGAGTGTACGGACAGCCCCTTGGCACGGGCTGCACCGCGGCGCCAAGGCTAGCCCCCGGCACTTCATCGAGCGCTCGGATGCGGGCAGCGTACTCGGTAGGCAGCATGGTGTTTTTCAGCCACTGGCTGACTGCCAACTGTTTGGTGGCGCGGTAAAAGCCCAGCGCCGGCTGCAGCCACGCGCCGCTGCCCAGGCCCAGCTGCTGGCGCACAGTGGGCGGGCACACCAGGCCCTGCACGCCGCGTAGCAGCGTGTAGCGCGGGCCACCCAGGTGCTTTCTGTACTGTTTGTACAGGTCAATGGAGCAGTCGCTTAGCTCCAGGTTGTGGGCTAGGTGCTGGGCACGGTCGGCCTGCCAGGCGGGGTAGGAGGTGGGTAAATCGGGGATGCCCATGCGCCGGCCCACGCGGCAGAAAACGTCGGTTATTTCTTCGCACTCTGCCTCGGTGAGGGGCCGCTCCAGTAGCTCAAACGCCTGGATGGAGTAGGCAATGAGCAGATACAGCACGTCGCGATACGCCCAGTCGGGAATGCGCTGGCCCCGGCTAGCCTCGACCGCGCCGTGGATGGCGGCAATGGTGTCGATGGCGTTGTAGGCCCCGGCCCGGTCGGCAAACACGATACGGCGAGCGTAGTCTACAGTCGAAAACAGCCGGCCCAGCGGGTCGGCCGGCAGCCGGCCCGTGAAGTACAGCCAGTCTACCGCTTTGTTGAGGGCAAACTCGGCCGCCGCGCCGGCAAAAATGAAAAGCACCGTATCGGAAGTGCCCCAGATGCGTCGCACGATGGAGTGAGGAGCTACGAAAGATTCCATTGGCTGAGCTAACAATAAGCGGCGGCGCTGGGTGCCCACCTGAAGCGGCATTCACTTTGCATTGAAGTATACTTTGAAATACAAAGTTAATAAAGTGGGTAGTAATTATTGGTAGGGCGGCTAGTCATTTATTCAGAAGGGGGCGAAGTAGCAGGGAGATAACTGGCTTTCACAGCCGCGGTCGACTTGCCTTGCGAGTGGCTAGCCTGCCTTTCAACGAGCAGCCCCCGCCCAGGACAGTTAAGCAATCGGCAGGAACTGGTACAGAAAATGAGTTTATTCTGAACAACCTTGCCCATGCTACCGACGCCCTTAGCTGGCTCACCAGGTTTTTATGCCAGCTAAAAAATTACGCGTCCTCGTATTGGTAGCTGCCGCTTTGCCCGGAGCGAGCCTACTTGCTCAAGGCCAGTCTGTGCCAGCCCAGGCGGCGGTGGCTAGCCTGGTGGCCCAGGGTATGGGTCGCCTCACGGGCACGGTCACCAGTGAGGCCACGGGCCAGCCCGTGGCCTATGCCTCCGTAACGGTGCTCAACGCCGCGGGGCAGCCCGTGGGTGGGGGCGTGGGAGCCGGTGATGGCCGGTTTGTGCTGACGGCCCTGCCGCCGGGCACCTATACCGTGCGGGTAAGCCTGCTGGGCTACCAGGAGCTGATTCGGCACGGCGTGGTGGTGCCGGCTGGCAGAGGCGATGTGCCGCTAGGGTCGCTACCGCTGGTAGCCTCGGCGCAGAAGCTAGGCGAGGTGGTCGTAACGGCCCGCAAGCCGTTGATAGAAGAGCTGGTAGACCGCACCGTGTATAACGCCGAAAACGACGAAACCACCCGCGGCGGCGACGCTACCGACGTGCTGCGGCGGGTGCCGCTGCTGAGCCTCGACCTCGACGGCAACGTGAGCGTGCGCGGCAACCAGAACATCAAGGTGCTTATCAATAACAAGCCGAGCACCATCACGGCTAATAGCGTGGCCGACGGCCTGCGCCAGCTGCCGGCCGACCAGATTCGCCGGGTCGAGGTCATCACGTCGCCCTCGGCCAAGTACGACGCCGAGGGCTCGGGCGGCATTATCAATATCGTGACGAAGGGCAACGCCCTACGCGGCGGGCAGTTGGGCATAGATGGCAGCGGTGGCACCCGCTCGGGCACCCTCAACCTGAACGGCGGCTACCGCACTGGCCGCATGGGCTTTGCGCTGGGCGGCTTTGGCCGGGCGGGCTACAACACGCCGGGCAGCTTCACCAACGAGCAGCAGACTACCAACCCCGCCACTAGCGCGCAAACCCGCAACACGCAGGCCGCCGACACGCGCCAAAACCAGCTGTTTGGGCGTTATACCCTGGGTTGGGACTTCGATATCAACGCGCACCAGGGGCTAGCCGCCTCGCTCGCCTACGGCACCCGCAACGCCACCACCTACCAGGATAACCTGGCCACCGCCACCACCGAGCCCGCCACCGGCCGCACCAGCAGCTCGGCGCGCAACGTGCAAATCACCGACGAGTCGGGCACGGTCGATGCCAGCCTCGCCTACACCCATACCTACGATGTGCCGCAGCGCGAGCTGAGCGCGCTAGCCCTCTACAGCCGCAACAACCGCACGTATGCCTTCACTAACGATACCTACGCCGCTTCCGAGGCTAGCCAGCTCGGCCTCTCCGGCAACGACAACCCCAGCGCCAACCAGGAAATAACCACCCAGCTCGACTACCAGACGCCCATCGGTTCGAGCCAGCTGCTGGAAGTAGGCGTGAAGGACATTCAGCGCCGCGTCACCAGCGACTACCGCTACTACGGCCAGCTGGCTAGCGCGCAGGCAGCTAATTCCTTCACCTACCGGCAGCAGGTAGCCGCCGGCTACGCGGCCTACACCCTCAGCCTGCTCCACAGCTTTACCCTGAAGCCGGGCCTGCGCTACGAGTACACGGCCATCGCCGCCGATTTTGGCACCGGCCCAGTGGGCAATATTCCGAATTACGGCCTGCTGGTGCCCAGCGTGAATGTGCTGCACAAGCTCGGCAATGGCAATGTGCTGAAGCTGGCCTACAATCGCCGCATCCAGCGCCCCTCGCTGCAATTTCTAAACCCCAACCTGCAGGCCGCTAACCCCCTGATTCAGACCCAAGGCAACCCCACGCTGCGCCCCGAATACACCAACAACTACGAGCTGGGCTACGGCACCTTGCTGGGGCAGGCCAACCTCAACTTCTCGGTTTTCGCCCGCAATACCACCGGTGCCATCCAAAGCGTGCGCACGCCCCTCCGCGATGCCAACTACCCCGGCGCGGTGCGCATCGACTACCTCAATGTGGGCCGGGAGAACGCCTACGGCGGCAGCGCCTTCGCTAGCCTCGATGTGGGCAGCAAGTTTAGCCTCAGCGGCGGGCTCGACCTCTACTACACCGTGCTCCAAAACAGCGTGGCCGACCCGCTCTATGCCGCCCGCAACGCGGGCTGGGTGCTGGGCGGCCGCCTCTACAGCAGCTACGCCCTGCCCAAGGGCTGGAACGTGCAGCTATTCGGCTTTTACCGGGGCCAGCAGGTGCAGCTGCAAGGCAGCCAAAGCAGCTTTGTGCTCTACAGCATGAGCCTGAAGCACGACGTGGCGGGCAAGAAAGGCAGCCTGGGCCTGGGGGCTGAAAACTTCTTTTCGCCCACCAACGCCGTGCGCAGCGACATCACTAGCCCCTTGCTCAGCCAGCAAAGCACCACCGTGCAGCACCTCACGAGCTTCAAAGTGTATTTCAGCTACCACATCGGCCAGCTCACCGCCGAGTCCCGCCCGCACAAAAACGTAAAAAACGACGACCTCAAAACCGACGAAAACGGCGGCGGTAGCCAGAGCGGCAGCACGACGCCTTCGGCCACTCGCCCGGCTCCGCCGGCCACTCCCGCCCCAGCGCCTACTACGCCCACTACCAGCCCGGCCCCGCCCGCACCCAAGCCGTAGGCGGCGCGCCGCTAGCCCTCTAGCCAGCGGCGAAAGGCGGCCGTTTGGGCGGTGCTGCTGGTGAGGGTGGCGCCATGTTTTAAGCTAACCAACAAGCGGTTATTGAAATACGGCTCGGCCCGCACGATGGCGCTGAGCTGCACCAGCTCGCTGCGGTTGAGGCGGAAAAAACAAGCCGGGTCGAGCTGTTGCTCCCATTCGGTGAGGGTGCCCGCGAGCGGGTGCCGCGCCCCGCGCTGGTCGATGGCAAACACTACCCCCTCATCGGCTTGCAAAAAAGCCACGTCGGCGGCGGGCAGCAGGTAGAAGCTGTTGTTGGGCTGGCGCACGGTAAAGCGCTGGCGGTAGGCGGCGGCCGGTGGGTGCAGCGCCGCGCGCAGCTGCTCGACTACGGTTTCTGAGAGCCCGGCGGGGGGTAGGGCTGCCCCCGTAGCCGGTGTAGGCGCCAGGCTGGTACGCAGCCCATCATACTTTGTCAGGGCAGCGGCAAATTGCTCGTAGCTAAAGGGTTTGAGTAAATAGCCGATGCCATTGGCCTGGAAAGCGAGCAGCAAAAACTGGTCGTAGGCCGTCAGGAAAATGATGGGGCAGGTGATGCGTACCTGCTCGTAAAGGCTGAACACGTTGCCATCGAGCAGCTCGATGTCGGAGAAAATGAGCGCCGGCATCTCATTTTCGGCAAACCAGGCGAGACCCTTTTTGATGCTGCGCACCTCGTGCACGTCATGAGTCGGCAGGCCATAGCGAGCCGCAAAGCTGCGGATTTGGGCCGCCGCCGGGGCCTCGTCTTCAATAATAAGTAGGCGCATAATCAACTGGCTACAGCGGCTATCAGATTGGTAATTAGCCGTTCGCAACGGCGTGCAGCGCACGGTTGCCACCCTCTGAAAACTGCACTAGGTAGCAAATAAACTGGGTAAGAAGGTGTTATTCTTATCGAGCCCGTGGTGGTAGGCGCCAGACTGTTTCACTGGCTGGCCTGCACGCTGCCCAAGCCGCTGGTGTGCACGGTGGTAGCGGCCGGCCGGCCCCGGTAGCGGATGGTGCCGATACCGGCCACATTTGCCACCAAGGCTTGAGTAGCAGTTACTTCTTCGGTGCCGGTGCCCGTTAGGCTGGCCGTCGTAGCCACGCTCCGCAGGCCGAAGCCGTGGTAGGCGCCAACGCCCCGCAGGCCCACCTGCTGCGTGGTGGTAGTGCCGCGCAGGGTCACGGTGCCCGCGCCGCTGATGACCACACTAGTCTGGGTATTGGCAACCTGCAACGTCACGTTGCCCACGCCGGCTAGCTCGATGGCCAGCATAGGGGCGGTGAAGGGCGTCAGCCCGGCCAGGGAGCTGGTGCCGGCTAAGCGTAGCCGTGTCAGCTTAGGCAAGGTAATGGTGATTTTCAGCCGCTCGGTGGGCTGCCAGGGCTGCCACCAATTTGACTGGTCGTTGGGCAAGTGAAAATGCAGGTTGCCTGCCTGCGTGCTGGTAGTCAGCTGGCTGAGCTGGCGGGGCGACCCCGCTACTTCCACACGCTGGGGGCTGCCTTCGGCCACCGTAACGTCGGCGGCCCCCTCAATAACGAGGCCTGCCGCGGTGGGCAATGCCAGCAACCGGGTTTGGGGGCGGTCGTCGGCTAGGGCCACTGGCGCTACTAGCCGGCCAGCGCCAGCTGCGCCCAAGCCGGCAGCTAGGAGAAAGGGGGAAAGTTGGTTTGCCATAAACAATTAAGTAGTTGTTAAACAAGGTGATAAATTGCCTGCGTGCGTTTTGAATGGGTGCACCGCCTGCAGTAGCGCGGACTTTGTAGTCCGCGGTATGCCTCGCTCTAAAGTCCGCGCTACCGCAGGCGGCCACTATGCGCTGATTTGGAAACTGCGCTAAGCAAGCGAGTTTATGCAAGGAAGGAGGGCTTCGTAGGAGCGTCCGGTTAGTACTCCCGGCTGGGCTGCTTGCTTAGCAGCGGCACTGTTACCGTGAACTCGGTGGGCGTGGTGTGTACCTGCACAGGCTGGCCGGCTAGCAGGCGGTAGCGCTCGCGCAGGTTGAGCAGGCCGGTGCCGCCGGGCTCGGGGCGCGTGTGCTTGGGGCGCTGGGGGTTGCGCACGCGTAGGGTGGCGGTGTGCACATCGAGGGCAATGAGCAGCGGGTCATCGTCGTCGCCGCTGTTGTGCTTGAGGGCATTCTCGACCAGTATTTGGAGCGTGCCGGGCACGGTGTGCAGCTGGGTGGGGTCCACGTCGGGAGCCAGCGTAGTTTGGAAGGTGTAGGCCGCGCCAAAGCGGTGGCGCAGCAAATACACGTAGTCATCGAGAAAGCTTAGCTCGTCGGCCAGGGTCACGAAGTCGGCGTCGCGGTGCCGAATGAGGTAGCGGTAGAGGTTGGCAAAGCAGCCCAGGTAGTGGCTCGCCACCTCGGCATCTTGCCCGATGAGCATGTGCAAGACATTCAGATTGTTAAATAAAAAGTGTGGGTCAATTTGGGCCTTGAGGGCGCGCAGCTCGCTTTCGGCCTGGGCTTTTTGCAAGTGCAGCACGTGGCGCTGGGCCTCGAAGTAGCGCTTGCCGGTGAGCAGCACCGCCAGCAGGCCGTAGCTTTTGGCGTGCTGCACGGCTCCCAGCACCACACGGCCCAGTGACCACGCCCCCGGGTGCCCAAACAGGGCGCTATACAGGCTGGTGTAGGCCGCACCGCTCAGCAGCAAAAACCCCGGTAGCAGCGCCAGCCCCAGCCAGCGCCGTCGGCCCAGAAACAGGGGCAGCAGGCCGCCCACCAGCAGCGCCACCGTGGCGGTGTCGAAAAGCACCGTAGCACCTACTATGGGCAGCGCCTGGCCGGCGGTAGACCCGGCATCGGACTGATACTGAACGAGTAGCACAGGAGCCACCACCAGCCAATAAGCAGCCACCAGGCCAAGATCGGAGCGGGAGGGCCGCTGGGTGGCGAAGGATGAGTCTAACTCCATGAAGCAAAGAAGGGACAAGATGCGGGGCTTCCGCCTCACGGCTAAACCAGGGCACTGAGCTGCGTAAGCTTGTGCAGGCCACTGTATGCCAGCGTGCCACTTGAATAATCAATTGAATTACACATTATTAAAGCGTATGCTGGGTGGGTTAGCGGCCGGCTACTCCACCCATCGCTGGCAGTGGCCGCACGGGGCCCGAGTCGAGCACCAGCAGCAGGTACTGCACGTAGGCCGTGGCGGGCTGGGCGGGGTCAAACAGCATTTGTTGGTTGGCGGGCAGGCCGGGGGCGTAGCTGAGCTGCACGGGCAGGCGGTGGGCGGCCGTGCCGGGCGCATCGAGGCGCACGAGGGTCGTGCTGCCGGGCTGGGTGCGCTCCTTCAGCGCTTCCAGGCCTTGCAGGCGCACCAGTGGCCCGTCGTGGTTGAACTTATCTACCACCGAAAACAGCTGGCCGGGCGTGCGCCAGGGCGCGGGCAGCCCCGCCGAGGGCATCAGCATCTGGCAGCCCGCATACGTGCTAAGAATAGACACGATTTTGTCGTGGCCCGGCAAGCTGCTGCCGTGGATGTAAGTAGCCAAGCTGGTGAAATTCAAGCCCTTTTGCTGCGGCACGTGGCCCAGGCCCCAGAGGCCGTAGAGCTTCTCGTGCGTGAGGTGCCACAGCGGCAGCGCGGCCTGGTAGTTGGCAAACAGCTGCTGCTCGCGGCCGGGTAGGGTGCGGGCGTAGCCCACGTTGGTGAGTGCATGCTGCACCTCGGCGTAGGCCTCGGCCCCGAGGGCGCGGCGGGCGGCGGGGGCGGCCTGGCGCAGGGCTTGCTGGGCACGCAAAGCCACCTCGGCGGCCAGGGCGGGGGTGCTGCGCAGCGCCGCTTGCACCGAATCGAGACGGGCGGCCAAAGCGGGTGCTAGGGCCTGGCCCATGGCGCGCCGGTCGGCGAGGTAGTCGGCCAGCAGGGCGGGGTCCTGCACACCGTCGATGCCCACAAACTGGATGCGGCGGCTGGCGGGCAGCATCTGGTTGAGGCCCCGGATGCGCACGATTTTGGCCCGGAAGTCGGCGTTGCCCCACTGTGCTTGCTCGCGCACCCAGCTCGCAAACACGCGGTCGAGGGTGGCCTCGTTGCCGGTGCGCAGGTATTCGTTTAGGTAGTAGGCTTTGGCACAGTCAACTTCGGCCAGGTAGCGGCGCACCCCGGCGTACTGGTTGAGGTGGCGCAGCAGCGCAAAGTCCACGTCCTGCACCCGTTGCACGCCGTGCGACTCGCCCAGCAGGAACACCTGGTTCTGGTAAAAAGCCCGGTCAAATAACTTGAATTGGGGCGTGCCGGTCAGGTCCAGGTTCTCGCGGGGGGCATCGGTGAAAATGGAATCGGGCTGCTGGGCGCGGGCGGCAAACCCGGCTAGCAGCAGGGCGGCCACCAGCCGGACCGGGCGAAGGAGAGGGCGAAGGTTCATGCTCAGAAAGACTAGGGTAAAACGTGGCCCAAACCACGCGGCTAGCCCGGCCTTTCCCCAGCTTCCCTCCCCGAACCCAAGGAAAAAGCTGCCGAAGCCGCTGAAAAAACTGGTGAGTGAGCACCCGTGCGCTGGCCCAATCGGGCTAGCGCACAGAGCGGCGAGGCTACTTGCCGCCCACCAATTCGGGCACGGCTCCCGTCTTCTTCCGCTTGCGCCCATAAATGCCGAGTATCAGCAGGGGTAGCAACGTCAATTCGGCCACCACGCCAAACAACAGCGTGAGCCCGATGAGCAGGCCCACGTAAAACGTGCCATCAAACGACGAAAACAGCAGCGTGCCGAAGCCACCTACCAAAATAAGCGACGTGACGATAACCGCCTGCCCAGCCAGCAGGTAGGTGCGCCGCACGGCCTTGAATAGGTTCGGCTCGTGGCCCATGGTGAGTCGCAACTTACTGATAAAGTGAATGGTGTCATCGACCGCAATGCCGAAGGCGATGGTGAAGATGATGCTCGTGCTCACCTTCATGCTCACGCCGGCCAGTCCCATCACACCCGCCACTAGCAAGATGGGCAGCAAGTTGGGAATGAGCACCACAATGGTCATGCGCACCGAGCGGAACAGCACTAGCACGATAAGCGTGACCATCGCCACGTCAATGGCCATGCCCTGTATCATGTTCAGGGTCAGGTTCTCGTTGTTCTTGTCAATGAGGTTCGACGAGCCCGTGAGGCGCGTGCGCAGCACCGTAGTGTCGATGCTGGTGCGCAAAAACTGCCGTAGCGCGCCGTTGAGCGCATCGGCCCGGATGCTGCCCACGTCCACCATGCGGCCGGTGAGGCGGCCGGCGCTGCCGTCGGGCAAGGCCAGCGCCCGAAACTCGGGCCGCTTCCGAAACTGGCGCAGTGGCCCCCGCAGCCGCGCCAGCCCAGCCGAGTCGGAGGGTAGGCGGTACTCGGCCAGCCCGCCGCCGTGCAGCGCCTGGTGCACGGTGCGCACCAGGGTGGCCGGCGAAGCCGAAAACTTAAGGCCGTAGGTGGTAGCCAGGTAGCGCTCCACTTTCTCGGTTTGGGCCAGCACGGCGGGGTCAAACACGTCGCGCCCCTTGGTCGGCTTCAGCTCCAGTTCAAAGGGCCGCACGCCCGCAAAGTGGTCATTGAAGAACGCAAAATCCTGGCGCACCGGGTCGCTTTTCGACAAGTCATCGAGCAAAGACGAGTTGATGCGCACCCGCGTGGCTAGCCCGATGCTGGCCGCCAGCACCAGCCCGCTGACCACAAACACCAGGCGCCGCCGCCGCAGTACCCCCATAAATAGGCGGCCGAGCACGCCGTCCCAGTCGTGGCCGTGCTTGCGTGGCTCGCGCAGGGCCGGCTTATTCAGCAGCACCAGCATGGCTGGTAGCAGCGTGAAACTCAGAATAAAAGCCAGAATAACGGCAATACCCGTAAACAGCCCGAAGTTGTGAATGGGCCGTATGGTGCTCGTCATCAAGGTAAAAAAGCCGATGCTGGTAGTCAGCGCCGACAGCCCCGAGCCAAAGCCCGACTCCTTGATGGTAGTGCGTAGCGCGTGCTTTTTGCCCGCGCCGTAGCCCAGCTCGCTCACGTAGCGACTGATAATGTGGATGGTATCGGACATGCCCACCACGAACAGCATGAGCGGCAGCAGGGCCGTCATCAGGTCGATGCTGATGCCGCAGGCGCCCATCACACCCAGGCCCCACACAATGGCCCCTAACACCACCACCAGCGGTAGTATCACGCCCCACCACGTGCGAAACGTGAGCCACAACAGCCCCATTACCAGCAGGAAAGACAGCGACATGAAAATAATCATCTCGCGCTGCAAGCGGTCTACAAACACTGACTGCGCCACCGCCTTACCCGCAAAGTGCACCCGCGCCTCGGGCAGCCCGGCCCGCGCCAGGCCGGCGCGCAGCTCGGTGAGCAGCGAGTCGCCGGGCGGCTTTTTAAGGTCGGGCGTGGTTTGAATGACCAGGGCCACGGCCCGCGCATCGGGGCTGAAAACGTTACCCACCAAGCCGGGCGTTTTATAAATCAGGGTCGAGTCGGCGGCGCGGCGGCTGGGGTCGGCACGGTATTCGGCCAGGTGCAGGTAGGGTAGGGTATAGGCCCCCATCCCTTCTACCACGGTCTGGCTGAGGGTGGTGGGGGAGGTAACGTGCAGCACGTTGCGCTGCCGCCGCGCCACATGCGTGAGGCTATCGACCTGCGTAAGAAAGGCCGGCGAAAACGCTGTTTGGCCCGGCCCCGCTTCCACAGCCAGCAGCAGGTAATCGTTGTCATTGCCAAAGCGCTGGGTGTAGCCTTGGTAGTAGTCCAGGTCGGGGTCGCCGGCGGGGTAAAAATCGTTGAAATTGTAGTTGAAGCGCAGCTGAGCGGCAAAGTAGCCGGCCAGCCCCGTGAGGAGGGCTAGCACTAGTAGCGTGAGGTAGGCAGTTCGGCGAAGGGGCATAGGCAGGCAGTAGCACGAAGCTCAGCTTCGCGTAGTCGGGGGCGCACGAAAGCACTGGCTTCGGCTTTTCCGAAAAGCTTTGTACTTTAGAAGTCGCAACTATCGCTAACCCCCCATTTTTACCAATTGTTTCTGCCTAAGCCCATGAAAAAGTCCCTGCTCGCCCTCGCTCTGCTGGCTTCGGCCGCTACTTCCTTTGCCCACGACGGCGACAAGCCTGCTAAAGGCAAAAAAGCCGACAACTGCACCGGCGTAGCTGCCGCCAAGTGCGAAAAAGGCATGGCCGGCACCAGCATGGCCGGTATGCCCGCCTGTTGCCGCGCCAAAATGGCCGCCGCCAAAGCTGCTACCCCCGCCACGGCCGAAGTAAAAACGGCAGTAGTGAGGTCGATGTAAGGTTCGTATTCAGTATGGTACGAACAGAAAAAGCCACCCAGCAGGGTGGCTTTTTCTGTTTTGCTGCATTTTGGTTTAAGTAGCAGAAACAGGAGACTAAAAATGAATTTCAAAGCAGTACATTTCGATGTTTATTCATTCAATCCTGCCTATGGAGCTTATCGACCAACTTGCTAACCTAGCCTCACGTGCGCAAAAGCAGATTTCGCACATTCAAACGGAAGAGGCTACTAAAACGGCTTTAATTATGCCGTTCATCAACGCGCTGGGATACAACGTTTTTGACCCAACAGAAGTGGTTCCCGAATTTATTTGTGATATCGGTACCAAAAAAGGGGAGAAGATAGACTATGCCATTATGCGAGATGGTAAGCCAATTATTTTGTTTGAATGCAAACACGTTGGTGGTGACTTAAATATCAACCACGCTAGCCAGCTATTTCGCTACTTTCATGTAACTGACGCTCGGATTGCCATCCTAACCAATGGTATCCACTATAAGCTGTTTACTGACCTAGAGCAGGCCAACAAAATGGACGAGCGGCCATTTATGGAATTTGATTTATTCAATTTTCAGGAAAACGACGTTTCAGAAATAAAAAAGCTCAGCAAAGCAGACTTTAGCATAGATGATATGCTGTTTGCGGCCTACAACTTGAAGTACATGCGGGCTTTCAAAAAGTATTTTGAAGAGCAGTTCAACCAGCCCTCGGCTGAGTTCATTCACTTCATTTCCAAGCAGATTTACGACGGTACGCTGACGCCAAAGTTGAAAGAACAATTTAGCGTGCTGGTACACCGCTCCTTTCATCAGTTTCTAAATGATAAAATAACCATGCGCTTGCGGTCGGCCATGTTGGATACTACTAGTAGCACCTTGGTAGTAGAAATACCGACTCCTGCCCTAACCGAAACGACGCAGCCCCAAGCAGTGACTGAAGCTGTTGATAAGGAGATTGATACTACTGTGGAAGAAACAGAAGGATTTATGATAGTGCGAGCTATCCTTCGTAAAAACGTGGCTGTAAGCCGGGTAGTGATGCGCGACGTGCAATCTTATTGCGGTATTCTGCTGGATGATAACAACCGCAAGCCTATTTGCCGGCTGCATTTCAATAGCAGCAAAAAATACGTAACCTTGTTTGATGTTGAAGGTGGTGAGCGCGTGGATATTACCTCGCTCGATAACTTGTACGAGTTGGCTTCTCGCATTCGAGCAGCGGTGCAACGCCACGAATCTAAAGGCCAGGACGTGTCAGCTGCCTAATACTAAGAATAGCTATTCCTGAATAAAGCCGCCTCGCTTTTGGGGTGGCTTTTTTTTGGCCTACGGGGTACCTTTGCGGCCCTCGTATAGGGTAAGCTGCCTAGCTCAGGCTACTGGCAGCCCTTGCCTCATCACGTTATAGAAGTTTACCTCATCATGCGCCAGTATCAAGCTCTCCTCCGCGAAATTCTAGACCACGGCACGCTCAAAACTGACCGTACGGGTACGGGTACGCTGTCCATCTTCGGCCCGCAGATGCGCTTCAACCTGGCCGAGGGCTTTCCGCTGGTGACCACTAAAAAGGTGCATCTTAAAAGCATCATCCACGAGCTGCTGTGGTTTTTGCAGGGCGATACCAACATTGCCTACCTCAAGGAGCACGGCGTAAGAATCTGGGACGAGTGGGCCGACGAAAACGGCGACCTTGGCCCCGTGTATGGCCACCAATGGCGCAGCTGGCCCGATGGCCACGGCGGCCACATCGACCAGATTAGCCAGATAATTACCCAACTAAAAACGCAGCCCGACTCGCGCCGCATGGTGGTAAGCGCCTGGAACGTGGCCGACCTGCCGGCCATGAAGTTGCCCGCCTGCCACGCGTTGTTTCAGTTTTACGTAGCCGATGGCCGCCTCAGCTGCCAGCTCTACCAGCGCTCGGCCGACGTTTTTCTGGGCGTGCCCTTCAACATTGCCTCCTACGCGCTGCTAACGCTCATGGTAGCTCAAGTGACGGGCCTGCAACCCGGCGAATTTATCTGGACTGGCGGCGACACGCACCTCTACAGCAACCACCTGGAGCAAGCCCGCCAGCAGCTGGAGCGCGCACCGCGCCCGCTGCCAACGATGCGCCTCAACCCAGCCGTAACAGATATATTCGGCTTTCACTATGAGGACTTTCAGCTGGAAAGCTACGACCCCTGGCCAGCCATCAAAGCGCCCGTTGCGGTGTAACTTGGCGGCATGAGAACCGCCGCATGAGGAACTGGAATCTGGCACTACTCGGCGCCTTGCTACTAGCCGCCGGGGCCGCCCGCGCCCAAAGCGGCTACGCGGCTCCGGGCTTTCCGATGGTGCCGCTTGGCCGCCCACGGCCCCCGGCCACTGAGCCCCCCAAGCTGGCTTCGCCGGTGCTACCCCGCTTTTGGCACGAAACCGACCCGACCCGGCAGGCCAGTGGCCGCGACCAGTTTTTTGAGTTTGTGTCGGCCCAGGCTCAATATCCTGAGTCGGCGCGCCCAGCCGCCGACCGGCCCGCCGACCTGATGCCCACCGGCCGCATTTTCGTGAGCCTGCAGGTGCGGCCCAACGGCTCGGTGCGCCAGCCCCCGCGCATTGCCCGCCGCGAGCTGGTGCAACCTGAGGCGGCCTACCCCCCCGCCGCCATTCGAGCCCTCGATGCCGAGGCTCAGCGGGTGCTGGGCGCCCTGCGCTTTGTCCGCTCCCCCGCCGCCCAGGATTCGCTGGTGGTGCCCATGCGCTTTATCGCAAAATAGCGCCCGCAGTAGTGCCGCGTTGCCTCCTAGCTTGCTATCGTTGCCGGTCTGGGCTGGGTTGTTCCAACGTGCTCTTATCTGGTGTAGAATATGATGCGGGTATCGTAGCTAGTAGTAACTAGGGTGCTGCATGTGCTGCTGGGTAGCAGCTATGCAGGATTGTATTTTGTGCTATTAGAGTTTTTTTACAATTGTATTAATTGTGTTTTATTGATAATTTATTGACCTGTATATTTGTAAACTTAGCCGCGCATAGTGCTGGAAAAGCGGTTTTAGGCATTATAAGCTCAGGTAGTATAGTTGTTTGCTTTAAAAAGATAGGGTAGAAAATTGGCACTTAAATTGTACTTATGCTTGTCCATTCACTTCTCCCCTTGCCGTGCGTACTTCCCCGCTCTCGACCCTGCACCGCTCCCTAATTGCCTTTAGCGCCCTGCATCTTGGCTATGGCCCCCGGGCCAGCGTGCTGGCCACGCACCAGGTAACGGAGGATGATTTATATCGCTACCAGGCCGATTGGAAGCGTTTACAGGCCCTGCGCAATGCCGAGCATGTGAATAATATCGTGAGCTCTTACACACGCGAAGGCTACGCCAGATAGCGTAGCTGCGCTAGCCACTCGGCCGCGGGCGGGGCGTAGTGGCGGGTGCCCACTTGCAGCACCGGCCGCACCGCGGCCACGTTGGCCGTAAAAACTGCCTCCGCCTCCAGCAGGGCCGTCTCCTTAAAAAGCCCTTCTTGGCAGGCCTGGCCCATGCGGCGCGCGGCGCGCAGCACCGCCTCCCGCCGCACGCCCGCCACGCAGCCGCTCGCCAGCGCCGGCGTATACAAGACGGTATCTTTCAGCCAAAAAATAGCCGCCGCGCTGGCCTCCGCTACGTGCCCGGCTGCGTCGCAGAGAATAATCTCAGCTAGTCCGCGCTGCTGTCGCTCGTGGGCGGCGCGCACGTAGAGCCACGCCTGCGGCCCCTTGCAGAAGCTTAGGGGCGACAATAGCGCGTGCGTGGCGCGGGCAAAATCGGCGTGAACTACGGCCGAGTCGTCGGGCACAAATGGTTCGGCCGTGGCCAGCCAGTCGGCCGTCGCGGTGAGTGGCGTGTAGCGCCCGCCCCCGGCGCGCCACAGCTGCAGCCGCAGCCGGACGGCGGGTAGCTCGCTGGCGGCGGCCAGCCGGCTCAGGGTAGCTTCGAGGGCAGTAGCAGTAGCCAGCGCGGGGGGTAGGGCCAGGTGCAGGGCGGCGGCGGCCTGCTGCATCCGGGCCACGTGGCCAGCTGCCAAGCGCAGCCGGCCCTCCGCAAAAATCAGGGTTTCGAAAAAGCCATCGCCGAAGGCCAGCCCGCGGTTGGGGAGGGGTAGGGCGAAGGCAGTTGGGGTAAGTAGTTCTCCGTTGAAAAGCAGCATCGGTGGGGGCTAACGGCGGGCTACCCGGTAGGGCACCCGTACCACAAAGGTGGTGTCGCGGCCGTTTTGGTGAAGGCAGATGGTGGCCTTCCAACTAGCCAGACCGGGCTTGGTGGGGGCACGGAAGCGTACCGAGCCAACCCCATCGGGCCCGACGGCTACCGACTGGTTATTGCAATGCATGCGCATTGCCTTGGGCGATAAGGCTTTAATCACGAGCAGCCGTGCCCGGTAGGTAGCGCCAGGTGCCACGGTGGCGCGTTCGGCCGTGGCAGCCGCCATGAAGTGAATTGGGAAGCTGGGCGCCCCCAACGGCCGGGCCAAGTGCCGGCAGGTGCGGGCCTCGCTGGCCCGCACCTGCGCTTCGAGCTGCGTGAGGGCCGCCAGGGCATCGGCCGCCGGTAGCCCATCGAATGTTGGCAAGGTGGTGAGTTGAGCGGGGGCCGTCGGACCCAGCCGCCGCAGCGTATCGGCGCAGGCGGTCAATTGGTGGTGCAGCGCTCGCTGGCCTTGGGTGTCGCGGCCCAGCAGCCGGATTACTGCTGCCGTTGCTTCGGGATGGCGGAGTGGGCCGGGGGCGGTTGGGCCGCCGGCCGCGCGGCGCAGCTGCCGCTGCCAGCCGCGCAGGGTATCGCATAGCCCCTGGACCTGGCTGCCCAGCGCCTGGGCCCGGTGCAGCACGGCCAGTTCGGCGGGCGGGTTGCGATTTTTGGCTACTGTTTCTTCTATGCCCAGCAAGGTTTCCTTGGCCTTTTTGGCTGCTTCGTCGTTTTGCGTAGCCAGTGTTTCATCAAGCTGTTGCAGTAGCTTGCCAAGCCGGGCCTGCGTTTGGTGCTGGCGATAACCTAAGTAGCCGCCGGCGCCCAGCCCAGCCAATAGCAGCAAAGTCAAGAAAATGGCAAAGCGGCTCATAGGGTGCGGGGCTGCACAATGAGGTAGGGCATAGCGAGTCGCAAAACCGTATCGCGTGGAAAAAACGGTCCCCGGATGGTGCCGTGCCAGTACGCCCGCACAGTATCGGGCTGCCCCGGCTGCCAGGTGGGCACGGCAAATTGCACTTGCATACCCGGCTTGCTAGGCAGCGTTAGGGGTTTGCCGTTTGCCGTCATCTCCATATTGCAGAAGTCGCTGTGGCCAGATTGAGCCAGAAACAGTTGGGCCCGATAGGTGCCGCCGGGCGTTATGGTTTCGGTAGAAGGCACTGCTAGCGGGCCGATTCTATCAAAGTAGAACCCCTTATTGCCAACTTTTTCTGCTTGCTTTTGCAGGGCTTGCGCTTCGCATCGTAATAGCCACGCGTCAAGCTCTGAAAGAGTAGCTAGCGCTGCCGGTACTGGCAACTCGCCCATCGCAACTTGCTCGCCCCAATCATTCGCCGCCTTGGGAGAAAGCCCTGCACATGGAGCAGCTTCTGGGGCATAGTGCCCAATAAAAGCCGCGTAACGGTCGAGTTGCGCGAGTAAGGAGTTAGCCATTCTTGGGCTCGTAGCAGCGCTTCGCAATTGCTGCCGCAGCAAATTCATAGTGTCGATGAGCGCCTGTGTGTGGGCTCTAATCTGCTGCGCCTGGGTAAGGACAGCCAAGTCGGGCCTCCAGTTGTGGTTCAGACAAACGATGTGCGCAATACGCCGCTCGGTATCCGCATTAGCCTCGGCGCGCTGCTCATTGCTGCTAGTTATTTTGGTGGCTAGCGCGCTGATGCGGGTAAGCCGGGCAGCCTGGCTAGCCTGCCCGCGCTGGTAGGCGTAGCTACCCGCCACCAGGCCGCTGGCCAACAATGATAGGGAATCAATCGGCTGGTTTTAAGCATGCTAGAAGTGTAATTTCGCCGATAGCACTAAACTCAAGCCAGCCTAAACCGCTTGCCGGGCAGTGCCCGCACTAGGCCCCGAAACTCGAGCCCCAGTAGCAGCGAGGCCACAGCATGAATGGGCTGCTGGGCTTGCCACGCCAGCTCATCTATGTGCAGTTCGCGGTTGGGAGTGGTGGTCAGCAAGCTCACCAAGGCAAATTCCTCACCCGTAAAATCGTCGGGTGAGTAGGAGGGGGTAGGCTGAAACTTCCCGGTCTGGTACAGCGCGGCGTCCCAGTTTAGGAGCTGCTCGAGGTCGGCGGGCTGGGTGTAGAGGGCAGCCTTGTTGCTCTTAATTAAATTGTTGCAGCCCGCCGACGCAGCCGACGACACGTTGCCGGGCACGGCCAGCACGTCGCGGTCGTAGCTCAGGGCCAGCTCGGCGGTAATGAGCGCGCCGCCCTTTTCGGCGGCTTCCACCACCACCGTGCCGTCGGCCAGGCCGGCAATGATGCGGTTGCGCTGCGGAAAATTGTAGCGGTCGGGCTGGGTGCCGAAGGCAAATTCGGTGAGCAGGCCACCCGTTTCGCGCATTTTCTCGGCCGTTTTGCGGTGCGCAGCGGGGTAAATCACGTCGAGCCCGGTGGCCATCACGCCCACCGTGGCCAGGCCTTCCTGCAGGGCGGCGCGGTGCGCCAGGATGTCGATGCCGTAGGCCAGCCCACTAATTACGACGGGGTTGTGCGCCACCAGGCCGCGCACGATGGCCTCGGTTTGCTCGCGGCCGTAGTCGGTGGCCTGGCGGGTGCCCACGATGGCCACGGTCTTGGGCGCGTTCAGGTCGGCGGGCCCCTGGTAGTAGAGCAGCACCGGCGCGTCGGGGATGAGCTTGAGGCGCGCCGGAAACTGTTTGCTGGTGTAAAACAGAATCGCTACCCCCTCTTTTTCGGCCTTGCGCAGGCTAGTTTCGGCCTGGGTCAGCGCCTGGCCGCGGGCGGGCCCGGTCAGGATTTTGATGGTGGCGTCGCCTACCCCCGGAATGCGCCGCAGCTTACCCGGCGGCAGCATAAACACGTTTTTGGCCGACGAGCCGTAGCTCATCAGCTGCAGCGTGAGCTGCGGGCCGATGCCGGGCAGCAGCGTGAGGGCCAGCTCGTGGTAGAGGTCGTCGTTATAGTTGGTCATCCTGTTGCAAATCGTCGAACCAATACCAATTTGGCTCATCCAGGACTTTGCGTACAAAATCTGGTCCGAGTAGCAGGGTGCCGCAGTCATTATCGACCATCATCTGGCTAGAATTAGCAAGGTGTATAATAACTTTTTTTGCTGCGTCAATGCCGCGGTAAGCAAGGCTATACACTTGATGGTGAACAGGAAATATCTCTTTAATGTGGGCAATTTCATTGGCTTCCCAACCTATGTCTTCGAGGCTGAAACCATAGTCTTCAATATAGACCCGACTATTATCCGCAAACTTGATGACAAACTCTCCTGGCTTACCTATATCACTGATGGAGGCAGTTGGGAAAGCAGTAGCTAAAATTTGCTTGAATTTGGGCAGGAGAGTAGCTGATTCTGCCAGGAGCATAAGGGCCTGCATAGCCGCTATTCGCCTTTCTGCGCCGCGTCGATTTCCTTTTTCAGATTCACCAAAAAGCCGCGCACTTTTTCCAGGCTCTGAATCACGTCGATTTTGTCTTTGAGCTGGCTGCCCTTGTGCTTCATCGTTTCGCGGGCGCCGGCAATGGTGTAGCCGCGCTCCTTCACGAGGTGATAGATGGTACGAAAGACGTCCACGTCGGCTTGCGTGAAGAGGCGGTTGCCCTTTTTGCTCTTGCGCGGGTTGAGCTCGTCAAATTCCGTTTCCCAGAAGCGGATGAGCGAGGTGGCGACGCCGAACTGCTCGGCCACCTCACCGATGGTAAAATACTGCTTGGTAATGTCGCGCTCTTTATAAGGCATGG
>Ga0160428_1000351_pt1 | contig 53843 bp, 47 predicted proteins | sample SolpanmetagenomM_FD_108198 | JGI IMG/M metagenome (GOLD analysis project Ga0160428, IMG submission 108198) | Solar panel surface microbial communities from Lawrence Berkeley National Laboratory, California, USA - M | ecosystem: Engineered > Built environment > Solar panel > Unclassified ... | reverse complement strand
TACAGCATCGGAGACTTGAGATCAAGGCTAGTTCGTCTAATCCCAGACGATGTCAATGACCCAGAGAGACATGCCATACGTGCTTTCTTCAACCACCGCCTCCTATCAAACGCACAAGATGCCAAGCTAGAGTGGCTTGATATTGTAGAAGCACGACATGAGTTGTGGCAAGACATTTCTTCACCGAAAAGAGAACTCATTCGAAGTTTCCTGAACCTGCTCAATCTGGAGCTGGTGAAAAGAGCAAGACCAAATAGTGTGTTTAGTTTCCAAAATGCCAGTGTTGGTAACCTCTTTTTGACTGGGTGAGCTTCTGCGAGAGCATTTGACGTGCGATCCTGCGTGACAGTGGCTAATACTGCAAAGAGCACGACTATTTTGTGGTTCGTTGGAAAGCTCAATATATTTACTCAGCAGCATATGCTGTATACCATCCAACATTTCGGTCCTCCCGTCAATCAACACAAACTTCACCCACCATATCTGCGCCGGCCTAGCTAACGGAGACACACTTCCTGGCCAGAACTCTATATCACACCCTAGTGTAGATCCAGCTCCAACCGCCACGACTTCAGCAATACCTTCACCTTCTATTGATCCTCGATCACAGTGGCTCACACCTACTCTGCCTGTGATACGACTAGACCCGCAACCACTAAACATCCCACTAACACATCGTCCTTCAACACCTTCGAACGAACCTGATGAGACAGAAACAGCAGATACGATTGAGGACGCCAATCTACCTGGATCTCTGCCAACACTGCGCAAACAATACATAACTTTTTCAAAGACACACGAACCTGGAGATTCGGATCTGCCTGCGCGGATAGAGAGGATATGGTATATCAATCCGTGAGTATGGCTGATGCAGTACAGCCAAATCGATAACCACTAAACCAATTGCAGATATGGCCAAGAAATTCGACCAGCAGCGAACACAAAGATCATAGAGGCGATCGCAAATGCAGAATGTATAGTTTACAGCATCGGGTCTCTATACACTTCAATTATCCCCTCTCTCATTCTTCGAGGTGTCGGAGATGCTATAGCACGAAGAGCAATCACTGCACGCAAAGTGCTCATACTCAATGGCACTATTGATAGAGAATCAGGACCTTCTACCACACCTTTCACAGCGATGGACTTCATCAATGCGATTGCCCGCGCATGTCTCGAGAGTAGTGGTGTATACGGGAGACACGCCGAAGTGACAGAGCTCAGACGTTATGTGACCCAGTTAATATACGTTGAGGGCGAGGGTACCCCTAAAGTTGACAAGGAGGCTTTGGCAAAAGCAGGCATCGAAGGAGTCAGAGTGTATGGGAGAAAGGCAAAAGCAGGAGAAAAAGGCAGTTACTTTGATGAAGGAGCCTTGAAGCAGGCTCTACAAGCGCTCATGGGGAAGAGAGATGGCCGATATAGCGGGCATATGAGGAGGAATACTTTGCTGTCTTGAAATAAGACGACCATTTAAGCTCATTATTTCTCCACTGTATGCCCCACCAGGTGTATCTCGGTTGACCCCGCCATCTGAGTAGAGTCCTTATGTGTCATCGCCACCTTGTCATTGCTAGGGACTCATATCGCTATTCTTTGATGGTGCATTGCGCCACTCATTCGTTAGTGCATTACATATCTCGTGGCGCATAACACTTTTCGCATACCAAGAGCATCACTATCTGTACTTCGATACCCCGCAATGTCCTCCAAGACGCGGCGTCCCTCGCAGTCTCTAGCAGACCGGCGGAAGGGCGAAACAGTGCGTGTTGTGCTGAGGAACACAATACAAGCAGCTCTAATCAGACCAACAGGCTCTCAGCGAGTTCGCGGACTATGTTCAAAGGCAACAGGGGCTTCGCAACAATCCCACGACTTCCACTACCACTTCCAAATCCGCCACCGCCGCTACGACTGACCACACCGAATTGGACATCCTCGACTCTCTAGATCTTGAAAACACTACCCCGACTGTACGACTACGGCATGTTCTACTAGATGAAGTAGCAGACACCGCCAATGATAGCATAGCTCAGCTGAACAAGCTGATCGGCACACGGCTGGACGAAGGCCGGAACGAGACTCTATTCGACATTGGACTTGAGGACAATGGCGACTCAATGGGATTCGAGAAGAAGCAGTGGGATGTGGCCTATGCACGGATACTAGCGATCGCGAAAGAGCAAAAAGCAGAAGTACGAGTACTGATGACGCGGAATGTTGGCACGACTGTGGGAGAAGGTGTCGAGGTTGGTCCTGCGAATGAGAAGGACAAGAGTCTGTCTGGCAAGGTCATGATCAGGCGAATACCGGAAGAAATGGACGATGTTATTGAGACACGAATAGCGGTGGTTGGTAATGTCGATGCTGGAAAGAGTACTATGTTGGGTGTGTTGGTAAAGGGTGGACTCGATGATGGTCGTGGGAAAGCAAGGGTCAACCTGTTCCGACATAAGCATGAGATTGAGAGTGGAAGGACTAGCTCGGTGGGTATGGAAATCATGGGCTTTGACACCAAGGGCGATGTCGTGGCTGCCACTGTGCCAGGACGAAAGTTGTCGTGGGAGGAGATTGGAAAGCGTTCCGTAAGTCGAAAGAATGAGTTGCAAAGTTAGACGTTGCTGACAACGATGCAGGCCAAAGTCATTAGCTTCTCCGACTTGGCTGGGCATGAGCGTTACCTACGAACTACAGTCTTCGGCCTGCTCAGCAGTGAGCCCAACTACTGTCTGCTAATGGTCGCAGCCAATAACGGCTTAGTTGGAATGAGCAAAGAGCATCTTGGTATTGCTCTAGCCCTCAATGTCCCTGTCATGGTGGTCATCACCAAAATCGACATATGTCCCCCTCAAATCCTGCAGCAGACCATCACACAGTTGACCAAGATCCTCAAGTCGCCTGGTGCGCGTAAGATCCCGGTCCTCATCAAGAATCGCGAGGACTGTATCAACACGGCTACTCAATTCGTCAGTCAACGGATATGTCCCGTCTTCCAGGTTTCCAACGTCACTGGTGAGAGTCTTGACCTCGTCCGCGAATTCCTCAACATTCTTCCACACCACGGCAATTACAATGCCGACGCTCCTTTCGAGTACCATATCAGCGACACCTTCTCTGTTCCCTTCGTGGGTACAGTGGTGTCTGGGGTGGTCAAGGCCGGCGTCATTCATGCTGGAGACACCATTCAGATTGGTCCCGACTCTCTAGGCATGTTCCAGACGACCACTATCCGCTCCATTGAGCGGAAACGAATACCAGTCCCAGCATGCTCTGCTGGCCAATCTGCCTCGTTCGCCTTGAAGCGAATACGGCGAAAGGAAGTGAGGAAGGGTATGGTCATATTGCCATCCATACCCAACGCACCTGCGCAGCCAAAAGTATACCGCGAGTTTGTTGCGGAGGTGCTGATCTTGTCGCATGCTACGACCATCAGACCAAAGTATCAGGCTATGCTACATGTTGGACCTGTGAGCCAAACATGTGCTATCATTGATATTGACCGCGATTATATACGGACTGGTGACCGGGCACTAGTCGCTTTCAGATTTGTACAAAGACCTGAGTTTTTGACAAAGGGTGAGAGGATATTGTTCCGCGAGGGCAGAACAAAGGGCTTGGGCATTGTCAAGGAGGTCGGCTATGATCCAAGCAAGCCTCTCAATCCGGAATCGAAAAAGGATGGTCATGGCCAGGCTTCTGTGAATGAGAACACTCTCCCAATGGCTCCAGCTGTTGCAGTGAAGTAATAGTTGAAGCAGTGGTCTCTAGCTAGCATTGCTCAACACATTGTATTAATCCGCAACTTGTGACTTGTGTACCAATACTTTGTGGTTTGCAGTCTCATCTGTACTGTCAAGGCCACCTCGAACACAATTGCCGAGCAGTGATCATAAAATAAGCTCTGAAACGCCCCCCTGTTTCAGCCAAGCGCCTCGGAAGTGGGGACCAACGGTTTGATCGGCGAATGTGAAACAACACAAAACCTGAAATCGTGCAAGGCTGATCAGCTTCGGAGTGACTCATTGATTGTACCCTAAGCTTTGGCACCACAGGACTCGAGATGATACTGCTGTGAAAATGTAAGAAGCAACAAAAGCACAACTAGAAATATCCAAATGCTTCTATGCATAGGCAAGCATTGGCGCTTGCGCGTGCACGACAAGGATAGGGGTGGTCCCTGAGAAAGGCGCCTACGTTTGCGCAGTCTCTTGCAGGTCGTTCTACATCCACTATTGCCAAGCGGAAACAAAGCTGACAAAATCCGCTGCCTTTAGTGGGGGTGACACAAAATGATTATTAAGAAGCACAAAGTTTCCAGGCTGAGTACTGCCTTGCACTTGCATCCCTGTATTACCGTAGTCTTTTTCTTATACCCTTTGTTCGAAGCGTTAATTTCAGGATCTGAAACACGACATTGTCACACTCGATCTGAAACTTGACCTTTGCGTTACACACAAATGCCGCCGTGAGGTCATAGGTCATCTTACCTCGACCCTTGCTTATGGTTTCATTTGATCTGCAAGCGCTCGTTGTTGTTCGCCTTTCCTCTTCCTCTTGTTTCTTTGTCACCTTTCGCATATTCGTGACGGATACTCGACGCCACCTCTTATCACGACTCGAAAGCTTGTTTACTCGACTCCAATACAGAACTGAAACAACGAACAGCTACATGAAACTACTCGACTCTATATCATCATTGACAGAGTAAGTTTACTTGTGCTCTTGGGTTTGTTCTAGGGCAAGGCAAGGGCAACAGCGGGCAAGAGCAGGAAGGCACAAAGGTCATTCGACATTGTGAACTCGTTCCTTCTCATTGTCAGAACTTCTGGACCCGCTCTTTTGGATAGGAAATCTATCTCACACTGTGCTGGTTGATATTGTCAACGCGACATATTCATCACATTAACCATTAGCATTACACGCGACACAAAGCGCGTCAATTCGGATTTGATCTTCGACATCACACCGGCTTCGACTACATCACAATATCAGCCACTTCTCAACATCCACCATGACACGTCTCGCCCACTACGTCTCCACCTCCAAGGTACTCCTTATTGCCAGCCTTCTCCTCCACCAATCTCACCTCACCAACGCCGTCTCCCTCTCCGACTTCATCCCCGAAGCCTCGAACCTTACCACAAGCTGTGAAGCCGTCTACACCGCACAGATTCCAGGATGCAACGCGATCGACTTTCAGTCACCGACCAGCACACAAGCCACCTGCAGCTCATCCTGCATCGAAGCATTGGTCAACACGAACTCACAGGTCTATACCGCATGCTCAAGCGACCCTCAAAATAACGTCCAGCTCATAGCTGCATTCTTGAATGGTGCTGGCATCCAAGATTTGTGTCCGAATGTCGTCGTGACAACATTGGTAGCTGGCAATTACGTGCAGACAATTACTCCGTCGACTACTTCATCTGGAAAGATCACTGCGACTGTCACTGCTGACGGCAATGGAGGTGTTATTGCAGCAAGCACCACGACTACTGTGACGTCAACTTCAAGTCTGTCTGGGATGACTATGGGTAGTCAGGTCATGGCGAGGACATCTGTTCTGGTCGTTCCAAGCTCTGTGAGTGGCTCGATGAGTGATGGCATTATAGTCGACACACGCACTCCAACAGTACAGATGTCGACACACCCTGCGTCCACGGTCACTTCTGTTGCTACTATTACCACCAGCACAACCAATAGTCATGTCGTCACGACAACGTCACCATCAGCCACGAATACAGGGTCAGCACTCAATACTATTGCTTCCACAACCACGACGATAGTCTCTTCGACAACGCCCACGTCCAATACTCCATCGTCTTCGACTTCTTGTGCCAGTGCTGAGCACGGAGGCTCACCCTTCAACTACTGCACCACGAATGGCAATAGCGCATCGTCTGTCCATATCATAGATTCAGCAGCTCTTGCACTTGTCGTTGGGATGGGTGCGTTATTGTTCCTTGTATAAGCGAGGACGAGTGTGACGAATGAATACGACTGGAGAATATGAGTAATGATTTGATTTGTTTATGAGCATAGCATGGCGACGAGCATGGAAATGGGCACGGCATGGCATGGTAATGGAAAATACCCTATGGGATGATGGATGCATGGTTTGAGGCATCTCCACTGAGCATGATGCGTCTTTTTTTTGAGTAATACTGCTGGTCTGCTATCTTCTTCTTCAGATCGTGGGAGGAATGGCTTTGGTCAGGAAATCACCTTCTGTTAAGCGAGTCGTATCGAGGCGGAACTACAAGGAGTTTCAAGCGTTGGGGGTGACGAGGAGGATAGTACGAAGGATCGAGTATATTGACGCTGTTCTGAGCGTCCTCTGGTGTTGAAGCACCTATATTGTACATAATGCTCCGAATACATGATGACCTTTTCTGATGCAAATACCTTCTCTTAAATAAAAAGTGAAGCGGGTCCCACATGGACCTTTGAATTAGGAGCGTTCTCCATTAAAGATAGGTTTCATAATATTCTCCTTACTTGCGAAAGAGTTTAGTATTCTTGAGGTTATTGTGATGCAGTCTTTGTACTTGTTTGTTGATTGCAGCCTTGAAAAACGTAATCTGCACTTTGCAGCTATTGTGAGCCCAGGAATATACTATGCCACTATTGCCCACGAACTTAATTCCCAGTAGTAGTGAAACTCAGCCATGTCCATTGCCGCAGGACGTGGTGTCGTTGAAGTGATCGTTGTTACCACAGCGCAAAGACAATTCGGTCGGCATGGACATGGCGTGCTGAAGGTAGGTGTTGTGAAGGTGCTTGAGATACTGAAAGGCAGTCGTGTTGCGTCGGTAGTTGTGAGGTCTGCTCTTTCGGGAGGGGAGGATTCGAGGCAAGCAGTGCATGATCATCATACGGGATTGGGAAGGCAACACGAGCTTCGGCACCATCGATGCCATAGCAGAGAGTAAGGAGATGATCAGATATTAGTAGAATTGTCTGGTCAGTCTACCGAGAAGGCTAGAAAGTGCCCAAAGGTCATGGATAAAAATGTCCCTTGCTCCAGGTAGTTGTCATGGCTCGTTCTCACACCTACTCATAGCCATTTCGGGGGTCCAGTGACTTTCGTGAGATGATCACCATTAAGATCTTTGATCATCTTGCCCAATCCTCCATGACTGTGTTTGTCAATTAGCATTCTTCATCCAGCGCATCAGCCCTAGATCGTTACTCACCTATAATCCTTCTCATTCCACATATCCTTATGGTACTTGACCGTCTCCATCCACGCCTCCCTCTTGAATCTATCCTCACCCTCCCCAACCATCTTCCCCTCCAACTCCTTCTCATTCACAGAATCCGGATCCGGCTCCAGCGTCAAACTAATCAGACTATTCACCGGCTTCGTCATGCCCAAAATCTTAGGCGTATACTCCTGCCTCATCTTGAAAATGAGCGTCTTCGGCGTGCTCTCCACAACCTCTGTCCCTGTCGTCTTGCTCGAAGCAAACAGAATCGGAATACCCCACCATTGTCCTGCGATCTTGTAGCGCGTGTCACAGTAGGATAGGGGGTCGTCGTAGACGGAGTCGCGGGCGTAGACGAGTATGTCTTTTGTGGAGGCGCTGCCCGAGTAGAGGGAGGTGATGCGCTTGATTATTTCTTGACGCACGGGAGAAACTTGCATAGAGCGCTCGGGGTGGGGCTCGTAGTCGACGCCGGTTTTGGAGTTGAGGTGGGCATTGGGACCAGTGGGGTCGTGGCCGGTGAGTGCTTGAGGGTCGGGGCGGTGTTCGTACTTGTCTTGAAGTGCTTGGGCGTGGGATTGGTCTTGGGTGCCTTGGCCGGGTGGGTCGAGTTGAGGCATTATGACGGTGTTAGTGGTAGTACTAGGAGTGAGATTGAGGGTAGTAGCGAGGGTGGATGTAGATGAAGGATGAAGGATGGAGGTTGTGTATGGGAAAGACGAAGCCCATTCGTCGACGTCATGAAATGGAGTGAACGGAGCTGAATCCGCTGGCCAAGACTATTTGCGAAACCTCTAACAACAACAATATTGATAATAATGCCAAAGGCAATGCTGAGGCACTTTCGCCGTACCAAATTCTCACAACTACGCAGGATGGCCTCCTATTCCTATTCATATTCCTCTTCCTCGCGATCGCCACTCCTCGTAGTGATTGGCGCGACTGGTACAGGAAAATCCCAGGTACTTGCACTACAACCCTTCTCTAAACACTTTGACCCACCAATACAGGCAGCTTGCGGTTGACCTCGCACTGCGCTTCAATGGAGAGATCATCAACGGAGACGCCATGCAAATGTACGATGGACTGCCCATTATCACCAACAAGATACCAGTAGATGAGCAGAGAGGAATCAAGCATTATCTACTAGGATGCGTTGGCCTTGAAGAACCTACGTGGAGAGTGAGCAGATTCGTGCGAGAAGCGCTCAAGACGGTAAAGTACATAAGACACCTTTCTAGAAAATTTGACTGATCGCTATGCGACAGGTCGAAGACATTAGAGCAAGAGGAAAACTACCGATACTAGTCGGTGGCACGCATTACTACACACAATCCCTCCTCTTCAACGAGAGCCTGGTCCACTTAGACGACGCTCTCGACTCAGAAGACGAGGGCAATGCAAAAGAGGCAGAAGCAGACAGTGACCAACGTTGGCCAATACTCGCAGCATCCACGCCCGAAATCCTAGCAAAGCTCAATGAAATCGATCCTCTAATAGCACAAAGATGGCACCCCAATGATCGGCGAAAGATACGGCGGAGCATGGAGATCTTCTTACAAACTGGCAGAAAACCGAGTGATATTTATGCTGAGCAAGAAGCGCGGCGAGCTGGAAATAAAGACCAGGAGGCAGATGACACAAGAAAGACGATGAATGATAGTGAGACACAAGGAAACACATCGTCAGAAGCAACAGGTCTTCGTTTTCCAACTCTCCTTCTATGGCCGCATGTACCTCGTCCTATACTGAACTCGCGCCTGGATGCGCGAGTCGACAAAATGCTCACATCAGGCTTACTGGACGAAGCCAAGTCTCTGCACAATTTCTCCAACTCTCTCTCCACTCGTCTCGTCCACCCTGTCGACGAAACAAGAGGCATCTATGCAGCAGTAGGCTATAAAGAGTTCAAGCCCTATCTCAACAGCTCGACCTCTCCGTCCCCAGCGGACAGCACAATAGCAGACGAAACAAAGCTAGAAGTCCTCAAACAAGAAGCAATAGTTACAACAAAAGCAGCTACGCGACGCTACGCCAAGAGTCAGATACGTTGGATACGCATTAAACTCGTCAACGCGCTGGCAGACGCAAATATACAAGCAGATACAGCCTTGACTGCACAACAAAATCGAGCAACACTATACATCCTCAATGCCTCCGATCCTTCACCGGCCACCTGGTCAACGCAAGTCCTCGAGCCATCAGCCCGCTACGTCTCAGCCTTTTTATCATCTCTCACCACCTCACTAGCACAAATCATTCCAGCACAACTCCATCCACCGCAATCAAACTCATCAACACTGCCAGACCCCCTCAACGAAGCCCACTCCCTCGGCCCCGAGTACATCAGCACACTCACACCCCTACGCACCACGGATCTCGGAAAAGTTGGCGACTGGCAAGTCAAGACATGTGACGTTTGTGGTATAAGTGCTATAAGAGAGGAGGAATGGGAGAGGCATTTGAGTAGTGGGCGACATAAGAGAGCTGAGAAGGGGGTGGCGAAGAGGAGGGAGAGGGATAGGGTGTTGGCGGAGCGGGGAATTAGCGATCAAGTATGCTCAGGAGGACATGGCATTGTGAGGAGGTGAATGTTAAGTTGGGTGGTATGGATCGTGAAGCTGCACGGTTCATCTAAAGACAATTCTGCTCGCAGTTCACCACTCGCCACAAATCATAGCCCTGTCCAGTGCGAAAATGACACCATCGCGAACATCTTAATCATGTCTTTTCCTTGGCCATTGTCCGCTATATCATTCATCGCAGCCTTGTTACAAAAGCGATGAGAACAACTACAACTCAGCTTCCACAATCATTTTCTGCTCAAAGTGACTAAGACGACGAAAGATTGATCACGAAGAAAGCAAGAGCCCTTCATCAAGCAAGCAGATGGAAGACTGAACAGCATCCAGGCAGAAGACCAATGTAGGGCAGAAAGAGTTCCAAAAGTCCCATTACGTTTCGTTTGATTCGGTCGTTGCAGCAGAAAGAGAAGATAGGAAAGAAAAGTACGAAACGCGCTCCGCAACATTCGCGTACCATGCTGGGTTGCCCTTCTTCCTCGACTTCGCTGATTGTCCAGTGAGCAATGGACAATATCCTGCACATCTTTGTGCTCCAGCCAAGTCACTTACCACATCCTTGGACTCTTCCAGTCTAGACACGTTCTAAAACATTGTCTGAAAAGTCTCGTCATCCTCCTTAACCTTCTGCTTGTTCCCGAGATCCGCCGGCTTATGTCTGAACGTAAACCCAACAAACAAACTCTTATTCATCTTCTCCCCCCTATCCGCCATATCCTCCAATTGTCTCTGCTTCTCATGCACCTCCTTATACTTGGCCATATCCTTCTCATTACCAAAGTCATCAAAGTAGCCAGCATCTGTCTCGCCTTCCAACTCAGGAATGAATGGTGGTCGCTCGCCTTTCGTAGGGTCGCGCAAGTCGGCAAAGTTGACTTCGGCAAAGTATTTATGTGCTTTGATTTCGTCAAAGGAGTGGAAGCGTTTTTCGGGGGTGGTGATGCAGCGACAGATTAGATCCCAGGTGCGTGCACTAAGGAAGTAGTTTGGATCTTCGTACACGGGCTTCTTGAAGACTTTCTTCCATTCTTTCAGGTTGCGCCAGGTCTCGTCTACGGTGGCACCGGCGAAGGGTGGGTAGCCTGCTAGAGCTTCGAACAGCATACAGCCGAGCGACCAGTAGTCGACAGTAAAGTTATACGCAGTTTTAGAGTTGCTAGACAGGACTTCTGGTGCCATGTAATCCGGACTGCCTACGATAGATTTGGCGTAGTTTGTGTCTTGAGCTCGAAGGGCGCGGTAGCCTTGCTGACGATCGGAGACTGTGCGTTGGTCCATTGGTGTGCCAGCGGTGAATGGGACAGGTGTATTTCCAACCTGTTCTAGGCGAAGACGCATGGATTCGATTTTGGCAGGGACAAGCATACCTGCCGCGAGACCAAAATCGGTAAGCTTGACGTGCCCAGTGCCATCGATGAGGAAGTTTTCGGGCTTGAGATCACGATGGATATAGCCAAGTTGGTGGAGCGAGTCTACACAGGCGAACATTTCTGCAATGTAGAACCTGGCATGTCGGTTGTGTAGGACGCCTGTGTTGTTAAGCAATGTTCGGAAATCTCCTCCTGGTACGTATTCCTGTTTGCTATGTCAGCTAGTTCTTGGAAGCCTCCAGATCAAACATCTTACCATTGCAAGATAGATGCTCCTGTCGTCCTGGAAAGAGTACAGCAACCTGACAAGCCAATCGGTCTTTGCGTTCGTAAGAATATCACGTTCAGTCAAGACGTGGCGAACCTCGTCCATCTTGAAAAGCAGCTTCTTGCTCATGACCTTGAGTGCACAAACTTCACGCGTATCCTTTTTCTGCGCCAAATACACCTGACCATATCCTCCCTGGCCGACTTGTGTCAGAATCTGGAAGTCACCATATCGCAGACGCGTTCTGCGCTTCCTCAGATATGCGCGCTCTCGTCCGAGGTATTTCGTCAATGATGCTTGGTATTCCGGGTCTGAGCTCTGCATTTGCGCATCAAATTGATTCTGTCTTGTCTGGCGATTGTGGACGTAGCTGAGGAGATCAAAGTAGTAGTCCAGGAAGTCTTGGTTTGATTAGCGATCGTCCCATGTTTCAGCTGATTTGAGCTTAACATACAAAGCTGTGTAACATTTGCCAACCTCTTAACTGATGGCTTCTGCAACTTCTCAAGAACGTCCGGTGTCAATCCTCTGGGTACTGCCTTCGCCGAACCTTGCTCCTTCTTATAGATCTCCGAGCGCGACGCTGCAGCAGAGTTGTAATTTGCTTGAGACACTGGTGGTGTATTCTCCTTGCCAACCTTTGTAGGGCTCCCAGGAGCAAACCTTTTATCTTGTATAACGCTTGCTCTGAAATCGTTCGACACGTCTGAAGTCAACGGGAGTCGCTCTTTTGTAGGTGAACCAGGCGCGTCTTTGAAGTTTTGCAGAGTTGATCTGCTTGGGTTTCCTCCTGTTGGTGCTAGCCTCATGGCATTTTCGAAGGCATCAGGCAGGTCGTGTGCACCTGGAGGAGCCTTCTTCTTGCTGGGACTGCCGGCAGGAGTGTGTGTGGGTGAGACGAAGCCCATTTGCTGAGGAGTTGAAGGTCGTTCATCGTGGGCGATGCGAGTGTGGACTAAAGGAGGAGGCATTGGGAGTTTGAAGTCGCCTTTCGAAGGAGAGGCCGATGTCGCCATCGCGAAGTATCAGGACGTTACTTCCACTGTCTCTTCTGACCAGCAGTATACCACAACAAGAACGGGCTCAAGAGGTTCGAGGTTGTCTGAAGTTGGAATGCCCTTTCCGTTTGTTGTGACAACAAAAGGGGAAAGGACGATTGACCTTTGACATGTGACGACCTCAAGCAGCAACAAGGCAGGGCAAGGCAAGCACGACCTCAGCCGTCGAAGGCTATTATTTGTCCGTCCGCTGACCATCACTTCGATATTCTTACAGACTATAGTTCTCTGTATGCAGATACACCTCCTCCACGTCCTGCTTCTCCCAAATCAATGTCTGAAGCCCGGCAACTGCATTAGCAACGTCGGTTCTCATGCTCGGCGGCCCACAAACAAACACACTGTTTCTTCTTCCAAAGTTTGCGCTCAGCTGCTTTAGCATCAAAGCAATCTCTGGTCGTCCATAATCTGTATGCCAGTCCACACTCGGCCTAGCTTCTTCAGATCGAAAGTCATACTCCGTCAAGGCTTTGTGTAGGACTGTATTGATAGAAGTATCGAGTGTCAGCCCACTTCCACCTGGTTGACGTTTCTTTTGTATCGTGAGTGGTATCTGTGGTTCCAGATGTGCCTCGGGTAATGGCGATATCGCATCTTCCTTCGTCTGGCTCAGGGGTTGTTCCCTGCCTGCACCACCTGCAGGATCCTGCTGGAGAGACGTCTCGTGCCTGGCGTTCGTCTGACTGGAGTGATGCGAACGCCTGCTCCTTGGACTCGTCGTCAATTCCTGGAACATCGTGTTCACCTTTTCTTCGAACGAATTTCCCACCGCTCGTTCTGGTGAGTTTGCGCCCACAAGCTCATCCGTGCCAGTCAGCCTTTTCGCTGCTGTAATATAAAAATGACATTTCATGCTACGAGGAGGTGCATATTGGCGACAGATACGCAATTCCTCTTTGAACCAGGACATTACCTCCGGCCTCTTCATAGCCCATACGACCTGCACTGTCCGTGTGGCTGCCTTGCCTTGTCTCATGTGCTTGATGAGATACAAAAGATGGCTTGTCAATGCTGTGATACCACTTCCACCAGCAATCAGCAAGACGTGATCGAACGAGTCCAGCGATCGTGTCATACCACCATACGGACCATCCAGAAATGCTCTGTACGTATGCAAAGGTCCATGCTCAATCGCAGCCTCCAGCACTTTTCTCGTGAACCCGCGAAAAGGTCGAAAGACCAACGTCATATCTTTGTAACCCTCGCCATGTTCGGAAGGAAACTCACTGCTGCAAAGCGACGTAATTGTGAAAGGATGGTTCTCGAATACTGATATTCCAGGTAATCTTAAATAAACATACTGACCAGGTTTCCACTTCTTTCGTGTAGCAATAGTCACCTTTATTGCATCTTCGGGTAGTACAAGGATCGAAGCTTCATCGCCGATGAGCCATGCCAGCCGCCAGTAGTTTGTCCAATTTAGAAAGAAGATGCCTCTGAGCAGGTATGAGAAGAGCCATATAGCCACTGTAGCCCAGAGGTAATTCCATGATGTGAGGTAATTATTGCAGTGCCAGAAGAGCATAGCGAGGAAAACCGCCGCAACAGGGACATGAACGATGACAAAGACTTCGTACACCCAATGCCTCAGCCACGGCAACGAATGAACACAAAGGAAGAGTAGCGGCACGAGCGCAGCAACACCTATCCAAGTTCAAATCAGCAAACACTCCTCGCACATTCAGAGACAAACTCCTCACCACTACCATAAACATACCCGCCCCTCGCCAACTGATACAACCCGCCAAACACGCTTCTACTCTCCTCCGTCTCCCAAATCGGCGTCACAAAAAATGGCACCGTATGCACCAGCCCAAGAAACAAACAGATCCAGCCGCCCCACCGATGCAGCACATTCAACCGCTCATGTCCCATCCCCGTGATCAAGCTGATCAAATTCGCCTTCATACTCAGCGCAAACAGCCATGGCAGCATAGCGACGGCGATCATGCCTGCTCGAATTGATACTGGCGGCGAGCCGTTCGATATATCTTGCCAGTATAGAGGGCGTGGGATGAAGGTGTAGAGCGTGACGAAGGCGAAGGCTGCGGTGATGATAATCAGGGCGGGTAGGGAGGGGAAGATCATTGGGCGCCAGTCTGCGCGGAGTGGGATAGGGATGTTGGGGATGGTGCGGTAGACGATGTAGCGCACTAGTGCTGTTGTGGTGTCGAATATCATCGCGATCCGACTGCGTTTCGTCTCCTGCTGCGCCATCTTCTCGACATGGCAGGGGCTGAAAGCAGCAGGCGGCGCACGAACTCCAGTCGCCATTTCTCCTCCACTGTCTCGTGCCTCTCCGCTGGACGAAGGCGAAGCGACCAACCTCATCTTATCCGTCCAGAGCAAATAGAACCGCTTCGTCGCGGCGCAGCAGAGAAGCAGCAGGCAGAAATATGTCCAACCGAGAGCGTATTTGGCTGATTGAGACCATGTTTCTGTGTCGAGGAGGCCGGTGGGGTTGGTCGTGTTGTAGGGGGTGTTGATGTGTTGAGTATTAAGAGTTGGTATGGCGAAGTTGGTTGAGGGTGTGTTGAGCGCGTTGTGGGTTTCGATGTGTTGGTGGTCAATTATAGAAAGAGTGTCGCGAGAGGGGTGTGGTGGTGTGAGTCGCATTGTTGCGCTGTGAATGGCCGTCCTGGACAGCTTGCGGAAAGCGTGCATGCTCCAATGTGATGATACTCATTAACAATCGTTCAAGCGCATACAGTCACAGCAAGTCAGGCACTGCGCTGCGTGAAGTATGCAGCTGCAATGCGAAGTCGCAATCGCAGGCTGGGAGTCATACAGTACGATTACATGCACAAGGTATCGCAAAGGTCTAGTTAGAAGGATCACTGCCCAAATCGTCCATCTAGGATATCGATTATTTCTAGTGACAAGATCAACAAATGGCGCTTCCTGAAATTGCGAGAAAGAGAGAAACGAAATAGAGCGATAGACGCAGCACGCGAAACGCTGGCAAGTCACTCTTCAACGCAAGCACAGACATTACAGCATCCGCTCCACTCAGCCGCATACATACATACCCTAAAGACAGGGGTGTGCGAAGAATTATTGGTGGTGCTCCCAGCAACAGAAGTAGATAGGCTGGAGTACTTGGTTAGTGCCTGGAGAAGGTTGGAGCATGTGGGTAATGCCAGGTCATTGTACGACGTTGTGTCGTTGCGGGGTTTGTGATTGGTTGGGTGTTGTCCAGGTGATTGGTTGGGTGTTGTAGTGGGCGAGAGGTAGAGAGGGATGCTGGGATGTTATAGGATGGTGTAAGCGCTGAGACATAGTTTTGTGTAACGTCGCGGGAATTTGAGCTTGTAGGTACCTGCTTCTATCGTGGCCATAGTCGAGATCAGTGATACAAAGGATACAAAGTGGAAAGAAATTGGGGAGAAGAAAGAAGAGGAGAATATGGAATAATACCAATGTTTTGTCATCTTGTGATCCAACAGTCTATATCCCTACAAAAGCCTCATGCCTTTTTCTCTCCCCATATTCCAATGTACCTTGAATCCCAAGTAGTGTCATAGTGTACACAATCCCATCGCAGTGCCCCCAGGATATATTGACGTTTCCAATCCTGATAAACGCCAGCCAGCCAAGCCGCTCAAAGCAGTCTAGTGCGGCCTCAACCAAAGCAATTCCAAAACCGCATCCATCTTCCCATCCACTCCCCTCTTAATATAGATCTGCTGCACACTGCCATCCTCCTGCACCACACTCTCCTCAATAATATAGCTTTCCTTCTCCTCACCCTCAACCAGCAACGGTCTCAATTTACTGAATTTGTGTTCGAATACCCGGTTGACCCTATACGCCTCACCATCTGTACCATCCGTGACCAAATTCCACGTCTTTTCGAAGCCAGACATCCAGATCCCGGGGTCGATATCTTTCTTCAGCTGGACGAGTGAGAAGCCATTCGACAGCATCATATCATCAAATTGATAGCGGTAGAAGAGACATTCTTGGCCGCAAATCGAAGCGACAGGCATTGCTCGCTCCGGAGGCGCCCAGATCCAAGTGTAGAGATGGTGCAGGGTCGTGGGTCGGAAGCCGCTTTCCATGAATCCTTGAGAATTGCCACGGACATCCATTTGGTAGAGATCTGGATCTAGTTGCAGCTTGGCATGGGAATTTTTCATGACGCAAGATGCGGTGATGTAGTCGCCTCCATCCCATTCGTTTGCTTCTGCGACACATTCGTCTGCGTGTTCGCCGACGATGCCGGCGAGCGGTGTTGATAAGAAGATACCTGCGCCGCCGAATGCCATCCAGCCAATGTTCATGACTTGGCTAAAGTCCTCACTGAGCGTGCCGACCCACGTGGGCACACTCGAGTCGTAGCGAGTTCTGAAGCGTTCGACGAGTCGCGAGAATGATGGTATGAATGTGTCGTCGTCCATTGCTACCATCCATTCGGTTTGAGGAGTGCGCAGCTGGTACATTCGTCTCCAGAGCATAAAGTAACATCGGATCCAGCTGAGGTCGCACTTTTCGATGGTGACGTCGATTCCTAGTGATCTTGCTTCAGTTGTCAAGTCACGCATGACATTTTCGTCTTCATCTTGTCCTGTAGTGACGAGCAGTTTTGCGCCTGTGTGGCCGAGTGCATACTGTAGTTTGGGCAACGCAGTGCGAAACCGCTCCATTTGAGTGGAAATACCGAAGAAGAAATGGCTGCCATCGACTTTTGGTGTGGTGGGTGCTTCCAACGTGAGAGTCGGCGAGCAGTAATTCAAGTCAACGGAACCACCACCCGAATGCATGTTCTGCATGCCAGCGAAGAGAGGTTCGTTGACTGTGTTCATTGACGATGTTGATTGTGTTTTGACGCTGCTCGATTGCTTTGCGACGATAACTCGGCGTGCATAGTCGAAAGAGGAAGAGAGGTGATATTTCTCTGCCAAGTAGGAAGAATCCACCGAGCACAGTCGCGCTGTATCCTGCACCACATTACCAGTCCTCCAGGCTGATGGCATTACAGGTCGCGGTAATTTGGGTATTGGATACGGAAAGAAATAACTGAGTCCTGCTACTACGATCATGGCCATTGTGATGATAGCAGCCACTCTGGAAAGTAAATGACGACGTCGCCATGACCATACATCGTCCGGATTGAGCATTTCGGCGACCGACCATTTCGACATTGGCTTTCCTATGAACTCTGAATATCGACGATTGATGCCAATTTCGGTAGTGTCGTCGGAGCCAGAGTCGGACTGTCTGAAGTCAGTCATGTCAAGGTTTCGCAATGGCGCTGAAGAGCTTCTGCGTCTCACAGCTTCAGATGTAGGGGTGTAATCAGTAGTGATCGAGGTGACTCGATAGTGACTCTTGTACGGCATGGTGGACAAGACCAAGTAGCTGTGTGACGCGTCCCCTCGTCTCGTGATTGGGATATTTATGGCAGGACGAGTAAGCTGAGCAAGGCTGTAGGAACGCAAGGTACTTGACCAGAATAGGTGGTAAGAGCCGATCGATCGATCGTCGAACCGCAGGGGAGAGACTAGAAGCAATGAGGAATGCTGCAATGAGTTCTGGTATGCTGAGAAGATCGAAGCTGGCGTATGATTGATGATGATGATGATAGAGCAGGATAAGTCGTTGGTTGATGAGCTCGCTTAGTTGCTTCTCTGAAACAAGGTATCGATGTACTTACTATACCCCTCGCGGCAAAACAGAAACTTGGCCGTGTAGAGTTTGTGGTAGTACCGATTGACGAACAACCTTGGGAAGCCTCGCTGATGGTATAGCTATGTTTGTTGTGTTGACACGATTATAACTGAAGATGAAGGCTGTCCAAAAATGTCAAAAGTCGAAGGAATAGAGTTTGTCTGGAATCTTGTTTATTTCGACACGGGGTGAACTGCTCAACCTTGTTTCGGACCCTTTCTTTTAGCGTCTATCGCTTAGCTTGTCGCGTGTCATGATTCTACTTCCGCCAAACGCTTAACAATAGACATTTACTCTTCTCAATTTGCACTCGTTCAGGTCAAGGCTCACGGCTCGCATACTCCTGAGAAAATCTCACCATACTCAAATCCCACATCATGTTCTATCTACTGATGCACAGAATACAGCCAAGACCAGCCACGTGTACAGCTAAGCGAATCTGACGACACGGCATGAGATCGCCCGCTTCAGCGTGGCGTAGCATAGCGGGTCGTCGATTTTAGCCACAGATGAAATGCGGCTAAACCCCTGAAGCCACACAACCACACGAATCTGAAACATGGTCTAGCCAAGAGGCATCCACGCTACGTAATAGAACTACTCCCTTACCGATAGTCGGAAGTGCCTCCGTCAGAAAAGTCATCACACCCATTGGAAACGCATCTCAAACATCATCGACTTCCATCTTCTTCACACCACCACAACCATGCCATCCACAACAAACACCACCACCACCACAGCTCCACCACCACACACTCTCACCCTCCCACACGCCGTAATCGCAACCCTCGCACCCTCCGCGTACCTCCTCGCCCACCTGCACCCCTCCACCCCAAGCACACCACCCACCCGCCCGTCCAACCGCACCCCCTCCACCTTCCGCCCACCAACCTGCGCAACAGGCTCTCTAACCCATTGCGCCGGCAGCGCGGTCGTCCGCGTCGGCGACACCGCAGTCGTCTGCGGCATCCAAGCCGAAATCCTGCTCGCCCGCGACATTGCCGATCCGCCGCGCGACTGCACCGATGCAGAGCAACTAGCGCGATTGCAGCTGTTAGTGCCGAATGTGGAATTAGCGACGGGATGCTCGCCGAGTCATTTGCCGGGGGGACCGCCGAGTGGTGAGGCGCAGGTGTTGGTGCAGAGGGTGAATGGGCTGTTACATTCGAGTGGGGTGGTGGAGGTGGAGGATTTGAGGATTAAATATGTGAGACCGAGGGCGGGGGATGAGGAGGATGAGGAGGAGGAGGAGGAGAAGGAGGATAGAGAAGAGTCGGTGGCGTATTGGACGTTGTATGCGTCGATACATGTGCTTTCGCTGTCGGGGAGCAGTAGCTTGATCGACGTGGCGTGGGCTGCGTTATTAGCGGCACTGAAAGATGTGAGATTACCTAAAGCGTGGTGGGATGCTGATCTAGAACGAGTGGTGTGTTCGGATCGACTAGATGAGACGCGAAAGCTGCAGTTGAGAGGTCGGCCGATATGTTGTACTTGGGGTGTATTTGTGGCTGGCAAGACGCAGATTGGGATGCAGAGTGGAGAGGAGCAGGACGCACAAGTCAAAACACTGAAAGATGGAAGCAAAGCATGGCTATTGGCTGATCCGGATGACTTTGAGGATCCACTTTGCAGGGAGACTATCACTTTGACGGTCGATGTGAGCACGTCGCCGACGAAGCTATTGCGGGTTGAGAAGAGCGGGGGCGGTGTTCTGGGTGTGCAGGATGTGAAACAGTTGATAGGACCTGCAACGGAGAGGTGGAAAGAGTGGTCGAATGTGTTGGGTTGATAGTATACTAGCACTCAACTCAGGTCCCCATCGCCAATCCCCTCAGCACCATGTCTCGGATTTCGCCATATCCAAACGTGGCAGCTCGGCTCTCAACGAACGGACCAGATTCAAAGTACGCCACGACAGCCATTCGAAGCCAGCTTGTCAATTTCCTTGACTTTGTTTCAGCGATCCAATATCCGCATCCAACTCCGAGCGACTCTCGTGACTTGAGCTCTAGGTTGTCTTTCGTGCACGCACATGTTGAGGCGAGTAGCGTACTGATGAATTCCGAGCATGCGCTCTCCGATTCATCCATGGTGCAGAGGAGGAAGCTGGAATCCGAAACACCACTTGGTTGCAGGCCTGTTTGGAGCCATGTATAATCAGAGCGACATCTTGCTTACCGACTTATAAGGCTGGAGAGAATGGTAAAGGCTACCATAAGACCCGATGAAAAGATAGACAGCGGAACAACGTGAATCGTGAGCATTTCCAGACGGAGTGTAAACACTTGGGAGCAGAGAAGCGAAAGACGTGACAGATTAATATTACGCGACACTTCGAGGATGTCAATACTGTTCGACTTGTAGTTGATTAATGGATTTAAATTGCCCTATTAAGTGCGCTCTATGATGTGCTTTCTGTGACCTATTCCTCTTGAGGTATGTATGCTTCGAAAAGATAATGTGTTCGACTATCTTTCACCATTTATATGCACACAATTCTGCCCGCCAATCGAACCTAAAATACGTATATTGGTATGCCGACTATGCCCCAGATCATCCACATTACCTCCCCGTGCATCTTCCCATCTCTTCCCCTTCTCCTCGCCCCCTACAAAAACGTTCACACTCTAAAACTCACCCCTAGCCAACCTCCTCCTCTCCAACCACCACCCGGTCCCAACAACGCCCAACGTACTCAAACTCAAAATGAGCTGAAAATACGGCGCATCCGGCATCCCCCCATCACTCCCCGGATACAAATAGCCACTCGCCTGCGTAATCCAATAAAGACTGCCGAAAAGCGCGGCCGTGTCAATGTCCATTGTTGCGCGCTCGAGGGCGGCGGCTGCGGTTGTCATTGCAGTTTTGCCGGGGGTTGTTGAGAGGGATTTAGTGGAAGAGGTGGAGGGGGTTGTGCCGACGGTGGATGTAGAAGTGTTTTTGGAGGGGGAGGAGTGAGTGGATTCGAGGGAGGAGGCGGAGTTGGGGTTTGTGCTGTAGGGGGAGCGGTGCAGGTAGTAGAGAGTTGAGAGGCCGAGGACGAGTCCTGTTGTCGAGGGAATAGAGGTCAGTCAGTCACATATCCTTTGAACAATATATATGCATAGATGTAAAGCATGACTGGCTAGAATTGGCTGTGTGGAAACCTTTGCCCATGTATCTTTCTTTTCTGCTTGCTACAGCAATTGCCACGAGCATGCGAGGACGGCACGATAGAGGGACGTGTGACATAAGGACACAAACATACCCATCGACATAGTCTGTCCATTATGGAACTTGGCATGAGCGGGCCAAGTAGGGTTGTAGACGTGAGTCTCGTTGAAGTCGGCGACGTAGCATGCTGTTGAGGTGAAGAGGCCGACGATGGTTAGGAGGGAGCGGCCGAGGGTGATGTGGGTGAAGGGGGTTGGTGAGGCGGACATGATGTAGTACGAGCTTGTTGTTGGTGTGGTGAGATACTAATGTCGTTGCAGAGGGATGTCCTTGATGTCGGTTGGGGTTTAATGGACGACGTCACGGCCAATGGATGTGCTTCGGATCTAGGCCCGTCAAAGACATGGGTATACAAAGTGTTGATACTGTATATTTTGGACATTCCAATGTTCTACTGATACACTTATATTGAATAGCAAGCCTGAACGCCTACGCTGTTGAAGGGGTATCTTATGCGCTGTATATGCCTTTTTGCCCAAGACTCCCAAAACTCACAACCAACGTCGATCAACACCACCACAATCACCAGCAGTTGAGTGCCCGGTATCGTTCGTCCACACTGATCTCACATCCGCCTACTTCCAAGTCGGCCTCTTCTCCTGTCCATACCCAGCAACTTCCTCCGCAGCACTATAGCTCTTCTGCTCACTCCTCCCATTCCTCGGTCCTCTCTCCTTCAAATCCTCCTTCAACCACCTCAACACAATATCACCTAGTAGCGAATTCCCCCTCTTCTCCACCGCATTCTTCTCCTCATTAAACTCCTCCATCGTCCCAAACTTCTTCACCTTGCCCAACGCCATATGTCCCAAATGCGTCGGCCACTCGGCCAAATTATCCAGAATATGCGTCGCATACACAATCGTGCAGGGCCGTGTCTCCGTCTCTCGCTTCAGAAACTCCAAAAAGTTCGCACGACTCAATAAGTCCAGATCGACTGTGATCTCATCAAGCAGCAGTACGCGCCAGGGACGTAAAAGTCCCATGGCGATCTGTACTCTTCGACGTTCTCCGTCGGAAACGGCGTGCATGCGCCAATTTGTGTCGATGTCGAGGATGTGGATGAGTTCGTCGCGACGCTCCGTGTAGTAGTCACCGCCGACGGAGGAGAGGAGGGCTGGGACGGCAATGTCGGTGCGGACGATAGGATTCAAGACCCATTCTACGCCGAGATAGGTGACGCCTTCGAGGGAGTCGGTGAAAGGGTCCAGGCCGGCGATTGTGACGGTGTTGGAGGGGGACATGCGTTTGCCAGAGAGGAGACGGAGGAGTGTTGTTTTACCTGCTCCGTTGGCTGAGGGAGGAGAGTGTGGTGTTAGTATATGTGGAAGGGATTGGTTGGAGTACTGGAGAAGGGTGTGATGGTACCTCCTATCAACAGTGTCCTGCTATGCGCTGGTAGTTCAAAGGAAACATCCTGAAGACCAGCACTGCCGTCTGGAAATTTGTAGCTGAGCTGCTTGACCTCGATTGAGGGGCCTTGTGTAGGTTGGACCATGATTGTATGAGGTGGGATGGTGAATAATGTTGATTGTTCCCGTTCTAGATCTAGTGGCAATAAGGATAAGGTAGAGAGAGGCTGCGACAGCAAATTAATCCTATTCTGCTGTATACGGTGTCAGCACCAAGTGAGAGAGTCTGAACATCGTTTAAACGAATGCGCGGCGGCCGTCATCGACATCGACATGCTGCCAAGCCTTGCTGGAGATCGTACCTGAAGATCGGGGATGTTGATCTTCTTCGAACCTTCTCTGCCGTAAACCACTACTTTCATTCTTCATTCTCGTTATTTGGAACACTCGGCGGAAGAGTGACCAACAGGTATATCTGGCTTGTCTGAGTGCCACTAATGAAGGTACACCAGCTTAACAAACTCCTGCTCAGGTGCATCTGCGACTCGATGCTTCATCATACTTAATTATTACGCTCATATATTACATTACTCGATATCAGGACCTCCAGCCCAGAACATCTCGCTCGACCAGAGCTTTCTCCATGCTTTCAATGTCGACCTAGATCTTCCAGTATCCTCTCCTCGAACATCAGTCACCTGCTAGGCCCAAGGCTTCTCCTGGAAGAAACTTCCCCAAACCTCTCCCTCCGAACCATCGACGAGCTCCAGCTCCAGAGCAGCATTTGCCTGAACAAACGCAATGTGGCTTTGCTTCAGGACTAACTCTTCATCTCCAACTTTGGCTTTGATTGTGCCTTTTGTCACTACAAACGTATGTGGTCCAGGCAGTGCAAGACTCTCCTTTTCACCATGTTTGAGATCGACCTTGATGAGATCGAACTCCTCGATGGGCACCTTGTACAATCTTGTGTGGCCATACATACCCTTGTCCCAGCCGTCTATCCACTCTAGTTCGAGCTGCTTTGCGGGAAGATGGCGGTATGAGAGCATGTCCACGAAAGTGTCGAGACCTCCTTGGTCAGTGTCACCAAGTCCGTGACAGACCTGCAGAATTGGTCAACTTAACTCTTATCCAGGCATCGTTGAAATTTAGCAAGGCTTACCATGTTGTCAGAGTTTGCCATACATTCGATCACATCACCTTCCACGTAAGCGTGGATATCATCTGTACTCTGTTAGCAGGTTTCTCTCGTAGATTGATCCCTTCTTCAGCGACTCACCTGCTAATATCCAACATCCTTGACCAGGCTTCAATTGAATCAAGTTCATAAGGAAAGTTGTAACAATAAGTCCAACGTCCTTGCTGCCAAAGATCTTGCCATGCTTCTTCCATATCTGTGCAAGAGCCTTTGCGTCGTCGACCTTACCGAATGTTCCTTCAGGTCCACTTGACTCCAGTTTCTGATTGAGCTTGTCCACGGTGTCCTTAATCTTGCTTGGGTCGAGGTGAATAGCAGTGTCAAAGAGAGACTTCAGAGCTTCCTTGGCTTTGGAGTCGTCGTTCGTAGCAGACTCGATCGATTGCCTCTGGGAAGAGTTGAACAAAGCTGCGAATTCAGGGACGGCGTCGAAGAATGCTTTGATATGTTGAGGTGGGCGAAAGCCGACGAATGCTGTAAAGTCAGATAGTGCGACACTGACCTCTGGCTTGCCGTTATCGTCGACAACTGGATGTCATTCCGTCAGCATTATCTTCATCTCCATGTAACGCAATTCCAACGTACAGTCAGAGTTATACACGCCAGCGTACTTCCGCTTCTCCTGCTTCCTCAACTTCTCACCAAGCGAAGGGTCTGGGTGAGCTTGCAATGGCAAAGCCTTGTCGAAACTGAGAATCTTGAACAGGAAGGGCATGTCATCCTTGTACATGTTCTGCATGTTCTTGTTCTGCAGCAGATCTGTGCCAAGGTAGTATTCTGGGTCAGATGCGATAAGGTCGCGGAGTCCAGTGCCATTGGTGACGACATTCGAGGTTAATAGCTTGCTGGGTCCGTTTGCGTGTGTGCTTCCAAGCCAAATCTACAAGGATATGATCAGCTAGTGCTTGAGAGCCCAATCTCCACGAGACCAGTACACACCTCTCCGTATGGCTGCTTGTCGTCGATCTCTGTGCTTGGATCTATGTCTTTGGCAATGCGAGCTGCCATTGAATTCATTCCTTCTCGTCCTACAGAAGAAAAACGTCAGTCCATTCTACGATTCTTCTTCTTCCGCAACTTCCCTACCATAAGGAAATGGTTGGAGAAAGCCCTGGAGCTCTACAATGGCAGGCTTCCCCACTGTGTAGGAGGCTACTGTCGCCCTCGCGTTTGTGAGAATGTCAGGCATGTTGATGTGATAGGAGAGTGAAGTAGGATATGCAGAGAAGATTGTTGGACTGAATGTAACGAAAGATCAATATAAAATGCCATTGAGAAGTGCATGCACACGCAAACTGATGTCATCACCGGAGCTCGGTCCGCTGGTGCCGTACATAAGGAAGGAAGCAGCAATGACCTCGTCCAAGAACATGGCGAAGCAATACTGGAAGGTGATATGGATTGGATTGTGGACCGCAGACGTGTCCTGATTCCTTTTATCTTCTCAATCTTCTCAACACCTCAAAGCTGCACTTTCAGGCCAAACGGAAGATCCATGTTACAAACTTGCCCGAGCTAGGAGGTTGACCATAAGAAACAACAAGATACATATGGTATGACCAGGCAGGTACGTGCAGAGTGCTACCATGTAACTTCGCATTCCGTCAGGGCTGTCATGTGTGGTGATGCTGTGTCATCATTCTGAGCTTGTGCCTCAGGTGAGCAAGTGAGAAGAGTAAAAGCATACACTCCCGCGCCTCGCTTTCATGATTTGAACTTAAAAAGATTATAGTCCCAGTAACCTATGTATCGTTGTTACGTCGTCCTATGATCGTGAGCTGCCTGAAGTCCTGTTCGTCTTTGTTTTGAACCTTAATTGTTCTTTCTTGGCAGGATACGTATTTCCTCAAATCGACACATGTCAAGCGCTCAGAGGACGGCTGTGCAATAAATGTGAAGTGCATGTCTTGGATTTATTATGCGAAGTATCTCTTCTCCTCCTCACTACCAACATCTTTACGTTGTCCTGCTATAAAATGATACATAACAAGCTGGACCGGTTTTGGCGCCTCCTCAGAAAAACTCCGCACTCTTGCGACCAAGAACTCATCGACACCCCTAGTGCTCTCTACATAACAGATATCCTTCTAGAATCGCCGAAGTCATGCCTCTGACTGACATTGTCGCGCTAGCCTTGGTGTCCAAGTTTCACACGGAAATACTAAGCAAGTATCTACCCAAGCTCAAGCTACTGGAGGGCTCCAGCCATCGTGTCAACCTCTTACCACAACTTCCTGCTTGTAACTCAGATCATTTCAGACATTTCTGCATAGGTTGCGGCAGTGAAAGATGGCCTACGCGTTCGGAAACTACCATGTGGGTTATTACATCGAGAAATCATGTTGAATTTGAAAGAACCATCTGAAGATGTTAAAACTAACTCGGACATCAGAATTCCAGACATCTATATTCAGCTACACAAACGAGGTTTAGCGAATGGCGGAGCATACCTGAAATTCGTCGACGACCTCCTTGAATATAGGGTTGACAGGCAAGTAATCGACCAATTCTTCGGACATAATATCGATTTCGCATATACTCGCAACGGCGGACTTTTATTACGAGTCGTATCAACGACTGGATATTCAGAAACAAAAAATCAACAGAAATTTATCTTCAACTTCAAAATCTACCGAAGATAAGCTAGGCCCAGTTCCACGCCACATCGCCTTTTCAAGAGAGTGGCCCGCCGAGATTCGCGCAATGCTGTGCGATTGTGACCAGCAAGCGCTCGGTCGCTTTGTCACTGGCGATGCCACAACAGCAATAAGGTACATGGAAAACTGTCGTTATACGGGGGGATACTGCTCTTACCGGGATTCGTGGACTACAGGCGACCGAGGACACCTGCCCAAGTGTGTGCAAGGTTTTGAGGCGCATACCTACTCAACGGCATGGCGTTGCCCAGCATGCACGATGGTGGCAGGGATCGGCTGGCATCATGGTTATGATTCTGGTGGAGATCCAGTGGGACCAGACTATCCAGAGGAACGAGAGTTGAAGCAGCATGATTTGAACATCACGCGTTATGTCGACCTGGGACCCATTGCGGCGCACGGTGTTACTCCTAAGTGGTTTGCTAAATATCGGCGTGAAGATATGCTGGCTGTGGAGTACGATGTCACGCCTGAAGGCCACTGGAGGTATACTGGACGTGGGAGTGCAAAGGAACGATTCAGATTGGGTAGACTCCTTCACGGGGGACCGGGAGACTACGAAAGTCGACTGCTTGAAGCTGAGATATCGGATGAACCTCAAGCAGACCGTGGCAAGATGGAGTATAGGTCGAGAATCACCAGGTACTCGGTGACGTCTACGTCAGTGAAGCAGGTGTGGTGACGTGTCAGAGGTGATGCCACGGTATTCTTCGTCGTAGAAGAAAAGCAATGGCGGCAAGATTCTGGGTTCAAAGACCCTGTCGACGTGCAGAGATCGCTACTGGGTTGTGTCTTGCCGCCGGCATTCAGAGTCAGGGATATGAGGTAATTGGCGGTAGTTGAACAATACGCTGTATATGTCGAATGTCCGCAAGAGGGCTTGCTCTTCACATCGTATGGGTTGTCATATGACTTGGCAATCCAGGTGTTGATCCACAGTCTATTGTGCTGCCTACTGTAGGTAGTCACAAATCCTGAAAAAAATTCTTCAAATTTAGCTATAAGCCCGTATAAATTCTATTCTGCTCATGCCTAGCTAATTTGGATAACTTTGAAACATCTATCTCGCACTACGATGGTTACCTCTTCTTCCTAATGAACGGATCTGCCTTCTTCCTAACCATGCCACCCGGCGGCCTCTGAGGCGGTGCTGGTGCCTTTCCATTAATGCCGCCGCTGCTTCCTCCTGTTGTGGTTGGCGGACCACTCCCATTCGTCCTAGCAACGCCAGCGCTCAAATTACTGTTACTCGAGCTGGGTCTCGATGGCGGACCAGACGCATCAGCATCCTTCATTTCGGTATCGCTGTCCTTGTTAATGCTTTGTACGGAAGGCGAGCGTGAAGATTTGATATCCTTGACCTTGCGGTCGTCGTCTGTGTTTGAAAGTTTGCGTTTGAGATTTGATGCAGGTGGTGGTGCGGCCTGTGCTGGCTTGGTGGTACCGTTGAGGCGAGATAGAGGTGGAATGAGTGAGTTTGTTTTCCGTGGCTCGACTTTGATGTGTCGCTCCGTCTTGGCAGCAGGTTTGGAATCTGGTTTGATCTCCTGCTTTACTTGGGGAGCTGATGGTTCGTCCTTTACATGCTTAGGTGTTGGCTCGGGCTTGACTTTGACTTTGACATCCTCGCCATCGGAAGTGCCCTCCATCTTGACATCCTCAATCTTCCTCACGATTTTACTCGGGACGCTTAACATGCGCTCCAGATCACCATTAGTTAACCTATCTCGTGCCTTCGACTCCGCCACCAGCTTCGCCCAGAACTCGCCCTTTTGTAAAGACTGTGAATTACCAAGCACCCAAAGTGAGCACTTGGCACGGGTCAGACCGACATTCATACGACGAATGTCGTCTAGGAAACCAATTCCTCCTGTCGGACTTGCTCGCACACACGAAAAGATGATGATCTCGGCCTCGCGACCTTGGAAAGCGTCGGTTGTGTTGAACTCGATACCACTGGCTGCCTCTTCGCCCAAGCGATAATTGAATTGGGTTTTAAGCTCTCGGAGCTGAGATTTATAGGGAGTGATAATGCCGACTTTGCCACGGAAATCGAACCTTGGAAAGTCAGCAAGGAGGCGAGTGTATAGCTGTAGAGCGATCCGAATTTCGGCATGGTTGACTAAGGAATGGCCTGTAGGAGCTGCAGAATGCTGACCCTGGACGTCAAAGAATCTGTATGGACTGAGCAGTTCCGTGGCATGCCATGGTGCTGCTCGTAGAGCTGCCATGCCATTTCCATCGAGCAAGCGGCCGTCGTAGAACGTTTGGCTTGGAAAGATGCTGATTTCTGGATGCATACGATACTGCGTATCGAGCAAGTGGATGTCCTTGGGGCTGTTGTTCTGCATACGGACGAATAAACTCTGTGCATATTTGTATTGTGCCGCATCTCTTGAAAACACTGTGGGAGGTAGTTGTTGAGGATCTCCCACTAGAATACACTTGGCGCAACCATATTTGAGAGGAATGAGAGCACTTAGCTCAACACATTGTGCGGCTTCGTCAATGACTACAGTCTCAAACTCGACATCTAGCGTCTGAAACATCTCGTGTCCACTTCCGCTGAGTGTTGAACAGATAATATGAGCTTCATTGATGACTTCTTGCATGGCCTTCCGGCGTTGTAGATCTGCTTGTCTCGATTGTTGTTGTTCATTGTCCTTGAGATTATCAATTTGGTTGCCAAGGAGTGTCTTTTTGCGCTTCAAATTATCGAACGTCTCTTTTTCTTCTTTTGTGAAGTCCCGACCTTCTCGTTCAGCACGGAAGTCTCTAAGATTCCTGGAAGCTTCTTCATGGTCATCGAATATCTTCTTGTTGTTCGCTTTGGTAGCATTTGCTGCTTGGCTGGTCGAGTTGTTGTTCAGTTTCTTGTTGATCAGTTCTTCTAGTGTGACATCATGTACAGCTGCGTTGATCGCATCGCTTCGTCCTATACGAACGACATTTACTTTTTGCCTGTCCCCATTCAAGGTTGTTACGCCTTCTTTGAAGCGCATGACAATCTCATCCACGGCAGCGTTACTAGGGGCACAGATAAGCATCTTCTTCTGCATAGCACCTTTGTTATCAGCTTGAGGCGCCTGCTTGATCATAACTCCCTTATTTCTCAAAGTCTCACTCAATAGTGCTCCCACGATTGCTACAATGGTTTTAGTCTTTCCCGAACCAGGTGGACCTTGGATCAATGTAAAAGCATCATTATCTAGAGCAGACTTGATGGCCTTTGCTTGTGCCTTGTTGACATTATAGACACGCTCTAGAGGTTGCAACTTCTCGTCTGTATAGTTGAGGAGTGGAGAGGGTTTGGCTCTTGTTACCTCGTCGCAGAGATCGTAGTACTGAAGACCGAGTAGTGCACCATACTCACGTTCGAGCGGTTTAGTGGACATCACTAAGAGACCCCATACCTGAGCAGCAGGAACCAGAGATGAAGCGAGCGGATTTCCAGGTATGACCCTGTACAGCACTTCTACGTTGCCCTTCTTTCTAATGATTTTGTGGACTCTTGCCATACAATGTGGGCTGCTGGCCGAGGACTCCGATGCTTTTGACATGAGGACAAGGTCACCTTCTCCAACTTCGAAGCGGTTGTTGTTCACACCAGCTTTCGGCAACGACATTGACGTACTGACCTCGACGAAAGCGTCCACGGACGATCGATTGAGAACCTTGATTTCAAATGGCTTGTTAGTGTTCTCCTCTTTAGCTTTCAAAAACCCACTCCAAGTTTCGAGTGTTAGCAGAGATTGAAAGGTGCGCTGATACTCCGTAGCATCTCTGAACGTGTTGACCACGCCTGCATAATCACGACGTCCAGAGCCAGGTGGAAACGGGCCTTCGTGGAAGTAATCCCAGCTAAGGAGAGTTTTGTGCAAAGATGAGAGGTCTGGAGCAAGACGAGCACGCATATCTTTAGCTGAGCGCACGATTCGGGCCTTCTTGACAGGACCGCGCGGCTGTTGTTTCTTCATCGCCCTCGACTGGTCCTCAGTAAGGCCTATTTTGATACCAGGAGCCTTTGTGCTTGGTCCAAACAGCTCTTGGTCCAGTTCGGTCTCAGAGTCAGAGTCATCGCTGGACTCTTCCCCAGAAGACACCATCATATCACTTCCTTTAGTTTCGGCATGATCCTTTCCATAAACACCTAATTTGGTGACACCAGAACCTGCGCCGGCCGCCTTTCTTCGTGCGAGCAAAGCTGCCTGATTTGCCTTCTTCATTTCCTCTTCGGCCTGCTTCCGGCGACGAATGAATTCTCCTGGGTCTATTGGTCTTGCCGCCGAAGCAGTTGCTGCTTTGAGAAGCTTAGACTTAGCCTTGGCTTGTTCCTTGGCTTGTTCCTTAACAGCCTGTTGGGCCTTGAATTGTGTGTATGCTGTTGACGAAGAGGCAATAGTAGCATCCAATGTAAGTGCTTCTGGAGCTTGAGCATTCTGCGCGTTATTCTTCCACTTATCAAGGTCAATGAATTCTCTCTTCGCAGGCTTAACTGCAACCTCTTTCTTTGGTGCAGTTTCCTCAATCGAATGTCCAAGATGCGTTTCAAGTGCGCGTCTAAGCTCAGCTTTCTGTTGTTCGGACATGGTAGTCCTGTTCTTTCCATAAATGCACTCGAGGATCAGTGTGATTGACTTGTCGTCGAGTGTAGTGTCAAAGTCTTTCAACCGCACTAGTAACTTACACACCAAAGCGCAGGACTTCGCCACAAGAAACTCGTCCCTTAGCTTCAGCCATCTTACTATAAATTGCATAGCATTTCGCGGCTGGTCGACCAAGCGCTTTCCTGTTGATTGTTTTGCCGAAGCAGTACCGTCGTCATTATCATCATCACCACTCGTATGATTGAGTGCACCTTCAATAACTCCAAACTGATCAAACAATTTGTCGCCGAAGTCCATGACATCGCGGCAGAAATCCATGAGAACATCCTTCTCATGCCCAATGTCACTCCAAGCTGCTGTATTCTGAAACACTATGGACAAGAGCTGCCACAACGCCTGCCAGACGGACTCGATGGTGCGAGCATCGTCGGATATTAGAGACTTGGAACGCAGTATACCATTTTCTGAATTGGTAAGGGCATCCAGCATATCTTGGCCTATCTTTAATGCACTTTGAGCTGGCCTGAAACTCTTCTGATATGCCAATTGACGTAATGAATAGGAAAAAGCATTTATTGTCACCCCGAAATGGTCACGAATAGCGAACTGAACAGATTCTTTTCGTGTTGTTTCTGTACTCATCGTCTTGAGAATTTCGACCGCAGCTGTACGTACCGCGTTGTCCGAGGCGAACAGAAGTGCTATGGTGGCGTTGGCAGAGTCGTTGTCGCTTAGTAGCTGCTGCAAAGTGGATGGCTCGAAGTCATTGATGCGCTCCAGTATATCGTGTATACCCTGGTTAAAAGTGGTGAAAGACTTGTTCCACGCTTCTCGATCTGCAGGTACTGACTGGTTCTTCGCGACGAAAGGCTCTGTGGGTGCGAGTCCTCTAAACGCTAACAAGACCTTTTTTGCTAGAACAATATTGCCAGTACCCATAGCACTGGAAGCGGCTGTCCACAGAAAAGGATGGAAGACAATGGTCTGAGCAGGTGGTATCTTGCCTTCAGACAGGAGTGTCATGCGCGACTTCAATAAATCACAATCAAAAGCAATAGCTTGTCGAAAGACTTCTGATGCTGTCAGTATCGAAGGAGAATCATTTCTAGCGGATGCAGTGATCAAGCTGATATGCCTTCCCATAGACTCGAATAGCTCGCCCGACGTCGCCGGCGTTGCCAGCCTTTCGCGGTTGAGATTAGTCAACGTCTCCGACATGAAAGTGAGACCAAGATTTGAGCAGTAATTGCAGACATCCTGAGAATACTTTGAGTTGTCCTGTAGGGTACCGAACAGCTTGTCTACAACTGCTCTCGCGATTGGAGGTTGGTTGATAGGCTTGACCGACTGCAAAAACGGCGTAACCCAGCCGAAGATATCCTCAAATACTTCACTATCAGCACTTTGTAGCAATCGAACTAGTGCTGGACTTCTGAAGAACTCTTCTGTCCAGGCCGCAGCTGGTCTCGTACCCATAGAGTCCCAGAAAGCCTGTGGAGAGAGCTGCAGAATGACCTTCATCGAAGCTAGTAAAGGCCTAAAAGCGTCATCGTCCACCTGGAGATGGTTGAAGGCAAGAGAGCAGATATCGGTGTCAATCTTCGCGTATTCCATGCCACGTAAGGAGTGCATGATCACATCGGCGTCGAATCTATTGATCATCGTGTGTACACCTTTCCAGAATTGTTCTAGGAAGTCCTTTTGTAGGTTACCGAGCTGTACTCGTGTCATCGCGTGGCATAGAGGTTCCTTAACACTCCACTCGTACTGCGTAGCACTGATATTGCGCTTGATAGTATGCCAGGTCTTCTCAGCCCAACGTCGCCGGTCTATGCCTTCAGCGAAAAGAAAGTGTGTCATGGCTGGACAGTAGCTACCTATTCTCAAGAATTTCTTTGTTTGTACAAGTCTGAAAGGCAAATCGAAGTGCTCGCGCAGTCTGGCTTCGATGGAGTACATTGCACGGCATGTTAATGCCTCGAATATTGCGTACAAGCCGACGAGATCGAGATTGGGCGCCTTTCGATACGCTTCTGGTAGACTCTCTAGTTGTTGCGTCGCTGCCTGCAGTCCAGCCTCGATGCGGCGGACGTTGAGGCCGTCAAACTTCTCCATGAACACTAGCACGCCTTCATCGTCATACAGACTACAGCATGTTAGGGTCAATCGATGTGAGCTCATCCACACGTCAAAGCACTCACTCTGCCAACTTTTCCTTGAACTTCCGTCGTCCACGATGATACTGTCTGATACAGACGTCACATCTCTGCATCTGTTTGGCCAGACTGTCCTCCAACCAGGTTTGATATTGAGCAGCATCTTCGCCATTAAAGGCAAACAACTGGAGGCTGTCGAATGCAGTAGAGGTTCGATCACGCGCTGCTTGGACTTTCTGCTCCCTCTCTTCACGCTGGGATTCACTTTCGTCCTTCAAAATGTCTTGAACGTCCTCAAGAAAGTAACATGCGTCGTCATCTGGATTTGATCTTGGACAGAACCAATGCAGATCTGCTGGCCATTCCTGTATTTCCCTATTTGCCCGTCAGTCATCATCGATCCTCTATTATGCCGCGTGATCTGTTGGGCTCCATTACCTGTAGGCTGCCAAGATGTCTTCCGATGACATTCTCGTGGCGGACGCTCGCAATAACTAAAGGCTGCTACAAGACTTCAGAACATAGTGAATGTCAAGCAAAATTCCCTCCCCACACGAAAGAGTGCCTTATGGTGGCAAGAATGAAGCTATATAATGCAGCTACAGATCCAGGAAAATGTGTAGATGATTGAGAGATCAAGGCAGGGATTCGAAAGGTGACGAAAGCAATGGCGGCAGAACCACTCTCCAATAGAGTCTCGGATTTGCTTCTCGGCTCTCCTGTAGATCCTCGTTTGTTGCTTATTAGCAGATCTCCTGGCCTATAATTTGCAGAATGTACGCCCTCAACTCCGCAAGAATCGACCTAGAATCAATGCAAGAGCTAAGTTGGAGGTGAAGTGAAGAAAATTGTTAGAAAGGCGGATCTTGAAAACAGAGAAGAGAGTCATGACGCGCCAGAAAACGCGGGGATGCCTAAAGTGGCAAATTGATTGGAACCACCCCTTTTCAAGCAGTTATCATATCATCAACAGCAGACAAGAGCAACTGAGCATAAGTATAGTGTTTTGTGTCGTTGTTGGTAGGGTCAAGGAGATTATATCCAGTTTATCTACATTTCCACTCCGTATCTACTCTACTTCACCACATCTCCAGCCGGAATGCTCTGACGTTGTCGACTTTCAAAATGGCGGGCCAGGTCATAGCATATTCTTCGACTAACTCCAGCCTGTTTCGGCTTATGAGCCAGATCTGAGCGTATCATCCTCTAGTCTTTGAACTTCCTGTTCGGGTTCTCACCGAATAAGCTGGCTCGAATGTTGGGCAGAGCATCCTCCTGCAGCAGGTTAAGTCGCTCCTCGAAAGTGTTGTTAATGTCTATTTTGTTGGTGCCGTTAACGATACTAAGACCACCGGTACTGCTTAATGTTAGCAGCAACTTCTTGAGGGCCTACACAAAGATAGTCGCAACTCACGATCCTTCTGGTTGTGGGTTCTTCTCATCAATCTCAATCTTGACCTCTTTCTGTGATTTCTCCTTGTACTCATTCTGAGCATCCTCAATTGCCCGCCTCAGCACATCGTAATCTGCTTGCCTTGCTCTTACAGACACCTTTGGCTCGTTCAGAGCATATAATCCTTCCAACATGAGGTTCTTAAGAATCTCTTGATACTTGTCACCAGAGGAATAATCATTCAGCTTTTGTCTTGACTTGTCAAAAAGCTCGTCCAATAGTTCTTGGCGGGCTCCCAATAATCGCAGACGAGACTTGTTCTGAACTGTTGAGCGGGTGATTTGTTGTGACATGCCTGCCTGCTTGAACTTCTTTTCATACTGAGTGTCGATAGAGGCTGTTTCTTGACGGACGAGCTTCGACTTTTCAATTGCAAACTCCTCGTCCGCCTTGATCTGAATTTCGCGAGCTTTTTCTAGAGCTTCTTGTCTGATGAACGCGGTCATCTTCTTGAGCTCGCTGGCCACCTATAAAAGACAAGGTCAGTCGGCACGTACTCCCACTGTGGCCTGCACAATCCAGCGACCTGGAGCAGCTCCTACCTGGTCGTCAGACATTCCTTGAGACATAAGGGGCGATTGAGTATCAAAAGGTCGGGCACTGGTAGTTTGGTGCACCGTCTACGGGACGATCTCTGCTGAAAATTACAGTTGCGATAGCTTTGAATATGGGCTGAGCGGTATATCCAGACTAGTGTGCTTTTCTGGTCGACAGTAAGGTTGAGAAGCTACGACATGCTGTCTTATCATTGGCCTAGCTAGTCCTTATCGGGGAATGCGATATGATTTTGCCATGTGAAACGAAGTCACTCATCCACGACTACCTTACTAAAACAACACCATTGTTCACAACACAACACATCCACCTTGTTTCATCTTCCATCCCTCTGTCTCCTGATCTTCACACTCGCGCGGCATGACTGCTGTTACTTAAGTACGGGTATGCCTCTTCTGGACTGAATCTCATCGTCCCATCTACCTTCACAACCGCCTCCGCATTCACCTTACGAGCAATGACGTTGGCAGCTGGATTGTCGCCTGCGGGCAGTGTGGCTGTATGTGCAGTGCTCTAATAGCCATTGTACTTCCTTTGACTAACAGGTCTACCTAGATTGGCATCATCGTCGGCCTCCTTTCCACAGCTGTTCAGAGCATCGGTCTCACCCTTCAGCGCAAGTCGCACCTCCTCGAAGATTCAAAAGAAGATGTCACCCTACGCCTACCAGCATATCGTCGCCCTCGTTGGGTCTTCGGAATGGCCATGTTCGTCAGCTCAAACTTGATCGGAAGCACCATTCAAATCACGACTCTGCCACTACCCGTTCTGTCAACCCTTCAAGCGTCTGGTCTTGTGTTCAACACGATATGTGCAGCTCTTATCCTCGGCGAACCTTTCACGCGCTGGTCACTTGCAGGTACTGTTCTTGTCGCTGGAGGAGCAGTTCTCATCGCAGCGTACGGAGCTCTACCTGAACCAAGCCACTCGTTATCGCAATTGCTAGAGCTGCTCGGTCGTCAACAATTCATTCTCTGGATGATTGGTACCCTTCTGATCACCGCAGTATCACTCGTTGGTGCTCTACTCCTGTCTCGTCTGCCAAACGCTCATTCTCCACGCACACGCATCTGGAGAGGCATGTGTTTCGGCTTTAGCAGTGGCATTCTAGCCGCTCATTCACTTCTCGTTGCGAAGTCAGCAGTCGAGTTGATTGTTCGTACCATCGTTGATCACAAGAACCAGTTTGATCGATGGCAATCTTGGGTCATCCTGCTCTCGTTGGTCTTCTTCGCACTGTCACAGCTCTACTTCCTCCATCGCGGCCTAAAGCTGTGTTCGACCTCGGTATTATACCCATTTGTCTTCTGCATATACAACATTGTGGCTATTCTGGACGGCCTCATCTACTTTCAGCAGACATCACGCCTTCCTGTTCTGCATGCTGGTCTGATCGCTGTTGGCACAGTCATCCTGCTCATGGGCGTTGTAGCCTTGAGCTGGCAAGTTGATGAGAATGGACCAGTTCCCCACCCGGAAGCACATACCCTTCTGACACCTGGGTTCGGCATCCTCGAGGACACCACGACAGAGTCTGAAGACAGTGACGAGGATGACGAGGACACTCTCATTCCAATCGACGACGAGAACGGCAGTATCATCACCGAACGTACAGCTCTGCTGCCACCTGCTTCAAGCAGATCCGGCGTACTAGCAACACCCGATACTGCTAGCTACAATATCCTCTACAAGAACGATCCTCGTCTCAAAATCTCGAAATCACGCTCACGTCTCATGTCAATGCCTTCGCGCACACCCTCAGAAAGTGACGTCGTCGCACAGGAAAGAGTCGAGCCACCCAGAAGAGCCTCGACAACCTTCGCCATCATGAGACCACCTGTTGACGCGACATCGTCTTTTCAGACTGTCGGACGTCGTAGAAGATGGGGAAGCAGGTATAGAAGTGCTTCTTTGCCAGTGGCACCTGAGGTGAAGAAGTTGAAGAAGAAGAACAAGAAAAAGCGAGAACATCGTGCCTCACTTGCTATGGATGAAGATGTTGAAGGTGCGGCTGACGATGAACATTCTGAGGTCGCGGCGGAGGAGGAAAGTGCTCGTGGTGGCGCTATAGGATGGATGAAGAGTTGGTTCACAAGCAATAAATGAGGTGGTCAAAGTATCGGTTTGGAGTTCAATGGGGCATGGCAACAACTCAGGCGGCAGGCATAGAAGGAGTTTTCATGTGGATTTTGTTTACAGACGAGACGATATGCAGCATGACTGCTGAAACTCTTTGTAAGGATTGGTAAGGGGAATGGCGCAAAGAGTATTGGACACTGGCATGAACCATTAAGATGCATACAGGATATAGGAAATTGCATGAAACGAACAGACATGAACACGAAATGAAAAAGTAATTTACAAACTACAACCGACGACCTTGAACTATTACAACCCTTCCACTGTACCAGTAATCTCCGACGTGACTTCGCGCAGGAAACTATTATCTGCTTTAGCCTCCTCTTCCGCCAACTGCTCGTTCCTCTCACCATCGTCAACGACAACAGGGTTCACCTCTGCCTCAGTCTTTTCCTCCTTCACATCTGCCTTACTTTCTTCCTCCTTCACATCATCAGGAGGGAGATCAAATTGTAGCTTTGCCTTTTTACTCCCACCTCCCTCTTCCTTGATCTCTCGCTTGACCTCATCCTTGAAAGCACCAATCCAGCCATCCAAACTCTCTCTCTTCCTCTTTGCACCAGCACCTACCTCTTCATCCCAAATTCCGCCCATTCTGCCGCCTTTCTTGCCTCCAAGCCTTACAGCATATTCCAATCGCTTCACCAGTCGTTCCACGGCTTCCTTTGCGTCGGTCTTCGCCATATTGCCCATCGCGCTCGTATCTACGATTTTTGCGCTGAGACGTCTGAGAGGACGGAGGAGGAGATCGATTGAGGCGTTGTGGGCTAAGCGGGCGGCTTTGATATCCGCGCTGGTGACGGCAGTGGTTGGAGGGACTTTGTTAGGGAAGAGCGCTGTGAGGTCCACTGTGTCCGTGGGAGTGGGTTGAGTAGGAGCTACTTGAGAAAGTGGGAATGTCGGAGAGAAGCCACAATCGATTGCGGCGTCTAGCAGCTGAATACGTGATGTCAAGATGGAGAAATCAGTGGTTTCTGTGATGTGAAGATCGGAGTCTGTTTCAAGTTCGGTGACGATCATTGTAGGAAGTGCTTGAAGGGCCCAGTCTGAGTTAAGTGAGGCCGTCTCTTGGCGACAGGGAAGATTGGAGTGGAGGAAGTAGGCTAGAGCGAGACGGCGGCGGAAGTCATGGGTACGTGATGTGCAGCAAGGGAGGTTGGAGATGAGGTAATCTTGTAGGGTGGTATGGTCGAGTTTGTTGTAATGGGACAGGCAAAGAGAACGGAGTACATTATCCCCATTTTCGAGTATGTCTGTAGCGGGATCTGATAGGTCGTCTTGAGCATCTTTGTTCGCAAAATTGGCATTATCGTCGATACTGCTGAGAATAGATGTGAAGGCTTTGTGATGAAGTTCTCGGAGCTCCACATCTTGCATGAGCTCGTCGTCCATGGCCAGTTGTGCTAGTATAATGAGAGAGACGATCTTCGTGTGAATTGGCATTAGCACACCGAGAAGGTCCATGATGTGGATCATCCGTAGGAGTTGCGACGATGGCTTGCGCGGCGACGACTGGATTGGATGTTCGATTGGTTGGACGATATCTCCAGTCAAGGAAGCAGCGCTCCTCAGGGGACTAAAGGCAGATCTTATCCACTGCCCATTTGTCTCTGTAGTCTGGCGATCAACAGCGTCTATCAGAATTCCAAGATAGCAGTCAGCAAGATGAGCTTCGGGCTCCCGTATGGCTTTCTCCAGTATCCACTTCCGCTTTTGTCCATCCATTGTGCAAGATTGAAGTATTTGCCTCGCGAACCCTGTTGCGAAGGCGTCTTCGCGCAATGCTTCGTCCTTTAGCAAAGCCCAAGCCTTGTCTTCTGGCACTCCGGGGAATTCAGGTACTGGCGCTTCAGCTGCTAGCTCATCAAGATTGAAGTGGAATGCTGTTCGAGTCTTTGCCGCATTTGCCCGACTCATCGCCATGAGTAGTTTGTCGACATTGTCATCGCCCTCTTCTTGATTAACAACCTTAGATAGCAGCTCATTTTGGTCATCATCGTACAGCCCAGCACGATCCGAATCACTTCCCCTGGTGTCGTCTTCTCTATTCAGCACTTCCTGCGCTCTTGCAATCTCAGCTCGGGCGACTTGCTCGCGCTTGTTGTGTTGTACAAGATTCTTAAGTGAGAATCTATATTGTGGAGTCGGCGTGAGAATGGTGCCTTTATTCATCTTTTTCAAGTACGTTGTTGCTTTCAAAGATCCATCAGCTGATCGGGTCACTCTTTGATCAACGTCAGGTGAGGTTGCAGCAGCCACAGCATTCTTGCCTCGCTTTCTGCTCATGTTTGGCAGGTCGTCCAAATCGTCATCAGATGGAGATGAAATAGCAGCGTCCAGACTTGGTGGTTCATATTCAATTCCTTTTCTAACTGCTTTAAGTCCAGGAATAAGATCACTCAGGTTTCCCAGCGAAGCATCAGAATCGTAATCTGACGCTTCAGAATGAAGGCCAGGCAGTGGACTATCTTCTCCTTCAAGCATCTCCTTCAATGACACAGGTGCCGCTATTGGCGTGGATGAAGATGCTCCTACGGTAAGATCATCTTCATCGTCACTCTGCTGATCACTGATATCTTGCACGTCGGCTTCAAGAGACTCGGCATTCTCGTCTGATTCTGAACTAGGGATAACAATGTATGGTGGAAAACTAGACTTCAAGCTTTCAAATCTTTTCAGGCTGACAGATATGGGTGTAGTAGGCGTTTTCAACAGCAGTGATATAGAGGATGACTGAAAGGGTGGTGGGAGCAGAAACGAGCTGGAAGGAGCTGTTTGCGACAGCCGTAGCGATGGCTGCCTGAATACCGGCTTGACGTCCTCCTCGTTTGTGATTATGGGTGGTGAGCTGCCAATACTTAAGGGCGCAGACTGTATTTCTTTCAGTTCTTCCGGACTGGTTGATTCGCTGCGCATGCGCTTGTTTGGCTTCTGCTCGTCAATTCTTGGGCAACCGGATGTCTCGGTAGGATGGGTTCGCTTCAATGAGGATGTCGAAGCGCCCATTACGATTGGCTCCTTGGTAGATAGGTGGCTGTCGTCCAGGCTCTGCAGGTTCTCGGCCGAGGGAACCTTTGAGACCGTCGTTGGCGCAGTATCGGGCGTGGGAGTGGAATGTGTCGATGACAATCCATCCGAAGCCGTGACAAAGGATACCACGCTTGATGCGCGAGGTCGTGATGTGTGGGTGGGTGAGGCGACATTTGTTTCTTGGGATATTGGAGGCAGAGTGGCTGCCTGGATCGTCACTTCCGTCGAGGTATATCCATGCTCTTTCTCGCCTGCAACATTCTTCTCCTCCACCGTACTGAGTCGGTTGCTTTTCCTCGGACTGCGCGACACTTCCTCATTCTTAATCTTGACTGATTTCGTACCATTAGGAGTACCAGCACGCTTCGCCAACGACGATGTCACGGCTGTCCCTGGTCGTCGTCTGGAAAGACCTGCTTCGTCGGGTGTGTTTGTTCTGCTGCGGCTTTGCGATGCTGTGCGGCTTATATTGCGCTTTACTGTTATCCGGTCTGAATCATCCCTCACCTCACCCGATGATTGCGGTGTTGCTGTATTCTCTTTGTCGCTGGAAGTCGTAGTGGTGCGCTTAAAGCCAGGTGCGAAGAAAGTGGACAGCCGGCCTTGCTTAGTGGCATTGGCAGCTTTCTTCTGCCATGGCTTTGACATTGGGCATGGAATACCAGGCATGGAGAAGCTTAATGGATCTGGAGCATTGACACGAAAGAGGACGGAAGACGCGTTTCGTTAAATCTCGTGATTGGCATGTGTGATCATTAATATAAAATTGGTACAGTACTTCGTATCTCTATGTGCTATCTATTCTTTGGAATAGTTGTTTCACTTCCACCAAAGTGAACTCGAAAGAGTTGCTACGCTCATTTACCCACACAGAACCTGCAAAACGTTAGCCTAGGATATATTGAGGGCCAACCGAATGCATACTTTTCGAATACCACACCAAGCACTTCCTCGACATCTCCAGCTTCGCCCCTACCTGTCAACTTTGCAAGGCACTCGGCTGCAAGGCGCAGACTCTCAGCAGCGACGACGATATCGAAGTCGGCTTCTTCCGTTGTTATGTCTAGCTCCGACTCCTTGACGGATGTATCAACCTGATTGAGGAAAGCTTGAAGATAGCCAGCACATTCCAGGAGAAGGATTCGTTGCCTCTCAGTAGCACCAAGCGATTCTTGCCACATAGCTGGATTCTCGTCGTTGACTTGCGGACTCAAAGGATTCGTAATTTGTCGAAACACGTCGATAATACCTGTGGTGAAAGCTTGCATATTGCCAGGGTCCTGGTTAGATGTGGTTACAGTCCTTGTACTATCTTGACATGATATGTAGAAAATTGCACTAGCCTCGATTGTTGAAAGTGTTGTTTTGACCATGTGTACAATGTCGCTGATAGATCGCGATCTAGTACTCTCGATGAGCTTATCGACTTTATTGACGGCGACAATAATCTTCTTGCCTGCATTCAGAAGCTGTTTCGCTGTTTCCACTACTTCAGGCTCCATTTGCAATTCAGGTTGTGGTGAGACTGCAGTTGCCTCGATCGAAAACACAAGTATCACAACGTTTGACTCTAATGCTTTCTGCTTTGCTCTCTTTATACCTTCCTTCTCAACTTCACCAATCACATTGTTCATAGCCTCTGTGATGTCAGTATTGGAGTTACCTCTTAATCCAGCCGTGTCTCCGAGTCTGCAGAAGAAGCCACCCAGATCAATGCCTACTTCAACAACATCACGTGTAGTTCCTGCTTCAGCACTGACAATGGCAGCATTGCGTCCTACGATTTGATTGAGCAGTGAGCTTTTACCTACATTTGGAGACCCAATCAAAGATAAACTGATGCCGTTTCGTAGCAGTTCCCCTCGTACTGCATTTGTGCAGTGATATTGTATCAAAGTCACCAACGAACGTATTTGACCTGCAACTGACATTGCCAGCTCGGCAGGAGATTCGTCGAAATGCTGATCTTCGGAAAAGTCAATCAAAGCTTCGAGCTCTCCTCGAGCTGCAAGGAGTATCTGCCGCCAAGCTTCATATCTTGCGGCAAGGCCACTTACAGTGCCCTGGACTGACAGCCTTCGTTGTTCTTCTGTCACTGCAGATAATGTATCGCCGAGTGCTTCCACTTTGGTAAGATCAATGCGATCATTTAGGAATGCCCTTCTCGTGAACTCTCCGGGCTCTGCATATCTGACAGGAAGTGTTGTGGAGTTACATTCTCCAATGGCTTTGAGAACTACTTTGATAATAGCAGGACCGCCATGTATATGTAGTTCAAGCACATCTTCCCCAGTCACAGTTTTTGGTGCTGGAAAGTAGAGCACCACAGCCTCAAAATCCAGGACTTGACCTTGGTTATCATATAGTGATCGCACAGCAGCATAACGCGGTTTTGGTAGCTGCTTATTGGGACAAAGAAGTGCATAGATCTACAGACTTACCGTCACCTTCTGGTCCATGACTTTATGACAAAGAGAATAATACCTTCATACAAGCTGGTCCAGATATCCTGACAATGGCAATTGCAGCTCGTCCAGGAGCAGTACTAAGGGCGTATATTGTTGGGTCCTGAAGAGAATGGTGCGGAGTCTCGGCTCGATATAACCGCCGATGTGCCCCGTCATTGGCTTCTGCTTGCACATATTGCCCGCTGGTATTGGGTCTTCTTTGCAGAGCAGAGATGGCTCTGATCATCCGAGTCGGGGCTAGCCATGATTGAGCGCATGATCTGTCTGGAGAGACATGACGCCCCAGAGCAACAACTCTCTCGAGACGAGACCTGCGTCTTCCTGCTATATACATGCGCAGATGGTATAGGTCATGAGCAATGTATGTCCAGAACCGTGATAAAATGGTAGTTTGCAAGTCGGGTAGGAACGTTGAGCTGAGGCTCTTCGGAGACGGGTCCGACTCGAGATCGCAGAGAAATATTTTGAAACTGGCTTGTGAAAGCAAGCATAATTCAAGTCGTCCTTTTCACCTGCTATCTGCGCCTGGCTTCCTACCGACATACCCAAAGTCGACATACACCCTCCTTCCTACGCATAGTTTACTTGCTGGACGTACTCCACCATAACTATTCCACCACAAAGAATCCGTAAGATCATCAACCTGTAATGGCCTCTGACGAGATCGTTTGGGGAGTTATCAACAACCAGTTTTGTTCTTACAAGATCAAGTAAGACATTCAACAAAGAGGCGGCCAGAGGTCCTTGTTCTAACACCTACGATCGCAGAACCACGAAAGATCAAAACTTCTGCAGAAATGAATACAACGTAACTGGTCTTTGCCTGAGACAAGCATGTCCTCTCGCCAACTCCCGCTACGCTACGGTTCGCTCCAATCCTGAGACTGGCGCGCTCTATCTCTGCTTAAAGACAATCGAGCGCTCACACATGCCAAGCAAATGGTGGGAGAAGATCAAGCTTTCCTCGAATTATGCCACGGCTTTGGAGCAGATGGACAAAGAGTTACAGTATTGGCCGAAATATCTGGTCCACAAGTGTAAGCAGCGCCTCACGAGGTTGACACAAGTAGCAATCAGGACAAAGAGACTAGAGAAAGAGCAGGCAAGATTAGGAGAGACGATTGTACCTAAGCTGGCACCTAAAGTGAGAAGGAGAGAATCGACGCGTGAGCGCAAGGCAGAGGCAGCTGCGAAGCTCGAGAAAGCAATCGAGAAAGAACTCATCGACCGATTGGTCAGTGGTGCTTACAGTGATCAGCCTCTCAACGTCGACGAAGCAATTTGGAAGAAGGTGCTGAAACGTCTTGAAAGTAAGGGCGAGGGTATTCGTGACGAGGACTTGGATGAAGGCATTGAGGAGGAGGAAGAAGAGGAGGGAGAGTTTGAAATGGAAGAAGAGCTGGAAGAGGGTATTGGAGACGTTGAATATGTCAGTGATATTGACATGTCAGACGAGGAAGACGTGGAAGACGTAGAAGACTACGAGGGTTCAGAAGGGTCTTCGGAAGATGCTTCAGATGCAGACGAGGACGACGAGGATGACCAAGAACTGAAGAAGGCTTTGGCCGGCATGAAGAGGAAGCGTGGGGATAAGAAGCCTCCAACTCGACCTGCGAAAAAGAGTGCAAAGGGCGCGAAAGTTGGCATCGAGTATGAGATGGAAAACGAGGCCCCAATGCGGGAGGCGATGTATGCATGAGAGGTGAATTATACATGTAACCAGCGACGCGACGGACGAATTCGCCCGCCCAAGCGAGCGAGCGAACATTCGGAGCTTTCTGTATTAGTTGTAAATTGTGCTTTGCAGGTTGAAGTACTGGGCCTTTGATGCTATTATATGCCACGATTTGCGACTGGCAAATACGAGACGAGATGACCTTGTATGGTAAAGTATTTTCGACGCTCTGGTGCATACCTTAGGTAGGGACAGGGTAGTACAGTTTGCATATTATTATGCATAAATACATATGCCGATATCACTGCCAAGTCTAACGGAGTGACCTTTTCTTACAGGTTTGTAAGCACATCCTAAGTCCGTCTCATCTCAGATCAGATCCTGTCTTTCTACCTACGACACACTGACCAGCATTCTTTTTCCTCTCTTGTTGCATGAAGTGTTGAGACTCGTATCAGCCTGTAGCGCGCCGTCCTTATTCCGCCTGTAGATCTGCTTCGCCCCTCATCACATCGCGGTCGAGTAATCCTTGCCAAGCAAGGCTGCAGCAACAAGAATCAGTACAACCTCCACTCGCTTCATCAGTAGCCGGTATTCTTCTTTGACGAACACCACAAACACGCGCATCTCATCTGGGCGATACGCCGCGGTCGCAACTCTTGAAGAGCATTACCACTGTTAAACTTCGCGTCTCGTCATTGGTTCGGACCCTCGAAAAGCCTTCAGCATTTTATCATTCCATTGTCAAGCCATCATCAGGCATCCGTCCCATCGTTGGACGACAACACTTTCATTCTTCGGCCAGCGCGCCGATTGTGAAGCAGTATCCGAATACCACCACCACGAGGCCGATGAGCGATCCTGCCTGATTGTCTCAGTATCTGACAACAAACACGCCCTTGAAACACCATCAAGATGGCAATTAAGTTATATGAAGAACAGTCACCTTATGAGAATGACGACGCAGAGCAAATCAAGAGAGCGACCAAGAAGCTGCGATGGGCCACGAAGCGCCACAACAACGATCAAGGGCTTCAGAAGAGACAGTCTATACTGAATCGATGGCACAAAAAATCTCCCAGCGGTGCAATACCGCCTGCCGACGGTCCGGAAGGTGACAAACCTGATGGCTCAGAGGGTGGCAGTGAAGACGCTCCTCAAGGCAGAACGATTTACTTCAACATGCCGCTGCCGGATAGCTCGAAGGATGAAGAAGGACACCCGGCCGTGGTATATCCCAGGAACAAGATCAGGACTGCCAAATACACACCATTGTCGTTCTTTCCAAAGAATTTGTGGTTTCAATTCCACAACATCGCCAATATTTATTTCCTTTTCATTATTATCCTCTGTGTGAGTATACAATCTTATATCGTGTAACGATGATATCCTAATACGATCATAGATCTTCTCGATTTTCGGCGCATCGAATCCCGGACTCAACGCTGTACCCTTGATTGTCATTCTCATCATCACAGCAATCAAAGATGGTATCGAGGACTTTCGCCGAACGATTCTCGATAACGAACTCAACAATTCGCCGGTACATCGCTTAGTGGACTGGAACAATGTCAATACCTCAAATGTTCAGGTCTCGCCATGGCGCAAGTTCAAGAAAGCGAATACAAGGGCGATAATGGCCATGATTAAACTGCTCAGCCGCAAGAAGAAGAAGGACGGTCCCATCAAAGCATATGTTGAAAGAGCCACGGGCAATCGACCATCCGTGGAGTCGCCGAGAGTCTCCTCTGCGACTGGTCGCACATCTTTCCAACCATCGCGTGACGAAGTTCGCGACATCCCTAACCAGGGCATGGAGCTAACGCCAGTTCACTCCCCCCCGGGTAGTCCAGATAGACGTGACAGTAGCGCTCCTGGTCACGCCTTTCGCGGAAGCACTGGCACTGCAGAGTCTCCCTTCAGCGACGCTCATCAGTCAGATGGTCATCTTGCGCCACCAAAAGAGAAGGGTCGTCACAGTGTACCTATGCCTCAGCGTAACTACGGCAATATCATCAACCAGTCAAAGAATGTTTCAGAGCAGGGCAAGTTCAAGAAGCAATACTGGAAAGATGTGCAGGTTGGAGACTTCGTTCGTCTTTATAACGAGGAGCAAGTACCTGCAGATATTGTCGTTCTGGCTACGTCTGACCCCGATGGCGCTTGTTACGTAGAGACGAAAAACTTGGATGGAGAAACCAACCTCAAGGTCAGACAAGCTTTACACTGCAGCAGAACAGTCAAGCGCGCGAGAGATTGTGAAAGAACAGAGTTCTGGATCGAGAGCGAAGCTGCACACGCTAATCTTTATGCGTACAACGGCGCCGCGCGATGGATGCAAAGAAACGCCAAAGATCCTTCGTCTCCGCCTACAGAGATGACTGAACCTGTCACGATCAACAACCTCCTTCTTCGTGGTTGCAGTATTCGCAACACGGAATGGGTACTGGGTGTCGTTGTCTTCACTGGCGAGGAAACCAAGATTATGCTCAACGCTGGTATCACTCCTAGTAAGCGAGCCAAGATGTCTCGTGATCTCAACTGGAACGTCCTGTACAATTTCATCATCCTCTTCCTCATGTGTCTGATTGCGGCCATCGTTGAGGGTGTCTATTTTGGTAGAGCTGATACCACTGTCCGATTTTTCGAGTTCGGTACCTATGGTGGATCTGGCGGTCTGAATGGTTTCATTACGTTCTGGGCTGCAATCATTTTGTTCCAGAATTTGGTACCTATCTCGCTCTACATCACACTCGAAATCATTCGAACTCTTCAGGCTTACTTTATTTACTCCGATGTACATATGTACTACGAGCCTGTCGACTATCCATGTACGCCGAAATCTTGGAACATCTCAGATGACTTGGGTCAAATCGAGTACATTTTCTCTGACAAAACCGGAACTCTTACCCAGAATGTCATGGAGTTTAAAAAGGCTACGATCGCTGGAATACCTTATGGTGAAGCCTATACTGAAGCACAAGCTGGTATGCAGAAGAGACAAGGTATCAATGTTGAGGAAGAGGGCAGACGTGCTCGTGCACAAATTGCGAACGATAAGATTGATATGATCAGAAGCTTGCGTCAACTCCACAACAACCTATACCTTGTCGACGATGATCTCACGTTCGTCGCGCCTGACTTCGTCTCGGATCTCCGTGGCGCTTCTGGCGAGGCGCAGCAGCATGCGAACGAGCACTTCATGCTCGCTCTTGCTCTATGTCACACTGTCATAACCGAGCGGCATCCTGGTAATCCTCCTAGGATCGAGTTTAAGGCGCAATCACCGGATGAGGCTGCGTTAGTTGCTACTGCTCGTGACTGTGGTTTCACTGTCATTGGGCGTCATGGTGACCAAGTCATCATCAACGTGCACGGTCAAGACATGTCATATACTGTTCTGAACACACTGGAATTCAACTCAACCAGAAAGCGCATGAGTGCAATCTTGAGGATGCCTGATGGCAAGATCCTTCTCATCTGCAAAGGTGCTGACAGCATCATCTACTCAAGATTGTCAAAAGGAAAGCAATACGAGCTCAGGCAGCAGACGGCCGAGCATCTCGAAACTTTCGCCAGAGAAGGTCTTCGTACTCTTTGCATTGCTCAAAGAGAGCTTAGTGAAGAGGAGTATCAGGTCTGGAACAAAGAACACGAGATTGCAGCAGCATCTGTACAAAACCGTGAGGAAAAGCTTGAGCACGTCTCGGACGCTATTGAGCAGGAACTCACACTTCTGGGTGGTACCGCTATCGAGGACAGATTGCAAGATGGTGTGCCTGATGCCATTGCACTTCTCGGTCGGGCAGGTATCAAGCTCTGGGTTTTGACTGGTGATAAGGTCGAGACTGCCATCAACATCGGCTTTTCTTGCAATTTGTTGGACAACTCTATGGAGCTAATCGTGCTACGTATCGAAACCAATCGTGTTGAGGACGCCGAAGCCGAATTGGACAAACATCTTGCTAAGTTCAACATGACCGGTTCTGATGAGGAATTGGCCAAGGCCAAGAAGGATCATCAACCGCCAGATCCAACACATGCCGTCGTAATCGATGGTGACACCCTGAAGCTGGTACTGGACGACCGGCTCAAGCAGAAGTTTCTACTCCTGTGCAAGCAGTGCAAATCAGTGCTGTGTTGTCGTGTCAGTCCTAGTCAAAAAGCTGCTGTCGTTAGGATGGTCAAGCGTGGTCTCGATGTCATCACACTCTCAATTGGTGATGGTGCCAACGACGTGGCTATGATTCAGGAGGCCGATGTTGGTGTAGGTATCGCCGGAGAAGAAGGACGACAAGCTGTAATGTCTTCCGACTTCGCCATTGGTCAATTCAGATTTTTGGCCCGGTTAACGCTTGTTCATGGACGTTGGTGCTATAGGAGATTGGCTGAGACTATTGCATGCTTCTTTTACAAGGTGAGTGTAGTAAGGAATAAGAACCTCGAAGCGGAACTAATGCATCTGTAGAACATCGTCTGGACTTTCTCACTTTTCTGGTACAATATCTACGACAACTACGATTGCTCTTATGTTTTTGATTACTCTTACATTCTCCTTTACAACTTGGCTTTCACCTCGCTACCTGTAGCGCTCATGGGCATTCTGGATCAGGACGTTAGTGACAAGGTTTCGCTTGCGGTACCTCAACTCTACAAGCGCGGCATTGAACGACTGGAATGGACTGAAACGAAATTTTGGTAAGCTCTAAATGATTCTTAACCATGCCTGCATGACTAATAAGTTTAGGACGTACATGTTAGACGGCGCGTACCAATCGCTAATTTGCTTTTTCATGCCATATCTGCTATTCGCTCCTGCGACTTTCAGCAATCCTGGAGGACAAGACGTCAACGACAACCGACAGATGGGTGTACATATTGCCAATGCCGCGATCGTTGTTGTTAATACTTACATCTTGCTGAACACTTATCGCTGGGATTGGCTCACTACTCTTGTCACTGTAATCAGTACTCTTCTCATCTTTGCGTGGACTGGGATCTACACTTCCTTCACGGCAAGTTTCCAATTCTACAAGGCCGCTGCAGAGGTTTACGGTACGCTCAACTTCTGGGCTGTCACCTTCCTTATCGTCATTCTATGCCTACTACCACGGTTTACGGCGAAGGCATTCCAGAAAATGTTCATGCCAAGAGATGTCGACCTTGTTCGCGAATTGGTCAGAGAAGGCAAGTTCGATTACCTTGACTACGAAGAGCCCGAAGGAATCACCACCGAACACAAACCAGCCATGTCTGATTCTTCTGAGAATTCCTCGTTACCGAATGGCAAGGCACCTGAAATGAACGCGGATCGACCAATGTCAGCAGACCGGCCAATGTCTGGCGACCCTTTCAGGAGTACACACGGTAGTGATGAATACGCCCAAACGCTAGAAGAGGAGAACAACAGGATATCTACCATGTCGAATCCTTTTACGTTACCACAAAGTTCGGGCGAATTTACAAGTACAAGCCCTTCCTATGACCCAAATTTTGTACCGACAAGACCGTCCTTCGACAGGCTGAAGACGGGTGCTAGACAGGAGTATCGTATGCGGAATAGTTTTGAGCAGTCAAGAGACTTCACCTCTGCTAACATGCTGATGAGGGTGGAAAGTAGTCGGTCGTATCTGACACAGGGGGAACAACAAACGGAATATGACAAGCAACGATAGCAGGAATTCGGAATTATGGGGGTGTTGGATTAGATAAATGTTTTATGTAGCTATGAAATACCTATATCTATACGGCGTCTTTGTTACAGTTTCCGCCCGTCTTGTGCTGTTGACTCTGAAACATTGGAACCTGAAACACCGCACGTCATCTCACACGTGATTGGCTCGACCAGACATATTGTTGTCAGAACAAACCGCGCCTGCTATTCAGACATGCGGCGCGAGCTGCGAGCTTGATCATGGCACAAACCGACGATAGCAAGCATCCCGTGAAGCTGTCTTTGCCTCTTGTGAGTGCAGCAAGAAATTGCGAGTTCACTTATATACCCTATCCTGACACCATATCGCAGGACTTTCAACAAGATCTATTCAAAGAGCTTCGAGAAGAAGATGAGCTTGTCATACTCGCGCGTGGGCTCGGCCTGCTTCGTGTTGTTACGAACCTCCTCCATTCCTATGATGCTGCAGGCAACAACCTCATCATCATCATAGGTGCAGACGAACGTGAGAATGGATGGATTGGAGAATCATTGGCTGAACATGCCGCGACCAGCATGTCGCCGAAAGCAAGAGGACTGACTACTGTTACAACGGATCTGATGAGTGTCGGCACAAGAGAAGAGCTATATGGAAGAGGAGGTATATTCAGCATAACAAGCAGGATCCTGGTCGTTGATTTCCTATCCACTCTACTAGATCCAGCTCTTGTCAGCGGTGTCATTGTTCTACATGCGGAGAGGGTGGTCGCGACATCTTTGGAAGCTTTCATCTTGAGGATTTACAGGCAAAAGAACAAGGCTGGATTCCTAAAGGCATTTTCGGATACTCCCGAAGCTTTCACGTCTGGATTCTCGCCTTTGACGAGCATGATGCGCAACCTCTTCTTGCGGCGACCGGCGCTGTGGCCGAGATATCATGCAACAGTGACGCAAGATCTAGAAGGGAAGAAGAAGGCTGAGGTCATTGAGCTGGAGATACCTATGACCGATGCCATGAAAGACATACAGAATGCCGTGCTGGAATGTGTGGAAGTCAGCATTGGTGAGTTGAAGAGATCGAACACTGGACTTGACATGGAAGATTGGACTTTGGATAGTGCGCTACATCGGAACTTCGATCAGATTGTACGGCGACAACTGGATCCTGTCTGGCATAGGACGAGCTTCAGAACAAAGCAAATTGTTCGCGACTTGACGTTGTTACGCAGTATCTTACACTCGGTGCTCACCAACGATGCTGTCAGCTTCAACAAATACCTGGATACTGTTCTCGCAGCCTCATCTCCTCCTCCAGGTTCGACGCGACAAACACAGTCGCCATGGCTCTTTCTTGAAGCAGCACATACGATTTTCGACAGTGCGAAGAGGCGCGTATATCGTGGAAGTATCAATGAAAGCGAGTCAACCACAGATACTCTTCGGCCCGTCTTGGAGGAACAACCAAAATGGGCGATTCTAGCAGAGATTCTGCAAGAAATTGACCGAGACATTTACTTTAATCCTAAAATCACAGACGACTCGAATGGTACAATACTAATAATGTGTGGTGATCAAGGCTCGTGCCGGCAGATTCGAGAGTATTTACAGGGCATGTATGTACAAACTGAAGAGTCCAATATCAAGGACTTCGAGCTGGAGCCATCTGCTGTACCTATGATGAGGCGAAGACTCCGGAACTATCTGCAATGGAAGAAAGACTTTTCAAAAGTCAGTGCAGCACTTTTCACAGAAAATCAAAAGTCGATTAATGGGTCGTCGACGACAGATCAGAAAGGGCTGGGTGGTGGCAAAGGAGGCAGAGGCCCGCCGAATAAGAGGCGCAGAGTCCGAGGTGGTGGAGCTGCAGGGGGGGCGCCTTCAAGGAATACAGGTGGTGGCGTCTATGTCGCGGGCGACCGAGATGCACATATTGCTTCACTGTTGGCCGAATTACAGCCTACAGAAGCTGAAGCTAGTCAAAAGGGAGAAATTGCCTACGATTCATTGGAGAATATGGAGGACTACTACGAACTTTACGAAATGCGCGACCTGACATTAGTGCATCCTTACGACGGAGACGACGATGATAACCTGCTTGAAGAAGTACGACCAAGATACATCATCATGTACGAACCAGATCTAGCGTTCATTAGACGAGTCGAAGTATATCGCAGTTCGCATACAGATCGGAACGTGCGTGTATACTTCATGTACTATGCTGGATCAGTGGAAGAGCAACGATATCTCAGCAGTTCAAGGCGAGAAAAGGAGGCCTTCATGAGACTGATCAAGGAACGAGGAGGCATGGCACTTACGCATACTCTGGACGCACACGGTATTGCAGATCCTCAAGAAGCCTTCCTCCGCACTGTCAACACCCGTATAGCTGGAGGTGGACGTGTTGCAGCAACTGCACAACCACCTCGTGTTGTGGTAGATGTCCGCGAGTTTCGCTCTTCCTTGCCCTCCTTATGTCACGGTCGAAACATGGAAACTATACCTTGTACACTTACAGTCGGCGATTACGTGCTCACTCCTCAGATCTGCGTCGAGCGTAAGTCCGTACGCGATCTTATATCCTCGTTCAACAATGGCCGCCTCTATACTCAAGCAGAACGTATGCTAGAATACTACAAAAGCCCTTTCCTATTGATTGAGTTTGATGCTGGCAAATCGTTTACCCTTGAGCCTTTTGCAGACCTGTCAATGTCTGGAGGTGGATCGTCACTTGCTTCGCTACATCCTGGTCAAGCATCTGATCTACAGTCAAAGCTCGTACTTCTAACACTAGCTTTTCCGCGCCTCAAGGTGATATGGTCATCATCTCCTTACCAAACTGCTGAAATCTTTGAAGAGCTCAAGAAACAGCAAGAAGAGCCGGATCCACTACGAGCAGTGCAATTGGGCCTGGAAGATGGCGAGGAAGCTGAGGGCAGGACTTGGAGTCAAGTACCACAAGACATGCTTAGAGGTGTACCTGGTGTCAATGCTAAGGTCATGCAAGCTTTGCTGTTGGTGGTCGACAATCTGCAAGAGCTGAGCAATATGACTGAGGAAGAATTAGATCCAATCATTGGCAAGGAAGCAGGCAGGCAGATTGTGAGGTTCTTCAACAGGGATGTGACTGATTGAGGGGGAGTATTGCAGAAAAGCATGACATGGCATCTTGAAAATAGGGTTTGGAAGGACTGTGTACTTGGTTTATGAAGTTATGATACCCCAGCATCTTAGCAGAAGAATTATATTGCGTTGTTCGACGCTCTACTGGCGAAGCGAGTTGCTCACTGCTGCTTGCTGCCCAGCCACCCCCTATTCTTTTGGTTGAGCACGCTTCAGAGCCCCACTTTTTCTCCTCAGCTTACAAGCAAGCCCTTACTTCTTCCGTCAATCCCACCCACCTTTCCTCTTCAAGACAATCACCACCTTCCGGCAACGAACCGTCTAAACATAATACCTAATTCAGATAACCGCCTTCCCTAAACGACAAGAACAATGGCCGACCTTGGTGTCGCAGGACAACACGGCGTC
>Ga0160428_1000349_pt1 | contig 53914 bp, 67 predicted proteins | sample SolpanmetagenomM_FD_108198 | JGI IMG/M metagenome (GOLD analysis project Ga0160428, IMG submission 108198) | Solar panel surface microbial communities from Lawrence Berkeley National Laboratory, California, USA - M | ecosystem: Engineered > Built environment > Solar panel > Unclassified ... | reverse complement strand
GCCATTAGCAGAGGAGCAGTATCAGCGGTATTTGTAGAAAAAGATCGTATCGCTTCGCAAATTATACGACAAAACATTCAGCTTTTAGGCATAGATACGCAAACAAGCGTTGTCCAAGCTAGTATAGCGTCGTGGATTGAGACAGCGAAAGAAGAGAAATTTGATATTATTTTTGCCGATCCACCCTATCAAGACGTACAGTTATCCACAGTGCTTAAGCTTTTTGATCTTCTCAAACCAAAAGGAAGTATGATATTATCACATCCAGGAATAGGTGAGGTGCCAGTTCAAGACGGAATTGTTGTGGTGGACAATCGTAGTTATGGAAATGCTTTTCTCACTTATTTCCGAAATGAAAAGACGTCGTAAGGCGTCTTTTTGTGTGCAACACAGTATATTTATTTTTATAAACTAAAAACCAGACTGATCGTCTGGTTTTTAGTATGGTACGGATGAAAGGACTTGAACCTTCACGCCCGGAGGCACTAGCTCCTAAGGCTAGCGTGTCTACCAATTCCACCACATCCGCGTAGTAGCTTTTTTACTATAGCAAAAATATCTCTCGTCGCAAAACGGTTGTGGTATTATTAGAGGAATAAAGGGGACATATGAACAAACTAGCGATGTATCTCAACCAGCATTTAGTCGGTGAAGTTGTCGATGATGATGCTTCCTTGCGACATTTTTCCACTGACAGTAGTCCATTTAGCGTTAAGCCAGAAATGGTTGTTCACCCAATGAATACGAGTGATGTGCGCAAAATGCTGCGTTTCTCGTGGCAATTAGCTGAAAAAGGTCACATTTTAGCTACAACAGCGCGCGGTGCTGGAACCGATACAACTGGTGCAGCATCAGGTCAAGGGGTTATTATGCCACTTGGGACACATATGTATGCCATTCTCGAGTTTGACGGTAAGCAGAAATTACTGAGAGTACAACCAGGGGTTCGTCTCGCTGCACTTAGATCTGCGCTTGGGTTGCAGGGCTTCGATTTTCCTTCATTACAGTTTGATCATCAAGATGCCACTATCGGTGGCATTGTGGCAAGTCATCACGACGAAGCAGTGTATCAAATGATTGATCGCCTTGAAGTTGTACTAGCGAGCGGTGATGTTATACAAACATCACGTCTGTCTAAGCGCGAATTTAATAAAAAGAAGGGCCAAGACGGCCTCGAAGCGGATATTTACCGCGCCGTCGATACACTTATCGAAGAGAACGCTACACTGCTCGATACGCTTGATGAGCGCGATGCATCGGGATATAGTGCACTTGCCAGGGTAAAAAATAAAGATGGAAGTATTGACCTCAGCCCATTGTTCGTCGGGAGTCAGGGCACACTCGGTATTATTTCAGAGATGATTCTTAAAGCTGATTATCACAATGACAAAACTGCAGTTATCGTTGCGAGTTTCGCGAGTGCCGCAGATGCACGCGACGCGATCGACGATATGAGTAAGCTCCCAATGGGTAGACTCGAATATTATGACGGTGAAATCATCAACCGAGTTATACAGAGCGGTAAACAATATTCATTTATCAAAGATCCAAAGCAGCTTCCAGGAGCTATATTGGTTGCATATCTTACCGATGTGACCGAAAGAGCACGTGCGAAGAAACTCAAGAAAATCGTTAAGTTACTAGCTAAAGCACCTGCAACCATTGAGACATCTGACGATCTTACAGGTGGTCCACTCGCAAATATTATTACGCTCAAGACAATGAGTACACTCGCAAGCGGTCAGTCCCACAGCACGCCGTTGTTTGATGGTGCATTTGTTCCTGCCGAACGATTTGAAGAATTCCTTACTGCAGCGAATGAGTTAGCGATTAAGCACCACATTGCATTGCCATTTTATGGGCTTCCGCTCGATGAGTTGTGGAGCGCTCGACCAATGCTAAACCTCGGATCGGTTGGCGGTAAGCAAGCTGTTATCAAATTGACCGATGACTATGCGCAACTTGTTGCTCGATTTGGAGGTCACATAGCCGGGCAGTACGCAGAAGGAAAGTTACAAAGCTACAGTACACACAAAATTACTGACGCCTCCGTACAGCATCTGTACTCGCAACTGCGTGCAATTTTCGACCCTCGCGGCGTATTAAATCCAGAAGTAAAATCAAATGTTGATCTCAAAAAATTGGCTTCGTCTATAAAAACTGATTTATCACCTAACACATCTGATGCGCTTCAGATTCTTTGAGCGTGACTAGACAAGTATAATAAGTTTAAAAGACTAACAATATATGTCTACTGCCTCACGTAAACTACTTATGGCCACACAAATCTCACAATCTCTTGTTCCGAGTAGTATGCTTGTCGGCGCTAATGACAGCGACTGGTCATCACTACAAACCGCGATGCAAGCCGTGAACTCAAAAGCCAGAGTACAAATCATACGCAGATACGACGGCTCATTTCCGTCGGCGTTCTCCTCTTCCAGCGCACAGCAGGACGTCGGTTTACGTGCCACCTGGTTATCATTTTCATCACCGAGCGTTGCAAATGTTTTGTCGGGTGCTGCTGATGCAACAATCGCCTCATTTTTTGCATCCGTACCGTCGTCACATCGATTACTCGTTACCTGGATTCACGAAGTTGACAACAACAAATTAGGGAGCAGCACTGCGCAAGATTATGCAGCTGGTGTTTCACGGATATGGAGTTTAAAGCAAGCGAATGCTCAAAATCCCGCAAACGTATCATTTGGACCGATTTTGATGGGAACAACATATTATACGGGACAAAACTACGCAAATTATTATCCGACAGATGGTCACTTTGATTTTGTGGGCATAGATCCGTATCGATTCGTGCGTGATGCCAGCGATCCATACTATTTGCCAGATCCAAAAACTGGCGGTACGGGCACGGCTCGCACGATGGCATATTTATGCGGCAATGCTCCCGCATTATGTAGCCAATATTCAAAACCAATTGCATTTGGGGAATACGGTGCACATCCATTTACCTCAAATCACCAAGTGCGCCCTCAATGGCTGAGTGAAACAGATGCATTTATGCGCAACTTGCCAAACGGTACGATGGCATCATGTTATTTTCATGCAAAATATGGTGAAAGTGGGCCGTGGTATGTCGATAGGTTTCACCACTACACAACAGATGCATCCGACCCGTTACGAGTCGGTACGCCCGGTGATGACCCGGATAGCTTGGCGGTCTTTGCGTCTATTGCAGCGACTGGTCAATAATTAAATCAAGCTGTTATACTACACAAGGCTCAATTTATGCGGATATGGCGGAATTGGTAGACGCGCTAGCTTCAGGTGCTAGTGACCCTCGGGTCGTGGAGGTTCAAGTCCTCTTATCCGCACCACGAATTTTCGAGAATCATTTAATATATGGTAGACAGACGTAACGTCATAGATGAATTCAAAGGCGTTGATATACTAGAAATTGTACAGCAACTCGATGAGCGAGGTGTTTGTCTTGAAATCGCAATCGAAAACGTCACGCGAGACTACAACATGGGAACAATAGTTCGCTCCGCGAATGCATTTGGCGTGCGCACTGTTCATGTTGTTGGGAGTAGGCAGTGGAACAAGCGCGGGGCTATGATGACTGACAAGTACCTGCATGTTGTATACCATGCGTCAGTCGCAGATCTTGCGGAGTATGCAGAGCAGCATGACTTTGCTCTCGTCGCTGTCGACAATGTCGCCGGTTCACAACCGCTCGCTGAAACAACCATGCCAAAAAATGCCCTCCTAGTTTTCGGTGCCGAAGGACCAGGATTATCCGATGAGTTACTGATGCGCGCGGCTCAAATTGTCGCGATTGAACAACTTGGCAGCACACGGTCAATCAATGTCGGTGTCGCGGCTGGTATCGTTATGTATGAATGGTTGCGCGTGCACGCATTATAAGTCATAGTAGTAGCATGAGTAGTGCACGATCTGGTTCGCATGAACCATCTGCAGAACGACGACCAACCCAACAGGCCGTTATAAAACTTGAACCCTCCGAGCCGCTCAATGAAATACTTACTGCATTCTTGAATGAACAAGCTCTGCGCAAGCTTGGCGGTAAAATCTTACCGATGACTTTGCTAATGCAGCCGTACCTATTTAATGACACACCAGAACATGCAGCACTCTTGAGTGCACAGGCAAAGCAATTACGACAATTACGTCCTCCAACTTTGCTCGTAGCAAATGAATGGCGTTACGTGAACAATGCAGATCTAGAACACAATATACCAGCTACCAGGATCCATATAGCTATGCATCTGGGCGGAACTGCCGCAGCAAAAGCGTTGCTTGAGAGTCCTTTACTGCATATTACGCAGACCGCAAACCTCATAGCTGTTGTAAATTTTTTAGCAGCTGACATAGTACCAGAAGACCAGTTACGGGAAGTTTGTCACGAGGTATCAAGTGCTCTCAAAAATCACCCTAGTGCGTCGGAGCAATATGCATCACGGTTCTTCCAAGCAGAAAACCTTCGTTTGGTCACCAGACCAATAAATCATTTTAGGGAGGTTAATAATGGTAGAGAATGATGCTCGTGCTTGCAATATATCAATAAAAATGTGAAAATGTCATCAATGAGTTCACTATCAAGTCAAACGTATAAAGGCGCTCGCGACTACTATCCAGAAGACAAACGCATACAAAATTACATTTTTGATATGTGGCGATCTTCTGCTCAACGGTTTGGCTATGAAGAGTACGGGGCGCCATTACTTGAACCACTTGAAGTATACGCGGCAAAAAGCGGTAATGAGCTGGCGAATGAGCAGACATACAGTTTTATTGATCGAGGCGACCGCCAAGTCGCAATTCGTCCAGAGATGACACCAAGCATTTCACGAATGGTTGCAGCGCGTCGCCAGGAATTGGCATATCCGGCTAGGCTGTTTAGTATAGCGAATTTTATGCGTTATGAGCGACCGCAACGAGGCCGTGAACGTGAATTTTGGCAGCTTAATATTGATATATTTGGGATAGATTCTATTCGAGCAGAAGCAGAAATCGTTGCTTATGGTGCAACGATGCTCAAAAACTTCGGAGCCACAAGTGATATGTTTGTCATCAAGATCAATGATCGGCGCGTAATCGATGTAATGATGCGCGAATATTTAGGACTGGACGAAATTCAGTCCCAGCTGATGATGAAACTGTTTGATCGCAAAAACAAAATTACGAATGAAGAATTTCGCGACCAAGCGATAGATATTTTCGGCGAATCTAATGCGCCAGAAGGCTTGAACAAAATTTCGAAACTTCTTGTAGCGAAGTCGTTTGAAAATCTTCCTGCAGAATTTCGTGACAGCGAACAAATGCAGCAGCTTCACGAACTATTCCGTCTATTAAAAGCTGCCGGTGTTGCGAATGCAGAATTTGACATTACACTTATGCGCGGACTTGATTACTACACGGGAACCGTATTCGAATTCTTTGACACCGATCCTGAGAATAACCGCTCACTATTTGGCGGGGGTCGATACGATGGACTTGTCGGTCTGTTTGGAGCCGAGCCAATTTCGGCTGTTGGTATGGCACCCGGTTTAACTACAACTGAGCTATTTTTGACATCACATAAATTACTTCCTGAGCTTCATTCAACCACCGAACTCTACATTATTACGCTCGGAGAAGCGGTAATTGATCGAGCAGCTGCGCTTGCAAATCGCCTTCGCGAAGAGGGAGTTACAGTCGAGCTAGACATCTCTAACCGCAAAATTGATAAACAAATAAAGACTGCGGTGAAAAAATCTATCCCGTATATGATATTTGTTGGTGAGGATGAATTAGCAAACGAAGTATACCCTTTTAAAGATACGAGTTCTTCAGAGGAGCAAAAGCTAAGTTTTGAGCGTGTAGTGACTGCAGTAAAAGATCAGCGGCGCTCAAAACGAGACGTTCTCGAAGATTTGTTGGACTAGTTCTTCTCTGTTATACTAGGATACTAGTATGAAAACATTGGTAAAATATCTATCAGACACATCCGTCGAGCTCACCATCGCAGTCGACAAAGAAGCACTTCTCGCAGCCGAACAAGTTGCGCTCACCAAACTCTCACGCACTATCAAAGCTCCAGGCTTCCGCAAAGGGAAAGTCCCCGTTACAGTTGCCGCGAAGTATGTAGACCCAAATCAACTCGCAGAACAGACCGTCGATAACGCGCTTTCAAAAGCAGTTGCAGAAGCATTTGTTACTGAAAATATTCAGGCGTTAGCCCGTCCAGAAGTTGCCATAACAAAATTTGTTCCCGGTAGCGAACTCGAATTTACTGCTACGGTTGATGTAGTGCCAAAAATCAAACTTGGTAATTATTCAAAACTCGGCGTGAAGGCAGAGAAGGTAGTCGTAAGCGACGCTGACGTCGATGCTGTCATAGAACGACTGCGTTCAGGCACAGCTGAAACCAAAGACGTTGCGCGGGCCGCAAAAAATGGCGATACCGTCGTAATAAACTTTATCGGCAAAAAAGATGGCGTCGCATTTGAGGGCGGTACTGCTAAAAATCATTCTTTAGAAATCGGTTCAAACTCATTCATTCCTGGCTTTGAAGAAGGTCTTGTCGGTATGAAAGCCGGTGAGTCAAAAGATCTCGCGCTGACATTTCCAGCTGAATACCACGCCGCAGAATTAGCTGGCGCAGATGTCGTGTTTGAGACGACCCTTAACAAAGTACAAGAAAAAGTGCTTCCTGAACTTGACGACAGTTTTGCAAAAAATGCAGGTTATGAAGATGTAAAAACCCTCAAAGATCTACGTCAACGCATCAAAGCTGATATCCAAGTCCAAAAAGAAAAAGAAGCCCTCGATGCTCGTAAAGACGCATTAGTTACAAAACTCGTCGAAGTCAGCAATGTTGCTGCACCAAAAGTATTAATAGACGACCAAGCCCAGAGTATCGAGCAAGATATGACCCAAAACTTAATGTATCAAGGCATGACAATAGATCAATATGTCAGTGCACAGGGTATGAAAAGTAAGGAAGAATGGCTCGAAAAAGAAGTCCTACCAGCGGCGGAAAAAAGAGTCCAAGCAGGACTCGTCCTTGCCGAACTTTCAAAAGAACTAAAGATCGAAGCAACAGACGACGAGATGCACGAGTTCACTGATCGCTACAAAGCGCAGTATTCGAACAACCCTGAGCTCGTCAAACGGTTTGATGAACCTGAAGTGCAGCGAGATTTACGCAACCGACTTTTGACAGAAAAAACTGTCGATGCTCTCGTGACTCACAACGACTAGCACTATGAGAGGACGTAATATGCTTGCTGGAACGTTGTTGGCTACCGAACTGCTGACAGGCTGTACAACGGCTGCAGTATCATCTCAAGAACAGGGAACAACTGATGTGTCTGAGTCATGTGCTCATACGTACGAAATTGGAGCTATAACATCGACACTAGTTGGTCAGGTCACTATGATGCTTGTTGTTTTAAAAGAAGCTCCTGAGAAAATAACGTTTGCTATGACGACACCAGAAAAGATGATCACCGGAGATCCACATGGCGACGAGACAACAACCTTCGAGCTACATGCACCGGGATGGCAAGGTGTCCAAACTTTCAGGCTGCCAGATGGTCAACAACTGGCTGCTACGACATCCTATGATCCGTCCGAGGGTACATTTACAATAGACAGTTGCCGCGCCAAATAGACTAGCACTCTCATTGCACGAGTGCCAATGTACGTGTATAATTAGTACTATGAACAGACCAGCAAATTACCTAGTCCCCAATGTTATTGTCAAGACGCGCGATGGTGAACGCGGCTATGACATTTACTCTCGGCTCCTTGAAGACCGAATTATTTTCCTCGGTGAAGATGTTAACGAGCATACGGCCAATGTTGTTGTCGCACAGCTACTGCATCTAGCAAACGAAGACCCGAGCGCCGACATTGCTTTGTACATCAATAGCCCTGGTGGTAGCGTCTATGACGGCCTCGCAATCTATGACACAATGAATTTTATCAAACCTGATGTTGCAACGTATGGTATTGGCCTGCAAGCGAGCATGGGTGCATTCTTACTCAGCTCTGGTGCAAAAGGGAAGCGGTTCTTGCTGCCAAGTTCACGAGTCATGATTCATCAACCATCTTCAGGTACACAAGGTATGGTAACAGATATGGAGATCAGTTTACGCGAGACGCTCCGCATCAAAGAATTACTTTCAAAAGTGGTGGCAGCTAACACCGGTCAAAAGCTGTCGAAAGTTATGACAGACATGGAACGCGATATGTGGATGGATGCCACGGAAGCTGTGAAATACGGTGTTGCCGATAAAGTCATTAAATCAATTTAATACTCTAGATTAGCATTGACATACACGAGCTAACTCTTCATAATAAGATGTAATGAAGATTGCATAAGCTGGGTGAATTATACACGCACGCCATTTGGCGAGGCGTTTTTGCGTGTTATAAACCATTCTCAATAATTCAGCTTAGATAAACCTTCGGCGCCGGTTACTAAAACAATTCAATGCGAGGAGCGTGCAGCGTGGCGACACCAAAGCAAACCCAAGGTAAGCGAGTCTTCTTTACTAAAGACGACACGGCATTACCTCTACCAAATCTCATTGCCCACCAAAAGGACAGTTGGCAAGAATTCATCGAAACAGGACTCGGCGAAATCTTCGCGGAGCTTAACCCGATTGAGGACTATACTGGACAGAAACTTGAGCTTCGTTTTGGAAAATATGAATTCCAAGAGCCGAAAAATTCTGAGAAGTATGCAAAAGAAAACAATATTACGTTTGACGCACCGCTGCATGCAACGGTCGAACTGACGAATAAAGTTACCGGTGAAGTTAAGGAACAAGATATTTATCTCGGTGATTACCCATGGATGACCAACCGCGGTACATTCATCATCAACGGTACTGAGCGTGTCGTTGTTTCGCAACTTATTCGAAGTGCTGGGATTTTCTTTACCGCTGATACTGCTGCGGGACGAAATGTCTATGGCGCAAAACTTATTCCAGGTCGTGGTGCATGGCTCGAATTTGAAACTGCAGCCAACGGCGCAATTTTTGTAAAAATTGACCGACGCCGTAAAATACCGGTTACAACACTGCTGCGTGCCCTCGGTCATAGCAAGACTTCAGAGATCAAAGCGCTTTTTGAATCAGTTGATACAGGTGACATTCGCCACATCGAAGCAACTCTCGAAAAAGATACTGCGCGTGGGTCAAACGAAGCTCTCATCGAAGTGTACCGCCGCCTCCGACCAGGTGACCTTGCAACTGTCGATAACGCCCGACAAATGATTGAACGCATGTTCTTTGATTTCAAACGATTTGATTACTCACGTGTTGGTCGCTATAAGCTTAACCAACGCCTCGGACTCGATGTCGCCAACACTGCCGAGAACCGTGTTTTCCAAATGACTGACCTTGTTGCAATCGTATCTGAGATCATCCGTCTTAATAACACCCAAGAACCTGCAGATGATATTGACGCATTGTCAAACCGACGTGTCAAACTAGTCGGTGAACTTGTTGCTCGTCAATTCCGTGTCGGTATGCTCCGTATGCAGCGTAATGCTATGGACCGTATGAGCATGTCTGACATCGAAACAGTTAGCCCAAGCCAGCTTATAAACGCACGGCCAGTTGTGGCTGCGGTACGTGAGTTCTTCGCAAGTTCACAGCTCAGCCAGCTTATGGACGAAGTGAATCCTCTATCAGAGCTATCACACAAACGCCGCCTCAGCTCTATGGGTCCTGGCGGTCTTTCGAGGGAGCGCGCTGGATTTGACGTCCGTGATGCCCACCCAACTCACTATGGCCGACTCTGTTCTGTGGAAACTCCAGAGGGTGCCAACATTGGACTCGTACTCAACTTAGCGTCTTATGCACGTGTGAATGAATACGGATTCGTCGAGACGCCATACCTGCGTGTCAACAAAGGTAAAGTAACTGACGAAGTAGTGTATCTTGATGCATCACAAGAAATTACTGAAGTCATTGCCGATGCAGGTGCAAAACTTGACAAGGACAACCGCTTCGTCGCCGAACGTGTTTCAGCACGTAACGGACTCCTTCCTGAGGAAGTTGACTCATCAGAAGTTACATTCATGGATGCAGCAACAAAACAAATTCTCGGTTCGACTGCTTCACTTGTCCCATTCATTGAGAAAAACCGTATTGACCGATCATTGACCGGTTCAAACATGCAGAAACAAGCTGTTCCACTCTTGACGCCTGAAGCGCCAACCGTCGGAACTGGTGTTGAAGCAGTTATTGCTCAAAATACCAGCCAGCTGATTGTTGCCGAAGAAAACGGTGAAGTTGTCCGTGCAGACGGTGACGAAGTACACGTCAAGTACAAATCAGGTACGAAAGTTTACGAAGTCATTCACTTTACGAAGTCGAACGATGATCGTTCGATCAACCAAAAGGTCCGTGTACTCCGTGGTCAAAAAGTCCAAAAAGGCGACACGTTGATAGAAGGTGCGTCGATCGCAGATGGCGAACTTGCCCTCGGCCGTGATTTAACTGTTGCATTCATGCCATGGCAAGGTTACAACATGGACGACGCGATTGTGCTTTCTGATCGACTCGTGAAAGACGACTCGCTGACGAGTATCAACATCAAGGACTACAGTGTGGAAGTTCGTGAAACGAAGCTTGGTCCAGAAATCGTTACCCGAGACATCCCTAATGTGTCTGAAGAATCGCTACGTCACCTCGACGAAAACGGTATTGTTCAGATCGGATCAGAGGTTAAATCTGGCGATGTACTCGTCGGTAAAATTACACCAAAAGGTGAGCAAGAGCTTTCAAGCGAAGAGCGACTGCTGCGCGCTATTTTTGGTGAAAAAGCCAAAGACGTTCGTGACACCTCACAGCGTATGAACAACGCTGGTGGTGGTAAAGTAGTTGGCGTGAAGATTTTCTCACGCGAAAATGGCCACGAGCTCAAAGCTGGCGTGTTGATGCAGATTCAGATCTATGTCGCACAGCTACGCAAGATCTCAGTTGGTGACAAACTTGCTGGACGACACGGTAACAAAGGTGTTGTCGCTCGAATCCTTCCAGTTGAAGACATGCCATTCATGGAAGACGGGACTGCAGTTGACGTCGTGCTGAACCCTCTCGGTGTGCCAAGTCGTATGAACATCGGACAGATCTTTGAAACACACCTTGGTATGGCAGCTCGTGCGCTTGGATATAAGGTCGCAACGCCACCGTTCAACGGAGTGCCAGATGAAGTTATCTCAGATGAGCTCGAAAAAGCTGGACTTGCCCGAGACGGTAAGAGCCAACTCTACGACGGCCGAACTGGTGATGCATTCGAAGAGCGAACTACTGTTGGTGTCATGCATATCATCAAACTTCACCACATGGTAAGTGATAAGATTCACGCTCGTTCAACTGGTCCATACACGATGGTTACTCAGCAACCGCTCGGTGGTAAAGCGCAAAACGGTGGACAGCGATTCGGAGAGATGGAGGTCTGGGCACTTGAAGCATATGGTGCTGCAAGTACATTGCAGGAAATGCTCACTATCAAATCCGATGATGTGTACGGTCGTGCAAAAGCCTACGAATCAATCATCAAAAATGAAGCGATCGTTGGGCCAAAACTACCAGAATCTTTCAACGTGTTGGTCAAAGAGCTCCAAGGACTTGGACTCCGCGTCGACTTACTTGACGATGACGACGAAGAAGGTCAGATTGTTATTGATGCCGAAGAAGTCATTGCTGTTGCAGGACCCGCTGATAAATCAGTACCAGCAGATGCATCGATGATGATCGATGACGAAGAAGAAGTCGAATCGGTACTTGATGAAGCTGATGATGTCGACTTCGACGAAGACGGTTTGACAATTGAAACTGCTGAAGAATTTGAAATAACAGAAGAAAAGGAGGAGGCGTAATATGTCACGAGTTGTAGCCACCCAAAACAACGGAATCGCTGACTTTGATGCTGTGCGTCTGGCTGTTGCCAGTCCCGAAGACATCCTCAAGTGGAGTTACGGCGAAGTCACAAAGCCTGAGACGATCAACTACCGTACCCAAAAGCCTGAGCGTGATGGATTGTTCTGTGAACGAATTTTCGGACCAGTCAAAGACATCAACCCACATGATAGCAAACTAAAAGGTGTTCGTTCACGCGAAGCTGCTATCGACAAAAACGGAGAACTTGTCACCAAGTCTATCGTACGTCGTGAGCGCATGGCACATATTAACCTTGCAGCTCCAGTTGCACACATCTGGTTCATGCGTGGTACACCAAGCGCGATGAGCCTTCTACTTGGCCTAACGGTACGCAACCTCGAACGTATTGCTTACTTTGCGACATATGTCATTCTCAAAGCAGATACCGATAAGCGCGACAAAATGCTGGCAGATCTCGAAGCCGAGACCGAAGCTGGCCGCGCAGCCATCAAGATCCGCTACGAAAAAGAAGCCGAAGCAGAGCAAGCAGACGTCAAAGCACTTGCTGCTGCTCAAACCAAAGAGATGCAAGATCTTGATGAAAGCTACGCACTAAAGAAGTCACAGCTCGATAGCCTCGTTAAGGGTGCTATGATCGCTGAAACTGATTTCCGAGAACTACCAGAAGAATACGAAGAACTCGTTGAAGTCGGTATGGGTGGAACGGCTCTGAAGGCATTGCTTGATGAAATCGACCTACCGGTACTTATCGCTCAACTTGCTGAAGAAGTACTAACAGCAAAAGGTCAGCGCGAAAAGAAGCTTCTCAAGCGCCTCAAGGTACTTGAAGGCATGCACGCAGCAGGCATCAAGCCAAGCAGCTTAACACTGACCGTTCTGCCAGTAATTCCACCGGACCTTCGTCCAATGGTGCAGTTGACTGGTGGGCGTTTTGCTACTTCAGATCTTAACGATCTTTATCGCCGTGTCATCAACCGAAACAACCGTCTTAAGAAACTGATTGACCTCAACGCGCCAGAAGTCATCCGTCGAAACGAAATGCGTATGCTGCAAGAAGCAGTTGACGCACTAGTTGACAACTCTGCTGCTCGTGGTGGTCGCGCGGTGAACGCTACCGGTGGACGCCGCCGTCTTAAGTCTATTTCTGACATGCTCAAGGGTAAACAAGGTCGTTTCCGCCAAAACCTTCTTGGTAAACGTGTTGATTACTCTGGACGTTCAGTGATCGTTGTTGGTCCTAAGCTTAAAATCAACCAATGTGGCCTGCCGAAACAAATGGCACTTGAGTTATTTAAACCATTTGTTATCAGTTGGCTGATCCGTGGTGAACACGCTCACAATATTCGCTCAGCAACTCGCTTGATTGAAGCAGGTGACGCACTTGTTTGGGATGCTCTTGATGAAGTAACAAAAGGCAAGTACGTATTACTCAACCGAGCACCGTCACTCCACCGTTTGTCGATTCAAGCATTCATGCCGAAGCTCGTTGAAGGTAAGGCTATTCAGCTGCACCCACTCGTTGCGAACGGATTCAATGCAGACTACGATGGCGACCAGATGGCTGTACACCTTCCGCTTTCAGATGAAGCTCAGCGCGAAGCTCGTGAACTCATGAGCTCAACGAACAACCTTCTTAAGCCTGCAGATGGTGCACCAGTGCTCAACATCGGTCAAGATGTCGTGCTTGGTAACTACTACCTCACATACGAAAAACCAAGCGCACAAACTGATACGTTCAAACCATTTAGCTCAGTCTACGAAGCTGAAATGGCGTATGACGCGAAGAAAATTCAGCTGCAAACACCGATTCGTATTTTTGCGAAGGGTGCAATACGTGAAACCACACTCGGCCGTGTGTTCTTCAACGAAATTCTTCCCGAAGATTTCCCATACGATAACAACATTCAGACTAAAAAGCAGCTTAAAAAAGTACTTGCTCGTATCTTTGATACCTACGGTGCCGAAGAAACTGCTGCCACAGCTGACCGCATGAAAGGCCAAGCCTTCCGCTTTGCAACCATTGCAGCTGTATCAACTGGTAAAGACGATTACGTCAACTTCAAAGAAATCCCAGAATTTGTTGCTGAAGGTGATGCAAAAACTGCTTTGATCTCAGAACAGTTCGGACAAGGTTTGATCACCGACGATGAGCGGTACAGCCTTACAGTTGCCGCATGGCGAAACGTGGACAACAACGTAACAGATTTCTTGAAAGAACAACTCGCGCACATGGACACCAGCATTTCTGTCATGGTGAACTCAGGTGCTCGTGGTGATATCTCGAATGTTAAACTTGCAAGTGCCATGATTGGTATACAAGTTGACGCAACAAACCGCGAAATCGAGTTGCCGATCCGAAGCTCATACAAAAAAGGTCTTTCCAGTCTTGAAGCATTCGTTGCAACACGTGGTGCCCGTAAAGGACTGATCGATACGGCACTAAAGACCGCTGACTCCGGATACTTGACTCGACGTCTCGTTGACGTGTCACAAGATGTCTTTACCGTTGAAGACGATGCTGGTGATGATGATGGATTTGCAATCTTGCGATCAGAATCAGAGCAGACTATGATTGACTTTTCAAACCGACTATTTGGACGATACACCGCCGAAGAAGTCAAAGGCCATATCGGAAAAGATATGCTCATTACACGAGATGTTGCAAACGCTATAGAAGCTGACTCATCAATTGATGCAGTCCGCATCCAAAGTGTCCTATCAACAAAGAATCTTCGTGGTATCCCACGTAAGAGCTATGGTATTGACATGGCAACCGGTATGTTAGTCGCTGGCGCACAACCAGTAGGAGTCATCGCCGCTCAGTCTGTCGGTGAGCCTGGAACGCAGCTAACACTTCGAACGTTCCACGCATCTGGTGTTGCTGGTGGTGACATTACCCAAGGTTTGCCACGTGTTGAAGAGCTATTTGAAGCTCGTTCTCCGAAAGGTCAAGCCTTTATATCTGAGGCTGCTGGTACGGTTGATGTATGGGAAGATGGCAAGAACTACGTTATCCAAGTTACTCCTGATTCTGGCCACGTCGAACGAATTCCGCTCGAAGGACGCAAAGTTGCTGTCAAAGCTGGCTCGAATGTCAAGGCTGGTGATGTGCTTGCAAGTGCCGAAGCAGGCGCTAAACCACTCGTCGCACCATTCGATGGCGTCGTCGAAGTAGCCGAAGACACAATGGTCATCGCTGCAAATGCATCCGCACCACTCCGTTACGAGGTCCCTGGCTCTAGCCAACTTGTCGTCCGTGCTGGTGATAGTGTTGCCGCTGGTGATCGCCTCACTATTGGTTCAATCAACCTCCACGAGTTGATGCGCCTTAAAGGTACTGAAGCTACGCAGCGATACATTATCAATGAAGTATTGCGTATCTACGCAGCGCAAGGACAAGATGTTGCAGACAAGCACCTTGAGATCATCGTTCGACAGATGTTCTCACGTGTGCAAGTTGAAAACCCTGGTGACAGCTCATTTGTTACTGGCGACATCGTATCAAAGGCGGCTGTTGTTGATGCAAATAAAGAGCTTGTCGAACAAGGTAAAGAGCTTGTTCAATACACGCAGCTACTTCTTGGTATCACAAAAGTGTCTATCTGGTCTGATAGCTGGCTATCTGCTGCGTCGTTCCAAGACACGACACGCGTTCTCATTAGTGCAGCGACATCCGGTCGCGCTGATCGATTGCATGGTCTGAAAGAAAATGTCATCATTGGACGCAAGATTCCTGTTGGAACTGGCGCCAGGAATTTGATGCCTGATCAAATTTCTCTCGATGACATCGATCCAGACTACGCTGAAGACGCATTGCAAGAAGATGCTGAACGCATAGCGCAGTAAATACGTATGTGCTAGCACCTGTAAATAGCCTCTAGAAGAGGCTATTTACTTTATGGACGAATTGTCCTGCTTCATACTCTGCACTAGACAAACTAGTGTAAATTTACTATAATCAACGAAGAGTTTCCTCTTTTCATTTCGTCAGTAGTGTACAAGTTGATGAAACCGTGAAAAGAACAATGCGGCGCGGAGTAATGCTGATACTCTGAGGCTGCGATAATAAGATAGTTAATAAACGGGAGTCTGCATTTTTTATGCCAACAATCAATCAATTGGTTCGCAAGCCTCGTGGCGTTGCAAAAAAGAAGTCAAAATCACCGGCGCTTGGCTCGATTCATAATGCCCTCAAAACTCGCTATTATGAGCAAAACAGCCCGCTAATGCGTGGAGTGTGTATCAAAGTGACGACAAAAACACCAAAGAAACCTAACTCCGCACTTCGTAAAGTTGCACGTGTTCGTCTGACAAACAAGCAAGAAGTTTGGGCATACATTGGTGGTGAAGGTCATAACCTACAGGAGCACGCAGTTGTTCTCGTACGCGGCGGACGTGTACCTGATCTTCCAGGTGTGCGTTACCACATCGTTCGTGGTGCTCTCGACCTCCAAGGAGTAGCAAAACGTCAACAAGGCCGTTCTAAGTACGGCGCAAAGAAAGAAGCAAAATAATGGGAAAAGATAACATGTCAGCTGTCGTTATAGTAATAGCAATTGCTGTTATATTTTTAGTGCTTGCTTATATGCCTAATGAACCAGTAATCACTGCGTTACTCGTTGCTTTGTCTGTAGGTGCGGCTGCATACTCAGATGAAATTGCCTCAATGATAAAGAAAGGTATGAAGTAATGCCACGTAAAGTCACTAGAAAATTACAGCGCGAACTACGCCCTGACCGCAAATATCAAAGTGTGATGGTGCAGCGCTTGATTAACAAATCTATGCTCGATGGTAAAAAGCAAGTTGCAGAGCGTGCTGTCTACAGCGCACTTGAACAAGCAGCTAAAAAACTCGATTCCGAAAATCCGCTGGAAGTATTTGAAAAAGCATTGAAGAATGTTGCCCCAAATTTCGAGGTCAAGTCTCGTCGTGTTGGTGGTGCTAACTACCAGATCCCATTTCCAGTTCAGGGACACCGTCAACTGCACTACGCGTTTAGCTGGCTTGTCCAGAGCGCGCGAGCTCGTAATGGTATGCCATACGACCGGCGTCTCGCTGCAGAGATCGTCGATGCCTACAATGAAGCAGGAAGCGCTTACAAGAAGAAAGAAGACACCCACAAGATGGCAGAAGCCAACCGAGCATTCGCTCACTTTGCCCGAGGGTAAGTATTTTCTCAATCAAAAATTGCTCTTACGAAAGTAGGAGCAATTTTTTATTTATGCAGTAGCGGAACTACACTTTTGTTCGCGCCCCACTTTTAGGTATGACGTTTATGACCAATATAAAAGCTAGGATCACCGCGAAGCCACACATAATTGATGGTATGCCAGCAAGTGTCGATGGATCTGTCATGTTAATAACAGTTGTCGGAATAAGAAACGCACTATAGCCAGCAACAAGTGATACGAGTGCCTTTTTCTGATGGTTTGATGCATTTCGAGCAAAACGAATCGCATATATGATCGCTGTTATCAGCCATCCGTAATAAAATAATCCGTACCACTGAGCCGTAAGGGTTCCTTTATCAATATCAAACACAGCGTAATTTGCGTAGCAGGTGTGGCCGCTGAGAGTTGACGTGATGACTGCAAAATATGCGACAAAAACCGCCGCGCTTAGATAGGCGAGTGGTACAACTGAGCGCGATCGTTTGCCGGCGATAGCAAACACGAGGTGCAAACCGAGTGGTGGCAAAAGCGTAATGAAACTGTATCCAAGTTGTGACCATCGTCCGCCTTCGATGCCAAATCCGCCACAGAGCATGTATTCAGCTCCTTGGAAAATAGCTAGTGATACGAGTAAGGCAACCACTAATCGTATGATTGTGGACGACTTGTATCGATAGAGAACGAACAGCGCAAAGCCTATTTCAATCAAAAATGTCGCCAACATAACGTGCGGTGAAAAGCAGTGGAGTGATAAGTCTTTTCGACGGAACATGTCAGTAGTATACACGGCTTTAAATCTTTGACCTAATAAGTATTTTAGGGTATAATATTATATACTATATGCACGAAAAAATACCCCAATTAGTGCCGCTATCGTATGAGACTATACATGTTCTCAATCATGGCCTTATTGCTTTCACAGCGTATAACGCATTGCATGTTGGGCAAGGACCAAAATTTGTCATACGAGCGTACGATGAATCCTTGCAACAAAATCACGAAATGCTAAAACGGCGTTTTGAGTTATTAGGTCATATGCTTGAGCCAGTACTTGAAAATCACGAATACGTCGACGATGAGTTACTGCGTCAAAGGATTTTTATTACTGGATGCGCACTCGCTGCTATAATCGCCGACTCTTATGCCACCGAGCTCGGATCTGATGCGGATGAGTGGAAGACAGCTTGGGCTCAAGCTTCTACATACTTTGACGTAGCTTTGGCTCCGCGACCAGCCGACAGAGACGCGGTGCAGTGGCGCACAGAAAGAGCGGCTACAATGATTGATCAAGGGTTGCATTACCTTGGTGTACTTGAAGCGCCATACATCGCGATACTTGAAGAAGTGCTCGACGAGTACCCCGAAGTTGCCCGGGAGCCTAATATATTCAAGGTAGCCTTTGGGTATGCATTCTTGCGCGCGCGCAATATCATTGATACGCTAGCTTCTCGCAGAGCTGAAGAAGTAGCACAACAAAATTAATTCCAAAGTCAAATGTATCGTCCTAAAACCTTCTTTCTATCTTATAAATACGAAAAATATGGTAAAATAGGACATAACGAGCTATTTTTTATGGCTAAAAATATTTAACCCGAGAGGAATCAGAACACATGGCCCAAAAAGACGTCCCACTAAAGGACTATCGCAACATCGGCATTATCGCGCATATTGACGCTGGTAAGACCACCACTACTGAAGGTATTCTCTACCGAACGGGTATAAATCACAAAATCGGTGAAGTTCGTGGTGCAAACGGCGATAGTGCAACCACTGACTGGATGGCACAGGAAAAAGAGCGCGGTATTACCATTACATCTGCGGCTGTGACATGTTTCTGGAAAGGTCACAAAATCAACATCATTGATACTCCAGGACACATTGACTTTACCGTTGAGGTTGAGCGATCGCTGCGTGTTCTTGATGGTGCGGTGACGATCTTTGATGGAAAAATGGGCGTTGAAGCACAATCTGAGACAGTATGGCGTCAAGCGAACAAGTACGGTGTTCCACGCATCTGCTTTATCAATAAAATTAATCAAACTGGTGGTGATTTCTACAAATCACTCGATACTATTCACAATCGTTTGAGCAAGCACGCCCTTCCAGTTCACCTACCTATTGGCTTTGAAAAAGACATCAACGGCTTAGTTGACCTCGTCGATATGAAAGCTTACACGTACACTGATTACACCGATAAAGAGCTTGTACAAGGTGAGATCCCAGCTGATATGCTTGAAAAAGCTAAAAATGCACGTAGCCTCCTCGTAGAAGCTGCCGTCGAAGCAGACGATGAGCTCTTTGAGCGTTTCCTTGATAAGGGTGAAGACTCTATTTCAGAAGAAGAACTGAAGATGGCACTTCGTAAGCGCGTACTCGGTGGCGATTTCTTCCTCGTAAGCGGAGGAGATGGACGTGGGGTTATCGTAGAGAAGCTACTTGATATTATGGCTGACTATCTTCCAAGCCCACTCGATGTAGATGCAATTTGGGGTGTTAACCCAAAAACTGGTGATGAAGTATCTCGAAAACCAGCAGTCAGCGAACCTATGGCTGGATTGGCATTTAAGATCGCAACAGACCCATTTGTTGGAAAACTAATCTTTGTCCGTGTCTATTCTGGAACAATTAAAGCAGGAAGCTACGTGCTCAACACGACAACCGGCGAAAAAGAACGTGTCGGCCGTATCGTGCGTATGCATGCAGACAAACGCGAAGAAATCGACGAGATCCACGCAGGTGACATTGCAGCAGTTGTCGGTCTCAAGAGCACCTTTACGGGACACACGCTTTGTGAAGTCAGTAATCCTATCGCCCTTGAAAGTATCACATTCCCAGAACCACCAGTTGCGATCGCTGTTGAGCCAAAAACGAAAGCTGATCAAGAAAAAATGGGTATCGCTCTTGGGCGTCTTGCGGAAGAAGACCCTACATTCCGCGTTCATACTGATGACGAAACCGGACAAACCATCATGTCAGGAATGGGTGAGCTACACCTTGATATTCTTATCGACCGTATGAAACGAGAGTTTAATGTCGAAGCAAACGTCGGTGAACCGCAAGTAGCGTTCCGTGAATCAATTAAGGGTACTTCTAAAGTTCAAGGTAAGCACGCCAAGCAATCTGGTGGACGTGGACAATACGGAGATGTGTGGATCGAATTTGAACCAAATGAAGCCGGAAAAGGCTTTGAGTTTATCGACGCTATTAAAGGTGGAGTTGTCCCTCAAGAATATCGAAAGCCAGTCGAACAAGGTGTGCGAGAAACGCTTGATAGCGGTGTGATTGCAGGCTATCCAGTTGTTGACGTCAAAGCTACGCTCTATGATGGTAGTTACCACGATGTGGACTCTTCTGAGCTCGCCTTTAAGCTCGCCGGCAGTATTGCAGCTCGAGAGGGCGTTAAGCAAGCAAAACCTATTCTGCTTGAGCCTGTTATGAAAGTCGAAGTCACCACTCCAGAGGAATTCATGGGTGACGTGATCGGTGACCTCAACTCTCGACGTGGGCGAATCGAAGCTATGGAAGATCTGCAAGGTGGCGCAAAGCTTGTCAAAGCGATCGTTCCACTTGCAAGTATGTTTGGATACACTGGTGACCTGCGATCAATGAGTCAGGGTCGTGCAGCGAGTACTATGGAGCTTGCACAGTACGAAGAAGTACCACCAAATGTGGCACAAGAGATCATCGAAAAACGATCGAGCAAATAGCAAATTTAAACTGCCTCCTCCAAAAAAGGAGGCAGTTTTTATATTCAGCGGTATAATTATGTATAGCAATTAATGAAAGACAAAATGAAGACCGAACACCAGACTATATCGAAAGAACCATCACAAGTGCTTGCAAACAAATCGTCGCAACTTCATCGCTGGTTCCAGCGCACGACGAGCTACACAACTGAGTATGTTTTATTACTATTCTTCAGTCTCTTGTTTTTGACAATTAGTACGACAACTATTTTTTTGTTACCGAGGTTTATTAAACTTTCGAGCAACAATATTTACGAACTGACGCTGCACTTATCACAAGTATTGACGAGCGAGCTCGCAGCGTTACTGATAACCACACTTACCATAGTGTTGCTGTATGCCCGTATCAAGGGTCAAGAATCAGTAATCGGCAGTATTTATCCTTCGAGGGTACGGCGTGTTGCTAAAGCAATTTGGACGATATGTGTAGCGATCACCATCGTACTGACAGGTATAATTGCTGTTTCCGGACTCATGAGCGCATTGTTACTTCAGCCTGAAGAGCTTTCGTACGTGCTAATGAATTCGTTTTTGCCAAGCTGCATATCCATAGCGCTCTTATTGCTGGTCGCTTCGATGATCCTCAGAAGATTGACGTATAAACAGTCGATGATGCATATTATTGCCGTCAGTCTATTTTCATTAGTCCTCCTTGTGCTCGGGATAGTTCTCATCGCTACTCATCACGACAAAAGTTCTCAGACTAGCAACTCGAGGTCAAGGCAAATCCATACTCCATGCCACTCTCATTCACTAAAAATACGCTCGACTGTTTGTCCAGATACTTACAGTCAGCCTAAATCTTCGTCAAAATCATACTAGTGAATCAACTAACCCATATTATTTATATTCCAGGTCTAGGCGACGGGTACGATCCTGCGCGGTCATTCGCCTTAGGATTCTGGAAGCATAAGGGCGTTACAGTACAATTAGTACCGATGAAGTGGCGTGACATGAACGAGACATTCGAACAAAAGTGTGCACGTGTTTTAGAGGCTGTTGATACTGCAGTTCGGTCTCACGAAAAGGTCGTACTCATTGGGGAGAGTGCTGGGGGCTCCATGGCTATGAACTTGCATACTATGTACCCCGAGCGCATCAGTAAGACTATTACGATATGTGGCAAAAACATAGGTGCTACGAATGTCTCGCCCCGACTGTACAAAAATAATCCGGCATTTCGTGAATCGATGGCGCATGCGGAGGCTGCCGTAGCAAACATGTCTGCACAACGGCGCCAGTTGATCACTACCTTCTATTCAACTCGAGATCCGGTGGTCTTTCCAAAAGACACGCTTATAGAGGGTACGGTTGCAAAAAAATTACCAACCACGGGTCATTTACTCTCAATAGCAACCGTCCTTGTATTTCTAAAACACCGAATTATCAAAGAAGCTATATAAATAAGCATTAGCTTTGGTATACTACCATTAATGAATATCGTAATAGTAGGTGGAGGCTTCGGCGGCGTGAAAACGGCCCTCGAGCTTGCCAAACAAAAGAAGCATACAGTCACACTCATATCAAAACATGGTCAGTTCCAGTATTACCCGGCAATATTTAGTACTGCCACAGGGCACAGCTACAAAGAAACTTGGGCAGCCCTCTCTGATATCTTCAAAGGCAAAGCAGTCAATCTCGTTCGAGACACAATTGCGAGTATCGATGTTGAAACTAAGGCTGTAGTAAGCGAAACCGGTACGCGGTATACCTACGATAAATTGGTCTTAGCACTCGGAAGTGTTACGACCTTTTTTGGCATAGAAGGCCTTGACGAGTACGCATATGGTATCAAATCAGAAGAAGAAGTACGTAAACTCCAGAAACATTTGTATGATGAAATGAGTGATGGGAGTGACGACGAAAAAAACTACGTCATTATCGGTGCAGGACCTACCGGCGTCGAGCTTGCGGGAGCACTCGGTGAATATCTTCAGGTACTTCGAGAGCATTTCAACGCCAAAGACGTTGGGGCAAGGATCAGTCTCGTAGAAGCATCTCCTCGAGTTCTTCCGCGCAGTGCAGAATCTATTAGCCGTAAAGTCGCACAGCGACTCACTTCGCTTGGAATCAATGTCGAAGTCAATAAAAAAGTCGAAAAAGAAACCGCTACCGAATTAATCATCAACGGTGAGCCATTACCAACGCAAACTGTCATATGGACCTCTGGTGTTGCAAACTCATTGTTCTACAAAGACAATCAACATGCATTTACCCTTAACGAACGGGGAAAAGTAGTCGTCGATGAGTACATGAAAGCGGCAGATGATGTCTACGTGATCGGTGACAATGCGGCTACTCCGTACGCAGGTCTCGCGCAGACTGCGCTTCATGATGCGCAATTTGTGGCTGCTCATATCAACGGATCCACAAAAAAGTACAAAGCAGTCATGCCAGCCAGTGTTATCCCAGTAGGAAACAACTGGGCCGCCTTTGAGTGGGGAAAGGTGCGCTTTGTAGGCAAACTTGGCGGTATTGTACGCAAAGTAGCCGATTTAGTCGGCTACCACGATGTTCTTCCGATTGGGTACGCACTTGGTGCATGGCGCGCCAGTTCAAAACCAGAAATGACTATTCCCGAGCGGGTTGACCTCACATAGGTCTTTACCTAGACAGAGAAACGCTATATACTTACCATTAGTAGCTGCGAGGTTTTTTACTTACGCGCTTAAGACATAATAATTAAAGGAGTAAAATCTCAGATGGCAGATTTCGATCGAACTAAGCCGCACGTCAACGTTGGAACCATGGGTCACGTTGACCACGGTAAGACAACATTAACGGCCGCGATCACCGCAGTGCTTGCGAAAAAGCTTCCAAGTGACGTCAACAAAAAAGTTGACTATGCAATGATTGACAACGCCCCTGAAGAGCGAGCTCGTGGTATTACCATCGCTTCATCTCACCAGGAATACGAATCAGCTAAGCGTCACTACGCTCACGTGGACATGCCAGGACACGCTGACTACGTCAAGAACATGATCACTGGTGCCGCACAAATCGATGGCGCAATCCTCGTTGTAGCAGCAAACGACGGTCCACTACCACAGACTCGTGAGCACGTTCTGCTTGCGAAGCAAGTTGGTGTGCCAAAGATTGTTGTCTTCCTTAACAAAATGGATCTTGCTGATCCTGAACTCGTTGAACTCGTTGAGATGGATGTTCGTGAACTCCTCGACAAAAACGGTTTCGACGGCGACAACGCTCCAATCATCAAGGGTTCTGCTACAAAGGCACTCGAAGGTGACGAAGAAAGCGAAAACGCTGTTATGGAACTCGTCGAAGCACTTGACAGCTACGTACCTGAACCAACGCGTGACCTCGACAAGCCATTCCTTATGCCTATCGAAGACGTTTTTTCGATCAAAGGTCGTGGAACAGTTGCAACTGGTCGTATCGAGCAAGGTGTCGTCAAGATTAACGACCCAGTCGAAATTGTCGGCGTCAAAGCTACGCAGACATCAACTGTTACTGGTATCGAGGCTTTCAAAAAGAACCTTGACCAAGGACAAGCTGGTGACAATGCTGGACTACTCCTGCGTGGTATCGAGCGTGAACAAATTGAGCGTGGACAAGTTGTCGCTAAACCTGGTTCTGTGACTCCACACACCGAGTTTGACGCAGAAGTCTACATCCTTAAGAAAGAAGAAGGTGGTCGTCACACACCATTTGCAAAAGGTTATAAACCACAGTTCTACTTCCGTACAACTGACGTAACCGGTGAAGTTGAACTACCAGCTGACAAAGAAATGGTCATGCCTGGTGATACTCTTACTTTCAAGGTTACACTCTTGCAGCCAATTGCTATGGAGCAAGGTCTTAACTTCGCGATCCGCGAAGGTGGACGAACTGTTGGAGCTGGTGTCGTAACAAAGATTACAAAGTAATCAACATTACAACCTAGTACAAAATACCCCCGCACATCCGGGGGTATTTTGATTCATACTGTTCCGATGATCAGTAGTAGTACATATTTACAAAATGACAAAAGAATGCTATTGTTTGATTATATATAAATCACATCGAGAACTCGGTCAGCCGTGAACTACAAAGTAGATACGAAGCGAGCAGAGGTTACGATGTACAAGATGCAAGAGGAGTTATCTCATGGCAGATAAAGCAGAAGGGTTGCGTATTCGCATCCGTCTAAAAGCGTATGATCACAAGGTCATTGATCAATCAGCAAAGCAAATCATCGACACGGCAATCCGTACTGGTGCAAGTATTGCAGGGCCAGTGCCATTACCTACTCGTCGCAGTACGTTTACCGTTGTCAAAAGTCCGCACGTCTACAAAAAAGGTGGTGAAGCATTCGAAATGCGTATTCACAAACGTCTTATCGACATCACGAATGCAACCCCGAAGACGATCGATTCACTGCAAAATCTAAGCCTTCCAGCTGGCGTTGATGCAGAAATCCGCATGTAATACTATATGCAACAAAAATAGCCGCATATGCGGCTATTTTTGTTTGTCAGCAAGCGTCACAAATTGATCGAGCGTTAAGCCAGAGTTCGTGAGCTTCTGCGCATCCTTGCCAACATAGCGAAAATGCCACGGTTCATACGATATACCAGTCGATGACTCTTTTGCTTGAGGATAGCGCAGTATAAAACCGAAGCTGGGAGCGTACCGAGCGAGCCACGCAGCATCATCTGCTCGGAGTTTGCACATATTTGCATCTTGCGTGCAGCTAAGCGTATACGAGTTGATATCAACCGCTAAACCAGTCTGATGTTCACTCGCACCGGGGTTTGCAACATGACTCGTGGCATATGCCTCTCCTAAGTTTGCAAACGTCGAAGCATACACATCAGTTTGATATGCCTCTGAGCGATAGGCGCTTGATACGATAAGTGGTCGTCCTGCGGTCTTGGCTACAGTAAATAGCTGGATGAGGGCACTTCTAGCAACTGATACCAATTGAAAGCTCTGTCTATTGGCAGCCTGCGGCACTGATATGTCAACAAGTGATCTAGGTACATATCCTTTGGGGAGCGGCTTTGCTGTAGCGACATACGCCCAGCGAGTGCCTATGCGAAATGAATCGGTGCGCATCAAAACTATTGTACCAGCACCTTGTAACTGTACTGATTTGATGAAAGAAGGTGATGGCTGTAAGCCATTGGCTATCGATCTCGATAGGTCATTTACAGAATGATTGATTAGATTCACGAATACAGCATATACCAGAGATAGTATGAGAAATATGCTGAGTAGAATCAAATCCTTTGGACCATAACGTGTATCAGTATCCACCACCACTTACTCCCCAGTACGATTCAAGTGAGTTTGCATACGACGCGCTATAAGCTGCGGCTATCGATCGGCCTACATAGCGAAAATGCCAACTTTCTGCGGTATAGCCAGTTTCGGCACTATTTGATTCAGTATATCGCTGTATAAATCCGTACTCATGGGCATGAGCGGCCATCCATTGTTGCTGAGCGCTACCGGTAAAATCGCTCAACTCTGCGCCGCCCGGGACACGCACGTCCATAGCAAGTCCTGTCTGGTGTTCGCTATAGCCAGGCCGAGCGCTGTATGTATCGGCGCCTGCGGTTCCACTTTGTGACACCCAATAGTTATACGTAGAGACCTGAGTATCGTAAGAACGGAAGCTACTCGATAGTCCGATCGGCACATTAGCAGCTGCAGCGGCGGCACACAGCGTTACAAACTCGGCTACGGCCTCTGTTCGTAATTGTCCACTTGAGCCTGAGCAACTGACGGCTTGTAGCTCTGGTGTGAAATTAAGTGGACTCAGTGGGTGTTTCTTATTAACGAGAACATCAATGGCAGTTGGATCATTATGCGTAGTACCAAGCACCGCTGACATCGCTGCAGGAGGATTCACCGACGAAGACTCTAGCGACTGTTTCACTCTTTCTTCAGCTTTAATTTTATCTGCGGCCTTTTTCGCTGTGGCAGCCTTTTGATCGGACAAACGTTTCAATGTTGCATCAAAGACACTAGAATTTTGATTATCACGAGCGATCTGTGCACGATTGTGATCGTTCTCTGCTTGATACATACGCACCATATTCACGGTAAATGAGACGAATAAGACTAAAAGTAATACGAATAAAATCTTATAATGAGGGAAATATTTTTTATCAAATTTCATCTGTAGCGATTATAACATTGTAGACAATCTATGTGACGTGCAAGACTGATAAATAACTAGATCTATTACCTTCTACAAAAGGTGTAATCCTTGACCTAGCAACACAAATATGGTAAAATGTTAGTATTCGTTGAGGTTTTCAACTTCCGATGTACATTGAGATGCCAGAGGAATAATGCTGGCTAAGAGCTTACTTTGACTGTAGGCTGTTAGCCCGCATTACTTCTAGAGAAAGCAGCACAACATGCCATTTGATGATGACATGGATAGAGAGATCAGGCTTCTCACAGAGAAGGAGAGAGCCCTGGTTGAAGAGAACCGAAAGCTCACGCGGTTCGGCCAGAGGTTTGGTCGGCTTGAGAGAGCGCAGAACATTGCACTTTTCGCGGGGGTATGGTGGAAAGTCAATGTTTTGACAATCCTCTTCGTCTTCGCTAGAAGCGATGCTTCTAGCGCCTTGAAGTACCTGATTTTCTATGCGGTATCGATCGGACCGCTTATTCTTCTGGTGCTTGACCTCGTGTTGTACCTCAAACTGAGATATATCTTGGGGGTGGTCATGTTTCTCGGGGCATGTTGCTGGTTGATGATATCCGTACTTTCACTGCTGGGGATGTGAAAAGGAATCTTGTCGGCATCTCAACCCTTCAGTAAGAAGGGGATCCAGGAAATGAGGATGTGGCACAGTGTTGTGGGTTACCACACTGTATCATTGTCCTTGCTTCCTGGCACTCTCAAATCATATAAGCGTATTTTTGTATTTTTTGACAGTGTATGAATTAAAGCAAAGAATAATATATTAGCTGTTTTTGCAATAGTAGGACATAATAATTATGGAATGTTTTACCTTAATTGATGCCGCATATTAACATTTACAGACTATAGTATTATATGGCAGTAACACAACTCAGAATTGCATCTGTGATCTTTGGTATATATACAATATACTAATCGATCATTATTTTAGAACCGAATTAAGGGTGAGCAATTCTTCTATTATGAGATTATAGTAGTAAACAAACATCATGACGAATAAGAATTCAATTTTTTCTTCCAATCGCGTTAAAGCTTATAGTATAGTCGGTGTGCTTGTCTTGGTTATTATTAGTGTTATTATTGTCAAATTAAATTTTTCAAATATAGCAACCATTGAGCCTAGTAAACAATCACAACCATGTATGATCAGCGAGATATTGGTCAATTCGTGTCGACCATGGCTAGGAGCACGAGCAAACTCATATCCCTACGTCGCTCAAAATACAAGACAACAATTAATAGCTCATGAGAGTCGCATCGGCCGTCATGTAGACATTGTGCATGTGTATCATACTGCCGGAGAAACGATAAATGACGACGATAAAACTTTTGTTGAAAGACCTAATACCTATTTATTTTCAAACTGGAAACCGGCGGCAAATTGGTCAGAAGGTGCAGATCCAACCAATCCACAAACAACTCGTAACATCGATGTTATGGCTCAAAGCATAAAAAACCTTGGTAATCACAAAATATTTTTAACTGTTTGGCACGAACCTCAAAATGATACCTCGGGTGGATCCACTAAATGTGGACCCTCATTCAGCTACAAGGGCACAAAAGGTACGCCTGCGCAGTATCGACAAATGTGGGCTAATGTACGTAAAAGATTTGTACAAAATAATGTTACGAATGTGATCTGGGTTGTTGACTATCAAAACTATGCAAAATTCGATTGTCTTATTGATGAACTATATCCTGGTGACGATATGGTAGATTGGATTGTTTTTAATGGATATGGTAGCTCAAGTAAGAAAGATTACGTCGAAAATATCACCGCCTACTACAACAAATTCAGTCAAAATCCAGACAGCTCTCACTCGTATTCTACCAAACAACTCGGCTTGATCGAATGGGGTATTAGTAATGAGAGTGAAGATGTTGCAATGAAATATTATACCGATGCTAAAAACGCCCTTGATACTAATAAATTTCCACGTATAAAAATGTATGTAGTATTTGACAGTATCGGACCGGATAAAAAAGACTTTAGGATCGGCTATAAAAACGATACTACTCAGTCAATAGCAAAACAAAGAGCGTACAATGACTTTGCGCTTGATCCAAGACTCACCGACGCTTATTACGAAAAGTAATATATAATCAATTTATGAGAAAGATGCGTCGTGGTCATCCAATCGAGGTAATTCAACCACTACGACACGCATATGCGGGTGTTCATGTTATTTGGTCAAATGATACATATGCACTTACTACTCAGTTCATTAAAGGCGGACAAACTGTTATAAATTGGGCAGATATCGAGCAAACACAAGGAGTGTATGACTGGTCTGTTCTGCGAAATGAATTGGCAACATACGCAGCAGGGAATAAGCCTACGACCATATGGTTGAATGCGCCAGCTAAGCCTGCTTGGGTATATCAACTTAACGGCGTCAGAAGCGTCGGATCGTACACTAAAGGAGGCAATACCTGGGATATTATTACGTATTGGAAGCCGAGTTTCATGTCTGCACTTCAAAATTTGTTTCTTGCTTTAGGCGAAGAGCTGCGTCGTTCCCCGTACCAAAAGTATGTGCTGGGACTTCGAGGTTCGCCTGAACTCATCGGTACAGAACAGTTTGACTTAACGGATCCGCAAGCGACTATCACTGATTCATCCGTTTTCAATGAGTGGGATCGTGCGCTCGGTATACGATGTTATACAGATGTCATGCGCTATCATAATGCTGCACTATTGCCTGAAAATCATGCCTTTCTTCGATCGGTGTTATTCACTGGCTTGGACACGTCTGCGGCATTGAGGTCTGAGCTGATTGGGAACGATAAAGGCTGGCTACATGCTGTTGATCCTGATCCGGACGCTCCAAACACTAGCGTTGACACCTTCTATTTTAATTATGTGAAAAGCGGTTCTACGATAGGATACTACGAAGCATTGCCAGCTGCGAGCAAAACCCATCCGCTTTCTTGGATGTATTGGCGACATCTTCACGATTTACATAGAGGCATTTCATATATTGTCAGCTACGATAACGATTTACTTAACGCAACCAATGGCGCTTTACAATCTGAATATCAGTCGATTTTCGATTTTGCAAATACATATGCTGGTTTTGATGCTAGTAACAGCTCGGCAAGTCCAGGGGCTTGGATCGCATTTAGGGGTGGTGCGAGTACCCAAATCAACAACAGTAATTATATATCGCTCTATAATGCTGATGGATCTTTAGGAGGAGACAGTAGTACGGTAGCATTAGATTCAAATAATGGAAGTAATATAATTGGATCATCATCTCAGCGTTATGGGCGTTATGCTCGACGAACAGACGTTGCGAGCGGCAAAAAGTCTTTTTATCTAAGGCTTGATTCGACGTTTAAATCCTCATTAACTGGCTTGGTTATAGTCTATGTAACTTACCTTAACAGTGGAAATGGCTCATGGGTATTAACCGTGGGTAACACGAGTCAGCAGCAGTCATTCGCTAAAACAAATTCCAACACATGGGAGAAAGTATCACTAACTGTTCTAGCGAGCACCTTATCGAACAGTCTGAGCGGCAGTTCTGATATTTTGCTGTCTGTATCGACAACAGATACGACGTTTCATATGGTAGAAGTTCAACGGACGTAGCATTTCGCGTACCTGCAGGTCATACGTCAATTACTGTCAGTACGTGTATAAACGATGGGTACAGCATAATTTTGCTCCTTACAAGTACATATATTGACCTCTGTGCTGATATCTGCTATACTCGTCTCTGTAACTTATTACGTAATAACAACTCGTTTCCGCGTGAATGGACAGGTCAGAGGGAGTAATCCATCAGATACCATCCGTCACCGGAGATTTTAAGTGGGAGAATGAAGGCATGAAAGCACTTCTCGGTACCAAAATTGGTATGACCCAAATCCTGGCTGAAGACGGTACGGCTACACCCGTAACGCTTATTCAAGCCGGCCCTGTAACTGTGACTCAGGTAAAAACCATCGAAACCGATGGTTACACTGCAGTACAAGTGGCTTTTGGAGAGGGTAAGAACCTGAGCAAGGCCGTCGCTGGACACGTAAAGTCTAGCAAAACTTCGCCGAAGTATATTCGGGAATTCCGCGTTGAAGCTGACAGCGACCTCAAGGTCGGTGATCAAGTAGACGTAAGTGCATTTGTACTCGGTGACATCGTCGATGCGACTGGTACATCAAAAGGTAAAGGCTTTGCCGGTACGGTAAAGCGCCATAACTTTAACACCAGTAAGAACACTCACGGTGGTAACGGCAACGTCCGTAAGCCTGGGTCAATCGGATCGATGTATCCACAAAAAGTTTTTAAAGGCAAGCGAATGGCTGGCCGCATGGGTCACGACCAAGTAACGGTCAAAAACCTTGAGGTTGCCTACCTTGATGCTGGTAATAATCTTATCGGCCTAAAGGGCGCTGTGCCAGGACCACGTAAAGGTCTTATCGTTATCGGAGGGAAAGCATAATGGCAGCTACTACACCAAAAGCCGCTGCAAACGCATCGGCGACTTCGAATTCACTTCCTGAAAGTGTCTTTGGCGTCAAAGTTGACAACCATGAGCTACTCAAAGTTGCGTATGACTCATATCTTGCTAACAGCCGTCAGGCTTCAGCAACAACACTCCAGCGCGGTGAAGTCCGCGGTGGTGGTAAAAAACCATGGAAGCAAAAGGGTACAGGACGTGCTCGTTTTGGTTCAAGTCGTAACCCAATTTGGCGCGGTGGTGGTGTTGTCTTCGGACCACGTGGTAATGAAAATTACTCAAAGCGTCTATCGACTACAGCAAAGCGCGTGGCTATTCGCCAAGCACTGACGCTTGCAAACGAAGCAGGCAAAGTATCGCTTAAGGATATCAAGACAACTGGCAAGACTGCCGAAGTCGTCAAATTCCTTGCTGATAACAAGTTTGATCGAAAGACACTTGTCGTCGTCACTGACAAAACTGCTGAGCTACTGCGAGCAACAAACAATATTCAGCACGTACTGGTTGTACGAGCAACGTACTTGAACGTGTTTAACATCCTCAATGCTGATCATATTGTCATTGCTCCAGCGGCTGTGAGTGTTATCGAACAGTGGCTAGCCAAGGAGGAGAAATAAGATGAGTATCTTAGTAACCCCACGAGCTACTGAAAAAGCCTACGGCCTCGGCGCTCAAAACACCTACGTATTTAATGTCCCACTTGATGCTAACAAACAACAGATTGCAGCCGCAGTTGCTGAGCAGTTCGACGTGACCGTTAAGAACGTCACTACTGTTGTCCAAAGCGGTAAGTCAGTACGATTCAGTCGCGGTAAAAACCGTTACCCCGGTACAACAACCCGAAAAGACAGCAAAAAAGCTTACGTGACACTTGCTGCTGGTAGCTCAATTCAAGTATTTGAAGAACCAACCACTACCACTGAGAAGGAGACAAAGTAATGCCGATAAAAGCATATAACCCTACCACTCCTGCTCGACGTGGTATGACATCACAAGACTTGTCAGAGATTACAACTCGTAAGCCTCTCAAGAGCCTGATCAAGAGCAAAAAACAAAACGCTGGACGTAACAATACAGGTCGTATCACTGTCCGTCACCGTGGTGGTGGTGTGAAGCGACACTACCGTTTGCTGAACCACCGTCTTGCAAATGGTCTTAAACTGACTGTCGAAGAAATCGAATACGACCCTAACCGTTCAGCACGTATTGCACGTGTCAAAGACCAACACGGTCTCTACCACTACATTCTTGCTGATACTAGCATGTCAAAGGGCAAAAAGATCGAAAGTGGTATAGACGCTCCTATCGAGAGCTCAAACCGGATGCCGCTCTCAAAGATTCCAGTTGGTACACAGATCTACGCCATTGAAATGCACATCGGTAAAGGTGCGCAAATCGTCCGTTCAGCTGGCACAAAAGCTCAGCTCATGGCCAAAGAAGGCGATTACGCTCAAGTCAAATTGCCATCAGGCGAAGTGCGACGCCTTCGTCTCGAGTGTGAAGCAACAATCGGTGTCGTCGGAAACGTACAGCACCAAAACGTCAAAATCGGTTCAGCCGGTCGTAACCGCCGTAAAGGCATCCGACCTGGTGTTCGTGGTGTTGTCATGAACGCTGCTGACCACCCACACGGTGGTGGTGACGGTGGTCGCCACGGTACTGGTAAAGCACCGCGCACTCCATGGGGTCAGTTGACACTCGGATACCGCACACGGCGCCGCAAAGACACAGCCAAATTGATTGTTAAAACTCGCCACGACGCGAAGAGGAAGAGGTAGTATATGAGTCGATCTTTAAAGAAAGGTCCATTCGTCGACGCCAAGCTTGCTAAAAAAGTGGCTGCGTTGTCAGCGGATGATCGTACAGTCATCAAAACATGGGCTCGCGCAAGCACAATTACTCCGGAGATGGTCGGCAAAAGTCTTGCTGTTCACAACGGACGCTTGCACATTCCTGTGTTCGTTTCGGAAAATATGGTTGGCCACAAGCTCGGTGAGTTTAGTCCAACTCGTAAATTCCGTAAGCACGGAGGGAAACAACGGTAATGGCTGATCTTCTCACCGTCAAAGCATATGCAAAGGGCGTTGACATTGCGCCGCGAAAAGTTGGCGTCGTCGCCAGTCTTGTACGCGGTCGCAGCGTCGCTGACGCACTCGTGATTCTTGAGCACGTTCCACGCCGTGCTGGTCTCCCGCTTAAAAAAGCGATTGAGAGTGCACGCGCAAATGCACTTAATAACCACGGTCTTGATGCCGGCAGCTTGACTATCAGCACACTCAGTGTAACAGTCGGCACCCGACTCCGTCGTTTCCGCCCAGCTTCACGTGGCCGTGCATTACCATTTGAAAAAATCACCAGCAATATTCTTATCGAAGTAGCTGGTACTGAAAAGCCAAAGAAGAAGCCAGCGGCAACAAAGGCACCTAAAGAAGTAGAGGAGACTAAGTAATGGGCCAAAAAGTAAACCCTATTAGCTTCCGCCTGCAAGTTCACAAGAACTGGGAATCTCGTTGGTTCGCCGGCAAGAAAGACTTTGCTAAGTGGCTCGCAGAAGATATCAAGATTCGTGAAGTAATCGAGAAGAAATTTTCATCTCGACCAACGATCAATCGTATTGAGATCGAGCGGAGCGCAAATCTTATCACTGTGACTATCCACACTGCAAAAGCTGGTGTTGTGATCGGACGTGGTGGTGCAGGTGTTACGGAACTCAAGACGCAGATCGAAAAGATCGCCAGCTTGCCAGTTCGTATCAACATCGAAGAAGTAAAACGTCCAGAACTCGCAGCCAAGCTAGTTGCTGAAAACATCGCACGTCAGCTCGAACGACGAATCAACTTCCGCCGTGCAACCAAGATGGCAGCACTCAACACCATGAACGCTGGAGCTAAAGGTATCCGTATTCAAGTTTCAGGTCGTCTCAACAACGCTGAAATGGCTCGCCGCGAAAAAGTATCAGAAGGATCAGTCCCTCTGCATACACTCCGCCAAGATATCGATTTCCATACTGCACGTGCTCAAGGCGCAAACGGTTCTGGTGTTATCGGCGTCAAGGTATGGATCAATAAGGGTGAAAGGAGCTAATCGATATGTTGCTACCAAAGAAAACCAAGTATCGAAAAGTTCGTATCGGCAAGAACGAAGGTAACGCAACTCGCGGTAACTATGTTGCATTTGGTGACTATGGTCTCCAAGCACAGAGCAACGAACGCGTGACGTCTCGACAAATTGAAGCTTCACGTCAAGCGATGACTCGCTACATCAAACGTGGTGGTAAAATTTGGATCCGTATCTTCCCGCACACTCCTGTTACCAAAAAACCACAGGATGTCAAAATGGGTAGCGGTAAGGGTAACCCTGAATACTTCGCTGCCAAGGTAAAAGCCGGCACCGTCATGTTCGAAATGAAGGGTGTCACTGAAGAAGTAGCTCGCGAAGCGATGCGACTTGCAAGCCACAAGCTACCTGTCAAGACAAAGTTCGTCAAACGAGAGGAGGCATAATACTATGGCAGATAAAAAAACTACCACCAAGAAAGCCGCTCCAAAAAAGACTGAACAAAGTCTCGAGTCACAGCTTGTCGATGCTAAAAAAGATTTATTTGACGCAATGAAATCACACCGCGGCGGCGAATTAGTTAACCCACAGGTTATCAAAGGCTACCGCAAACAAATCGCACGTGTATTGACTGCAATTAACGCTAATAAGGAAGGAAAGTAATATGGCGAAATATTTAAACGGTATTGTCACTTCTGACCAGCGTGACAAGTCAATCACTGTTACGGTGACGACTCGTGAAACACACCCAATTTACAAGAAGCAGTATTCTGTTTCTCGCAAATACCAGGCGCACGACGAAAACAACGAAGCTGGAAAAGGTGACCGAGTTTCAATCGTCGAAACCCGCCCAATCTCAAAGACAAAATCCTACAAACTTGATCGTATCGAAGAAAAATCACGCGGCAGTCTTGAACTCAAAGACGAGGTTGTCATGACGAAAGGTGCGACCAAAGAGGAGGTTGCATGATCCAGCAAGAAACACGACTTAAAGTAGCTGACAACAGCGGCGCCAAAGAAGTACTCTGTATTCGCGTACTCGGTGGTACCGGACGTCGCTACGCACACGTCGGTGACATCATCGTCTGTAGTGTCAAAGAAGCAAACCCAACCGGTACAGTCAAACGCAAATCTGTCCAAAAAGCAGTTGTCGTTCGAACACGTAACCGCATCAACCGAAAAGACGGTAGTACCATCGCCTTCGATGACAACGCAGTTGTTATCATCAACGACGACAAAACTCCAAAAGCTACCCGTGTGTTCGGTCCAGTTCCTCGTGAACTCCGCGAAAAAGGGTATGCAAAAATTATCAGCCTAGCGCCGGAGGTACTCTAGTATGGCATCTCGAATTCACAAAGACGATCTTGTCAAAATTATCGCCGGAGCAAAAAAAGGCACAACTGGTAAGGTTCTGGCAGTTGACAGCAAAAAGGGAACAGTTCTTGTCGAAGGTGTTGGTGTTGGTCACCGACATGTTAAGCCAAGCCAACTCAACCCACGTGGCGGCAAAAAAGATATTCATGTTCCTATGGATATCAGCAAAGTTGCGCTCGTTGTCGATGAAAAGACCGGCAAAACCAGTCGTGTCGGCTTAGTTAAAAATGCTGATGGTGGCACAACTCGTGTTGCTAAAAGCTTAAAAAATAAGGAGATTAAGTAGAATGGCTAAAGCTGCTACTCAAACCGCTCCTCGCTTGAAAGCCTTGTACGATAGTACATACAAAAAGGAACTTCAGGCCGAACTCGGTCTTTCAAACGTACACCAAGTACCAAAGCTTGAAAAGATCACGGTCAGCGTAGGAACGGGCAAGAACAAAGATGACAAACGTCATCTTGAAACAGTCAAAAACACCGTGACAAAGATTACTGGTCAAGCGCCTGTTGAGCGACTTGCCAAGAAATCAATTGCTGGCTTCAAAATCCGTGCAAACATGGGTGCCCCAGTCGGCGTTATGGTGACGCTTCGTGGCGCTCGCATGTACGAATTCCTCGATCGTCTCGTCAATATCGCATTGCCACGCGTTCGTGACTTCCACGGTGTCAAAGCAAAAGCATTTGACCGCGGTGGCAATTACAGCCTCGGACTTACTGAGCAATCAATCTTTCCAGAGCTAACTTTCGAAGAGACACAAGTCCTCCATGGGCTTCAGATTACGTTTACCATCAAAAGCGGTGACAAAACGAAATCACGTGCGCTATTAGAAAAGTACGGTATTCCATTCGAGAAAGAAGGAGGAGCGAGGTAATATGGCCAAGAAATCAATGATCGCTCGTGACGAGAAGCGAAAGAAAATGATCACAAAATACGCCGAAAAGCGTGCAGAGCTCAAAGAACTCGGTGACCAAGAAGGTTTGCAGAAACTGCCAAAGAACAGCAGCCCAACACGATGGAAAAACCGAGACATTCTCTCAGGACGACCACGTGGATACATGCGTCGCTTCGGCCTCAACCGTATCAATTTCCGTGAAAAAGCCTCAAAGGGTGAAATCCCAGGCGTAACGAAAGCCAGCTGGTAGGAAAGGAGTATAAGACTATGAGTTTACAATCAACTGACCCAATCGCTGATCTCCTGACCCGTATCCGCAACGCTGATATGGTTGGCAAGACAGAAGTACGTTTGCCGTCAAGCAAGATCAAAAAAGTTATCGCCGAACAGCTCGTCAAAAGCGGCTACCTTGCTGAAGTAACGGTAGAGCCAGGCAAGCCACGCGATACACTCGTCGTGACAATTGCAAAAAATGGTGAAAACTCGACATTTACTGAGCTCACCCGTATGTCAAAGCCAGGTCGACGCCTCTACGTTGCGGCTTCGGACATCCCACGCATCAAAAGTGGTCGTGGTATCGTCCTCGTCAGCACCTCAAAAGGTGTCATGACCGGACGTGAAGCTGTCAAGCAAAAGCTTGGCGGTGAGTTGTTACTAAAAGTATATTAGACATTGTTTATTAATAAAGGATAAATTATGAGTCGAATCGGAAAACTACCAATTCAGATCCCATCAGGCGTGACAATCACGGTCGATTCAGATGTTATCACTGTCAAAGGCGCCAAAGGCGAATTGACTGTGCCACATCTGAGCGATGTAACAGTGAGCGTCGACGATGGAGTCGCCACAGTTGTTCGTAAGGATGACGAAAAAATCGCCAAAGCTCAGCACGGTCTGCAGCGAGCACTGCTCGCAAACGCTGTGCAGGGAGTAACCGCAGGGTTCGAAAAGAGACTTGAAGTCAACGGAGTTGGATTTCGCGTCGCAGCAACTGGCACCGATCTCACAATGAGCCTCGGATTCAGCCACGAAGTGAAATACAAAGCGCCAGCCGGCATTAGTGTTACCAATGACAAGATGGTTATCATCGTCAGTGGTATCGACAAACAGCAAGTTGGACAAGTGGCGGCTGACATTCGATCATTCAAGAAACCTGAACCATACAAGGGTAAGGGTATTAAATACGCCGATGAGCAGATTCTGCGCAAGGCCGGAAAGGCAGGTAAATAATCATGAGTAAAAGTCTGGCTAAAAAACTGCTCAACCGCAGTCTTCGTAAAGCTCGTGTGCGTGCTGTTGTCAGCGGTACAGCTGAGCGACCACGCCTCAGTGTGACCATCAGCAACATGCATGTCAGTGCGCAGCTGATCGATGACGTCGCAGGAAAGACGCTAGTGAGTGCAACAACCGTTGGACAAAAAGCCACTGGTACTATGACCGAAAAAGCCGCAGGTGTCGGTTCGCAACTTGCCAAGAAGGCAGCAAAAGCAAAGATTAAAGCAGTCGTCTTCGACCGCAACGGTCGCCAGTATGCTGGCCGCCTCAGTGCGCTCGCAGATGCTGCACGTAAAGATGGATTGGAGTTCTAGTATGGCTGATGATCAACCAGCAGCAGCTACTACCCCACGTGCCGGTGCACCAGCAGGTGCAGTGCGACCACGTGGAGGTCGTCGGGATGACCGACGAAATAATACCCCTCGCGTTGAAGAGCCAAAGCAATTTGAAGAAGTTGTCATCAACATCGACCGTGTTGCACGTGTCGTAAAAGGTGGACGTCGTTTCCGATTTAAGGCACTTGTTGTTGTCGGCGATCGTAAGTCAAAAGTTGGCGTCGGTGTCGCAAAAGGTGCAGATGTTCAGACTGCAATCGCAAAAGCGACCGATGTTGCTAAAAAAGGCATGATTACAATCCCTGTTATCAAAGAGACAATCCCGCACGATGCTGAGATTAAACTCTCTGGAGCACGGGTGCTCATCAAGCCAGCAGCACCAGGTACGGGAGTTATTGCTGGAGGTGTTGTTCGTCAAGTTATCGGTGTAACTGGTATTAACAACTTGCTTTCAAAAAGCCTCGGCTCTACCAACAAGGTGAACATTGCTTACGCAACTATCGCGGCGCTCAAGTCTCTCGTTCCACGTGAAGAGTGGGTCGGTTACGAAGCTCCAAAAAAGTCAGGTAAAAAAGCAGAAAAGGAGCAAGCGTAATGAAATATAACGAACTCCAAGTAGCTGCAAATAAAGACCGCAAACGAGTCGGCCGCGGTATTTCAGCAGGCGGTGGTAAAACTGCAGGTCGTGGTACAAAAGGTCAAGGCGCACGCACCGGTAAGAAACTCAACACTATGTTTCAAGGGGGATCAGGTCCGATTGTTCGCCGTACACCAAAAAACCGTGGATTCAAAAGTCTCCGTACACCTGCTCAAGTCGTCTACATGGATCGACTAAACGAGCTTAAAGGTACCGTTGATAACCACGCCCTCTACGAGGCGGGGTACATTTCTACTCCGTTTCATCCTGTCAAAGTCATTGCACGCGGTGAACTGACCGCAAAAATAACCTTGAAAGTGCAAGGGGCTAGTAAAGCTGTTCAAGAAGCCGTGACAAAAGCTGGTGGTACGTTCACCAAAACCGGCAGCCCATTGCAACAATCTGCGAAAAAAGCAGAAGAAGCAGACAAAAAATAGTTTGTCAGTCCTATAGCCGTAGTATACTACTTGGTAGTACTACTACGGACTAGGCCCGAGAAGCGCCTTTGCTAACTACTTACGGGGGAATACATGAACTGGAAAACAATCGGAAAATCACTTAAAAACAGCGATATGCGCCGACGCATTTTAGTCGTCCTTGGACTTGTTGTGGTCTATCGCTTCCTGGCGCACATTCCGGTACCGCTCGCAGATCCAACGCAACTTAAAGAAGTCGTCAATAGCGTTGTTAGCGGCACAGATTTTGGTGGCTTCCTCAATCTCCTCTCTGGAGGTGCACTGGCAAGTTTCTCAATCGTTCTGGTTGGACTGAGCCCATTCATTACCGCCAGCGTGATTACCCAACTTTTGACAAAAGCTATCCCAAAGCTCGAAGAACTCCATAAAGATGGTGAATCTGGCCGTCGCAAGATACAACAGTGGACACGTGTCATCACCGTACCCCTCGCTATCGTCCAGTCAATCGCATTCATCTACATTCTTCGTCAAACAGTACTGGCCGGTAACTCGACCGTACTTGCAGCACCGACGCCAATCGAATGGATCGTCGCTGTCGGAGCAATGACCGCTGGCTCAGTGCTACTGATGTGGCTCGGTGAAATCATGACCGAGCAAGGTGTCGGAAATGGTTTGAGCCTTTTGATCTTTGCCGGTATCGTCAGCCAGATTCCGTCGTTTGGTCAGTTCTTCATTACCAGTATCACTGATACCTCTCAAGGTGCACTGAGTGTCTTTGGTTGGTTTACATTGCCGATTAACGCCTCAGCTTTTTGGATATTCTTAGTCCTTGGAATAGTTGCACTCGCGGTCCTCTACTTCCTTGTTAAGGTCAATGAAGCGCAAAGGGTAGTGACAATTAATTATGCCAAGCGCGTCCAAGGTAACTCAAGCTATGGCGGCGTGAAAAGTATTTTACCTATGAAAATGATTGCAGCAGGTGTAATTCCAGTGATCTTCGCTGTTGCATTCTTAAGCCTTCCTGCATTTGTGGGCCAAGTACTTAAAGCCACAAACAACCCTGCTTATGCAGATGTCGCAACCAATCTTGTGACGTGGTTCAAAACACCAAACCCAGGACAATTTACTGGTGCAACTTGGGAAGCGTTTATTTATCCTGGATTGTACTTCATCCTTGTAATTGCCTTCACCTACTTTTATACCGGAATCGTATTTAATAGCAATGAGATTGCTGAAAACCTTCAAAAACAAGGTGGGTTCGTCGAAGGCGTACGTCCTGGTCTGCAAACTGAAAAATATCTCTCTCGAACAATGAACCGACTCATTCTCTTCGGATCGTTGGTACTTGGAATTATTGCCGTCCTGCCATACATTGCAGAATATGCACTATATAATATCGCTGGCGTCCAAAACAGCAACTTGGCAATAGGTGGTACAGGAGTACTGATCGTGGTATCGGTAGCCCTAGAAGCACTCCGCCAGATCAACTCACGTGCCCTCATGGTCACCTACGACGACTACAAATAAACAAACCGATAACAAAAAGGATCAAACAATGTCTGCAGGTGGATACGGACTTACGCTCAATCGCACACGCGCTCGCATACAACTTACGCTTGGAATCCTCTGTCTTTTGCTTGCTGCAGTCTTAGCAGCCAGTGGTTTCTATGCGCTTAGATGGTACAAGACGGGTGAAATGCCCCCTGCGATACGTGTCAGAGCCATGGAAGCCGATCCACGTGTTGACGAGACGCCGGTTACCAAAGAACAGACGGCAGCCTATAATGTCCCAGCTACACATCCGCGCTACATCAGTATCGACAAGCTAGGCATTTATAATGTACGGATATTCCCAGTCGGACTAGATGCCAATAATATCCTTAAAACACCAGCAAATATCAATGATGCTGCCTGGTACACTCAAAGCGCAACACCAGGGGCTGGCTTCGGCGCGGTCATGATCGATGCACACAATGGTGGCATTACTCGTGATGGAGTTTTTGCAGGACTTAATAAGCTCAGCAGCGGTGACTTAATAACAGTAGAGCGGGGTGATGGCAAAAAGTATACCTATAGTGTTACATCAAACAAAAGCATGTCACTCAATGATGTCAACAAAACTGGCATGCAGGAGCTAATGCAGTCCTCAGACCCATCAAAGGAAGGACTTAGCCTTATTACTTGCGATGGCAACTACGTGCCATCGATTAAACAATATGACCGCAGAATTATGTTGCGTGCCGTGCGCGTAAATGATATATTGTAAAAACTAACGGGAAACTGTTGGTCTAGTGGTTGATAGCCCTAGTAAGATGATGTTTGATGAAGTCTAACCCGGGCTTGCAACTCATCAAACCACTCATCGATCATTTCACCCAAAAGTCGCTGGGCTCGTAGCGACTCGATCCGCACAGGGCTGCATGAGCCCCATTCGTGCGCATCTGGACGCGGCTACACGCTACGGCGTACATAGCGTCCACAAAAAAGATCCGCCGGTTCTGGCGGTGAAACAACAACGGGCATATGCCGAGTACGCTGCCCATCCGAGATGCTTAAGTACGCTCACGGATCACCCTGGCTCGGTAAGTGTGGTGGGGCTGCCGACGCAGCCAGCCCCACCACACGATAGAACATTTGACTGCTCTAGTTGCACGTACGTGCATCTTTTTGTTTATATTGGCTTCTTGACGAAGCGTCACATTCAGCTACAATAGATCCAACTACACTTTTCACGGCATTGTCATAATGAAGCAGATATCGTGAAGATTATTCCCTATATGGGTTTACGACGAGACATATTTCATGTATAATCTACTACTGTAACTTATGGCTGGACAAAAGGAAGTAATCAAGATGCAAGGAACGGTAGTGGAAGCACTGCCTAATACTCAATTCCGGGTTGAACTTGAAAATGGCGGCCATAGTATTATCGCTCATATTAGCGGCAAAATGCGCAAGCATTACATCCGTTTAGTACCAGGCGATAAGGTCGAAGTTGAGATGACACCCTACGATCTTACGAAGGGACGAATCAGCTTCCGACTGCGAGACGAACGTCCGACACAGTCGAACGGCAGATAATATCAATTAAATTCTAAAGGAAAGGATTTTTAGTAGGCTCATGAAAGTTCGTGCGAGCGTAAAAAAAATCAGTCCTGATGACCAGTTAGTACGCCGAAAAGGCATACTGCGCGTTATCAACAAGAAAAAACCTAAGAATAAGCAAAGGCAGGGTTAAGCATGGCTCGAATCTCTGGGGTAACTATACCCGCAGAAAAGCAAGTGCACATTGCGTTGACGTACATATACGGCATCGGCAAAAAGCACTCTCGAGACATCCTTGCGGCGGCTAATATCGAGCCGACCACTCGGGTGAAAAATCTCACCGAGGCTGAAGAACAAAAACTTCGCGAGATAATCGACAAAGATTATACGACCGAAGGTGATCTCCAACGTCTCGTAACAAATAATATCAAGCGCCTTAAAGACATCAATGCCTACCGTGGTCTTCGCCACAAGGCAGGTCTCCCGGTAAATGGCCAACGTACTCGTACGAACGCACGAACTCGTAAGGGTAAAGCTGTTGCCATCGGTGGTGCACAACCTAAAGCGGCAACTAAGACGTAGGAAAGGACCGATATTTATATGGCTGAATCAACCAAAGCGGCTCCAAAATCTACGCCGCGCAAGAAGCAGCGACGTGCAGTCCCAGCCGGGCAAATGCACATCCAGGCAAGCTTCAACAACACAATTATCACGTTTACCGACAAAAAAGGTGCAGTACTGTGCTTTTCTAGTGCTGGTGCATGTGGCTTCCGTGGAAGCAAAAAAGGTACAGCATATGCTGCGCAAGTTGCTGCCGAAAAAGCAGCAGAACTTGCAAAAACACTCTACGGCATGAAAGCCGTCGATGTGTTCGTAAAGGGTGTCGGTCTTGGCCGTGACTCTGGAATTCGCGCAATTTCAAACTACGACATGCAAGTAGAATCTATCAAAGATGTGACTGGTGTTCCTCATGGCGGCACTCGTCCACGAAAGGCAAGGAGGGTCTAGTATATGGCACGTGATACTTCACCGATTGTTAAGCAAAGTCGCCGAGAAGGCTACGCGCTTCATCCAAAAGCCCACAAGATCCTTGTAAAAAAACCAGGTATTCCTGGTCAACACTCTGGTGGCCGTATGGGCAAACAAAGCCTATACGCAAAGCAGCTCCGTGAAAAGCAAAAAGTACGCCGTACCTACGGACTACTCGAAAAACAATTTGCGAAGCTCATGGACGAGGCAACTCGCCGACCAGGACTTGCAGGTGAAAACCTGCTTCAGATGCTCGAGCAACGTCTTGACAACGCTATTTACCGCGCAGGCTTCGCCGTCTCACGCCGCGGTGCTCGTCAGCTCGTTTCACACGGCAACTTTATGCTCAATGGTCGCCGCGTCGACATCCCATCAATCCGCCTTAAAGAAGGTGATGAAATAACTGTTCGCCCAAAAAGCGCCAAAAACGGTTACTTCAGCGCTATGGCTGAAATAATGGGTACTTCAATCCAAGGGCCACAAAGTTGGTTCAAGAGCGATCCAAAAAAGATGACAATCAGCGTTACCGGACTGCCAAAACGCGAAGAAGCTGAAGCTGACATCAATGAACAATTAATCGTCGAGTACTACTCACGCTAATCTATAAGGGAGAAAAGTAAAATGGCAAATTTAGTTCACAATCCCGCACTCGCTAAAGTCGAGGAGTTGACGAAGACAAGCGCGACGTTTGTAATCGAACCAATGCAAGCCGGCTACGGCAACACACTAGGTAACAGCCTCCGTCGCGTGTTGCTTTCAAGCATCCGTGGTGGCGCACTCGTTGCATTCCGTGTTGAAGGTGCAACACACGAATTTACGACCGTCAAAGGTGTAAAAGAAGATGTAGTTGACATCATGCTCAACCTCAAAAATGTGCACCTACGCGTTCACACTGACGAGCCAATTGAGCTACGCCTCGAGAAAAAAGGTGCCGGAACAGTCACTGCTGGAGATATCAAAGCATCAGGTGATGTTGAGATTGTAAACCCAGAGCAAGTTATTGCAACAATCGATGATCCAAAAACATCACTTGTTATGGATCTTGTTGCAGAAGCTGGCCGTGGCTATCGCACGATCGAGGACTCAAGTTCAGAGCGCATCCACAGCGACATGATTGCGCTCGACGCAGTCTTTAGTCCAGTGCTGCGCGTACGCTACAAAGTCGACGCTACTCGTGTCGGCCGTGAAACTAACCTAGACCAACTCAAGCTTACGATCGAAACCAATGGTGTTCTTTCACCAAAAGAAGCATTCGAAGAAGCTGCAGCAATCTTGGTAAATCAATACACAGCACTTTCAGGCAGCACGACTGTTGAAGCTGCACCAGCTCTTGGCCAACAAGCCGAAGAAGATGTCAGCGAGTTGAATACTCCTATCGAAGAGCTCAACTTGACCGCTCGTACTGCAAACGCACTTGTCAACAACGACATCCGTACCGTCCACGATCTTGTCACGCTCTCTGAGCAAGACCTACGTGAACTTAAAGGATTCGGCTCAAAGGCACTTGACGAGGTGAAAGATAAACTCGCAGAGTTGGAGCTATAGTCTATGCACAGACACGGATATAAAGGACGTAAATTTGGACGCGAACGTGATCAACGACGCGCACTCCTCAAGGGACTTGCTACAAGTCTTGTTGAGTACGAAAAGATTGAAACAACGCTGCCAAAAGCCAAAGAGCTCGTCCGCTACATTGAAAAACTCATCACCAAAGCAAAAAAAGGTGATCTCGCAAACCGCCGACGCGTTATCGCAGGCCTTAGCACACAAGGTGCTGCCTTCAAACTCGTTGACGTGATTGCACCACAACTTGGTGGCCGAACTTCGGGCCACGTACGTGTCGAGCGTACCCGCATCCGAAAAGGTGATGGCGCTGAAATGGCTACAATCAGCTTTGTTGATGAACTAAAAGCCGTTCCAAAGCCTGAACTCAAGAAAGTGGAGGCATAGTCATGAAAACGTATTCACAAAAACCGTCGGAAGTTACCCGCCGCTGGATTCTGATTGATGCAAAAGACCTTCCACTGGGACGTCTTGCGACTGAAATCAGTAAGTATCTTATCGGTAAGTACAAGCCTACTTACACCGCACACATTGATGGTGGCGACTACGTTGTTGTTATCAATGCGGCTCAAGTACCAGTCACCGGCAACAAAGAAGAAAGCAAGATCTACTATCGACACAGTGGATTTCCTGGCGGAATCAAAGACGCAACTCTTAAAGAGGTACGTGAAAAATTTCCAGAGCGAATCATTGAAGCTGCGGTCAAAGGGATGCTTCCTAAAAACAAGCTATCACCTGAGCGCATGCAGCGACTCCGAGTATTTGCCGGCAGCGAGCATTCTCACACGGCACAGACTCCTGAGAAGGTAACTATTATCAAAGGAGAGGCAAAGTAATGGCTGAAACACGATACGCATACGGCCTCGGTCGTCGAAAAGCAGCAACCGCTCGTGCTCGTTTATACAAAGGCAAAGGCACTGTCACCATTAACGACAAGCCTGCAGCCGAGTATTTGAATGGTAACGTTGCACTTCTTGCTGAAGTCACTGATCCACTTGCTCTTGTTGGCAAGCAAAAGGACTTCGATATCACTATCCGCGTGAGTGGTGGTGGTAGCAGCGGTCAAGTCGATGCAATCAAACTCGCGATTGCAAAAGCAATCACCGTTGAACACAGCGACTTACGCTCAACGCTCAAGAAAGCAGAGTTCCTAAAGCGCGACCCACGCGAAAAAGAACGCAAGAAATATGGTCTTCGTTCTGCTCGAAAGAAAGAACAGTACTCGAAACGTTAGTTTCGTATCATTCTTTAAAAAAACCCGCTACATCGTAGCGGGTTTTTTTAACGTAAATAATTTCATGGGAGTGGGTGGCGGTGTGTCAAGCCGCCAACCCGTACCCTTGTGTGGGAACTGCATAGCTCATTAAATGCAGCCATACTACCACGATAGGGGAGAGACGATGTGTCATGTTTTCTCTGTCACGAAGCCCAGATATCATCGAGTTTAAACTGCGTAGATCCCTAGTCTACTCCTCGAAGTATCTGTGACATGGCTTCTCACCAGTGCTAACTTGGGCTCAGCTTGCCAAAGACTGAGCTTGTGCAATCTCCTGCCCACCCGTAGGGTAAACAGTCTGGAATATGCACATTACGAATACCGGCTGCACGGTTTGGTATGATTCGTCTTTACAAGCGAGTGAGGCAGTGTCCATACACCGGCTACATGAGCGACACGGAGTCTCTCAAAGATTAGCCTCACTTATTTCCGGCCCTGGGAAGGTCGGGGTGCAGCGTGTCGTACTCCGGTAGTTGGTGGGGTGGGGGCATTGTACTGTTTGGCGACAGTACAATCACGAATGTCGTTTCACGTGATCACTCTCCAATCGGTCGACAACAATATTATAACGCAAGTTCGTATATAAGTCAACTATTTTTATGCACTTCGAAGTTTAAAAAAATATAGTGAGTTAAATGCTAGACCGTGGTGTCTTTCATACATATCGTACGCACTACTAATAAGGTATAATTGAGGATACATGACAAAACCTGTAATCCTCACTGGCATTCGCGCCAATAACGATCTACATATCGGCAATTACTTTGGTGCAATTTTGCCTATCATTGAAATGGCAAAGAATCGGTCGCAGGATTATCAGATAAATATGTTTATTCCTGATCTGCACAGTTTCACGACACCAGTAGATCACAGCACGCTGTATGATCAAATCTTGCATACGGCACGTGTATTTGCTGCGGCCGGTCTGCCACTTGATAACGACAATATTCACTTGTATCGTCAGAGCTACATCCCAGCCCACAGCGAGCTGACATGGATTCTCGACTGTTTTACTGGGTTTGGCCAAATGAATCGCATGACGCAGTTCAAAGACAAATCAGCTGGGAAGGATGATGTCAGCGTTGGGCTGTTTAATTATCCGGTTTTAATGGCAACAGATATTCTACTCTATGGAGCGCAGTATATTCCCGTTGGTGACGATCAAAGCCAGCACCTCGAATTCACTCGTGATATCGCAGAGCGGATGAATAGTCGCTTCGGTGAGCTATTTGTTGTACCCGAAGCTGTCGCCAAACAACACGAATTCTTTGGCAAGGAAAATGGTCTTCGCATTAAAGATCTCGTAACCCCATCTAAAAAGATGAGTAAAAGTGACGAAACAGGTCGCGGCGTCATCTTTTTGGGTGATGAGCCAGATGTAGCAGCTAAAAAAATCATGAGCGCAACAACAGATGATCTCGCACGCATTAGCCACCATCCAGCTACGCAGCCAGGAATAAGTAACTTACTTGACATCTTAGCCTTGCTCCGCACCCAACCTGTCTCAGTTGTTGCAGCTGAATTTGAAGGCTGGTCTCGCTATGGTGACTTTAAGCAAGTCGTCGCAGATGAGGTCAAACAATTCTTGACAGAGTTCCAGGCAAATCTAGCAGCTGTCGATGAAGAAGCGATTCTCACCAAACTAACAGCATCAGAAGCCAATATGAACGCACAGGCAAATACAACACTCCTCAAGGCACAACAGGCGATTGGCCTACGTCCGAAAGCTTAGCATGACACGACTTGATCAATACGTCGCCGCAACCTGGCCAGAATATTCGCGCTCTGTTTGGCAGAAATACATAGCATTAGGCTATGTACGCGTTAACGGTGTAGCTGAACTGGTCAGTAAACGCGCGATTACTGATGACGATGTAGTGACGACGAATATCCCAGCCAAACTAGATCACAGTAAAGAAACGCTGCCGATCATCTATGAGGATGAAAATGTTATCGTCATCAGCAAGCCAGTTGGCGTGCTATCCCACTCAAAAGGAGAGCTCAACGATGAATTTACCGTTGCAGATTTCTTTGCCTCACGTTCAAGTTACAATTCTGACAGCAATCGGCCTGGAATTGTCCATCGACTTGATCGTGCTACCAGTGGCATCATGATTGGCGCTAAAACACCCGAAGCTGCGCTGCAGCTCGTACGACAGTTTCAAGACCGAAAAGTTAAGAAAACCTATTATGCTGTTGTCGATGGCCAGCCTAAGCAAGATGAAGCCTCTATCAATGTACCAATTGGTCGTAATCCTAGCAAACCGAGTACATTTCGGGTCGACGCTAATGGAAAATCCGCTGAAACGTACTACAAGGTAGAAGCCACAAATGGCATACGTAGTCTAGTGCGGCTTGAGCCAAAAACGGGGCGCACACATCAGCTTCGCGTTCATCTTGTGCACATTGGCACCCCGATCTGTGGTGACACTGTGTATGGCAAACCTGATGATAGACTATTTCTCCACGCTGCCTCGCTCGAAATCACTATTCCCGGCAGTCAACGTATGACGTTCTCGACGCCTGTCCCTCCAGAATTTGCCGCTAAGGTCGCCTAAATGCTGATTGTTCATCCAAAAATTGCTCCGGTTCTCGCCACAATGAAAGAAACGCTACCGCAAGCACTCTTACTCGATGGAGCGGCTGGCGTCGGTCTCCTGACGATTAGCTTATCGCTTGTAGGCGATAGGGAAGTACGCATCATTCGACCAGAGCTCATTTCAAAGTCGAGTACGATACCACAAATCTCCACCGAAGTGATCAGAGATCTCTACACACAAGTACGGACGTCGTCTATAAAAGGCCAAGCTATTATTATTGATGATGCCGAAGCAATGACACTTGGCGCACAAAACGCCTTTTTGAAACTACTCGAAGAACCAAACTCATCAACCCATTTCATACTGACGTCTCATATAGCTGGTGGTTTACTGCCAACGATTCGTTCACGGGTGCAGCATCTCATGATTCCTCGAGCGAATACTGAAGACTGTACACAGCTACTGAAAGCATTTGACGCACAAAAAGTACAACAAATGCAGTTTATTGCTGGTGGTCTTCCCGCAGAATTAGTTCGTTTAGCCGCTGATGAACGATATTTTGAGGCAGCTGCCGCCGGCATTCGTATCGCGAAGCAGCTCGTTCAAGCCCGTAGCTATGAAGCGTTAACACTGATCCTAAAAGAAATTTCTCTGCAGCGCCGCGATGCACTAGGATTGATCGATCAAATTATTCGTTTACTGACAATAGCTCCTACACCAAGCGCCGTTATGCGCACCGAAATGCTGCTTGCTGCTCGAACTAACATCGAAAAAGGTGCCAACGTTAAACTCCAACTCGCCGCAGCCATGCTATAATAGAGAGAATATGTTTGGACTATTTCTCGTTGCAGCAGTAGGTGCGTACGTCATTTATCAAAAGCAAAGTATCAACGAAGTCGTTGCTGACTTACCTCAAAAATTGTCTGAAAAACTTGATAAACTATGGCAAATTGCACAAGAAGCGTTGCATGATCGCAAATACCTACGTGCTGAAAAAGCCTTATTAATGATCCTACGTGTTGATGAACGGAATGCCACCGCTTACAACCGTTTGGGCATTCTATATGCCAAGCAACAAGCCTACAAAGATGCCATCGAATGCTTTGAAATCGCCCAAAGTCTTGAGCCGAGTGCCTCGAGTTTGCATAATGTCGGTCTGATTTATTATGAAACAGAAAAATACGACAAGGCAGCCCTTGCTTTTGAGCAAGCACTGGCTATGGAAGAAGATTTAGCGGCTCGTCATATAGCTTACGCCAAAGTTCAGGAAAAGCTTGGTCATGAGAAAAAGATGCTCACGGCACTCGAGCGCGCTGTAGAACTTGCCAAAAACCCTCAGACACTTACTATACTTGCTGATGCATATGATCGTACTGGTCAAACAGAATTAGCAAACAATTTGCGTGAGCAAGCTGCAATCCTAATTGTTCCCGATGACAAACCAAAACGCGTCAAGCAACCTCGACGCGTTGTTATGTAATCATATGCTCCGATAAAACTGTGTAACAACTATTTTTTTGCGTTTGGGCGACGAGATAATCGGCGCAATATAAATGCATCAAGCAGTACCCAAGAAATAGCATTACAGAAAAATAATACAACTAATCCAACTACATATCCTAGAAGCGTTCTGCCTAAGCTATAATTCAACAGTCCAATAATTCCCGAAACAAAAAGCAATACGATAGCAAGTGTTGCATATGCATACTGTAATTTTATCCGCTCATTGTTTGATTTATTCCATGAAATTAATATATCTCGCATATGACTCCATTCTCTCATTAAATTATATTTTAGCACGATGATAGTTATATGTCAATTATACCATTGACAGTATGCTACATTTATGCTAATATAGACATATGAAATATCCATCTGATGAACAACCAGCACGTCGTACAACGCAACGCGCTGTTAATGGCGATATTGATGAAGTGACATTTCTCTATAGATATTCGCCACATGTTGATAGGTCAGCACGAAAACAACAGCGATCTTCCAAGCCATTACTGATAGATATTGTTAATCCGCAGCCAAAGTCTTTTCGACCATCTACGTCACGCATGGATGCAGCCAAAAAGACATCAGCATCAAAGCCACGAGTACGTAAAAAATCTTTGCGTCGATCTAATTTAAAGAAGGAACTATCATGAAAGTAGTTGAGTTACACGAATTAAACTCGATCGATACAAAGATTATTCGCCTACAATCACAACTGATGAAACTATATACTAAACGGCAAGAGATAATCGATCCTACAGTACCTAGTAAGAAGCAAAATGTTGCAAAATCGACGCAATCATCTCGCACTCGTAGGATTACTAAAGTCAAATACAGTAATCTCGATCTCAGCGATATTGATCTAACATTTTAACTGCATTTAGCGTAGATTTGATTTTCAGTCACATCTACGCTAAACTTACACTTGTATTATAGTCATGCCGACTTAGCTCAGCTGGTTAGAGCAGCTGTTTTGTAAACTAAAACAGAGGTCGGAGATAGAAATGTCTCCGGCCTTTTTCTTTTGCCAAAATTATATCCTCGCCCAAACAGCGAGGTTTTTTATTACCCACTGGAAGCTCAATCACTAAGTTGAACTTCCACAGGTTAAACAACCTGGTCTCCGAACCCTCCTCAGTGCTTATAGCCAGAGTGAGCCAGCAAGAGACACAACCCCTTAACAATTCAACAGAGACAGATACCCACGACCAATTGGTCATCTGAACGGTCTAGCCCGCGATAAAGTCAACGGATATATAGGCACAAGTAAGAAAGTATCAGTCGTTCATTTTCAACTACCTACAACTGGACAACAATCCTAGTTATACGTGAAACCCGTATCAAGCTCCATTATGCAAAGGGGCGAAATAGCGATAATGTGTCTGGTCGCAGGTAGTTGAGACATCGAATGTAGTAGTGCTGGTAGAAATACCTACTACGGCCAGGCGGTACTTGAGGCTAGAGTATCGAACCTTTCGGGGAGCTGGTCGTGGCGGTTATTGCTACTAGCACCATACATTCGATACCAACTTAACTGCCCATTCGGTGGGGTGCTCTGGTAAGCGTTAGTCTTGCCCCACCTAATGGACAGTTAAGCCGTAAATAAGAAGAAAACAGGAGAAATATATGACACAAGTTAAGGAAGCTCAGGGGCAACCACTGACAGATTTTTTCAATAACAATATCCGACCCCACACCGCTCGCTTGTCTCGACACATACCAGTGCAAGACGAAAGCGAAGAAGTGAAAGTACCTATTAAGTACATGTATCGACTACCACAGTACAAGTACGGAGATGTACGTATTTCAATCGGTCAGCGTGAATATAAGATGCGTAAGTTATTGGAGGCAAAGTAATGAGTAAAACAGATCTTCAACTATCAAAGCTTACGAGTGCAGAGAACTTACCTACGTTAAAAAGTAAGGGTGAACTGGTTGAGTTTTTGAACCGAGTTCCAGCAGCAGAATGGCTTGAAGCATCACCAGGTGGTAAATCAAAGACCATGCCTATTGGTAGAGTCGAATGGTTACTCACTAACTTATTTCAAGAATGGTATGTAGAGATTCTTAAAACTGAAACCATGTTTAATTCAATGGTATGTACAGTACGAGTTTTCTATAAAGACCCAGTAGACGGTACAATGCACCACCAAGATGGAGTCGGGGCATCACCTGCTAAGACTGCCAAAGGTGCATCAGCAGCAGATATGTCAGCTATTCTAAATGACTCAGTTCAAACAGGATTGCCAGCAGCTAAGTCATACGCTATTAAAGATGCTTGTGACCATATTGGACGCATCTTCGGACGTGACATCAATCGTAAAGGTGTATTTGCTTATACGAACCCATACGAGCAAGAACAGTCTGATTCAATGTTAGATAAATTCAAATCGGCAGAAACTACAGATGAAATAAATGCGCTGTTGAGTTCACTATCAGCTGAAGATCAACGTGCTTTTACTGCTGTTGCTAGTAACAGGACTAAGGAGCTACGCAATGCAGCAGTCAGAGGATGAACAAAGGACCGAGGAATGGTTCACTATTCGTTTAGGTAAAGCTACAGGTTCACGCTTCAAAGACGTAATGACAAAAGTTAAATACGGTGAATCCGCAGCAGTTAAAAACTACCGCGCACAACTAGTATCAGAACGTCTCACAGGTATGAAAGAAGAAGGATTTACTACTACAGCAATGCAGTGGGGAATAGATAACGAAGATACCGCTAGACTTCGCTACGAACTACACAGTGGCGAGATAGTAGATGAGTGTGGATTCTTTCAACATGAATCATTACCAGCTGGTGCAAGTCCTGATGGACTGATCGGCAGCGATGGATTACTTGAGATCAAGTGTCCGAATACTGCTACTCACATCGAAACACTAAAGATTCAGAACGTCCCTAAAACTTACTATTGGCAAGTCATGGGGCAACTCTGGATTACTGGTCGGCAGTGGTGCGACTTCGTATCATTTGACCCACGTATGCCAGAGAATGCACAGCTATTTGTTAAGCGTGTCGAACGTGACGACGAAGCCATAGCAGAACTAGAAGAATCAGTCAGGGACTTCTTGATTGAAGTTGACCGTGAAGAACAATTTATCAAGCAGTATAACGCAAAGGCATCTGAAGTTCAGGTGACAAGGATAGTAACATGACAGTCGAACAAATCCAAAGTAGCGCAACAATTGCAGGCTACGAGTTAGCACTTAACCTAGCAAAACTTGCCGTGAAATACGACAAGCCAATTATTGAATACTTAGAGCAAATGAAGCCAACTAATGGCAAGGAAAAGGTGGAACATGAGTAATCAAAAAGATCAATCAGGCGCAGAGTTATTAAAAGAACTTAAAGAAAAAACAAAACAAACTAAAAACAATCAAAAGGAAAATGAAATGAAAAATCTAAAAAATAAAACAGCAACATTCGGAAAAACAGTATTACCATGGTTAATCTTACTAGCCCTAGCATGTGGCTACGTTGGCTATCACTATGGTGTAGATCGTGGCATGGAAGCACAGAAGTCTATCTCAGCGGAAATATC
>Ga0160428_1000348_pt1 | contig 54019 bp, 60 predicted proteins | sample SolpanmetagenomM_FD_108198 | JGI IMG/M metagenome (GOLD analysis project Ga0160428, IMG submission 108198) | Solar panel surface microbial communities from Lawrence Berkeley National Laboratory, California, USA - M | ecosystem: Engineered > Built environment > Solar panel > Unclassified ... | reverse complement strand
GAACTCAATGCATGGCGTGACCGGATCATTGAACAAATGGAAGCTATGCGTGCGCATCTGGAGCAGATTGAGCAAAAGAGAACCCAAGAGGCTGAACCGGCTGTTGGCATTGCGACGAGGAAGAAGACGAGTGCCGATGCTATGGCTGTAGTGAGACATCCTTGTTTGGCGTGGCGAAATGATACGGCGAGGAGAGAGCTGGGACAGTTGCATTGCGAGGGTAAGATTGTGCCGAGGAGAGAGGAGCGAGAGGGGAAGAGAGGAGGGAGGGCATCGAGGGAGAAAGCGGCTGCCAAGATTGATGTGGATGAGCCGGTTACCACGAGGAGGGGGACGAGGTATAGATGATAGATGTAATGAGCTAGCTGACTGCTCCGGCGGAGACGACAGTGCAGCACAACATGGCATGGCATTGTCTTTGCTTCTTTGCATTGAACAGGAAGTGCTGCATGAGCATAGAGACTGTGCTATGCTAGTTAGAGCATCCAAAAGAAAGTGTCGACGTCGCCATGCATGCATGAGGGAGAAGCATAAAAGCTTCGTTTTCGGTTGCGAAGCATAGAACGATTAGATATTGGCATGAGTATAATGAATGAATCAATCACACTTTATTGAGCTTGGCTGGTCATACTGGTTGCCAATCTACAATTATGGGAAGGGCGAAGGCTGTTACAGTAGTGAATCAGGGGATGGCAAATATCTGACAACAATCAAGTTCAACCTCACTCTTCGCTCTACACACTTACAGGATGCAACGTGTCTGGCATGGTGTTATTCAGTGAGTTCTTGATGGCCGTGTCGACTGGCTTCTCAGCTGAGATGTACTATAGAACAATGCGGCACACTCACTGCCACACTCAGATTCGAAAGGATCACACGCTCGCCCCCGCGTGATCGCTTCCTTCAAGATGTACTCGGTACATACTCAGCCATCCTGCATGCGCAGTGATACAATAGCAGGAGTGATGTTCTGGCCGTGTCTATATTTTGTTGCGCTGTTTCAGAGAGATCTGCCGTTTCATGCGCCGAATCGGGACATGGATGGACCAAGATAGCACTGTAGCGCTGATATCGACATCATCGGCTTATTCAGGATGCGCCCTGTTTTGCAGTGGTCAGCCACTATGACACTTCCATGCGCAAGCAACGACCGAATCTGAGAGAGGTTGATTCGATCATAGGTCATGCCACAGCTGAATTTCGTGCAAGCACAGGGAGGCTGCGCAGTTGGTGGCTGCACTCCGCCCCTCCGTACCTACTTATCTTTGCGCACTAACTCGACATGACGAAATGCGAGTTCACAGATGATGTACGACATGGCAGCCGCTGCAGCTTCCTCGTCTTACATACATGTAGCGGCCAGAACCGTCTAAAAATAGCTACATCCAATCGCTTAACAAGAGCAAAGCCTCTATCACGAGACTACACCCGACCACTGCCATCACCATGTAGAAGCGGCATTAGTCTACTGGAAACCCCATGTCATTCTACTGTCGCATAGCATAAGGTAGTCTAACTGTCTAAGCCCCTCCTTCCCTTCTTATATACTGGCAACCTGCTCGACATGTATTTCCACTTCCTTCGGACGCCAAAGGCCTGCTTGGTCTGCAAAAGAAGAATCAATCATCATTCAAGACAACGCCTGAGTCAATGGAGCCATCACATTCAACACCTTTGTCCGTCTGGGACCGTTTAGCCGCAGCACCTGGTGTGCTAGCGTCGTTCATACTATCATGTGTTTTATTAATCTTGAACTCATACGGCTATGCAGTTCGGGGAGGCATCGTTGGTTTCACAGTCTCGAATCGGGCGAACCTTCAAGTCCTGGTACAAGTCCTCGCCTGGGCACTTGGGGCAGGACAAACATATGCTGTGCTAGCTGTGTTTAAAGCAAGAATGACTTTGCGGGCGCAGGATCCTGGAAAAGGTGTCAGCTCATTGCCATAAGTTTCTGGCAAGCAACTTCCACTGGATCTTTCAACACTACTCTTCCTCCTAGACTTCTAGCGGCATCTGTCGTCTGTATGGTTGTATTGGCGATACCAACCCTCTTGTGGAGTGGCGCGATTACGCCAGTCCTTGTTTCGCATGTCCTCCCTGCCATGAATGTCTCTGTGCCACAGTGTTCGGGAAGCTACCGCGTGGATATGGAATCTGACGTGCGATTGGTGCTGGGCAAGTGGGGGTAAAGGTCCAGGCGAAACACTCACCACTGATGGCTACATTGGCGATCAGCCGCTATAAGTATCTCATCGACTGCATTACTCTCGGGTCGTGGCTGACGACTGGCAGGTATCAAAGTCAGGGAGCCTTCCTTGTGCAGGCCAGCACAGCGTCCAGTCGCGACGGCAAGGTTGTAATACACCCAAAACTTGATCTAACCACCTTCCAATTCGCTGGCAGATCTTATGGAGTTGGCGCCAGCGTCGGCTTGCATACCCCTGTCGATGTTAAGAACTTCCAGTACTCTGAGGATGGCTATCCGACCTCTGTTGAGTGCATGACAAATGTCAGTCTGCCCGCCCAATTGGACTTGGTTTTCAACGCAACGGCGTACCGCGCCAGCGACACTATACTCCCAAGCGCATGGGCTCCAAGCGGCTATCTGCCGAATTCAGACATGAAACTCTCGACAGACTTGTACGGGATCAGCCTGTCCGGAAATTACAGTGTCTTTGGTGTATTGGGCTCTTCCGACGCTGGGCGCTTCATGTATAGAATGGTTCCAGGACGCGGCTACACCATGTTTCAGGATATGCAATGTGAGCTCTTCTTCACTCCCACTCGTTTCAACGTATCAGTGGATGTCACCAATGGCATGATTCAGGTGACGCCTTTCGAGAACTCTACTCACTACGATATTGACCCAACTGGTGTGATCAAAGTCCATCCATACCTTTCAACAACTCTGGGCCTTCGCCGCAATGGACTCAACTCAGCTCAGTTCCGTGGTCGGTAGAGTCTTCGTCACCAATGTCGCGATGGTCGCTCAAGCACAGGGGTCACCCATTCCAGGTTCCCAATCTGAAATCAACGCCGAACTTGCCAATGGTGCAACGACCGATGCGATAAGATATCAAGGTGTAGCAGAGGCAATTGAGTCGATCGTAGACAACAGCTTACTTGCGTTCGCTTTGACACAGATTCTCGTCGCGAATGACACAACACCGTCATCGTTGCAAGCCATCGCTTCAGCTGTGCGCTTCGGTACTCCTGGATACACATATGCGGTTCTCGCCATGGCCATGCTCACAACGTTGGTCTACCTGATTGAGCTAGCTCTTACCCGATGCTGGGTGAGGGTGGAGGCTTTTGATATCGCGAATTTCAAGACGTCAATCATAGACGCGTCGGCAGGTGGTACGCAAATTGCGAATGCTGCAGGCAGGGTGTCCTCAGAATACGCTAGCGCATAGAAGCTCGAACGACGATGCCTCAGATGACGAGTCTCCGCAGCGTGATGTTTCTGACACGGTAGACGTCACGTTTGCTGGACAGAGCACGGGCCAGTCGACTGTGGTTGATGGCCCAAACGACGGTGGCTCTCTCCTTGTGTTTTGGAAGAAGGTTCACCGGGATTTTGCATTATGCTTGGTACAAGAAGAAAGTCCTCCGGCTGTTCCTTCTTCATCCTGGAATCTCAAGGTTCCACGGCGGGCTTTCTTCAAGAGGGGCACGAGTGTTACTGGACGTCCTCTGATGAGTTCGGAGAATTCAGAAGAAACAATTGGTCTCGCTAATTGGCGTCAGCATTAATTCCACTCTTAAAGCCTAAGATGATGTAGGAGTACTGTGTAGTACTCGCTTCTGGCGAACGGTTACTTTCACGTCTGTTGTTATTTTCATATTGATGATGGCTACTGCCTTTTTGGAACACGTGCTTCCATATGGGCAAATGAGTTTATGAGGTATTTCAGTGGCTCAAATGTATGATTCATTATTCTTACCAGATTATTTTAGTTTCAGGTTCTATCTTGAGTAATACAAAGCAATCATCGTTCTCACGGCATGGTAAGAACAAAAGGTATACGTAGGATAGGTCCACATAACAGAGATGTTTTGTAGTGCTTGGTATACCTCATTATTGATCTTATGCTTGCTTTCTGGTTATCTCTATTGGCCAGTTTTCCACATGCTACAACTATGAAATGTAGTCCAGCACTCCAGTCCCGTATTTCAGATTCTGTTGTGCCTCAATGCGATTCTCATCGTTCTCAGCAGCTGGACCAAACACGTTCTACACGCACTTGCCTTTCTCATCGAACTTCCTTCAGCACACTAAGCAGATTACACCACTTGACAGCCTTCCTTATACAGCTGGTGCGCCTGCAGTATGCGATTCATGCCATAGACATTCTAGTTTCGTAGTTCGTATCGTGTCGTGTGAGGTCGTACAGACGGTGCATATCTTAAGCGCTGGTAGCGAATTGCGATACTTCAGCTATTCTGGGCCGAGCCGGTGCGACGCGAACTATACCGAGATACTTAGCCTACATAAAAGAGTGGTTGACCACCGAGTCTTGCTCTGTTGCTTCAAATAATCTTTTGTTGTATATATATACATCCTTCTTCATACTCCTGTTCAAACGTCCGGTGCAATCAAGTGTGCACGTAAGTCCAACACGTTCCAGTTGCAGCATTGTGGACTAACATGACCCTTTCTGCAGACTATATGACCAACGAGTTTACTGCAACCGATAGCAACATCGGCGTTGCTAGTCTGGTTTCAAGTGCAGTCGGACTGACCGGCACTTGCCAGTCAATATTGGGTGCACTCTCAGGAAATGCAAACACGCGTAAACGAGTACAGACTCTTTATATGGGCCTGAGATTAGTGACCAAATCTGTCACAAGTTCCAGAACGTCTGCCATACTACAACCCGTGTGAGTGCTTCGAGAAACTGTTTCCCACGAGCCCCACCTGCTCAGGTCGTATCACATACAAGACCAACATGAGTCCTTCAATTGCACTATCCGGCAGGCCGTGGACGACCTTACGGTCTTCTCGTTCGGAGGTTTAAGTGTCAAGCAGTAGGTGGTCCGAAATTGACATCAAGATCCAGCACCGCTTCTGTCAAACTGCTACGGATATCGCCAGGGAGAATGGAATGCTGCGTTACTTTGCTCGAGGTTAGGTGTGAACGATTTCAACAATAGATTCTGGTGTGAAATTCTTTGCAAGCACCGTCCAGCGTGCCAAATCGATCATGTCTCGCGCTCAAGAAGGTCATAAGGAAACTGTTGCGAAACACTGTAAACAGCATAACCAACCGGGGCCGAGAGATGTGGTTTCAATGGCGCTTGGCTTACGGTTTCGACACTACAGACCAGGAGCTTATTCTTAAGAGCAGCAACAAGACAGTAGATCAACATGGCTCCTCTAACCCCCGAAGGCTGCATTGCTCTGGCCGATGTCCTCCTCGGCGTTGCCGCAATAGGTATTAACCTTACCAAACGACTTGCGGATGTAGAAGGACGTCAACTGGCTTCGCCACAAGGTATGACAGGAAGACCTTGCAGAAGCCGCAGCTTCGGGAGTGCAATCCTCTGTGCAAGACGTTATACCGACGAGGTCAGCTTCAAAGACGATGTTTCGGATTACTTCCCGATCAATCCGGGCAGTGCAAGCTGATGAGGCAGCGTATATGCGATTTGTTGCATTGGCTGACATCGAGGCTACTGACCAAGAGCGGAACTGCAACAATCCATCCTCGTGAGAGAAAGAGAAGCTGAAGCTGAATATTGGACCTTTTTCACCATGAGAGACATGAGACGCCTGATATTGGAAATCACAGGTTCGCCACAAGGGGAGGCATGACAATTGATTTTGCACCTCGAACACCTTCGTCTTTCGCGAAAACTCTTTCCAGTTCGCCGAGTAACACGACAGACGATTATAGTGATGAGGATTACCGGTATGCTGTAACCTTCGAGTGTACCGGAGACACGTTCAATATGCTCTCGCGACGAAATAAGAGAAAAACATAATACACTACCTCGCTTCTGGACAAACGCGTGTCATTCACATTCAACGTCTACACGAGACGAGACTGCACTGTCAGATAAAATGTCCGAGGCCGCACGAGACATGGTGGAGAGGATCAGGGGTTCTGACATCAGAAACCTCTTGCAGACCAGGCTATTGTGTCCATTCATGAGTAAGTTGTGGGGAGCGGCACGACAAGAAGGGCATAGGTTGTGGGATCTAGTCGATCTTACTGGCTGATTGACACACGGCATGATGAAAACGAAGCGAATGCCAGGGTATTATTGACTTGCAAAGAAGTGCAGGAGCGTGTTGCGAATCTCTCCAATTCGTTGCGTAGTTCAAGGTTTGGTGATGGACGGACAAGGTCTCCGATCAGGACCACGACATACTCGACATGGACAGTATTGGGTCCCATCAAGACAGCGTTGCTATATTGCGTAGTATCTCTTTCATTGGCAGTAGTAACGGCACTCGATCTTGGGACATTCACCCGCTCATGCGTGGCTGGTTACAGAGTAAGCTAATTCCAGAGATGCGCACCCGACACAGGAGGTATGTAGCAAAAGATTTGGCGCTGTCAAGATGACTTCTCTATTCGCTGGGAAATACATCTTCAAGTTGAGAAACTTTACGCACAAATTGACAGTTATCGGCCGAGATGACTGTTTCATGTACTGGAGCTTTCTTAGCTTTGCAGCATCCAACGATAGCAGCTGAACAGTACCAAGCAGGATCCTCCTCCTCCCTTCGATCACACCACAATGGACCCCTATCGACCACCGAAACGTTCGCGGGACAATGGCTATGGTCGTGATGAAGCATATGATATGGCTAGCCAGGACTCGTACAGATGGCGATAACGCATTGTCTGCACAGAGAAGACTTTGTCGGCGTGAAAGAATGAGGAAGTGTTACCGTCGTTGATAGCATGCCAGCACTCTGCTATATTGCGAACACGGCATCTCACATCAGCCGGAGAGCCTTGAACATGGTTATCACATTATGAAGCGCGAGTGCAGATGTTAATGCAAGGTCGACGAGGATGAAGAATAGGACGGCATTACACTGGGCGGCGTACCGCGACAACAAAGACATGCTCATAGTAGTGCGCGACCGTGGTGGTGATGTGAATGCGCAGGATACGAGAGGCCACACCTGTGCTCATATCGCAGCAAGATACCGCCGAAATCTAGTCTGGCAGTTTCTTCGGAGTGTCTCTGATTTGAGCATTCGAGACAATGATGGGCGTACTACTGAGAGCTACATGGTCGAGGAGAGCGCAAGCACTTGACGGGGGTGGTAGCAGAGGTCAGATAGAGACAAGGATTTGCTCCTTAATGTTCGTTTGCCATTGCTTTCCATATTCGTTTGCCATTGCTTTCCATAACTTCATTTGTGATAGTAGTGCAATTGAGTATCATCTTGATGATCCAGCATCTACTCTAAAGTGCAAGTGGGAGACAGGGTACCAGTTTGCTAGTCTTGAGAGTAGGTTTCGCCCGACTTCCAAATGCTTTCAATCACCAACGCTGTGGTTTTCGCCTTTCCAGCGCCTTCGAGTCGCGTCGTCTCTGATGCAAGAGGTCCGATCCTTTCAAGTTAAGCACCAGCGAATCTGAGTGAATGCTCAACTGAGATATCAGCAACTCTGTGGGCGTCACACCCCACACGCGTTCCTCTTCTTCGAGATCCTTGAGATCCTGCTTGTTCTGACGTAGCTTGAGCGACCTTCCGCAATAGCTTTTTGTAGCAGCAAGTCTCCGCTCGAGCCTCTCAATTTCTCTGTCGCGCTTCTTAGTGGTGTAATTGCTATCGCTCAATTAGGGTACGGAAAGAACATTCATCAGTCTCCTAAACGTACCGTGTGCTATCAACAGATGCTAGAATAACAAGCAGGTCGTATAAGTCGTGCGATATCCGTAAATGGGCTGCCTCGACTTCCCTCACCACTTCAAACGTGAAGCTCGCATGCTTATTACTCTTAATGATCCAGACGTAAGTATCGGGAGATTCCAGATCCTGAATTCGTTGTGGATCTCTCTCCTTGAAATACTTCCATGTATTACAGTGTTCTGAGGATTCTAGGAGTTTTGTTGCTGTTGTGTCTTGAGCTCGCGTGATATTCAATAGTCGTTGATCTAAGGAGCGGAATCCCGCAAGGTCTTCTTCGATCTCAGTAGCATCTATTGACCATGGCTTGCAAGCGGACACCAGAGTATGAAGAGGGCTGATCACTGGCCTGGTTAGTGCTCTAGCACCTAGTCCTAGCGCATAGAACACAATCGGTACCGCATTACTCAACAAGTCGATTGTCGCCATAGCGCACGAAGCTCTGTTAATGAAGTCGTATTCTAGACAATGGCGACATTTTGATAAAATCGCTTTGCAACGCACGTTTGCAAACGAGTTTGATGGTGCTAGGTAGTACAAGCGCAATAACCAGGTGAACAATACAGTATCACGTGGTCAATCGCTGTGCATGCTGGAGTAGTGGTGAATAAGGTTTACCCCTGACCCCATTAGGCTCGTACATGCTCGGCTTCTCCGACGAAGGAGTTTTGGAGTATCATCACGACCATCAGGAAAACCTATCATATTCATAAGACTTTGATGATGGGCGTCCTGCTCGCAATGCCTCACTTGCCTAAGCCTGTCATGTCGTCCGTCAGTATGATGGCGCCTAGTCCGCAACGCTGCTAACCCTGTGGCTAAGATTCATGTGAAGTCATCCTACACCTTCTTTTCTACACGTATGTGATTGAATCCATCCTGCTGTACGCAATAGTGTCCGCTACCAAAGTAGACTACTGGCCGCTTTGCGAAACACCTAGTCGTAGCATGGTTTCGACGTGTAGTATTGCCCATAGATAGCACATACACGGCGCTATCCGATGAACTGCGTTACATGGGCTCATAGATACAGTGAGGTCTTCAAACCACTGTGAAGCGGCGACGAGCGGACAAGGCCTACATCGCTCGCTTGTGCGTTACTTGTTGACACATTTGCGCACTGCATATCTTCTTACGGCGCGCACATCACAGAACGATCTCACAAGGCTCAATTCTTTTGTTGATTGCACAAGGAAGCTCGCCTCGAGCACGCGTCGTCGCAGGATCGGTCGGAGAAGAAGCGAAAGTCGTCTAGACCGAGAAGATGCGAATGTTGTCTAGACCACCTCGCTTATAGATGATTGACATGATCACCAGCACAAAAGCGGCGGATGAATTTCCTTCCGGCAATAGTGGACGATCAAAGATGATCCGAAACGTGAACTCGGCGTTGGTCCGGCTTCGGCGCAGGAAGAGACGGATAGGAACACACAGACGGTCTGTGCGTGTAGATCGACGGCAAGGTTGTTCTGACCCAGATCCAAGAACAGATTTGCCAAGAGCCTTTTAAACTACCAACATGAGTTGACACCGATCTTGGCCGAACAAGATAAGTGTCGAGTCCTCACTGGGCCATGTCGTTGTTTAGCCCTGAAGCCGAGAGTCTGAGACCCTAGCGCCGCGGAGCAGTAATAGCAGTGGCATGCTCATTTCCTACTGTATGGACTTGCGAACCCAGGTGGAAGCAGCGGCTGAGTGATGCTGCTAACGTGTTGACCTGGGCTGAGTCGCTTTTGCACGTATTGATGAACGACTTCTCTCACATTTCGTCTGTATTGTGGTGGTTCAGCTGGAAACGGGAGACTGTTTCTTTCCTAAAGCGATCAGCAACACTACCACACGCTCACGTTGATGCTAGGCGTCTCTCAACATGTTTCGATCGTCTCCTAGCGCGTGGCGCCGGCGCATACGATCTGCATCAGGTGCCGTCGGCTAGAGCAGAAGAAATCAGCACGTTAGGCGCTGCTGAAGTTGTTCGATGTGGCGGCCACAACGTATCGCTGAATAATGAGGATTTGTTGTGAAGACTTGTAAAGACAGGAGCCTCACTTCATCGGAGAAGACGGCAACAATAAGGCGTGATCAACCTCGGCCAGCCAAGTCTCGGCGATGGTTCTGTGGTGTCACCCTGTAGTTTTCGTAGGTAGGGCTTGTCCTTGACCAAGGAAGAACTCTAGACATACGACCACGGTGTCAACCGCGAACACGGGTTGCTACGAGGAATCGTTGCGTGGGTGTTGTGCCTGACCATGGTGATGATACCGTCGAATCAATATGATGTTGGCCAACATCTCACACAGCAAGAGGCAAGAGGCTGAGGATGTCCCTAGCCCGTCTTGGCAGTCGATCCTGCCTCGATCTGAACCACCTTATAAGACGTATTTTACTCTGTCCGTGATCCGTTCCACATCCGTGTATCCGGAAGCAGGGCGCGATTACTACTGACGACGGACTAGGCGTTGCACTTCTAGCGCGTATGCTCAATGATACTTCTTCACAGCCAAAATTGACCAATATTGTTATGGTCGTTTCCTCCAGTAATCGATTGTCTTTGGTGATTACGAAGACAGAGTTGGATGAGTCAACAGCCGTAAACGCCAGTTTGTCACGAGTGGAGAGTCGACGTTGAAAACTGCCGAGATGGTTTTAGTGCTTGGAGGCGCGCTCCCACATCCGTCAATTCCACGACCAATAGAAAGAGCTGTAGCGCTGTCACCCTCGTCTATATTTGAGGACGTAGTACAAACTCTCAAGAGTGCTTGTTTTGCTATCTTCATTATATTGGACTAGGAGCATCTTGACCAGCACATCCAAGTCACAAATGCCACAGACCATTTGGTCAATAGGTCATTACAGCTGCAGCCGGCATAGCATGCATGACTAGGCTGTCAAGCCCCCCGAGGTTCATTGTCTCCACGCAAATAGTTATAGCCGGCGCACAAGTCGATTTGAAGTACTCGGGTGAAATCGCAAATCGGCAATTTGCGCATTCTGCGCGGGGAAGGCAACATTATCTTTGAAATGCCTTGAGTTCAGAGGACGATTTTGGTGATCGTTTAATCTGACATCTATGCTTCGAAATTGTCGTGCAAGCAAAGAAGCGCCCTCTTGACCTAGGTCAAGCTCGGGGCCCTCATTTTCGTCGAAACCGTTCGTAGTTTCTCCGGCCAGGTTTTCTGTCATGTCATCCTGCGCTGCTATTCCGATTCCGAAGATTAGTCGTAAAAAGAACTTGTGACGAGTCACATACTACTAGCCGTCCGTCCCAGTAGTACCCGTACTTTCCCTGTTTGACGATTACTCAAGTGAGAAGATCACCGCCAGCCCGATGAAGCCAAGCCTGCAAATCACTTGAAAGTGGTGCGGGCTAGAACCTGCAAGCCATGACTCTGATACGCATGACCAGCGACAAGCAAAAAAGCCGGTCAACACCGAGTTTCGCATGCAGCGAAAATCGACGCTGAACTGCATTGAGAAAAGCGCATCTCCTTAGGGCTTGATGAACTCTCAACGACCGTGGGTTCAGATACCGATACCGCTGACAAAAGTTATAGTGCCGGCTCTTGTCTAACCCAGGGCGTGCAGTGACCTCAAAGTCCTCGGCGACTAGTAGCCGTCACAGCCAGCGCCAGCGATTCTTCTACCGCTCGAATCATGAACATTAGTTCACTGGTAGTCTAGTTGCGCTCTGGCCACTTTGCATCCGTTTGTCCATCTCCAGGAGCCCCCACGTTACGTTTGCAGATGATGTCCTGACGATCCTATTTTTTCCACACTCTGATCTCTTGGTCGCCAACGACCAATCGAACGCGCAAAGCCGCAAAGCCGCCATGAATTTCGTCAGATCAACCCTCCTATGCTACCACCCATCATTACTGATCATGTTGTGCACGGCTCTTGCGGCATCTGCGTGCCCCAGTATGATAACGTTGGCTTGAACTTTCGTTCTTCATAAACTGTCCTCCTGCTCACTCCTCATGCTCGTGTTATACTTATCATACTCTGATTTTTGATCATCCAGTAAAGTCTTCCCCTGCAGGATACTTTTTCTACCCAAGAAAGATCGTCGAGCATACGTTTTGAACTTAGCTGAATTCCCCACATACACACTGACGTTTCTTCATTCACATCCCGGCTCATACTCCGCTACCAATGTGGGAGCTTGCATATTGACGACCGTCCAGTCTCACCTGCATACTTTCTCATTGCGCCAGAACCTGCCTGAGCGGTCCGGCAGAACATTACAGTACCCCGCTACCTCTTGGATCCCCGGCTCAACTTGGATCGCTGTGCAATTGACTTTCCACACTTTCAATATTAGCCCGAAGCCACCTCAACCTTATTAAGCTTATTACAAGCACCTCCCCTGCGAAGTCGACGTCAATTTCACTACATCATCTTGGACAACATCTTGTCTGGACGAATCTTCCCTCACGAATTTCGACTTCGTCTCTCACATTGGTTCTTCTTCATTGTCTCATTCTTTTAGCCGTTGGTCTTCACAGTACTGGTCTCTTATCCTTGACGCGACTTCTTCGGTTTTTTCCATCAAAGCAAACGCGACATAGCACAATACTATTCGATTGCTGCTCGAGACATTCTATCCATCGACATTGCTATCTCTTCCTCACTGCGAACAAACAAGCACACGGACGAAGCACTGCGAGGTTTCCTGTTTCACCACGTCACCAGATTTGAGTTCAGCAAGCAATCAAACGTCGAGTCACCTCACTCCATCACAGTAGCAGCACAACTGCAAACTCGAAAAGCAATTCATTTTCTAGGAGAAGACTGTTTTTTTCCCAAAGGTCAGTGGTCTCTTCCTTCAGGTGTTTTGTCATTAGTCGAACCCAATCTTTGCTTCCAAAACGCGGATAGAGTATGGTGTTGCCTTGATCATGCAGGACAAGTGGCCAGCTATTATGTGGTAAAGACTTGTTTGCTAGGAGTTTGTGGAAATGGGTTGTTCAAGGGTCGTGTATATCAATACTAACTTCTGAGTAGATCTTCTTCCTCCAGAAAATCACTCCAGCTCTTTAAGTGTGTTCTCTTGGCAGCGCATATAATTGTTTGAAGTTCGCACTTTTTCTCAAGCTCTACCAGAAAATCAACATTGTCTTCACACCTAACCAGGCTAAAGTGATTGGGCAAGTTAACAATTCTGAAGACCATCTTCACCAGCAAATTATATCTGAGCGTCGAAAAGGCATACTCGCCATCCACAGAACAGACTCTAGCAACCAGTGATCTGCACCAACATTCAAGCTGTCTTCTACCACGCTTCTTCCAAGCATAGTGGGGACCGAGTTGGCAGTCGACGCCCCGTGGCACCTTCCTACAATCACAAACCTTCCCTATAAATCGCAACCCTGCCGGCCCATCATGGCAACCCTCAATTCTTACGCTGGCTCTCCACATGCCTCACCTTCGACTCCGAATTTGAACGCCGCCATGCCGCCAGTGCCAACTCTCCAACCGACATGGCGCGGATATGTTATGGACACAAAGGACGCACTTATTCTTTTCGAAGGCGCAATTGGTGGAGCACTGTCTCGCGTCGTTCGTCGCCCTCACGATCGCGAGCGTTCCAATCTCATCAAGAGCGGCTCGGTATTCATATATGAAGAAAGCGCATCAGGAATCAAGAGGTGGACGGATGGTGTACCCTGGAGCCCGAGCAGGATCTTGGGCAACTTTCTTATCTACCGTGAGCTCGAGAAGCCATTCCCTCCAGGCGAGAAGAAGCGAGCAACGAAGAAGTCAAAGAGAGACCACAGACCCTCAGATCCATATCCGGTCAGGCCTGCTACTCTCGAGACTGTCAGCAGCACCGAGGATACTACAGCCCAGCAACGAACTTCGAACGGATCTCCTTCTTCGGCTGAACAACAGACTCTCAGTCCCACTGTAGCAGCAGAGCGGGATGCAGAACGTCTCCTCGTTGGATCATTGACCGACTCATACCAATTCAAGAGTGAAGGCTTGGTCAAGAAAACGATGAGTGTCAAGATCAACGATATCCCATACCATCTGGTCTCCTACTACACGCCGCAAGACGTGGTCGCGAAAAGGCTTGCTAGGCCAACCGAATCAAACACCCTCGCCGGTCTCATCATCCGACCCGAGTTGTTGCACAAGCAGAACTTTAGAGCGCCAGTCGATGAGCAGATGGACGAAGGACTTGGTGCATACGGTGCCCACATGCAATCGTACAGTGGAGCATCTACTATACCTTACTATCCTCCGCAGCAGTCAGCTTACATGCCACAACATCATCAATCTAGCTACAGCACGGCATCCGGACATCATCCATCTTTCAGCGCGCCTTCGCCTCACGCTACGTCGTCTTCGTCATACGCTTCGCCGAGTGCACCTTACAGCGCCACGTCGTCAGGCCCTTACAGTGCTACATCGTCAGCACCTTACAGTGCAACATCGTATTACTCGCACAACAGCCTTCCGACACCTATCTCGGGCTCCTCGATGAGCTCCGGACCACCGCTATCTGCTACCACACCATTGAGTTCTTCTTCTTACCACATGCCACACCAACAAACGCAACTGGGACATCCACAACCATCATACATCACTTCGGCCAGCCCTGGAACAGATATGACCTCCCCTACCAACACATACTACTCAAACTACGGACAATCACCTGCACAGGTTAGACAAGACTCTGCGCAATATCCAGTATATCCGCAGCACCAACAGCAGCCGCAACAACCGCTCGATACTCGTCAACAGCAGTATGGGACGTATGGGCAGATTCCGACCAATCAACATCCACAATCAACGGGCTGGCCCCCTGAGCAGCGATGAAACAATTGATGCCGTGGATGAAAAAATGTTTCTAAATTGTCGCATTTTCTTCTGTTACGATATTCATGCATGCCGGGATAGCAAGGTGTTCGGGATCAAGAAAGCTGGCTGCTGTCGCTAGCAGGAAAGGTAATGGACATTTGCGTCTTTGCAAAACCCTTGTCTAGCATATGAAGCATCATCAGCGTTAGCATTGTAAAAAGAGCGCACAGGATACTGCATGTCAGCACGATTGTATGCATAAGGGGTTGGCCGGTATTGTTTCGACCACTACAAAAAGTTCTTTGACGCTGTATCATAGAAGTTCACTACTGCTTTTTGCTTTCTGTCTGCCTTCTCCTACATATCACTGCTAATCTCACTACTGTCTATATGTGCAAGAGCTATTTGGTGATCCGATATCGTTCTTCTCACTACCCTCGTCACCGGAGCAGGATCCGGCGCGACGGTGCAAAGCAACAGGCTGACGAATGCGGGAAAGAAGTATAATAGCCGCAAGCAAGCTCCCTGACGTGAAGCTAGCCAGCTAGGTCCCTCTCTCGTCTTACTGAGAAATTTTTTGAGCCGCTGCAGATCGTTCTGGATCTACCCGTTTAGATTGGCTCGGCTGGGTCCGCCTCATTCTTGAGGTCGTCGTCCTCGAATCCTTCGTCGCCGTCTTCTTTGGCTTGTATATGGACCCAGGTCACCGTCTCATTACAGGCACTTCCTCGATAACTGTCATGTATTGGAAGGACTTGGTACGAGGTATTCGTAGAGTCTGGGCTTTTGGTATTTGAACTTGAGATCTAGATTGATCTGCAGGCCCGTGTGTACAGAGGGACGTGCTTTGCAAGGTACTCGTCCTTATTATTGATTTCGGGTTAGTCTTGCGCGAGTGAGTGTGTATCGGACGAATGGCGGCGTGCTGTGATGAGCGCTTACACTGGTAGCTGGCTTCGTTGGCGACTTATCCTTGCCATGGCTGCTCTACTGCGCTAGAGGCAGAATACAGTTAAGGTCTAGCTAAGCTATCACATCGTAGGACGCTTTCGTCAATGCGCATGCAGTAGTCTGGCTTCCCAACGACCCTTCCAGATCTCTCTCCACGGCGGCTCGCCTGTTTCTACCATGTTGAAAGTTTACTAAAGTAGATGCCGTACCTATGCTTAGCACTACTGCACACCCATTCTAGCTAGTCGGATTTCCAGACACTTAGCCATATGCCGGCGCTTGGATGTCTCTGTCTCCTGCTTAGACCACTGTTGTTGTCATCCCGCAACGTCGTAAGAGCAGTCGAGACTCCAGATGTCTAGACCGACGTGGTGGTTGCCTTGTGGGTTTCTATGTACATTTACTGCTTTGGGATAATAATGTGTTGTTGTTGACAGCATTGTGGTGCTGTGCTAAGTAGTCTGTCTTCGTGACAGCAAAAAGGTACTGTAGCTAATACCTTAGTTTATATGTACAGCATACTCCCGGGCAATATTCGGATCGGCCGAATCTCCGAAAGTCTAGTCTCCTTCGGCTGAACTGCTCCATTCAGACACGTAGACGCCCAGAAAAACAACCTTTCAGCAGCTTAGCCTCGGCTGCATCCCCTTGCTCAATACTTCTGCATCGCCACCTTGTCATCTAGCATCAGACTAGTTGAAGCAGGAAAGCCACAAAAAGAAGACGTACTCATCTTCAAGACATTTTCACCAAGCCCAACAATTTGCCACGTGGTTTCATCTCCCTCTTTTCATTGCCGTGATATCCTCGTCGTCCGGCGAGAAGGAAGCTAGGGAGTGTCAGGTCAGCTGTCTGTGTTTTCTCACGTGGCAAATCAGCCTGATCATCTGATCAGTGAAGAGGGGCTATACGGGACGACGGCGTGGTTGTCGAACAATTTCGGCCACTGAGCAAGGTGCAAAGGCAAGAAGAGATTGTCAGAGGATACTTTGCTGGGCTGTGAAGGAGCTCGTTTGAGCGAGGAAGCATGAGATATGGGAGGAGAGTTGTTGTTACTGGACTAGGTGTTGTGACACCTCTTGGTGTAGGTGCGCTTCTTTTGCAATCTTGTTCATTTGTTACTGTGCCTGTATAGTTGAGTTGTGATCGATGTCTCCGAGAATATCTGCGTAGGTCTTGAGTTGATTCGGGTCATGATCATTTCACCAATCCTTTCTTCGAGTGTACAAAGAGTTACGCTCTAGTGCTGCAGATCACGACATATCAGTGCCAGCGAACGAGATGGGATCAGTGCTAATACGATGACTTATTATAATCTCCTCTAACACATTACCTCAGGAATCAAGCGCACTTGGAAGAACTTGATAGCAGGTCAGGTGGGCGTGAGATCTTTGGCAGAACGCTTCTCGGGACAACAGGACCAGTTCAATGCATTACCTAGTCGAGTAGCAGGTCTTGTACCACGCGGCAAAAAGTCAGAGGGAGGTTGGGACCCGTCAGAATGGGTTGACATTGGAGTGAGTAATCGAAATCTCTCTGAACTCATTCCAAGACAAGTTAGAAGGACAAATGTTGACGTCTACTCGTATTTTTCAGGAGCGCCATCGTATGGCAGAATTCGCTCAATATGCAATGGCAGCGAGTGAAGAAGCTATACAAGATTCAGGCATTTCTCCTTTTACAACTCAAGATAAAGAGCGAACAGTAAGTCATGATGATGTTTGATTCTGAAGGCTCATTACTTATTAGTTTCATCGTCACTAGGGCGTGTCTCTTGGCTCTGGTATAGGCAACCTTGAAGACCTTTACACAACCTCAATCATGTACAATCAGAGAGGCTATCGCACCGTCTCACCACTGTTCGTGCCACGCCTGCTGATCAATCTCGCTGCCGGCCACATCTCCATCCGGCACTCACTACTTGGCCCCAACACTGCCACTACCACGGCATGCACTACAGGTGCTCACTCCATCGGTGATGCAGCTCGCCTCATCGCCCACGGAGATGCAGATATAATGATAGCTGGCGCCAGTGAAGCCTGTATTCATCCACTCGCTATTGCTGGATTCGCACGTGCACGTAGCTTGGCTACAGATTGGAATGACAAACCCGCACAAGCATCACGTCCGTTTGACCGCGATCGTGCTGGATTTGTGATAGGAGAAGGGGCAGGTGTGCTTGTGCTCGAAGAACTGGAACATGCATTGGAACGTGGCGCCGAGCAACACATCTACGCCGAGGTACTAGGATACGGACAGTCTGCGGATGGTAACCACATTACTGCACCGCTTGCGTCAGGTCATGGAGCTGCATTATCCATGTTCCATGCTCTCAACGATGCGGCTGTTCCTGCGGCGGCGGTGGATTATGTCAATGCACACGCCACAAGCACACGGCTAGGTGATGCGGCGGAGAATGAAGCGGTGCTGGATGTGCTACTGGGCCGCGGTCAATTTGGTTCGGAACGATGGCTGCGACAAGCTCTTCATAGACCCATACCTCAGCAAAAGCAGATCCCTGACTTTAAGCAACAAGCAAAAGACATCAACATCTCCTCCACTAAAGGCGCCACAGGCCATCTTCTAGGCGCAGCAGGCGCAGTTGAAGCCATCTTCACCATTCTTGCGCTAGAAACTGGCACATTACCTCCAACCATCAATCTCGACAATCTCGATACTGATGCACGAGACGAGGATGGGCGAGAGGTCTGGACGGCGAATTACGTGCCGAATGTTTCGCAGGATTGGTCGGAGAGGAAGAGAAGTGAGGTTGCGGCGGGATCGAGTGGAGGAACGGGCCTCAAAGTGGCTCTGAGCAACAGTTTCGGCTTTGGAGGCACGAACGCAAGCTTGTGCTTTGGCCGGTGGGAGGGCGAAGAGAAGCAGAAGTGAGTAGATGAACGGAGGTCGATGGCCTGAAGCACTACCGGCTGTCTCCAGGCAACGACGAGCACAGCTTGACGCGGCGTGCCTGCATTAACATCCTGGCTCGATGACAAGGCCACACGCTGGTTTGCATCACCTGACCCGAATACGTCGTACGCCTACAAGGTGCAGCGCCTCTGTAGCGAACCCCCTTTGCCGCCGCCTCTCCTGCACGTTGTCAGCCCAATCACAACCATGAGCGGACGAACACATCAATACCGGCTTTAGCAAACCTAATCACTGCATCACGTCAGCCTGCAAGCGACTAAACATGACAAAAAGAAGCTATATCTGAAGACGTATCCGACGCTCTTCGTGCAATCTATTGGCGGAGAAGCTGAGCATTGCATTGTAAGGATCTATATTACTCCGTCTGATTGTATTTGTTGTCTTGGGACTGCGATGGTCTTTGTAGCGGGACACAGGCATAACGTCTGCGGATACTCAACAGTAGAGTACATTCAGGGGATACATTTTGACAGCACCTCACCCTCAACCTTGACTGAGCAACGTGATGCTTGAAACACATCTGACCTGGGAAACTCCCATCTACATTTTCTCTCCATGATTACCCTGCTTGATTATATAACCCGACCATCAAGGTCCTCCATTTGCACTCACGGATTCGAAGAACACCATTCTCTCAAATACCTCATAATGTCCAACCGCAAAGACGGCGCTTACGGCACCAACACTGGTGGCGACACAGCTTTTCGCAAAACATGGAACAAGGAGGACTACGCAGCTCAAGCAGCCTCCCGCGACTCCGCCATAAAAGAAGAAGGCAAAGCCCGCTACGAAGCCGCTCTTGCTGGAAAGAAATATCACGCCCGCGCTACCACACCCCCAGACGCTAAAGACACTGAAGCACGCAAAACACGACTCGATGTCTCGGCCCTCGTCGGTAAACAGATGCTCGTACCTGCAGGCGCATCCATGGGCAAAAGAGGAAGAGGGGCTGGTTTCTATTGTGATGCCTGTGACTTGACTTTCAAGGATAACTTGCAGTTGGTGGATCATCTGAATAGTCGGCAGCATTTGATTGCGACTGGGCAAACGGGAGAAGTCAGGAAGGCGACTATTGAGGATGTGAGGGAACGACTGGCGTGGCTCAAGAGGAAGAGGCAGGAGGAGAAAGAGCTAGAGGTTGTGGACTTGAGCAAGAGATTGGAGGTGCGGCAGGAGATGGATGATAAGGAGAGGGAGGAGAAGAGGAGACTGAGAGCGGAGAAGAGGAGGAAGACAAAGGACGGCATGGGTGTCAAGCAGGAGGATATGGGTGACGGGGTCATTAGTGCCGCAACGCTTATTGTGTGAGTAAAGAGGTTTGAAGCAGACGTGAACGAAAACGCCCTATCAGAGCTCAGGGCAGTCTTCGCACGCAAGAGCGCCAACATCTGGAACTGCTGTCACTGGCTATGCAGATCTTCTGCTGAAGAAAAGAGACCTTACAGTCGACAAGCTCTTATAGACTATCGCATACCCCCGGGAAACGCTCCCATGGACAGAGTCTCTACAAATTGACCACCAGTCAGTTAGTTTGGGGCGAACTTGGTACCGTGCCAGGATTAAACCTGAATATCACAAGCGATGAGAACAGGAGAGAGGAACATCGATCTCGGGTGCTATTTACCCCTGTGAGTCTCTGAGGTGCACGGCATGGGCGCGCTGGCTCAATGAAGGCGCTACTATTGTAAGCTAGATCTTTATTAAGGCGCCACATCAATACATAATGTATTTCAGTTGAGGCTCTTACTGCCAAGCCTTAGATTAGATTCAGGGTCCAATCACTCTAATCAATTAATTTGTAAACAAACATTAACATCAGACGATCTTTAATCACGTTACGCGCTGTTGTCTGTTTCAGAACCACGCTCTCTCATCTACCAGGTCGAGTCATCCTATTCATGACCAGCTCTTCCTGATCCTTTCCTTACGCGATAGTCCCGCGAAGATGGACTCTTCGATGGTCGAGTCAGATGGCGCAGCCAGTTCAGACTACTTCTCTCCAGAGGCTAAGCCGGTCAATATATCTCTGCGCTCTTGAACTCTCTCGTCTCTAACAATATCTAAGAAAGCAAAGGCTGCACCCAAGAAAGTAGTGGCAGACCCAAAGCCAAAGGCGGCACCAAAGAAGACAACCCAGTCGACACTGAAGCCGAAGACAACAGCTGCGAAGAAACGTGCAAAGCCAATCTCTGACGACGAGAATTCCGACAACGACGACCCTTCCCACAACGACGATTCCTTACTATCGAACACACCACCAAGCTCCAAGAAACAGAAACTTGCGCCAGTGAAGAAGTCAAGTGGAAAGCCTCTAGAACAGATTGACAACGAGAGCTACGGCATGGACGGCGCTATGGACGCGAAGCCTTCGAAGGCGAAGAAGAGTGGCACTGAGCAGTATCAGAAGGTGTGCAATGGGCTGACTTTCGAATGGAGTACTCATGACTAACATCATCCTCAGCTCACACAACTCGAGCACATCTTGAAACGTCCTGACACATATATCGGCTCCGTAGAAAGAACCGAGAACAAGATGTGGGTGTTCAACTCACAAACAGAGTCTATGGAGTCCAGAGATGTCAGTTTCGTCCCTGGTCTGTACAAGATCTTTGATGAGATTCTGGTCAACGCTGCAGACAACAAACAGAGAGACAAGAACATGGACGAGATCAAGGTTGTAGTCGATCGTGACAATGGCTTGATCAGTGTGAGGAACAATGGACGTGGTATTCCTGTTGAGATGCACGAGGTATGTACGTCGTTAGGGTTCATGCTGATTTCCACCTGACACTGTTCTTAGAAAGAAGGAATCTACATCCCAGAGATGATCTTTGGACATCTACTGACATCTTCCAATTATGACGATGAAGAAGCAAAAGTCACTGGAGGACGCAACGGTTATGGTGCAAAGCTCTGTAACATATTCAGCACAAGGTTCATTCTCGAAACACAAGATTCCAAGAATAAGAAGAGATATAAGCAAATGTGGCACAATAACATGGGCAAGATGGACAAAGCAGACATCACTACAGCCAAGAATGACGACTATACCATGATCACCTTCTACCCTGACTTCAAGAAGTTTGGCATGAGCGGCATGGACGAGGACTTCGAAGCTTTGGCGAAGAGACGTGTATATGATATGGCTGGTACACTCAAGGGCGTCAAGGTCTACTTGAACGGTAGCAGAGTCAAAGTCTCAAACTTCAAGAAATACATGGAGATGTACACCAAAGCCATCAAAGCAGACACAGCAGGAACAGGCTCTGAGGAGGTTTCGACCGACTCAACCGTCATCATTACTGACAACCCTCATGAACGCTGGGAGATCGGGTTCGCGGTATCAGATGGCTCCTTTCAGCAAGTATCATTTGTCAACTCCATCGCAACAACGTCTGGTGGTACCCACGTCAACTACATTGCAGACCAAATCGTCAACAAGCTCGCCGAAATCGTCAAGAAGAAGAACAAGGGTGGCTTCCAGCTCAAGCCCAACCAAATTCGTAACCACATCTTCCTGTTTGTCAATTGTCTCATTGTCAATCCTGCCTTCACCTCTCAGACCAAGGAACAAATGACGACAAAGTCAAGCCAGTTTGGTAGCAAGTGCACAGTCAGCGAGAAATTCCTAAAGGACATTGCAAAGACTGAAGCTGTAAATAACATCATCCACTTTGCCCAGCAAAAGGCAGATCAAGTAATGAAGAAGTCCGATGGCAATAAGAGGACACGCATGAACAACTCCAAACTTACAGACGCCAACAAAGCCGGTACAAGAGAGGGACCAAAGTGTACGCTCATCTTGACAGAAGGAGACTCTGCTAGTTTGCTGGCGTTGGCCGGTAGAGCTGTGGTGTCTCCTGACTATATTGGAGTCTTTCCCTTGCGTGGAAAGCTTCTCAATGTCAGAGATGCATCAATTGATCAAATATCTAAGAATGCCGAAATCCAGAACATCAAGAAGTTTATGGGTTTACAGCACAAGAAAGCCTATGCCAATACCAACGACTTACGGTACGGTCACTTGATGATCATGACCGATCAGGATCACGACGGTTCGCACATCAAGGGATTGTTGATCAATTTCCTGGAAGTTCAGTTTCCCAGCTTGCTGAAGATACCCAGCTTCTTGCAAGAGTTCATCACACCCATTGTCAAGGTTTGGAAAGGCGACCCAAAGAACCCGCGAGGCTTGCAATCCTTCTTTACTATGCCAGAATACGAAGCATGGAAAGAAGAAGCAGGACATGAAAAGGGCTGGGACCACAAGTACTTCAAAGGACTGGGTACTAGTAGACCTGAAGATGCACAAGATTATTTCAGGGATCTGGATCGACACTTGAAGCAGTTTGCGACGATGAAGCAGGAAGAGCCTGATCTGTTCGAGCTTGCATTTTCGAAGAAGAAGGCTGATCAGAGAAAAGAGTGGCTGCGCAACTTCCGTCCTGGCACGTATCTTGATATGACCACGGAAGAGATTACTTACACAGACTTCGTCAACAAGGAGCTGATTCTCTTCAGCATGGCGGACAATCAAAGATCGATCCCCTCTGTTGTCGATGGATTCAAGCCTGGTCAACGCAAAGTTCTCTACACTTGCTTAAGGCGCAACTTGAAGAAGGATGTCAAGGTCGTAGAACTGGCAGGTTCAATTTCTGGTCTCACTGCTTACGCCTATGGTGAGACTTCGCTGCAGCAGACAATCGTTGGTCTTGCACAAACATTTGTTGGCTCGAACAACATCAACTGCTTGGAACCTAGTGGTAACTTTGGTTCTCGTCTCCAAGGTGGTTCGGACAGTGCCAGTGCACGTTACATCTACACAAGACTTTCTCCTTTCGCGCGCAAGATCTTCCTCCCGTCCGATGAACCTCTTCTTTCATACAACACTGATGATGGCAAGACAATCGAGCCGGAAATGTACGTGCCTATCGTGCCGATGATTCTCGTCAATGGTGCAGATGGTATTGGTACTGGATGGAGTTCCCAGATTCCCAACTACAATCCTCACGAGATTGTGGACAACTTGAAGAGACGTATGGAGAGCGACACCAAAGAAAGCATGCTGCCCATGCAGCCCTGGTTCAAAGGTTGGACTGGAGCGATAGAGGACATTGGCGGAGACCGCTTCAAGTTCACCGGTACTATCGAGCAGACTGGTGACAATGAGGTGCAGATCACTGAGCTACCTATTCGAGTATGGACGCAAGATTTCAAGGACAAGCTTGAAGAAATCATTAAGGCAGAAAAGATTCCTTCGTTCATCAAGGACTACACCGAGTATAATACTCCAGATAAGGTGCACTTTATTATCAAGATGGAGGACAAGCATATGAAGGCAGCCATCGAGAAACTCGAAGAGACATTCAAGCTAACGAAGACACTTGCTACGACTAACTTGGTTGCTTTTGATGGTCAAGGACGTATTCAGAAGTATGCATCGCCATTGGACATCATGGAAGAGTTCTATCACATTCGTCTGGACTTCTACAGAAAGCGCAAGCTGCACCTGCTCAGAGAGATGGAGCGGGAGCTCGACAAGCTGAACAACCAGGCCAGATTTATCCGCGAGATTGTTGACGGAAAGCTGGTCGTCTCCAAGAAGAAGAAGGCAGCTCTGGTGCAAGAGCTCCGAGCAAGAAAATACACTCCAATCCCCAAAGTCGCGGATGCTCGCAAAGAAGGTGAATTTGAGGCCGTGGTTGAGGAAGAGGCCGATGCTGAAGAAGCAGCGCGTGACGCTCAGGCTGGCGCTGGTGATTATGACTACTTACTCGGAATGGCTATTTGGTCCTTGACAGAAGAGCGCATCGCCAAGCTCAACAGGCAGATTGGCGATCTTGACGTCGAGCATATCAAACTCACCAAGACCTCGGAGAAAGATCTTTGGAGGACAGATCTGGACGAGTTCATCGCCGAATGGGACTTCCAGCTCGAAGACGACAGGAAACGAGCTCAAAAGCAGTCCAAAGCAGGCCGTCGTGCTTCAATGAAGCTACGTATTGGAGGTAAGACAGGAAACAAGAAGCGCAAGAGCGATGACTCAGACGAGGATTCCGACTTTGTGACAGCCAAAGCTACCAAGAAGGCCGTCGTCAAAGCAGAGCCCAAGAAGCAGTCCGCGATCAACAATTGGTTCGATAGCGACAAGCCTAAGACTGCCTCTGCTCGTCTCGTCAATGGCATAGAACAGAAGCCAGTCGCCCCGCCTCCTGCTGCAGAGGATTTTTCTGAAATTGTTGATACCAAGCCGCCTCCACTTAAACGTGCCACTTCCAAGCAGCCTTCAGTCGTACCTGAAGCTCGTGCAGCCAAAAAATTGAAGAGGGAAGATGACTCTGACATAGACGGCGTCCTTGCAGCCGTTGCAGCAACTACCAAGACTACCAGCGCCAATGGTCGTCAACCTCGTGCGGCAGCTGCGAAGCCTGCGAAGTATCAGGTTTCAACAGATGAAGAGAGCGACAATTCTTTTAACGTCGACATGATGGTCAAACCAATGCGTACTAACAATGCAGATGTAACAAGTAAGGCTATGTTCAAGGAGTCCTCTCATCGCCGTACTGGCTCTGTGGCGAGCACAGCAGCTTCCAAACTAAAGTCGTCTCGTGCACAGAAGGACGAGGACGGCGACGTCGAGATGGATGACACAAACTACGCTGGGCTAATTCCCAAGGACACTCCCGCAAAGCCAGCAGCAAAACGTGCCAAAGACACAAAGGCTGCCACTGATGATGACGATTCACTACTCAGTATAGCTCCTGATGCTTTCAAGACCAAGAGCATAGTACCCAAGCCTACTACAGTAAAAGCAAAGCCAACCCCAATGTCTCCAGCCGGCAAAGCTAACGCCCTCAAGAAAGCCAAAGCAGAGACCGCGAAAGTAGCACCTCCAGCTAGGCAAAAGAAGAAGACTGTTATCTCGGACGATGAAGATGAAGATATGGAGGAGCCAGACCGTGGGACCAATGATTTGGTGGATGACCTATTGTCAGACTCAGAGGTGCTTCCTGCAGCAGCGACAACATCACGAGCAGCACCAGCCAAGGCGAAGGCGAGCACTAAGGCTTCTGAACCAGCTGCTAGACCAAGCAGACGTGCTGCGGCGACGAAGGCGAAGACGGCGAAGACTACGTATGCGGTTGACAGTGATGAAGATGATGAGCAGGCTTCGGATGAGCAGACCTTCAATGATGATGACGACGACGAGGAAAGCGAGGCGGATTATGATGACGATGACGATTGAGGACGAGATTGCATTGAAGGATGTGTAAGATAATGATATGAAAGCTTTAGCTTTAGGTGAATTGTCTGATGGGAAGGATGGACTGCATTTATCTCTCGGGGAAGGACGGAGCATGTTTATTTGGCAACTGCTGGCTTTTTGCTTTTTTCATTGTTGCATGTGGAGAGGAGTACAGGATAGGATGGGATAGTTGCATTGTCCATTATGAAATCATATTTATCATGACCTGGTATGCTTACAGTAGTGATTGTGATTGTGATTGCAATTAATCTCTTGAAGCTTTCTTCATATTGCACTGTATCTGGTAGCTTGTGGCTTGACGACGCCGGTTTCTTGATTTCACCCATTTTCATCCATGACGGGCCTCTTGCGCGCCTTTATATGTTCAGAGATCAGAGAGATATCGTTGCCTTACGTAAACCTACCAGATCTCTGCAACCTTGAAGCTCAGGCAAGTCTCGTTCGTGGCCCCAAACCCCTCGACATGTCCCATCAAGAATGACCAACTTTCGCAATTTCTTTTCTTGCTTGCCTCGCGGCTCAGTGACGCTTGTGCAAGGGGGAGCTGAATGCTGTGCTAGATGGATGTGAGGCTTGTACGAAGCAGAAGCAGATCTTGCGGCTGTAATGTGTGTCCTGCCAGGAGCAAGCTGTTTCTAATCATCGCGAGGTTGTACTGGGATTGTGTGGGAGGGAGTGTACGAGTGGTTGGGGGTGGAGATTTGAGGTGGATGTGTGTGAGGACTTTGTGTGTGAGGCTTGTGTCTCGTGATGTGCCCTGATGGGTTTCTGCCTGCGTCGACGGAATGAAGAGAGTGCCCATGCCCATGCCGTGGTGCTTCCTGTGCTGTCTGTCTTGGTGGGCTGGACGGATCGAGCTTGCGAGACGTACTCGTCCTGACTATGACTTGACCCTCAAGGCTTGGTTGGTAGTCCTGGTTGGCTCGCTCGCACACGTCCTACGGTACTCGCCCTGACTATTATCGTCTTTAAGAGGTTGCTCTTTCGCTGCATTAGAAGCAAGCATCAGTCACAGGATAACACTTCTTTTTTTTTTTCAAGAACGATCAAAATTCCTGCGCCACCGCGACAGTAAGACACATGATGGTAATAGTGAGTCTTCAAATCACACCCATCGATCACAACAGATCCACCACAATCCTCGGAATCGCATCAACACCACCAGCATTAATCGCACTAATAGGCACGACCTTTACATCCCTCCTCCACGCATTCGCCTTCCCACTAGGATGTTCCCCCTCCCCCTGCCCCAACACCTCCAAATACCTCCTCAGTGCTTCAAACTCCGCCTTCGTCCCGGGTTTATCCGCTTTGGTCGCGACCACAAACCACGGTTTACTTGATATTGGCGCCACCGGCTGGGTATCCAAATTGTTATTGTTGAAGAGCGAGGGTGCGGCATTTGGATCGTGGAAGGAGAGTTGCGACTGCGCTATTCTGCTCTGTGTTTCCGCATGCAGTTCCCTCTCGCGAAGACTTTCGTACTCGCCTACTTCGCGCCAGAGCAGCTTCAACGCATTCACTGCGTCGCCGGCGGAAAGGTCGACGACGAATGCCAGCACGGCGGCGCGCTCAACATGCCGCAGGAACTGGATTCCCAACCCTTTGTCCAGATGCGCGTCGGCGATCAGCCCCGGGATATCGGCGATGGTAAAGGAGGTGCGGGGCGTGGTTCCATCTTTTTCGAAAGCACGCAGTGAGGGCCGGCCTTTGTTGTCGTCGAGCACGACTGTCCCGATGCTGGGTTGTAAGGTCGTGAATGCCCAGGCACCGATTCGGGTGCGGCTGTTTGTGAGAGCGCGCAGGAGCGTGGATTTGCCGGCGTTGGGGAGCCCGACTAGGCCTACGTCGGCGAGCACTTTGAGTTCGAGCTCGAGTTGGAGCTTGATCCCGAATTCGCCTTTTGTGGCGTATTTTGGGCGCCGGATGCTTTGCGTTACGAAGTGTGGGTTGCCCATGCCGCCGACGGCGCCGGCTGCGAGGAGGAGTGGTTTGGACATGGGTTGGGATAGGTCGAGTCGGATGGGGGAACTGGGTTGCATTGCTGCTAGCATGGAGGTACGACGGATTCGTGGAGCGGGAGAATCGCCGGCTGCTAGATCGCGTGGTAGCATTGTGCCTGGGTAAACGACGAATTTGTCCCGGGTTAGAGCTTCATTGGCGACTATTTCGTAGTCTTCGCCTCGATCGCGAGCTTGGCGGCGTGCTAAGCGTAGCCGTTCTGCTTCTTCTTCAATTGGATCCTGGCGCCATATTTCGCGGACGACTGTGCCTACTGGGACGGTAAAGACGTAGTCTTGCCCTCGCTCACCTCCTTGACCTTTTCCTTGCCCGTTCTTGCCGCGACCGGCTTTGACGTGCCCTTGACGGGCGAGCTTGTGGAGCGATGTTTCGCCACGAACTGCTTGGATGAAGACACTGCCGCCGCTTCCTCCATCACCGCCGTTGGCAGGACCTTCTTCGACGTATTTTTCGCGTAGGAATGAGACGCAGCCGTGGCCACCTGCGCCGGCGTGCAGGGAGATTACGCAACGATCTTGGAAGGGGGTTATAGAATAGTCGTCTGGAGATGGGTTGAGGTGGGCGGTGTCGGTGGCTTTCTTACGATAGGAAGTGGGAGCTGGAGATGGTGGGGGATCTGATGTGGTGGGGAGGGAGGAAGTGGAAGTGGTGAGTCTTCGTCGAGGTGGGCGGTGTGTGGCGGATTGGAAGGTTGAGGTGGTGATTTGGATGGCGCGGCGTGATAGAGATGGGTATAGGAAGGGCATCATGGTGTCGACTACCATCAATGCCCGAGAGGGAGCCATTGATGAGGCAGAGAAGGCAGAGAAAGCAAAGAAGGCAGAGAAGGCAAAGAAGGCAGAGGAGGCAGAGCTGGAGGTGGTGGTGGAATTGATGTGGTGGTAATGAATAATAATACAAGCACATGCCAATATCAAATCACCCCACATTGATCGTCCTCCTTGAGTCCACCTCGATGCCCAATTCATCATTCATCATTCATCATTCATCGACATACACTCTCACTGCAGGCTGTTGTGTTTCACTTGTGTTTCACTCGTGTTTCACAATCTCACCCTCATTACTATCATTCTTATCTCGATCACTGTCAGCTATTTCAGCACAAGAATCCACATATCACCACGATCATCATGGCCGGCGATACACCCACCATCAAGCTCAAAAAAGGCAAATCAAAGCTGTCCGATTCTACCGCGGCCTCACGCGCCAACTCACCAACATCCTCCATCGCCGGCGACTCAATCACTGTCAAGTCTCGTGCCTTCAGTCCAGCTACAGGCGCCAACACCCCCATCGACGAAACCAACACACTATGCAAACACTGCAAGAACCACTACAACAAGCTAACCGACCCAAACCACAGCAAACTATGTCTCCGCGCAAAGCAAGAACGCCAGCGCAAAAAGCGCGAAGAGAAAGAACGAGCAGAAGCTGCAGCAGCCGCCGGCATAACTCCAGCCACAGCAGCCAACAACACCGTCAAAACGGAAGAAGGAGATCAATCGATGACACTCAGCACAACAAACGATTCAACAAAAGAAACTACAGAAATACCTACGCCGACAACATCCAAATCCAAGAAAGCAGCCACAGCATCCACCACCGAAAAGAAACAAACCAAGAAACGCAAAGCTGACACCGACACCGCCTCCCTCGCCGGCGATATCAACAGCACAACCACCATGAAGCCGCCCACCAAAAAGCAAAAGAAAAAAGACGCCACCACTTCCACTACCTCCGGTACGCCAGTCCCAGACACAGCCTCCATCCGCGACACACCAGCACCCGGCACCAAAGCTTCAACAACAGGCACCAGCTCCAAAGCAGATAAACCCTCGACCTCAACCGCAAAACCCAAAGCTCCCGTCGACGTCGAGAAACAATGCGGCGTCCTGCTCGCCAACGGACAAATGTGCGCTCGCTCTCTAACCTGCAAATCCCACGCCATGGGCGCAAAGCGCTCCGTCCCTGGTCGTTCACTACCCTACGACATCCTACTAGCACAATATCAGAAGAAGAACCAGGCGAAACTGCAAAAAGCAGCTATGGAGCGCAACGCAGCCGAGGAGCGCGAGCGAGAAGGAATGGAGGAGGGAGGAGAAGGAGGGAGAGTGGACAGTGAAGAGGAGGTTGAGCGTGTCATGAACGGGTTGGGACGATGGGCGCCTAAGCCGTTGGTGGAATGGGGTGCTGGATTGGGAGGGGGTGGGGTTTGGGGTGGGGTTGGGAGGAGGACCAGAGGGATCAGATTTAGAGAGCAGTTGGGGGAGGCGCTGAAGGGTCATCGAGGGAATAATTTGTTCTCAGTCGCGCCCCGAGGCGTGCAGGATGGTAGTGTGGGAACAGTGGTGGATGCTAGTAATGATTCTGTGATGGATGCGGAGGCGGCGAGGAGGATGTCGGATTTGCAGCAGCAAGCCCATAATAGAAAGGCGAGTACGATTGCTGTTGGGTGATGATGGAATGAAGTCCTGTTATGTTTGATCAGACAACGCAGCTAGAGTCACCTTGCAACATCCTTCATTTCCGCTGGCCGCAGTAAGCTTACCCTTTGAACCTCATGCTCGTTACATGGACATATCGGCATATTGTCAAAATTGTAGAGATATTTCAGTACATTTGCTCGATTTGTTGATCAGCTCTACACTACCCAAGCACGCTTCCTGCAAACCACATACTTAATCCTCCTAGCACTACTGCTGTCCCTATCGCCTGCTTTGACCACTTCTCTTCCTCCTTGACTCTAGATGGTGTGCGATAGTCTGCAGCTGGTGTATCTGTGAGGGATACGATGGGACCACCAACATCCACCTCCCCAAGATTCACACTTCCCCCACTCTCATTGATTTTCTTCATAGCCTCCACCAACCTCTCAATTCCCCTCAACTCCTCCCTCCACCCCGTCACGTTCACATTTCCACTTCCAACTCCAGCACCACCCTGACTAACCCCACCATCAACCTCACACTCTTGCACATTTCCAAAAAAATCCATAATCAATCTCTCCCTCCCCCGCTTCTCTCCTCCCTGCACCAAATCCCACAACACCCCCGGCTGGCTATGAATCTTCTCCTCATCGTAGCTATCAAACAGATCGCCCAGTGTTTTCGTCGATGACTGGTTCAAGACTTGTGTCTCGAGGAATTCCAAGACGTAGTAGGTCCAGCGGTCGATGACGGCGACGCCAACGTCGGAGTCGGCGTGGTGCGAGTAGGAGGATTGGTCGATTTTGGAGGACCCAGAGGCGATGATGGACGGGGAGTAGAATTTGGAGTACATTGTGTTGGCTTGGCAGGTGTCTATTAGGAAGAGGAGTTCGTGGTAGCTAAGTCGACGTTATTATTATTCGTACAGAGACAGACACAAAAAGAGAGGAAGACTTAAAGCAAACACGAACAACATACCGCTTCTTCTCCCACATCTGCTCAAACGCATCCGCAAGATCATACGCACTAATCTCCTCTGCGTCCTGAAACTTCAGAAACTCGTTCCCGCCGTGCCCCGTCAGGTACACCAACACGTTACTCCGCTCGTCGCTCATCAACCGCTTACTCCGCGGCCAATCCCCGCCCCAGCGATCCGTCAGCACGCGGATGAAGTTCTCGACGGTGACTTCGTAGCCGCGGTAATCGACTTCGATGTTGTCGCCGTACAGGTCTAGGGCGCGGTCGGCGTTGTTGAAGACGGTGCCGGAGAAGGAGTTGCGCGGGTTGCAGGCCATGTCGTCGGGGAGCATGAGGATGATCTGGGAGTCGGGGATTCCGAGGCGTTTGACGGTGCGGTAGAGGGAGAGGACGTTGGCGAGGTGCCGGTAGTTGAACCAGAAGCGAGAGGTGGAGACTAGGACGGCCCAGTTGGAGGTGTGGGTGCTGGTGGTTAGAGTGGGGAGGAAGAGGAGGAGGAGGAGGGAGAGGAGAGTGGTGAGGAGGGGAGTGGTGAGGTGCATGGTCAGAGATTCACAGTATGGTCACGTTTCTTTTTGTCTTGATGGTGTGTGCGGCATAGGTGGTTAGACGCCTGTTTCATGTATATCGAGGACGATCAAGACGACAAGACGACTATAGACTGTGGTCTAAGCTTTGAATAGGGGGTGGCGATTCCGGATCAACCGAAGTCATGCAAACGAACAATCCAGCAGCTACATTATTGTGCATTCATTCATTGTCTTACACTACTTGGAGACAGTGGAGCTATTCTAGTATTTGTGTTGACAAAGCATACTGTGCAATTCATTGATACTATGTGTAACTGTACGGTCACCTTTGATCAATGGCGCAATGTGTAGAAAGAGCAAACACCACCGCTCAGGGCCCTAAGCCCCTAAGCTTGAACGATCAGCTATAACACACCTTCTGTTGCAAGGCCAACATAGCCACTTAGGTTGCAGTGTCTAGCACAACTCAGTGTGACGTACCACACCCAAGATGTGACTCATATGGCTACGAAACATGCCTGTCACATTGAGTTTTTGTATATGCAACAAAGCTTGACCTTGGTACGGTCTGAGCGTGGTAAGTCTCACTATGCTTCCTACTATATAAGCTCACTATTCGCTCATGAACCAACTACCGTGCCACCTTCTTCAGTGGTTCAAGTTTGTGCCAGCTTTCGACTCTTTCTGCAGCATAGCGACTTCAAGATGGACATCGAGCCATCTTTTGCAGCCTTGCGAATTCACGACGCAGATTCTACGATGGTTTTCAGATTCATGGAATTGCCTGTCGAAATCAAAAGCAAGATAATCTTGTTTGCTCTCCAGCTGCCAGAGGGTCGAAGAGCAGCATACGAAGAGTATGTTCAGAAGAGGAACATGGTGTTTGACGAGGTCGCGAGATGGGAAGGCTCATTGGTCTGGGTGGACATTGGACTCGGAGTCGATGGGCGGAGAAGATATCGAGGAGTGTGGGGACATCATCGAAAGACACACGCGAAAACCTGCACCAGATGTCGCCGATGACGCAGTCGTTCAAATGGCCAAATCTTTAAGACTGGTCAGCAAGGACTTTGGCAAGCAGCTCAACTTTCCTTTCTCTCGTTACCTTTTTCTGGCCGAGTCTTCTGATTTTCCTGAGGGATGTCGACATTTTAAAGGTGCTCCAACTCCTGAGAGGAATTGGGACGACCAGGGATACGACGATATATATTGGTGTGACATGTGTCGGAATTTGGAGAAATTCGTCGAAATGGATCGAAAAATAGACGACCAACTGACCCAAAATACTCGGCCTCTCGAGCGCATGTTCAGCCTTCGTAAGGTTTGGGATACTCCTCTCGTGCCAAAGTATCTACATATCAAACCTACTATGTCCAGCCTTCTCAATAATGAGTACGTGCTTCAGGGACGGGGACCGAAAGCAACGTACTTGACTGCAGTGGGCTCTGTGCAGGAATTTATCGAGAAAACCACGTCTCTCTCCCAGTTCGCATTACAGAATTCCGGCTGGCGGTACTCTGCAGTCTGGCAGTACTGTGCAATTCTCAATCGCCTGGACTTAACCACAAATGCCACAAAGGTAGAATCCGATGACTTGCATTTGGCCGGCCCTGAGACTTATGCACACAAAATACTGGATATTGGCCAAACACACTTGCTACCAAATACTGGTTGGCGTCCTAGACATTTATCAAAAGTGAGAGTGTGTTGCGCTCGTACTCAAACTCATGGTTGTCCATAAGGAATAAATATGCTGAAGAACAGCATTCACAAGAGCACTAATGGCGAATTCCTGACTGCTGCCAGAGGACTGATGTGGATGAAGTGGCGATGTCTCAGCTGGGAGTTCTCCGTCTACTTGAGCGGCGTGATGATTATCTTGAGGAGGATCGAGGTATAGGCAACAGTTTGACAGCATCTTACACAAAATTCGTTCAGAATGGTCACGATCATCGACAGATTGCTTATGTGACGCCACCCTCCACGCAGTCGAAAGTTCGACGATCAATCATCCAAGCACTTCGACGTTTCCAAACTATGTCATGGGGTCAATGTATCCTTGAACTCACCTTCAGGTTTGCAATGTGTTCGGGCATCATTCTCCCAGACTACTATATTTGAGGAGCACGAGACCTTACTGAAAGCATCTCTGCTTACGTAGCTGGAAGTCTGAATCCAACAATACTTTTCCAATTTTATATATACAATACACCAGCACTCGATTGCAAAGAGCCAGACCTTGTTTTCGTGCGGAACACGTAGAAAATTTGTGCTGACAAGATCAGCTGCCAGCTTGCTGCAGTCATGGCCTCCTGGTCGTCGCTTCCATTTGAGATTCAAGCTCACGTCGCCCCCCTGTACATCAACAAAACAATCGCCACTGATCTTGCTGTATGTCGAGATTGAGCCCTCGGCAATGCTTTGTTGAAGCAACAAGATCCGCTTGAATTTCTTGAGAATATGGCCAAGTTGTTTCGTCCGACTTGAATGGCCACACGACACGAAGGTATTCATTAATCTAGTGGAATGTTCTTCAGTCTTCAGAGTCTAACTTCTTACAGGCAGAATCATCGCCATGCTTCATAGCTCGCTTCTGCAGGATACCATGGTGATTGCGTTACCATTCATGAACCTGACTTCGGACATCACCACGCACGAAAATCCGCACATTGCCCACATACTTCACCAAACTACAGATGTCCGACCAATGCCTATCGAGGACGGGACTCTCAGGCACATGGATAAGGATGTCAGTGTGAAATCTCCTCAACAGACCAGCGACATTAGTACCTTTGCGGATTTGGGTCCAACTGTGACTATTCCTGACCTTTGCCGACTCTTTCAATCTCTTTGCTGCTACACAGTCGCCCGAGCAGCATAAAAAGGTCTCAAGGACTGCATGATGAAGATGAGGGTCGACTAAAGCAAGAGCGAGCTTCGATGTCGATTTGGGCGGTGAGGTTGTGTTTCGTGGTGGCACAATGCATGACATGAAGTCGAAAACCTGACTCTTACTCTGCATACGGAAGGTGCTCAACCGAAGCCCAGGGGTTGACAATAGCTCTGTCGCCCATGATGACTCTGGCTCTCTTCTTCTTTGCGGTGGATGTGCTGTGATCAGCAGAACACTCTTGTCACATTATTATTTGGTCAGATCATCGCGCTGAAAGTCCCAAGCCTTACAACAAAGCTGTTCATCTGAACACAACACCAGCTTATGAGGTCTAGCCGAAACCCACCTTCAGATCATTCGCGCCCTCCTCCAACAATCCTTTCGATTACATGCCAGATCTAGCATCTTCTCATACACACCACAACCGTGCACCACCTACTTCACCAACGCCAACTCTCAAATAGAACACTTAGTACCTATGACACAACGGATCATTGTGGAAGAAATCTGGGATGGCCACGACACGCCGTTTGACAGAAACCAGTCGATGGTAAAAGACCCTTATACCCCATCAGCTTTGGCCCAGGCTATCACCAGTGCTTCTCCACCTTTCGAAAGCGATGCAATGAAACGACTTCCGCAATCTAAAGATGCACCCCTTCTGACAATTGCACTAGTTGGTCCACGCAAGAGTGGTACGAAACTCCACTGTTTACGACCGATAATCCTTCAGCTCATTGTAGGCTGCCAGACATGTAGCACCTACTCAGCAGCGGTCGAACCAGCCTGCAACTCACCATCATAGGTAGCAGGATTTCCTTTGATGCCCATCCGCTTACTGATATTCAGCTACGTTACATTGCTAAGATCAAGCGTCGCTGTGGACAGCGACAGGATCGTGACACCGCTCGCTGGTAATTGAATCGTTGTCAAGGCGGTCTTTCAAGCCATCCTTTACTAGACTGGAGATCAACGATCGCTGTACCAGCAGGTCTCCACCTACCAAGAAACAGCCATATGATATACCCATATCGTCCCGGCATCCGTCACTCTGCTCCTAACCTCAATACCTGCAAACACTCTACAAAGTCTTCTGATAGGACTGGGAAATGTGAGACTCGAGAGAGGAATGACAGCCATATCACGTGACCCGTTTATGCTGTTTTTAGTATGACGCACGTTTTTGTCCAGCCAAGAACTCAGCTATCGTCGTGAACATCAAGGTTGCTGAAGCTTAATCACTATTAACATAAATCGCACTCCTCGTACCACTAATTCCTCCAGCGATACAGCCATAGATCCTCAAATACCACATTCTCTTCTTTCAGTCCTTACTACATACACCAAGAATATACACACAAAACATCATGAACTATCTTCTACCCACTTTCAAAGCAGTGAGCAACATATTCGCAATTTCCGCTGTAGCTACTGGCGCTTGGGGCATCATAAATCCTGTGGCGTTCTCAAAATCTTTTGGATTACAAATGGAGTCAAATTCAATCCCATCTCAGGACAACAATGACTCTCTAAAGGACGCTGCAACCTTGAAACACCAGCGCGACCTGACAATGTCTTACATTTCGCTTATGAGTGTTCGACAACTTGGAACAGGGATTATACTCCTGATGTTCGCATATCAAGGCAAATGGACTGAGGCAGCGACCATCTTAGCTGTTATCGGTATAATTGTTGCAGGAACAGATGGTATATATTTGGCTCGCGCGGGTCCTAGAGGGCCAGCAATATTTCATGCGGTTCCCGGTGCCCTGATCTCTGCTCTTGCTGCTGGAGTGATCTACCTGGACTCTTGATCTGACATGCGGCCGTCGCTCTTGTCCCTGTCGGTATATATGCTTAGCCGAAGCAATCGATGTACAGAAATAGGTTCCCTCTATATATAGCATCGCCTATTCTCGACTGAAGCTTTACATCTTTGAACCCAAGGCGAAGAGGAAGACTGCCAAGGCGGCAAAGACTCCTGCTAAGAGCATGAAGTTTGTCGTACATCTCTATCAATTCAAAATGACTGTCGAGAACACCGAACTCGATATCGGAGACAAGGGGGTCGCTGAAGCAAAAACTTTAACTATATATATCCAGACAAATCGGGACGAGCTTGCGAAGCTAGTCGAGGACTTTGTCAGGGAGGGAGGGCGTGTCATCAAGAACAGATCAGGTGATTAGGAAGACCAGGGAAAGAATTCCACCCATCCCAATCAAGGGCAGACTTTGTCGCCAGGGATCATCAAGGTCGAACTGACTACATCTCTACTCAGCGCCCTACTTCTGTTCAGCCTCGTTCTTCCTCTGTTGTCACTGATGTTAGTGAGCGAATGGTTATCGATTTTGTCGAGGGATCAAGAGCTCGTGATGCCGATGTTCGCTTTACTCCTAATAAGGTCGTCCGCACAATCGGAGATGATGTTCCAATCCAAGATGTTCCGCTTTAGTCCACTGACGAATATGCTCCTATTCAGCACTACACTTAGTAAATTGGTACGAACCAATATCGCCAAGCTTCTGTCGAAAACTTCGAGGAGCCTGAGCACCTTCACTACTATGCCCGCTCACAACCTGGTATTTTGTAGCCAAGGTGACGAAGACACTGTCCATGCTGGATGGCGTTGCAGTTCTTCTCGAGAAGATCCAAACACCACCGGTTATACAACACGGTTTTAGACAGTTATATATATTCCCGCGGCGCATTACGCACGCAACAGCTATCACTGGCGCCACTCTCCAGGATGGCATCACATTCACCACTAGCTTAGGCCGGGCAATTGTACCCAATCTTAGCCTGGACAATACAGTAATTGCCAGAGTGGTTGCTAAAGATCTACAAGTGGACGACTTCCTCTTGTGCAATCGGTGGTCGCTCGTCTTGGTCTCAGCAATACCACGCCGTCCCGAAAGCTTCTCATCTCAACACTACGTCTAGAAGATACCCAACCGACATTGGTGTTGAAGGTAGACGTGTGTGATGGTATGGATATGAAGATGGCCGCAATATTCAGGAGATATTGTAGCTGAATGCGAAACTAGATAAGCAAGAGATGATGAAGCAGGTCGTGCGAACCAAAAGTTGTAGATTTCGACGAATGATTTGTCCAATATCGTTGGTATCAGAAAACGCATGTGCGAGAGAGCACAGCACAAGAACAATTAGATCAGGGAGTGTATTTATGCTGCTATCATCAAAACTATAGCATGATGGAACGACAAAATGCGAATCATGTTTCGATGTTCTCTCCTGCTTTGTCATGTCTCGGGTGTTGTAACGACGAAACGATGTAACAGACTTTGCTCTCTTTTGATCCTCTCCATGGTATGGTGTGATTTTGAAAAAGTTGTAGTATTAATGAATATTTTCATGTCTAGTCGTTTAGGTCGTGGGCTGTGCTAGCTTTCTGTCTAGTCTGATCTACTTCTGTCTTCCTCATGGAGCTATCGCTGGTTTTATGCTGGTTGGTGCTTTAGTCTGCGTAGTCGTCTTGCAAGCGCACTGTCCGCCATATGGCCGTACCAGACCAATCGGCCCAGTATAGCTATATCACCTCATATTAACAGGCCAACAGCATCGCATCCTCTCAAAACATTTACCATCATCACGCACCACCCAACCGATTCTCCACAGCATCCCTCTGCTTCTTCTTCAACTCCGCCATCTCCTCCTTAGTCATATCATACCCACCAATCAGCGCCTGATTAAACGGATTATCCGGATGTTTCTCAAACTCCTTCCGTATCTGATCAATCTTCTGCTGCCTGCGCAATCCCTTCTCATCCGCCATCTCCTCCAACCTTCTCTCCTCAAACGCCGCATACGCCGCCTTGAATCTGCGCTCCGGATGCCGATCGATCTTGTCGTTGTTGCTGGATGCTGTGAGAGAAAGAAGGTCGAGGGCGTTGTCGATGCCGGTGGCGTTGAGCGAGCCTGGTTTGGCGTTGGTGTTGGGGTTATCTCCGTCGAGCTGGGAGAGGTCGAGGCCGCGGGATTTCTTGACGGCGGTTTTTGCGTTGGCGCCTTTGGGCTTGGAGGGCTGGGATGCTTCTTCTTCTTTTAGGAGGGCGTCTTTTTCGGCCTTCTTGCGTGCGGCTTCGGCGGCTTTTTCGGCTGCTGCTGCTCTAGATGAGGATGTTAGTATTGGTTGTATGGAAGAGGGGCGTCTTTGTTTTGTATGTACTTTTTCGAATCATCTTTGGCGCCCTTTGACCATTCTTGCTCCTCTTCCTTGGACTTCTTTGCATTCGCTACGGCGTCTTTCTGTGCTGCTGCTTCTGCCTTTTTGGCGTTGCCGGCTGCTTTTTTGGAGTTTTCGCCTTTGTTTTTTGGTGCCATGGTTGTGGTTGTGCAGGGAAGACTTTCAGAGCAAGAAAGTGGAATATGGTGAGATCGATGAGAGTAATGGAAGGATTACAATCTGAAGATGGTGATGTGTTTAGGATGTGTTTCAGGTTTGTCGAGAAGATTCGATTGCCGCATGCGGTCATTGCTGTTCGGAAACATTCCGTCAGGATGCGGCTTGATAATTATGACACAAAGATGAAACGGCTATGCGGCAAGCTTGGATCCACAGCTTCGGAATGTCCCTATGGTAGTCTTCATCTGAACGACAAGATATAGTGGTAAAGAGCAGACTCGAATTGCGCAACATGCAGACAGATACGGTACTCGTCAGCCACTTGATACACTAACTACTTCCTGGATCGACTTAGAGCCACATACAGAAGTAACGACCCCGCACTACCTGCCCTAAGTATATTTCAGCCCCACCAGTTCCAATAGGCGCGTGTCTTGGCACTCAGTCTGACGTCGATCTTCCAACGTCGTTCTGCTGAAAGAATTCCGGTACAAGCCTCCCCGAATGCGAATGCCCTTCAGCTTCCTCTTCCTCTTCCTCCTTGTCAACACCAATTTCGTGTATCGGCCTCTTAAGAGATACCTACAATGGGCTTGAGCAGGGAAGACACCGAGTCGGATCCAATCCAACGTGAACATGTCTCCAGTAACGCCAACTCCTCCAGCTCCCAAACAGCGCGCAACTCCTCCCATGACGCCAACGACCCTCACCCTCTCCATCGCCACAGAACTATCCGTGGGAAGCTCGGCCTGAACCCCAAGACGCCCCTCGACGAAGAACATGCTTTCGGCGAGCATTCGAAATTGTTATGGCCGAGGATAAGAGCAGTGATACGAGAACCACTCGCCGAGTTCTGGGGAGTCTTTTTCATGGTTCTGTTTGGCAATGGAAGTGTAGCTCAGGTCTTGCTTACGCAAGGCCAACAATCTGCACCAGGGGAGAATGGATTCGGAAACTATCAGTCTATTAATTGGGGCTGGGGTCTGGGTGTGATGCTGGGTATTTATATTGGTGGAGAGTACGTATCAATACACCATTAGCACCAATCCACTCTATCGACACATAAGCTAATTCCTCCCTCCTGCACAGTTCCGGCGCCTACCTCAACCCCGCCGTCACCTTCGCCAACTGCCTCTACCGTGGCTTGCCGTGGCGACGCTTCCCCATGTGTGAGTAGCGAGAGTTTTCCGCAGCCAGGCATGTTGCCCTAACCAAAGTCTAGACCTCGTCGCCCAATTCCTCGGTGGCTTCTGCGCCTCCGGCATCGTCTACATAAACTACATCAACGCCATTAACGCCTTCGCCGGCTACGGCGTGCGCACCGTGCCCCCAGCAGCAGGCGCCACAGCCGGCATCTTCTGCACCTACCCGCAAGCATACATGACCAAAGCGGGGCAATTCTTCTCCGAGTTCATCGCCTCCTCTATCCTAATCTTTGTGATTTTCGCGCTCAAGGATGGAAGTAACAGCGGTGGCATTCGGGGTGACGCGAACTTCTTTCCGTTGGCGCTGTTCTTTTTGATTTTTGGGTTGGGGTGTGCGTTTGGTGTTGAGACGGGGTATGCGTTGAATTTGGCTAGGGACTTTGGACCGAGATTGATGAGTTATGCGGTCGGCTATGGGCCTGAGGTTTGGTGAGTAGCATTTCGCGCGCCTTGGGCTGTCTTTCTTTCCCACGCTGACAAACGAGCTTCTAGGTCCGCTGGTGGGTATTATTTCTGGGTGCCGATGGTGAGTTTTGTGTATTACGATGTCTTGTCTTGTCTTGTCTCTCTATCTGTGTCTGGTACTGACAACTATATTTCTTCTACATAGGTAGCACCCTTCTGCGGATGCATCTTTGGCGGCTTCCTTTACGACATCTCAATCTACACTGGCCCCGAATCGCCCATCAACAGTCCCTGGATGGGACTAAAACATGTCATCAGACCTGATCGGGCACTGCAGAAGAGATGGGCTGATCGCGAGAAGGAGGTTCCTGGTGACGTTATGCAGGGGTATGTTGACCCGGAAGCTGCGAACGCAAAACGAGAAGGTGGAAGGTAAGGACACGGCTGGCTTTGCCAAGGTAGGGATGGGTATTGTACATGGCTTCACCAGGGATTGGTTGTTGTACTTATGCAGCAGTGATAACGGCGGGACATATATATTTTGCTTCAAGCTGTAGCTAAAATGGTTAATCCAATTGATATTAATATTGCTGTACGCTCACTTTCTGACCATCCTATACACACAGAAATCACCGGCAAGTAATAGATGGTGGGCGAATAATGTACCAATACACTTCTTTTAGAGCCTGTTTATGGCCTTTGTGGCGTACTGTTTGAAGCCAGTATATTCCCTGGCGTCACACTATTGGACGCGCGAGTCTGAATTGGAACGGCAGGTTGAGCTCCTGAGCTGGTATGTCACACAAAGCAGGTGAGCTACTAACATAGCATTGGGTCGGTACGAATACACTCTGTAATGTGTGGAATCTTTGATGCAGGTTATGACCACTGTTGATATGCGTTTCATCGTTGCAAACATCCAGACCAGGCCGGGATAGGAGAGGAGAGGAGAGGAAAGGAGAGGAGGATATGCTAAACATGATTCCATTTACTCGTTCCATCATGCTATCTAGAGTCTCGTTGCATGCATGTGTCTTCAATCGTGCAAGCCCTGCCAAATGCCATCCATCCCCTTCCCAAGACACCAAGTCATTCCCAATCATGCGTACCAATGCTAACCAATCCCTCCGTCCAGAATATGCCCTTTCCTTTTCAAAGCGCTTGATGTCTCATCCCAGAGAAAACCCACAACCGTCTATAGGTTAATCGTCGTAGCAGGCACACAAACACCAGCATCAGTAGTATTGCTAGACATATAAGAACTAGCAATAGTATAATGATTACCCGCACCATCATAATTGCCATTGTTAACAGCATACGTCGTATTCCAGCTTTGCGTGTACATAGCACAAGCCTGTGCAAACGGAAGCCCGTTCTTAAGCAGTTGATACGTCACATAGAACTTGCAGATGTCGGGATTAGCCGTAGAAGGCAGGCCTTGAGCGATGTCAAAGGCGGAGGTTGCTGTACAAGCTGCGGCGCAGAGGGACGGATCGAAGGGACCGGTGTTGAACATACGCACGCCCATGTACGTTGTCGCGCCGTTGCAGTCGAGCGGGGCGTTAATGGAGACGGCACCGAGAGGTGTGATGTCGTAGCCGGGCGAGCTAGTGTTTGCGAAATAGTTTGTTTTGGTGTAGGCGTTTGAGCCGGCGATGACGACGCGGAATTGACCTTGGAACTAGGGTGGGTTAGTATACTGGGTTGCTGTTATGGTGGAGATGGGCTTACCTGGCCGCGATTGTATGCACTCTCTGGTGTGATTGGTCCACCCCAGAGTACGCACTTCAATAGTGTCTGGGAGGTTGAGGTTGTGCAGTTTGCGCCGATACTTTTGGCGGGGCTGCGCTCGAAGTAGATGTTGAAGGATTGGCAGAGTGTCTTGCTGGTGCATCTGGCGGCACAAGCGTTGACGTCGTAGCTGGAGAGTGTGCTATAGCCAAGGTAGTAGTATCTAAGATAGTATGTCAGTGTTAATGAAATGAGTTAGGACTAGCGATGAACGTACGCGCTGGTGCTGCCATTCAGATTGCTAAAAGTTTGTGTCCAGCCATCAGGTGTAACGGCAGAAAGTGCTGCATTGGAATAGGTCGCATCACTGAGAAAGTCGCTCGGTGTGTCAACAGGTGTCGTGTAGGTATAGCTGCTAGCGGGCATGGGTCCACAAGCAGCACGCTTGGCCTTCCTGGTTTTCTGGTAAGATGGGCCGTCATAGTCGTTGTAATCGTTGTAGTCATCGTAGCTGCTTGGCGTGGGTGTTGGCATGGCAATATCTTTGACGATGGAGGCGAGAATAGAAGCAGTGTTTACGACGACAGACTGTGATAGAACGCCAGTTGCGATAGTGGGAGTGGGTGCTGGTGGTAGTGCGTCAAGTAGGTCAAAATCCAGTGCTTGTGGTGCAGGCAAGGCGGCAGCTTGGTAGGCTAGGAGGCCACCGAGGATGGAGAGAATGGTCTTGGAAGACATCTTGCTGAGGAATGATATGCTGAGGTGCTGCTTATAGGTATCGTGAGGATGTAAGAACTGTGTTGTAAACTGAGGATGTGGAATAAAACTTTTAGAGTAGCGTTTGACAGTGTCTTTATACAAGATGCGTTACTCAGTCCAGCCTCACCACAAATATCAACGTAGCTAGTACCACCTGCAGAAGTGCCCGAAAAGGGAATTGGTAGCCCGCGTAATCATCCTGGAATGGCCAAGGGAGACTTAGTTGGTGGTGCCTCAGCTGTGTCTACGCGGGTACCTTGCACGGACTACAACGTCGCCGGAAATTTTGCAGAACCAATGAATGTTCACCAGGTTTCGTGATAACATGTCTCTAGGCTCGAGCTGTACTGTCACCGCACGCGAGACGTGACTGGCCAGGCACATCTGCGTGCAAGGCATTCTTTGCGGCACCAAGCCATAGGGCGGTCACCACCCTGGCAGGCTTCACACCATGCTCGCGTTACCTCAGGTTACTTCGCGTGGTCGCAAGGCCAAGAAGGAGACTTTCACTATTTCTTATAATTCACCGCTCCTCAAAGCCGTTTGAAAGGAGTGTCTGAAATAGAGTTGGAGTATTAGGAGAAAGAAACTCGTTTCAGTGTGAAGGAAAGCTTTGAATGAGCTAAGACCGAAGTGCGTAGCTTGCAGATTGTAGTGGTGATGATGTCTGAGTGTGATGGAGAAGGACGAGAAGGTCGAGTGTGGTGTTTTGCCAAGAGTCCACTTAACTTTAGGCTCACGGGTTGTCCCGCCGCTTACTATACCCCACATCGGACACATTGTCTCGCACATGTTTCATGTTTTCATGATCCTGCACGCTTCTGGCACGCTTCACGCGCTGTCTTGATGTTGGGTCTCAGCTTCAGCCTTGCTTCGTATCATTGTCAACTATCGCTGGTTGTTGAACGTGTTTCCATTGTGGCGAACCTAGGCAGTGGCGTCTTTGCTTCTCAACTTGACAGCCTGAACAAGGTGTCGCAGGGTATAATTCCGACAAGATGTTGTACAGAGCTCATATGCCAGCTCCGCTCCTCAAGAACCCAAGCATCGCAGAAACTTTCTATTTCCAATAGTCACAAGGTTTTGTTCCGACTAACAAGCTTGCGGAGGATGAGTGTTGCATGACTCCGACATCCCAATCGATCAAAGTCGGATGTCGTGAGCTTTTAGAGGCAAACTTCTCCAGCTCTCTTCACAACCTTTTTTCTCTTGACTTACGATTTCAAGTTCGCAAAAGTTTGAATGCCGAGGCTTTGGGATGTGACAACAAATAGCGCATATTGCCCTTTATTTCTCAGGCACTCCACTCAGGCTTCCCTTCCTCTTGACACGTCATGTGCAGACCACACGCCCCATCCCTCCCTAAGAAGCTGGCCTACTTCTTCCAAGCTCAAACCCATAGTCTCAGGATAATATCCTCTCACACTAATCCAAGCAATCACACAAACAGCCGCATATACCACGAATGTAACACTCGGACTCAAGAACTCCATCATCGGTAAAAACGTGAGTCCCACAATCGTATTAGCGCCCCAGTTCGTAGATGTAGCTATACCTGATCCAAGTGAGCGGACTGAAAGAGGAAATAGCTCGCCTTGTTGCCAGGGCACGTTGCCTAGGCCGAGTGCGTAAGAAGCGACGTAGAGGAGGAGGGAGAGGATGAGTGCTGTTGGCCAGATACTGGTGTTCGCGAGTGTCGAGCCGGATGAGTGCACGTCTGAAATGTGGAAAGGCGAAGCCATATCAATGTCGAGGTGCGAGAACGATAAGGCGCATAGGAGAAGGCCTAGCACCATGAAAGGAATGGAGTACAGCAAGATGCGGCGGCGACCAACACGGTCGATGGTGTAGAAGGCGATCCATGTGAAGAAGAAGTTTGTGAGAGCGATGGTGAGCGACGTTAGTGTTGGAGAAGTGAAGCCAGCGAGGGCGAAGATTGTTGCGGAGAAGTACCTCAATATATAGTTAGTGGGTGTGATTGGTCTTGTGAACTGTCTTGTAAATGGTCTTGCTGGTAACAACGTACATTAACGAGTTGAAGCCGCAAAGTTGCTGGAAACCTTGCAGCATGCATGCAATGGTAAGTGCTCGACGATGCGCAGGGACAAACAATAGTTGTTGTAAGTTGCCATGTAACAATGATCGCGACTTGACCGTATTAACTCTTCCATCGTCATCATTTGAAATCGATTGACTATCTTCCTCCTCTTGCTCCCTTTGTACATTGCGCAGGACAGCTTGTACAGCCATTTCCTGTCCAACATACACCTTCCTCAATACGTTCTCTGCCTGATCCATCAAGCCGACCTTGATCAAATATCTCGGAGATTCAGGCATGAAGAACAACATCAACGCTTGCAGGACCGCTGGTATAGCGCCTAGCCCAACCATCCATCTCCAGCCATTTCGTGCATCGCTGAAAGCCCAACCAACAACATATGCAATAACTTGGCCTCCTGTTATGAAGAGTGTCTGCACGACTACCAATCGTCCTCGAAGTCTCTTCGGCGATAGTTCTGCAACGTACATTGGAGCCACGAAGCTGGCACTTCCTATGGCGACGCCCACAATGCTGCGACCCAGTATCATTGCAGTGACCGTTGTAGACACAGCTTGTGCCAAAGCACCAATAATGAAGAGGATGGAGGCAAGAAGGAGGATGGGTTTACGGCCGAGGCGGTCAGACAGTATCCCAGTCACAGGCGAGGCGACAAGAGCGAAGAAGGATGTGCTTGAAGTGATGAGAGACTTGTCGAGGGTAGTGAGTGGTCTACCAGAGAGGTCATTGTGAACGGACACAAGAGTGCTGGAAATGACGCCAGTATCGTAACCGAAAAGACAGCCAGAGACGCCAGCAGCGAGAGTCAGCAGCCATAAGAAGGAGGACGCAGTCGTTATGGCATCCTCTCCCTCATCCCCAGAAGCATTGTTGCGACTAGCAGGACTAGTACCTCTTTCTGGTGTGGAGGAATGGCTGCGTTGCTCGTCGCTGATCAGAGGTTGTGTTACGGCTGGTGTGACATCTTCTGTGTTCAAACTAGACATCTATCCTCGTTCTTTACATAGGCCTGCTCTTGTGTGATCATAGTTCATGGAATGCTGTCGTGATTGATATAATGCCCTTGGACCCTGTCGATCACCCCAGACTCCAGATCTTCCCCATACCCATATAACGTCTTTTTGAAAGTACTCTTGTACCTACACCACATCGAGTCTCTTCTCCTTCGGCAAACATCCCGCCAGCCAAGATGGAGGTACGCACAGACAGCTAGACTGATAAGCTCCATATGACAGCTCATTGACAATTCCCTTCCATCCTATAGTCACCTACGCACTCCAGATCAAACCGAAGCAGCTTCACACTCAACTACCAAACCCCTACCTCCACCTCGAACGCAGAAAACATGTCGCCAATTACACAGTACTATCCCTCCTCACCCGCCAACCACTCATACTACTCCTACCGCTCCGCACCCTCCACGCCAGGCCTGCTGTCCCACCATCACCACCCCATCAAACCCTTGCCCTCCTCCAAAAGCAAATCCAACATCCCCACTGACCTCCTACCTCGCGCCCGCTCGACCACGCAACTCTCGCACACCCGCGACCCGGCTCGCCATCGTCGCCACCAGACCTCTGCCTTACGACTTACAACCGCAACCACGAATGACTCCGAATGGGTATTCCGCGCTGGCGCAACCATTGCTTCAGAAGTAGGAGAGTCGAAGGGACAGAGCTGGCTGAGTCAGCGAGCATCTAGTACCAGTCTTGTTCATATGGGAGAGCAGGACTCAGATTCTGATGAAGGAGGAGGTGGAGGAGTAGTTCAGAGTGCAAGCGCAATGGAAGTGGTCAGTCCATGGGAGGTCAGAAGACGAGCACTGGAAGCAAATGCCAGAAGTCGAACACAGAGCCGGGCCGGAAGCAGGATCGTGAGTCGGGCGCAAAGCACTAGGGGCTCGAGGAGCAGTAGTCGTGCTGACTTGGAGGGTTTGCAAGGGATGACGCCAGGCCTACAGATGACGAGTGCAGTAGAAGACTATTTCGGCACACAGGCCGCGAATGGAGTCGCTGCGGAGGATGAACCAGAAGAGTCGTATCAGCTTGAGGACAAAGACGGAGATATCGATGAAGACGAGGCAGAAGTTGCAAAGCTGACTGGTGGGAAGTCGCTGGGACTGGGATCGTGGGTTGATGGGTTCATGAACTGGGTGCTCTATGACGATGTGGAAGAGGAGAGATTGCGGCAGGAAAAGAGTAAGATGAAAGAAAAAAATGCAGGGAGCGGTCGAGTGCCAGGAGAAAGGATTGTAATTAACGATAGCGAAGAAGTGGAATCTGCCAGTGTTGGAGAAGGCGGGATCTTGAAAGATGCTAGATGGCTGCTTGGTGTAGCATCGAAGATCGTGTTTTGATCGTTAGTATTGGTATATAGTGGCATTATCTAACGAAATCATTAATCTTTACACCACTGTCAGGCATTGTGCTGCTGCGATAGAATACCTATCCGACGCACTTCTCACCTATACTTCGTCAACGCATGCAGGGAAAGAAATCACCAGTTTAGTCTATATTGGCGAAATGCGATTGAATGCAGCTTCAATTATGCTTGTTTCAAACTCTCCACGAATCCTCACCAAGATTATGCATTTTACTTCTTTTCGCAACTAGTAGTCATCGTCACATCATGGTCAGTAATCGTCACTTTAATGGTCGTCACATCAACCCTGCCACTGCTGCCGAAGTCTCCCAGATTACCTCCCAGCGACAACATTCAACACACCACCATCGACCGCCAATATCTCTCCATTAACATATGTGTTCTTGGCTAGGAAGAGTACGGCTACAGAACTTGTTAGGAAATATCTCATGGCACCCCAAAGCATCACTTACCCATGGCCATCTCCTCGTCGGCACCCGCTCTCTGCATCGGCACATGTCCCTTCTCCTGAATCTTCTCGTCCGGCAATTGACTCTTCTGGTTGTCACCACTCTCCTTTGCTGTCATCTCGGATGGAAAGTACCCTGGAGCAATACTGTTGACACGAATGGAAGCCTTGGTGAATTCCCCAGACATGAGCTTTGCGAGGTGAACCGTGCCACCTTTGGCGGCGTTGTAGGAAAAGTGGCCTTGTGCTTGACGCATGATACCGGACATGCTGGAAATCACGATGATGGACGCTGCCATGTCACCACGCGCTTTTGACGAGGCTTGCAGGAGAGGGAGGAAAGCGACGGAGGTAAAGTAGACGGCTGTCACGTCTCTGTATGAGATAAGAGTTAGATCAGTGCGATGGCAAAAGAGAGGGGAAGTATGCTTGACGTACGTGTTGTAGGTCTCACCCCACTCTTCGAAGCTCTCATTGTCCCAAAGCTTCTTCTTGAGCTCAGTCGCATCTTCGGAATCTGGCTCTGCTTTTGGTCCGGAAATACCACTAGCGGTCACTAACAAGGTTAGTTGATGAAGCGTACGCCACTGAAGGATGTCATACACAGTAGATCGATGTGCTTCTCCTTCTTGCTAATCTCCTCGACCAACTTCTCAAGATCAGCCTTGCTTGTCACGTCTGTCGGTCCACAGCTAGGTATGTTTAGCACACGGCTCGATTCACACTGTACCATTCAAAACTCACGGAATGATCTCGCCAGCAATATGCTGCGCATCATGCTCTTTAGCAGCAGTCTTTAGCACTTCTTCACGGCGACTTAAAAGTTGTTAGTCTGGAAAAACGGAGTTCTGTAAATAGGATAAGAAGTCATACCTAGTAATGTAAACTTTGGCACCTATTTCAATTATCAGTCTCAGGTTTCGACAGGTTTAACCAGGAAGAACGTACCATTGGCAGCCAGGGCTTGTGTAGCCATAAGACCAATGCCACTTCCACCTCTAGACACAGTCAGTGGATGTTTACAGCTGTCTCAAGACATACGCTCAACCTACCCAGTAACTACACAAACCCATCCGCTCACATCGAAGAGCTTGCCTGCCTTGAGATCGTGAGTAGCAGCCATTGTTTCTGTATTATAGTTGCTGGAAGTACAGGAAGAGTTGTTACGTTTAAACTAATTACTATTCTTGAATTGTTGTCGTGTTTCTGCAGGCATCAAGACGAAATGTTAATGGGAAAGTTTCAGGTTGAAATTCACCCCTCCCCCCGCACCTTCCGCTTGACGCCATAAGGTGCAGCGTCCATCACGAACCACTTTGCCACGTGCAGTATCGCCACGTTTCTGTTCTTTGACTTCAGGTGGTAGTTGTTCAACCTATTCATCATGCACGGACTTGACTTTTCACTTGCATTCATGCAGCCTCCTCTGTGTGAGCTCCAGTTACAAGCTTTCTGATATAGCGCCAACCAGAATACATTCATTGATAAGAGCTATATTGGAGCAAAGCTATACACACTCTCTTAATGATACATTAGTGTGCTCATTGCCACGCATTTCAATCTCCCGCTAACCACAGTCACCATATCACCTTGATCTTAAAGCGACGCCATCGTCGCGTTTGTCAAGAAGGCCTTTGGCACAAAAGGCGTATTCGTGAAAAATGGCTGAAGCACAACACCTTCATACGTCAAGTCATTCGTGCAATACCCTCCTCCGCCCCTTGAAAGATGAGGACAATGTACGTCAGGTCGAAATGGTACCATAGGCTGGTGAACCATTCTACACTGAAGAGTGTTCATGCCGAGCTGATAAGTCAGCCCGAAAGGTATGCTCAGCATGAAGTTTTCACATTCGGAGGTCGAGTTGTAGATCTGGTTAGCCCCAGTGCAATATGTTTGTGCCGTCCCACAGATACTCTGTGCAAGAGCTTGACTGAGATAGACGATTGTTGCAGTTGAGTTCAAACCCAACGCTTGTCCAGCAGTCCCGAGTAGGAACTCTTCCGTGTACTGGAAGTAGCGAAACGTTGCGTCATATTGGCTCATCTGGCCTAGTGAGTTCCAGGTTGCCTTACTCAGATTAGTCTTGTGGGAAGCAAGCCGGACGAAGATACTGACCCAAACGTCAATCTCGACTGGCACAGTTATGTTTAAGGCCGCAAGGTAGAAGTTGGCGATCATGGCGACAGAGACAATATTTTGCTGGGCAGCAAAGTGGGAGAAATCATAAGATACTGGCACACCCAGCAATGAGAATTGTTTCGAGGTGGCCAAAGTCGAGAAGAGGCCAAAAAAGTACTCAGTGTTGAGCTCTGTTAAGTGCTGGGTCAGTGTCAGTCGTCCACGAACTGTCATGCCGCACTTACCTCTTCCCACGAACGTTCTTGTGACATCAACACGACCTAGGACATCCTCGCTAAAGAGTGTAGAATTGACACTAGCGGATTGTTTGAGGTTTGCGGGATAGATGAATTGGTCAAAGAAGTGTCTTGTCAGGTTGTAAAGTTCTGCGTTGGTGAACGACGGTGTCTGCTTGACTTTTGGGTCCGTCTTTGCAAGCGGGACAGCATCATGCATGTGAGGTGCAGACGGCACAGCGCTCGCTATAGTACAGAACACAGCCAGAAGACAAGGAAGGACTTTCATGTTGAGGAAACTTCAACAGTGATTGAAGTATTAGATGGATGGACAGTACTGATGCCGAGGAAATATCAAGGACGAGGGAGGGGCACTTATAGCTTTATAAGCGCCTAGCCGCCCGCAATTAGTGCGGCCCCAATCAGTGTAGCAATGTACGATGTGAAATAAGCGAAGCCTTGTGCTGTTGTGCATGAGCTGAACCTTCCGGTGTCGGGAATATTGCATGGAACTTAGGTACTTGCCCCATCGAGCTGAACATCCACTTCACGACCATCAGTCTTCCGAGCTCAAGACATGTTACCATCGGCTGCAGCATTGCTTCCGAGAACATCCACATTAGAACATTGACCTCAAGTTGACCTTCCAAAAGCTTGTCATGCTGAGATATACGTTGTCATTGGCTTGGCACTTTGTGGCTTCAGCTTCAGGAGAATGTACAACTTGACCGGCCCCACAGCACACTTCAGCTCATCGATCTTCCGTTTCACAAGAAGCTAGTGCTCATCATTGGGGCGTTGATGTGTGTAAGCTGCAGCCCACTTCTATCACAGCTTCATGGGATGTGAAATTGTGAATAGACACATATTTCCGCAGTTCTAGGCCACCATGATAATGTCCTCAGAGCAAGATGCATACAACCAGATCGTTACGCGTCTGAAAGGCCTCGAAATACAGACTGTCGAGATTGAAATACTCCCATCAGCATTATGCCCACCGGGTCCTCCGCAAGTGATCCAGGACGAACAAGCTGTTGGCATTCCGAAAGCACTACTCATACCTGCTTTCAAGCACGCACTGAGAGTCCTAGCATTGGGACAACCTCATAACCCTGGGACAGTCATGACACGCGAACAGCGCTTGAATGCAACAATGGTTGTCCTGCTCGTTGCACCTGAACATCTCACAGCAGCAAATATTCGCAAGCGCAACCTGTTGGCACTGTGCGAGTCTGCCTCGAATATATCGCAGACAAATGGCATAGGAATAAGACCTGAATTTCAAGAGTTCACTCGTGCCTTGCAGGTAGAGCTCAACTTGCTGGACAGCCTATTTACATCACCACTGCATAAACATGCGAAGAGCCCTACGTTGTGGTCACATCGGCGCTGGCTCATTACCAAGTTCTTGCTGAACACACCAGGTCCGCCGCGCGCGTCCGAACCTGCACGTACTACGGGACAATCATCGACGGTAAGCCCAAGCCTCTCGAAGCCTTCAGATTTGCAGCAAAACCAAGTTCGATTGCTATCGAATGAGTTTGAAATCGTCTCCCGTGCTGCTCTACAACATCCTCGCAATTATCCTGCGTTTGACTATCTGAGACGACTGGTCACTCACTCGATGACTTCGACTACATCCGACACAATGCTATCTTCGGAATTTAAAGACGCTCTGTGCACAATTTGCGAAAAGACCCACAAGCTCGCATTGCAAAACTTAGGTGATACGTCTATATGGGCGTTTTGGCAGTACATCAGTAACGTTACGGTGTCTCATGATCCTGGCGGTAGCGCCGACCAGAATGTGACATTTGCTGTTAAAGATACGCTGGAGACAGCGTTACGGCTACGATGGCGTGGAGAGGCTATCTGGGGATGTCTGCGCAGCGCTTTGGCGAGCGGAGAGATTGTGGGTATTTGTGAGGATGAGCGCAGGCATGGGCATCGAATTCTAAAGGACTGGCTTGTACAGTGTAATCTTGAAGGTGAAGGAGAAGGACAAGATTCGGTGGTCACTAGAGATCTGGAGGAGTTGAGCTCGATAGTTGGACGGGCTGTGAAGTGGATAGATTTGCATTGGGAATCTGATATTTGACACAATTCATGCGTCCAAATTGCCCAGGTATCTAGGAGGAGATACGTTATGTCTTTGTGACGTCCTGTGTGTCGTCATGGTTCAGTGGCAGGCTTTTTTCGACCAGTGATCTAATGTCCACGAATTCCAAGCCTTAGGCTATTTCTTTATTCGATGAGCAGCGTAATCTCGCTAAACAACTAGGTTGTGCGGTGGCGGATGCTGGAGGCGACACCGAACCTGTAACGAATAACATAGTACGACAGTGAATGCTCACTGTACCATAAAAAACTTATTACTGACAGGTAAGGTTGGAATGAGATAAGCACAACGCACAATCACCACAGCACATGCACAATAACGAGGAAGCTCTTCAGAAATCCATGATGACTTGGCAGAGCAGTAACCTAGACATAAGCGCAGAAAAAGAATCAAACGACTCATGACCAAGCCAAGCTGATTCCATTCGTATCTTGACAAACCAACTCGTCTGCTGTCCGCTATAAAATGCACATCGATGGACAGATTTCTTTATTCTTGTCGGCCCCAATCCCGTCTTCCTTAACCATATTGTAGTATAGGTCCAGTGAAATCAGCCCGACACCTCGAGAAGCACACCCCACCAACAGTCGTAGAAAAGCTTTTTCGTTCGTGACAAGAAAAGAGGAGGAATGTACAGCAGCACCCGCTAGAGTAGCGCACGCGCTTAGTCGAACAGACCGAAGCCCATGTCTGGTATTTATCAGTATTTTGCACATTCTCTGTTCATAGATATGAAATCTTACCGTCGTCAGACTCCTCCTTCTCGGCAGCCTTCTCCTCCTCCTTAGGTGCCTCCTCAGCAGCAGCAGCACCGCCAGCGGCAGCACCACCAGCAGCAGGGGCAGCAGCGGCACCACCACCGGAGCCGACGTTGACGAGCATGTCCTTCAAGTTCTTGCCCTCGAGAGCCTTGGCGAAGAGGGTGAACCAGATGGGCTCGACATCCTGGACCTTAGCGGCAGTGACGAGAGAGTTGATCTTGTCGGACTGTATATTGAAAACATGTATTAGCCAGTATTCTCTTTCTTTCTAGTGCACGCAGTCTGCCAATATAGTCTTGCTCTATCATTGTGCGACTTCTTTTTTTCTCCTGGTGACTTCAGGGACTTTTTGACATACGGTGATCTCAACACCGTCATCGGCGAGGATGAGGGCGGCGTAGGAAGCGGCGAGCTCGGCGGTAGACATTGCGATATTATGGAAAGTTGTCGTCGAAAGTGTCGATATAAAGATTAAGAGTTCACGAAGGACAAAATGTACTGGCTCGAAGAGGGTGTGTGCGATTTGACTCATGACCAGGGCAAGAAAACCTAAGTAGATCCCACTTGTTTTGAACGCTCATTTCGACCTCCAAAGATTTCTTCCTCTTCCTTCTTTCTCTCCTCAGTATCCTCTCGCTCGAAGAATCGCAATTGAAGCACACAAACCGAAAGCGTCCCTGCGGCACTTTCAACACCAATGCTTTAGGGAAAGTCCCCGGACCGCCCACTTGCAGCACCCTTGTGT
>Ga0160428_1000347_pt1 | contig 54053 bp, 64 predicted proteins | sample SolpanmetagenomM_FD_108198 | JGI IMG/M metagenome (GOLD analysis project Ga0160428, IMG submission 108198) | Solar panel surface microbial communities from Lawrence Berkeley National Laboratory, California, USA - M | ecosystem: Engineered > Built environment > Solar panel > Unclassified ... | reverse complement strand
TTGTCGACTTCGTGGCCTTCAAGGGCAGTGCCGTCGCCTTGGTCGAGCTTACCACGGACCTTGCCGTCATTACCAGTAACAGTGCCATCTTTCTGAACGCGACAAGGCAGGAAGCTAGCGAATGGACCTTCCTTCTGTCCACCACGCTCGGTTTCAGGTAGAATTTCAGCACGACCAACAATGTTACCACCGTTGTCCCAGATCTGTCCCATTCTGTCACTGACCTTGCCAACAAGTTGAGCTGGGTCGCCCTCGACGACGACACCGAAGATGGAGCCGTGTTCGTCGACAAGCTTGCCAGCTTTGTTGACCTTCTTGCCAGCGAGTGCAGAACGGTCGATTTCGGCTTCAGCTTCTGGGTCTGCTTCTTCCCAGCGTTCGGCGTGACCGAGAACGTTGCCCATACGGTCGACAATGTCACCGTCAGGATCGACCTTCTTACCAGCGAGCTTCTTGGCGTCACCATCAGTGACCTCACCAATCTTCTCACCAGAAGAAACAACGTCGCCGTTCTTCTGAACGACGGCGTCAGGGAAGTCTTCGAATGGACCGGGCTCTTCGATGCGGCGTTGATCAGATGGGACAGGCTCTGCTTGACCGACGACGTTTCCTAGACGTGTGTGTTAGTGGTTGCCAAATTGTCACAATTGAATACAAGAATCATACCTTCGTCGCTCCAGATCTTGCCCTCCTTGGCGACGCGGTGGCCAGTCAAGGTGTGGAGATCACCCTCGGTGAGTTTACCAAAGATCATACCACGGTCGTCAACGACATTTCCAGCCTTGTTGATGGTCTTGCCTTCGAGGACAGAGTAGTCGACCTCGACGACCTCCTCTTCAGGCTCCTCGTAGCGCTCGGCGTGACCGATGGTGTTACCATTCTTGTCACTACAATATAGTGTTAGCAGGTGTCAAAGTCTTTGTTAGAACAGCATGAACATACGTAATGTCACCATCAGCATCAACAGTCTTGCCTTCAAGCTTCTTTGGGTCGCCCTCGCTGACGGTGCCTACTTGGCGGCCCTCGAAGATGACACTGCCGTCCTTTTGTACCACGGCGCCAGGGAAGTCCTCAAAGGGTTGGATCTTGCTCTTCTTGCGTTCCTCCTCCTTGAGAGGTTCAGCTTGACCAATGACCTTGCCGCCGTCGTTGTACAGTTTGCCGTTCTCGTCGCAAGCACGTCCAGCGCAGTCTTCGGGGCTACCTTCGACGAGACGACCAACAATGGTGCCGTCGTTGTCGGTGATGTTGCCAGCCTTGTTGCACTTGAGACCCTTGAGGGGAGAGTAGTCTAGTGAAATTATTAGTATGTAGCTGTAGAGCATGTGAAATGAATGAAATGCTTACCAATCTCAGGAACTTGCTCTTCCTCAGGTGCTTCATAGCGTTCAGCACGACCAATGACGTTGCCGTTCTTGTCAGCAACCTCGCCATCAGCATCGACCTGCTTGCCCTCAAGCTTCTTGGGGTCACCTTCAACAAGAGTACCAACACGAGTACCGTTGTAGATAACAGCACCATCAGCCTGGACAGTAGCACCAGGAAAGTCCTCGAAAGGCTTCTCCTCACGCTCCTCCTCAGGAATAGGCTCAGCACGACCAATCTTCTTGCCGTTGGTGCTGTAGACGAAACCGTCCTCGTCACACTCCTTGCCTGCACACTTGCGGAGGTCGCCCTCAACAAGACGACCAATAACGTTGCCTTCTTCGTCAGTGACATTGCCAGCCTTGTTGACCTTGAAACCTTCGAGAATGCTGTAGTCAATGTCCTCTTCCTGGCCAGGCAAGAGAATTTGACCAACGATGCGGCCCTTCTTGTCGATGAGGTTGCCGTCCTCGTCAATGTCGACAATAGTGCGCTTAGCAAGCTTCTTTGGTTCACCGTCGATGATTTTGCCGATGATGTTGCCGTTAGCGTCGACAATGTTCTCCTTCTCGACGCGGAGAGGTCCAGTGAACTCTGGCTTCTGAGGACCTTCCTCAGGTTGCTCACCAGCAGCGGCGTCTTCGGCAGCTACCTGGGCATCCTCGGCGGCATCTTGTGCCTGCTCAGCGCCGTCAGCAGCACCGTCCTCGGCGTTTTCAGCACCATCTTGTGCCTCTTCAGCACCATCTTGTGCCTCTTCAGCGCCTTCGGCAGCACCTTCAGCACCCTCCTGTGCCTCTTCAGCGCCTTCGGCAGCACCTTCAGCACCCTCCTGTGCCTCTTCAGCACCTTCAGCAGCGCCTTCAGCACCCTCGGCGGCACCTTCAGCGTCCTGGGCAGCGTCTTCAGCCTTCTCTTTACCCTCTTCGGCACCTTCAGCACCAGCGAACTTGGCGTCTTCGATAACGTTGCCAGCTTCGTCAATGGGAACAGCCTTGCCAACAACATTACCCTCATCGTCGAGGATATCACCTTCCTCATCAACGAGGTGACCAGCGAGCTTCTCAGCATCGCCTTCACCGACCTTGCCAATGACGTTTCCATCATCGTCGACGACTTCGCCGTTCTCGTTGACTTGGCCAGCAGCGTAGTTTTCCTCTTCTTCGCCTTCGCCTTCGTCGGCCTCGCCTTCAGCTTCGCCCTCGCCGGCAGGAGCGTCCTCGATGGCCTTTTGAGTTGCTTGTTCGGCTATGATGAAGTCAGTATTTGTGACAGATTGAATGGAAGAGCATGTATCAGTAAGCTTACCTCCGTCAGCGGCTCCTTGTGCAGCAGCCTCGTAGCCATCCTCGGCGTTCTCTTCACCATCTTCGGCGGCACCCTCCGCAGCGTCTTCTGCGTCAGTAGCAGCATCTTCTGCGTCAGTAGCAGCGTCCTTGGCGTCCTCGGCGGCATCCTTTGCCTCAGCGGCAGCGTCTTCAGCACCTTCTTGGGCGTCGTCGGCTGCGTCTTCAATCTGGCCTTGGACCTCCTCAGGAATCTCCTCGTCGGCTTCAGGGACCTCGGCACCATCAACTGTAGGGAGTTGTCAGAATGAAATACTTCCATAGTTGTCATGAATGATGACTTACCACCGTCAACAGCGTCAACAACCTCATCGGCCTCGGGCTCGTCCTCGCCAAGCTCTTCCTCCTCCTCTTCAGCAGCAGGAACAAGCTCATCGACATCGTTGTTGAGAGGTGAAATCTTGGTGCCAGAAATGTTCTTGTCCTGTTCGCGGATAGGTAGCTCGGTGTCGATGGGCTCACCGTGTGCCTGTTGGTCAACCTCCTTGGCCTTATCAGAGACGCGAGCGACTTCCTTGCCAGTTGTGTCGGTAGCCTCCTCGCCCTCTTCCTCAGCCTCATCTTCCTCATCGCCCTGATCCTCGTCAGCCTCTTCTTCCTCTTCCTCATCGCCTTCTTCCTCATCTTCGCCCTCCTCCTCTTCCTCTCCTTCTTCCTCTTCCTCCTCCTCTTCGTCGTCTTCACCCTCTTCAGGCTCCTCGGTCTCGTCGACAGCATTGGTCAGTTCTTGATCAGGTTGCTCGGTGACCTCGGTACCCTCAGGCTCAGCCTCAGTCTCGTAGTCGTCACCATCTTCCTCATCTTCCTCCTCCTCTTCTTCATTGTCCTCCTCTTCACCGCCTTGGGCCTGCTTTGTGGCATCGTCACCAGCATCCTCGGCGTCATCTTGAGCCTCGTCCTTGACTGCATCGGCCTGATCCTTGGTGTCGTCAGCCTTGTCTTTTGCGGCCTCGGCAGCATCCTTGGCCTGTTCAGTCGCATCTTGAGCTTGCTCCTGAGCACCCTCGGCGGTGTCCTTGGCATCCTCGGCGGACTCCTCAGCCTTGCCTTGAGTATCCTGGGCGGCATCAGAAGCCTGGTCCTTGGCACCCTCAGCAGCGTCCTGTGCTTGCGAGGTCGTGCCTTCACCAGTCTCCTGCGCCTCCCCAGCAGCCTCTTCGGCACCAGCTTGGGCAGTCTGAGCAGGTTCGTCCTTTACATCTTCGGCTTTTCCAGAAGCGGAGTCCTTTGCATCAGATGCAGAATCCTGTGCACTAGATGCCGAGTCCTGTGCTTGTGCGATGGGTTGGCCTTTCTGTGCTCTTCGAGGTGTCGATTTGCCAGGTGTGGACTTTCCAGGTGTGTTCTTCTTTGCGGAGCCAGCAGCCTTCTTTGGTGTCTGAGAAGCCTGCTTTGCTGGTTCGGGCATGGTTCTGAACTCGTCGTTGATGTTTTCGAGATCGGCCATTATGGATGATAGTAGGTAGAATGAATTAGTCGTAATCAGTCGTCAAAGCTAGTCGGTAGTCGTCTCCTGAGTATTAATGAGGTATTATTAAGAATACAGGGGGTAAATAGTAATAGTAGAGTGTAAAAATTTCCAAGGTGTATGTAGAGGAAGGAGAAGCAGAAACAAAAGGCGATCACAGGCAGCTATATTCGAGGACAGCTAGCAGCTTGCAGAAGTGGGCATGACAGCGGGGACACAGCTGCGTCACCGCCTCGAAAAGCATAAGCGTGTTCGGAGGCCAATGACATGACATATCCCCCCAGCAGCTCCAGCCACGGCGCCTATGGAAGGAAAGCCTCAAAGCTCCAGCGGGCGATCAATGGTGCCACATGCACTCATAAATATCGTTAGCGCGCGTAGCGTAGCATAATCCAACTCTGGGTGACGTCTGCTGTTGGACAGCGTGTGTTTACAGGACAAAAACCTGCTTCGGTAGCTATAGCCGAGGGCGCACCAAACAAGCCACTTTCTGCTGTGCGCAACACAGCGGTCCCTCTCCAAAACACCAGCCACGTGATTATTACACGGCAAAGAGACGAGACGAGCCTTGTCTGGACTCGACAGCGACAGGATTTTCGATGCCATCGAGGGATGTTTCATCTTGTGACGTCTTTCCATGGGGAAGAATAAAGGTTACTGCAGGCACCAGACTCGAACGCCACGTTGTTCGTCGAGTCTGGAGGCGAGCTAAGGCAAACAAGTCTGGTTATGACGTCGCACATTGCCAATCGGTTTGCTAGCGAGGTGCCTCTGCCGTCCTCCCATAGCCCCTGCAGATAGAACGAAACTTAATCGAAGGGAAAGAGAACAGAGCAAGACAGCGCTTCTCTTTTGTTCGACGTTGTGCACACTCTTTGACTTGACCTGAAACAAGTCGCCGCCATGGTCAGCTTTTTGCCTTTGCAGCGTCCACGTTCGAACGGCCTCGTTTCACGCGTTGAGCCATTGGCCAAGATCAAAAGCATGGTTGCGAAGTCGCTGTTGTAAAAGATTTGGCGAACCGTTGTCTTTGTCGTCAGCGTCGTTGTTGAAAGCTTGAGCTTGAGCTTCGTGGGAAAGATACTTTTATGACATAAAAAGAACACTCAGAGTAGTAGCCACGCGCGGAGAACGTGCAACAAATCGACAAGACGAGACGACCATAACTACATGTCTATGCACAACTGAGCAGCATATCTTCTGATACATAGTAGCTTCAATCTTAGCATCCTAGTTCCTCAAATAGGGCAGCTCGGTAGCCAATATCGATGACATTGAACGGTTAGGTCGGAATTGGCGGTCCTCGAGTCCGATGAGAGAGTTTGAAGAAACAAGTCAAACACAGTATCATATGCCAGTCGGGATGCTGCTATCCAATTCAGAATCGAGTAGTCTAGGATGTAGATCATATGGACAGCAGCTAGGTGTTGAAGTGTATTGCTGTTAGGTGAGCACATCGTAGGTGAGTTTCACAGTCAAAACACAGTCGAAACACGTACCAAGCATTTTCATTTCTTTTGAACTTGCTCCATTCAACTCACTTATGTGTATATTCGACCTTTGTTCGTTCGAGCGAGCCGTCATCTAGTTTTGCTAGTCTTGGACGCTTTCTATCTTACTACGCGCTGATGCCTGAGTCTTGCTGCTTGAAGCCTCGAATCGAGCGAGCTCGTGGTCTCACATCAGACGTGTGCGAGTCTGAAACCTGAACGCATGAAAGCACGCCGCAAGTGCCAAAACAGGTCAGCTTCACACAAGTAACAAATGCAGCACGGTTTGGCAGAAATCAAAAGGTAGAATGACAACAAGGAAAAGACCAATGTAGTGTTTAAGCAGGAGTGAAAAAGGTTGTGCATTCCCAATCAAAGTGGCAATCGCTGGATCCGTTCTTGCCTATTCTGAAGCAAGTCCGAAACACAACAACAAAAGTATTGTATGCACAGTTCTCAAGAACACTACCCACATCTTTTCGGCATTACTAGCACCACCCCATATAACCACAGCCATTTCTTGCGTAAGAACAATACTACTCTCTCTCTCTCTCTCTCTTCCTCTTCTCTTATCATTCAACACTAAGAACCAATTCTACACTATCACATATATCTTTACTCCTTACCTCAAATCTTTTTACAACCGCTTAAAACTTGTTAAACAAAAATTTCAGAAACTTGTTAAGATCTTATTCTGCTCTCCGAATACCGTAGTCCTAAGTAGTATTTTAGTTTCTTCTCGACTTCTTATATGTTGCTAGGTATTCTTACGGTGTTTGAGAGGCTTTAAACGTCGCCGTAACATATATGACGATATCTAGTAGAGGCTAAGAAGGTCGTCTTAATGTAAAAGTAGATAATTATTCGCATGTCTTAATAGCCTGCTTGTTGAAGATTTCGCGGCTTTTCAGACTCAGTCAGTTGTCTGAGTAGATTGAAAAACGGATCATACATTGCTTAATCAAAGTGGCGGGCAGCAAGCAGATGGGTCTCGTTCCTGCTTACTCAGAAGTAGCTGAAACAACACGGTTACTTTTACGCCAAACACTACCATACTACAACTACAACAACTTCTTCACCGACCCCGCCCTCCTCCTCTTATAAACAACATACGCCACCACCAGCGCCACCTGAAACCCCACCAAAAGCACCCCCAACAACCACAATCTCGGCCTACTCGTATTCACAATCTCACTCACACTCGCCGGCAATCCACTCAACAAACTCTCTCTCGTATCATGCAGCGCAATCTGCAAACTCGTCAAGTGCTCCTTATAATCCCGTCCTTCGACATCATTCCGGATCCGTATGACGGTGCTTTCGATCGTGTCGGCGCGGCGCTTGATTTCTGAGATGCTGTCGAGAGGGAGGTGGTTGGGGATGTCGGCGATGGCTTGGGTGTGGGAGTCGAGTTTGGCGTTTATTGAGGTGATGGAGGATTGCAGGGAGGTGACGCTGTGGGCGAGGGTTGAGAGGAGGGAGAGGAGTTGGTCCATTTCGGCGCTGTTTAGTTGGCTAGATTGCTGCTGCTGTTGTTGCTGTTGTTGTTGTTGTTGTTGTTGTTGTTGTTGTTGTTGTTGTTGTTGTTGTTGGGGGTCAGGTGAAGTGGGAGTGGCGAGTGGTGGTTCGGTTGATCGTGATGACTCTTCTGTTGGAGGTGGTGGACGGTTTCGCACAGGCATTTCTCGGCTGACGGAGGCGAGTGTGGACACTACGAAGCGGCTTACTTCGAAGGAATCTGGATTCTCAGCAGATGCAGCCGTGACGCCAAAGTAGTATCCCTTCGGCAGCTGAATCTAAATAGCATATCTGTTAGCGACAAACAAAACACAGGGCTTGAACGAACACATTCCGAAACTCACCTCACTACTACTAAAACAAGTCCTATCATCCACCAACACATGGAAACCCCCATGATCCTGCTTCAACGTCACCTTACTCATCCTACCCAAATTCCTATACGCATAATCACAATGTCCAAACGCCAAACCATCCACATTATGATGATTCTTAAAACTCACACTCCCATCACTCAAAAACCCCCTAATACTCCCTCCCATGCCACCATACTGATCAATCTGCAACACCAATCCATCAAACCGATCCACAGTATACACGCTCGAAAACTTCTCCATCGGGACCGTATCCTTGCTCAGCCAGATCTGCATGTTACCGCTTCCGCGCTCTTGCCCTGACGCGCGGAATTCGGCCTTGACTTCCCATTCGGAGTAGGTTAGGGGGTGCGTTGTCCAGAGACCGCCGCGCTTGTTGCCTGGGGTGGGTGGGGTGAGGATGATGCGGTCGGAAAGGACGGGCGGCTGGAATGTGTCTGCGCCAGCAAGTGTCCAGCCGGGGATGAAGCGGGCTTCGATGTCTGGGGAGATGGAGTCGAGGTGGCCGAAGGAGAGGGCTTCGACTGTGAATTGGGCTAGGGTTTGGGAAGTGAGGGAGAGGAGGAGTGTTGTGAGGGTGGAGACGCGCATTGTTGGAGCAGTAGCTAACACGAGTACTAGCTGGACTGTACTGTTCAATACCGCATTAGCTTTGTATCGTCTCCTTTCTATCCAGTTGCATCACACCTCTGACTACTTCAAGCTCTCGTACTCCTCTTACACTCAATCCAACTTCTCCAGATACTAACACCAGTCCAAGCAACAGCAACAGCAATGACACAATTGCGCACTTCCTTCACCACTTGTACTGTATCTGAGCCAAGTTCGAGGCTGTGCCTGATATTGATTGGTGCAGAGAAGGCTACAACGTGGCGGACTGCTACGTCACCTGTGGTAAAGTCCATAAACACTTTGATGAAGCAATGAAACGCGGGAAATGTGTAACAAGATTGGGTCGTGAATGAACAGCTGGCTTTGAGTTTCATACTTGTTTCATGATTCGGAGAGGCGATTATTAATCCTGCACGAATCTTCAAAAGTTCGTCAATGGACATCGCCACGATAAGAAAGATATTCACGCAATTTACACAATACATCAACGCTCATTTCACCGACGACAGCTTCGCACCAGTCACCGCTAAATTCGAAGACTAAACAGCCTTCTCGCGCTAATTCAATCGCACGAAACAAGCATCTCAGAATCATCATCTCTATACCTTCAATACACATCCACCCCCAACACTCACAATGGCAAAACGAGCACTCGGAAAAGAGCAAATCGTCAAACTCATCGTCGGCGCCGGTCAAGCTTCCCCCTCACCACCAGTCGGTCCAGCACTAGGTTCCAAAGGAGTAAAATCAATGGACTTTTGCAAAGTACTGAACACCCCACCCCTTCCCCTTCACCAGACAACCCATCACACCACACTCCAATCCAACTCACCACATCCCCACCTCCTGCACCACTAACACACACTACTCACTACAACAGGAATTCAACGCCCTCACCGCCTCAATAACCCCCGGCACGCCCATCCCCGCCCTGATAACAGTCCGCCCAGACCGCACCTTCCACTTCACGCTCCGCACACCACCCACCTCCACCCTGCTCCTCCTGGCCGCCGGCGTCCCCCCCTCCAAGGGCTCCCGTCTCCGCGGCGCCAACGCCCCCGGCCGCGCCACAACCGAAACAAGCAACACATCCGACTCCGCCATGCGCACAACCAGCCTCGCATCCTCCCCCCGCACATCTCCAGGTGGCGGCAGCATCCCCGGCGTCGTCAACAAAGCAGTCACGTTGTCTGCAAATCCAGGTCGAGATGTAGGACAAGGCGTTGTGAAAGCTGTAGCGAAGAGCGCGGGTGGAGATAAGGCTGCGGGCGATGGAGGGGGGAGTGCGCAGGTTGGAGAGGTGAGTTTGAAGCATGTTTATGAGATTGCGCGGATTAAGCAGGGAGAGGCTAGGTTGGCGGGGATGAGTTTGGAGGGGTTGGTGAGGAGTGTGGTTGCGCAGGCGAGGAGTGTGGGGGTTGGTGTTGTGCCGTGAAGTAGATGAGAAGGGAGGAAGGAGGGAGGGAAGAAAGGGGGAGAGAGGGCAAGAGAGGGTGGATTTGGCATATGCATGGATGGAACGGAGTCTTGGTGTTGGTGCTGCATTGGGCGCGGTATAGTAAGGTTGTATACTGTATGTCTACCTACATCCCTCGCTCTCGAGCCTGGGACGAGACGAATATACTTATAATCCGAAACAAAGAAGCACGTTCCTGAGTGCTAGCATCCCGTCATGCCGCTCTATCCGGTGAGCTCCCATTCCATCAAGTCCTCGCCTTGCGAGACAGGGATATTTTGTCCACTACTAGACACAACCGCACGATCCTCCAGCCTTACATCGGGCACACCCAGCCCAGCAGTAGACGTAACAGCCATGGCATTATCAACGTGGATGCTTAGCTCATCCTCGTCCTCGTTCTCGTTCTCGTCTTCGTCAGCAGGAGGCATCTGAGCTATATCGGCAAATGATAGACTAGGTTCTCTAACAATTGGCGATCGTTCCTCGGACGTCGTGAGTGGAGAAACCATCCCATTTGTGCTCTTGAAAAACGGCAGGTATTGTGTGGAGATTGTTAGTGGTCTTTGAGTGGCACTAGTGCTTACATTTAAATGTAGTACGTTCCGAGGTAAAAATGCTCCTGTCGTAGGCGACCTCTCTCGCGCTCGATATTTCGCGAAGAGGTTTGAATGACTTGCGTGGACTGCTGGGATGATTGGTGTTGACAAGCTCTCGCCTAGCTCGTCGGAACTCTGCCTAGAATCTCGCGTCTGCGCGATCAGCTTTGCGGGCAGACTTTGTCTGGGTGCCTGCTTTGCGGGTTTTTGTGTATGTAGTCTGTTACTCTGCGTGGGTATGCTGCGAAAAGCAGGTAGACTGAGTCTCGAGCTCCTCTGTACTGTGTTCTGGCTAGTTTGAGCACCAGAAAATGGTCGTTTGGTGGTAGATATTCGTTTCACCACGATGAGGTCGGAATCATCATCAGAACGTGCTGGAGCATTTGGTCTAGTGGCTGTGGTGGACTTCCGAGAAACGACCGGCTTGACAGAGGTGGCATTCGGTGGTGGAAGAGCTGCTGGAGGCAGAGGGACTACAGCTTTTCGAGGCACAACAGGCTCGGTAGATGCGATGATTCTTCTGGATGTAGCTAGCTCGGCGGGCGCTTCCTCAAGAAGAGTAGTGGGCGCGATAATAACTTTCACAGGATTGGTGGATGCAGCGTGCGTGCTGTTGGTATACTCTACAGAGTCGAGAGGCGCTGCTGCCTCAATATCCCGACTCACTACAATTGAGATACCTTCTCGTTCCACTGGACTATCCTTATTTACAACCGTGTGAAATCCACCAAGCTGAAATTGGTCGATGAAAGCCTGGTAGTCATCGTTTGCCAGCCAAGCTTGTCTCAGTGAAACTCCAGCTGCAACTGATACCTTCCTGTCAACACTATTACCCACAATTCGCCACTGATCTGAAGGTAGGCCAATCAAGACCTCATGGTCTGGGTAAGACTGTGCACGACGAGCTTCCATCACCGTCATAACTCGTGGCTGATCGTAGTGGAGAGCTCTGCCATTCATTGCACAGTCTGGACTCACCACAGTGATAACAGTTGGCATCGACTTATCAGGGTACAAGCGTCCATAGGCTTTATTTACGGCGCTATTCCAGAGCTTGCTCTTTCGCTGGATATTGTCGATTATGGGTTTTGGCATATATCCCATTTGAACCGCAGAGGTCCATGAACAACCATGTGGAAACCTGGGAATATGCTTTATCTTTAGCCAATTCTCGTAGCGAGCGTTAGCGGATACCCGGTGGTCTGGGAATGGGATACAGATATTGACCTTCCCATCTCCGATATCTGGCAAATCTCCAATAACATCTTGAGCGGTATTCAGCTCGAATGGCGTAAGGTCCATGGTTCTCTCGCCAAAGGACTCTCCATTAGGAGCTTTACCAATCACACGCCTCTTTGTGCCCTCAGGATGCGCGTGGGTAATTGGTGGTCTACTCATCGGCGCTAACCCAGGAGCAGCGATACAGATTAGAAGACGACTTCGTTGTTCTCCACTCCCTGCCGAACGAGCGTCCTGGTTGACTATTTGGACTTGATAGCCCATGCCAACGAAACAGCAGATCATTTGTGACAGAACATTCTCTTTCTTATCGTTACCACACATGTTGCCCATTGCAAAGACGTTCTCAAACACGCCATATTCGGGTCTTAGAACGTCTATTGCAGTAGCCAGTGCAGCAACAAGAGAGGCGTTCCGTAATGACGATTCGCTCATCTTATTTGGCTGCAGCATGGAAAATGCCACACATGGAGATCCTGCCGTCATAAACCCAATGCTTCCGACTTGAGGAATCACTGCACTAGGGTCACCCTTGAGTAACCTTGCCAACCAGTCGTTAACATTGCCGTAAAAGAGGTTCAGTTTATCTGGGTCTTCAGCATTTGCTCGGTAAGTGTGGATAGCAGGCTGAGCCCAGTCGACCGAATGTGTGAACTGCACAGCGCCACTCTCTTCAAATCCTCGATCAAAGCTTCCACCACCACAGAACAAGCTACAGCCTTTCAAGGAAATTCTCTCTGGGGTGGACTTTGGATCAAACCCTTCTATCATGTCGATGTCGGTAGAGATCGATCTCAGAGTTCCTGCCTCGGATATGGCTGTCAGGACCCAACAGTCTCCTGTGCCATTATAGGAATATGGTGCGGGAATTCGATGATGCACGACGTCTTCGTGTGAGTACCGGCGGATGTGACAAGCTCGCTTGATGTCCTGGGACCTGATCCAAATCAAGTCCTCGCTGTAAACAAGCTCGTTGTCCTGAGCGTGTGCGTCATGATAGTCGCGCTTCCTCCGCTTCAACCTAAGCGCTTTGTAGTAGCCGCCAGTAGATTTCTCCAGCACGATTACGGGTTCAAGGAGCCCTTTTGTGACCTCGGTCACAAGGACGGTCTGACCATAGCTGTATTGAATCTCTTGCTCTTTAGCCCGACACGAGCATTTGAAGTGCGCCCTGTTGAAAGTTACCCACGATGGATTTCGGTCGGCGGTCTTGTAGGTCTGACGCACGAAAAAGTCAAAAAAGTTGTCGCTGTTCTGGTCTTGGTTGAACTTGACTTGAACTGTCCTCAGGACCTCCACAGTTGAAATTGGAGGATCACCGCAATTGCAATGATCGGAGAAGAATAGTTCTCGGCGGTGTGGATAAGTCATATTCGCACACGTTGTTTGTTCAGGCCAGTACAACCAGATCACACGTAATGCGTTGCCTCGAGCTTCCACACTCTGAACATAGGCATACCACTCAGCAGGACCACCCCAGGGCCCTCCTTCATCCTTCTCTATTTGAACGACGTCGCCTGGTCGAATTCGAATGACTTCTCCAGGTATAGCTGCCGTGTAAGGTCGATCATCGTCACCTAGTAGTACATCACTGACCTTGGCTCTAGAAGCGAAAGCTTTCGACCTAGTAATTGAAGCTCTTTGCACTTCAGGGATGGGGGCTCTACACTCCATTGCGCTAGCAAAATACATCTTTCTAAAGCAGTTGTAGACGTAGGGCGTAACAATAGTGCTATTGACTTCCCATGGCTGCAGTGGTACAGCAGACAGTGCCTTCGCATCTACCTCTTTCCACAAGAAGCACTCCCGATTCTCTTCCTGTACAGTGACAGACTCCTTCCAGAGAAATTCAAAGTTTGCCGTAATAACAGTACGAAAGTCCTCTTTAAAATCATAAATTCCATGCCAGGATTGGAACTTCTTGTCACTGCCGTGTCGTTCCTGCAACCACGTATAGAAATCCGATCTGAAGTCATGCAGTCGAACGTCCTTTAGATCCTCTCTCTCTCGGACATCCAGATAGGCAACGAAGTGTTTTGAGAAGTCCGCCAGCCACTGAAACGGAACGTGATAACGTGCGTATTCGTCTGCAGGCCGTTTGAGGTGATACCAGACATTGTATTGCTGTGCCAAAGGAGATTGTATCCAGATTCTGTTTGAAATTGTAACTGCATCAGATCCGTATCCATCTAAGGAGAGAATATTAAAGGGTACACTGTATACCCTGTGCTTGACATCCCCGATGCGGACAATGCCATCAAAACGATAAGCACTATCTCCACTTCGTGTCAACAGATCGCTCAGAGGGCGCATGACATTGGGATGCGATCCATTGTTTCCGCGGTATATGGTGAAGTCGTCCAAGATGACAGTTATGTGCTCTTTCCCCAGGGCAGGTGTCTTAAAGCTAGAGTTTGCAGCACGTCGCTGTTGCTTCAGGAGAGTCAGTTCCTTTTCCACATGTGTTAAGTCTCTTTTACTAACCAGCAGATCTCGAATTGCATCACCCTCTCTTATCGAATTCTTTCGTGTCTCTGAATTGGCATGCAGAGATGCCGGAAAAACGACATCTGGGGCGACGACAGCGACAGCTGTGAGACAATGGCGTTTCGAGGGAGGTTGTGCGTAGGAAGAGCCAGAGCGATCTCTTTTCCTTGAGGAGAAATAAGTCCAAGATCTGGTTGATTCGGCGTCAAGTTGGTCGTAATCATCGATGTCCATGTCTGTCGTAGGAATAAGGAATTGCTGCGTGAAAACTAAAGCATCATACTTGATAATATGTCAGGAAGAAGAAGCAAATGAAGAAGCAGAAGATGTCGTAAAGAACTTGAGGTGAGGTTGAGATCCAATGGTAAGTTTCAGATCTGCTTCGAGACGCGACTTTTAAGGTTGACGCGCTCTAAAGCTTGGCTATATCGAACCATGGTACAAAGTCGTACAGCTTTAGTACAAGAACAGCATCCATGTTGGCGGATGAAGGTTGAAGGTTGAAGGATGACGGATGCATAAAGAAGAGGAAGCAGGAAAGATAGACACTATGAGGTTCATATAGAAGAGATGTAGGCATCTGATGCTTTGTAGCTTAGCGTCATGCAGGAACACGTGATTACTAAAAGCGAAGTGATACCCCCAGCTACTGAAGTGAGGTGAAGCGAACTGAAACCACGAAAGTGAAGCGAGGGTAAGCTTCAGTGGCTCTAGGAGCAGGAATAGGGGCGGAGAATATGGAAGAACATAGAGCAGTGTGTGACTGCTAAAAGATAGCTCTTAAGTTGTTGAAGGTGGACCAAGATATCTAGCGTGACTGGGTTCTGGTGTGCTGGCGCAGACTTGAAAAGCTAAGGACGTGGGCGAGTCTCTCGGGCCAGGCGGCGGAGGGGGAGGTCGATGAGCCAAGTGTCGGTAATGTGTAGAATGCTGGTGTGGCTGATGCTAGGCACGATAGCGAAGTTCCCCCAGAAAGCAGCTTGCTCCTTTCCAGCATGGTACCATCAGACGCAGACTTCGGAGCATGCCACTAGTCCTCGACTTAATATACTCGATCATCCCATGACGCAAGTTGCGGCCATATCTTAGACTAGAGTCAATACTTTGTTTGTCGTCGAGGACTGCTTGCCAAAGAAGGACTTTGAAAGCTAACCCCAGAATCAATTTTTTAACCACATCTCCCATCCTCAGGTCCATCAACCCACCTCACCTTCCACTTTTCACAATCAAAGCTCTCCTTTCCCAACTTCTCATTCACCGCATTATGCGCCTCACACATCCACAATCCAAACTCATCTCTACTGCTCATCCTCGGTGCATTCCCCGGTCTGGCCATCCAATCTCTGAAATCTCCCGCACAATGACTACAAGGATATAAATTCGAAAATAACGATATAAAGCTCTTCGTCTGTGTCTGTTGCGCCGGCGAGGGCCGCGTAGGGTAGGTGGCTGCCATGGTGTGCAAGAGTGTCCAGGTGCTGCGGCCTAGTTCTTCGACGTCGGCGGGACAGTCTGACGGGGCGAGGGAGGGGAGGAGGGCGGTTGTTTTGGGGGCGGAGTGAGAGGAGGGGTTTTGGGGTTTGGTCATTTGCATCCAGTCGCGGACGTTTGTGCAGGTTCGACAACTGATTTCGATATAAGCCTTGTATGTATCTCTAATGGATATTCGTCCTCACGGTTTGCCATCCTTGCCGATTACTACGCCCTTGGGTAATTTCTGGGCAGGTTGATTAGGTGCGGCTTCGCCAGCTTGGCGATCGTTCTCTGGTGGAGGTGGTGGTGGAGGATCCATGTCTTTCGGAGAGGAGGAGGAGACTGAGTGGAAGAACTGCGAGAGGATTGGAGCCTCGATCTTTGTCACCGGCATAGCATTGTTTTCATGGTTCACGAACAGCTGACAAATAATAATTGGGCTTTGTCGTCATAACGCCATCGCCGAGTTTCGACAGGTTATCCTCGGCGTCTCGGAGACGTTTCAGATTTGGCATTGCAGCAGTAAGATTCATGGGACAGGAACACATCATATTCATAGTCCAGTTATAGTTAAAGATTTGAGATTTGATCTTAATTCTTCGTGTAATGCTCGCTTGCTTTCTATCTGTCCGTCACATCCCATTATCAAACGCTGATATCTGATATGTGCAGTGGGCAAAGAATAAAATTCATTCCCAATCAAGCCAACACCTTCTCAACCGCACTGATAGTTACTGACGTGTTGTCAGGTTCGATAGCGACTTTAGTGACCTTGCCGTCTTCGGTGGTAAGTGCATAGCGCTTGCTGCGGACGTTGCCGAGGATGGCGGAGGCGTCGAAGTCGGCTTCGAGTGCCTTTGTGAATTTCGCGTCGGGGTCGGCGAGGAAGCGGATCTACGGTGTGTTAGTTGATTGTTTTGTGATTGGATTTGGTGGTGATGGGTTTGGTAAGAGAGAGTAGGAAGGGGTGGGGAGTCTGATAGTGAGTATGGGGTGGCAGGGCGTGGTATGGTGCGTGATACGAAGATGAGGTAGGGAAGAAAGGCAGAGCTTACTTTTGAGCCACCAGTGGGGTCGAGGTCCTTGCCCCATGCCTTCATGACGAAAGCATCGTTGACTGTTTTGAGATATTCGTAGTCAGTCTTTGTGCCTCTGTCTGTCACCTTGTCTTGTGCATATCCATTGTCCACTTCTGATCTGTTCTATCCCGTCTCTTTCTCATCTTCATATTCGTGGTTTAGGAAGCAGGATTGTTCGAGGATATATCTTATAATTTGGAAGAGTGTTTTATGCATACCAGATACAACAAAGATTTGTCCAGCCTCCTTAGCCTTCTCGCTGTTGATATAGCCGGGGACGTGAGTCTCGGAGCATGAAGGGCCTGTTTTGAGCAAGATTTTGGTTAATCTTATTGTTTCTCTTTTCAGATTAGGTGTATGCGACTTTCTGCTTTGCACATCACGGCACGATTTCAAGCGCGTGCCATCCTCAATCTTGACAAAGGGGGCCCTATGCCTCGACCGTCCCCCCGCCTTAGAATCAACCCATCCCCTCCTCGTCCAAGCCATCTCAGTACCCAATTCAGAGCCCCCAAACCTCAACTCAACAGCCTCAACCCAAACCATCAGAAGAAGAAAAATACACGTCAAAACTCACTAAAAGCAGCCGGCACACCCAAAATGATACCCTTTCCACTCTTCAGCACATCCGCAAGGTTGACCTTGTTGCCTGGAGTTGCCTCGAACAGGTCGATGTTGGGGATAGAATCGCCTTGCTTGACCATATTGACTGTCGTTGATGAAAAGGCTCTTGTGGTAGTGAAACGAGTTATTTGTTGGAGTGTGGATGGTTTGAGGATACGGGAGAACATTTAGGAGAGAGAGAAGGGTGAAGAAGAAAGAGGGGGAATTTGTACGAGGGGAGGTCTAGACAGACGTTGGGCGAAGGTGGGATGATGACAAAACAACCTTAAGGTTTCTTGGTAGTATGTATTTCAAATAGTTGTTGAAAAGTGCACAGAGATCGTGCGATTGTGTGGACTGTAGCTGTCAAAAGCGCAAGTCCTGTAGTCTAGAGACGTACGTTGTGGTGGTAGAGAGTGCGTGGCAGACGTGACATGCTATGTCTTACCGAGCGTCTCCGAGCACTAATGATGCCCCACTTCCAATGTTGCTCATGATCCTGTTACTTGCAGACTACCTGGTATCGAGCATACCTGGTGATAGTCTGTGATGATTATTCCTGAGAGCTAAGCTCACCTATGTAGAAATACATAAAGAAGCTAAAACGATTCTGTGCATAGAAGCAAAGGTTTCAGCACAACCTCCGTCTGCATGGACCACTAAAGGCTTTCCTTGCCCTTTCCCAGCCTTTTTGGCCTATCCCATTCATACAAAGTCGTCCATTTCCCAGCCAGTATGCTCCAAGCACTCAAGCCAACTATCCATCTTCTCTTGCTCACAGTAGACCAGAATTCGACTTTCGTGCAATCAACTCCTTCTGATAATCCCTCAACCCCGTCCACCTCCTCAATTCAATCTCCTCATCATCCTCATCATGACTAGGCTGACCACTCTTCTCAACCTCCATCAAAATGTCAAGTACCGGACGGAGGTACTTGACAGCCAACCCATCATCCTGCAGTCTAGACACATCGCCCTCCGCTGGCAGTAGCGTAGAGGCTATCTGTCGTATTTTCATGCAGAAACTGACGCTATTGGGCTCCATGTGAATTGGTCGGATCTTGGAAAGGACGTCGAGGAGGTCTTTAGCGACGCCTTCGCGTTCTTCGCGCACTTGGGCTATCTCTGCTTCGTATGGAGTTGCGTTGGGTGCTGATGTTGCAAGTACTCTGAGGGAAAACGTTAGCTCGTCATGGTATAGCTTTACATAGCATAATACATACCGATGCGCAGAAGGCGATGGCGAGGCGACTTTTACATCGAGCGAGACTTGTGCATGGTTTCCCGTTGCAGCGTGGGTGGAATCTGTAAATTGCTGACACAACGCCCAGTACTTTTCCAGAAACCAAGATCGTGAGCTCAATACAGAGACATGAATGTTTGCCTTTTGCACTTCGTAAGCAATCTGACGCTGTTCTTCTGGGGAGGTTTGAAGAGCAGTCTGAAAGTCCAGGTTGGTAACTGGTCCGCTCCTATCACTACCAGAGTTGGACATCAAACTTGGTGACCTCGAGTTGAAACTCGGCCACACCAATAAAGGTTCGGGTAGATCGTCCAAAACATGCTTGACGCGTTCGTAGCACTCCATGAGAACTTTCTTTTGTCTTACTGAATCAAAGTTGAAGTCCACGCCATATGCTGATTCCATTGCAACAAGCGGATTATGTGTAAGGTAAACACGCACATTAGCATTGAAGCCTGTCATCCTGGACAATGTGTCGTGCGGTTGTCTTTCAAAGTGTGTGGCGTGAATATATCTGTCGTCCACTTCTAAAGGTAAGGGTGGATAGCCTTGAGTTGGTGTTGGAGGCCGAATAGGTATTTCGCCAAGCTGAGCTCCGAATGCCCTTGCAGATCTGTAACGTGTTAGACCACAATGATCATGTAGAGCATTTGATGTACTCACCTAGCTGTCACATATACTGTCCAGAACACTCTCCTTCCCACTTCCTCGTCTATGAAGTTCAGGTCTTGCTCACTGGTCAACGCCGCTCGTGCACCAAAGTCTGCTGGAGGATATGAAGGTCGAGTTTTGTAGAATCCAATGGCTCGAATGATCGTGAAGCACTCTCCCAAGTATAGATCAGCGGCCTGCCACCTGTAGTGAAATGAGCTCATGGTAAGGAGATAGTAACTTGTTGCCGCATCGTAAACGTAGAGACCCTCTCGTTCGAGATAGCCAGAGCCACGAGCTTCGAGGCAGACGCTACGACACAAATCAACTAGCGCATTTGAAGTAGAGAAGAGATGCTCTTTTCCCATTGATTTGAGATGTCTTCGTGGTCGTCGCGGGAAGAGGCTGACCATTGACCCGATCATTCCTGCTAATAGTGCGAGAAAGAACCTATCATTCAAGTCTTTGCGTTGTGACCAAGCTTCGCGAAATGATGGCTCATGAGGAAATGGAGTAATTGGGTGAACATATGTGAAGTAATCGTCGATAAAGGCGTTGATTAGTTCGAGAGGTACGATAGACTCGGCGCGAAGTCCCGTAGGAGCTGGTGTGGGTGCGAGATTGAGTGTGAGATATGCTGGTGAGGCAGGTCGGACAGGTGTGTTGCCATGACCAGCAGGTGAACCTTGTTGTGATTCTAGCCGTGCCTTCTTGATAGCTTCTGCGTGTCTGTTCGGTGGTCCACGACGTCGACTTGGTCGTTCGTATGTACAAGGAATCTCCAAGGCTGCGCAAGCCCGACATGGAGGACCAGCTTCATCACACTGCACTCGGCGTCAGTTTCTATAAACTTCCCAGGCGCGTCTTGGCAGAAAGCATTCATGCCACTGTACCTTCACTTTTCTGATACTACACGAATCGCATGCTTTGCGCAGTCTGTTGTTTGTCCTTGCCGAGTTTCTCGGCGTGGTTTCTGGTGTCTGCTGTGCTGGTGGGGGTTGTTGTGGAGGTAGTGGTTGAAGTTCGCGATGATTTGGAAGTGGCTGGTTTTGATCAAGCATTTGTGCGATTCCCGGCGTCCTGTAAGAACCTTGAACCGAGTCGTGCGCATCTTGGAATGGTGGTAGAGAGTATTGTAATGGAGGAGGGTTAAGAGGCTGTAGTTGAGGATCTGTTTGCGATTCGCTTTGTTGCGCCGAATATGGTGGGTATGGTTGTGTCATTGTGAGCGTGAAACGGGTCTTTGGAAGGGTGTTAATTCGAGCTGCTGCAAGGTGTCATAATGTGATCATGTTGTGGCGTGTCGTTGGCGAAGGAGGAAGGTGATGGTGAACTAAAAGATGGAGAAGCGCGATCGAATGCATGGGGGAAACAGCACGTGACGGCGGGGTCAGAATAGGCTAATCGGAGTATGATGCTCGATGCACGATGTACAACAGTACAAAATCCTACGGCGAGCTGCTAGGGAACTGGACAGTATCGAACCTTGGTGCCTGGTATGAGTCTGCACAGCTGCTCAAGAGAAATTAGAGTAGCCGTCAGAAGTCTTCTTCCATCCTCAACCTCGGTTGTGACGAAGCCAGCATTGCGCTTCCCTAGCTCCAAGTAGTATCACGCCTCATAGCGCGGTAGTTGTTCCCTCTCTCTCATAACCGCATGAACCATACTTCTTTCCAAGCCCCGTCTCAACTCGATTGCTTCCCCCAATATCAGCTTCGATCTCTCGATCAATTCCCTATACTTGATTTTCTTGCTACGACCTAGCCATCCACTTCGTTGATCATGTAATCCTCTCATGGTTTCCAGTACCAACGTAGCGAACCTTGCCTCTATGTCCTTTGCTTTCTTTGCAGCCTGCTCTGCGGCTTGGCGAACTGCCATGTCATGCATGTAATCCTGCAATACTATGCTCTCTCCACCTCTCACGGATCGTATCCCAATATCCTCAGACAATTTCGTCGTATACATAGCCAGCAGTTCGTCCAGAGTCCTAGCATCGCCCTGTAAAGTGACCAGCTCGAGTGCCATAGGATGAGCACGAGTGTTCGCCTTCATCGTAAAGAGTTGTTGCCGTGTCAGATTCATAGTTGGAATTATAGGCTGGAATATCTGCAGCTCTGGCGGTAGATTTTGACCAAAGACAACAGGACGTGAGCTTCCATATCTTCTGTATGTTGGCAGCACGATGTCTCCAGTAACAAGGTCACGTTGAACATGGGCAACCTCATCAGCTTGATTGGCAGCAGCAACGGCCATGAGAGACAACATATTGAAAGTCGTGGTATCTATGTTGTGAAATGAAAGACCATAAGGAGCGTCTGCAGACCTCATGAATGGTAGAAAGCCACGAGGATTCTCAATGTGTTTCAAGCTTGGTTGTACAAGCTCTCACCAAGGACAGCTCGTGCGCTGGCAAGATTAGGATATCAGTGCAATTGCGATTGGTATGACAAGATCTTAGACATTCAGAGCATCACCACCTGAGCCAAGCTTATCAGCCGAGGATGTGGTTGTACCTGTACTAGTGCCTGAACCTCTGACGGTTTCATGCATACGAGGAAGAAACAGTGCGAGCAATAACACCACATATGACGCACATGTTTCAGCCGCTTTCCTTAGCGCTTGAAACACGAGAAGGGACGAAGACTCATGGTGTTTCAGATTTATAGGTCGGGAAATTAAAAGCCCACGTCCCCGGATCGGCATTCGCTCCTTGGCTTGTATTGTTTGTGAAACACATTGCCAGCCTGCCAGCACCGCCCTGGTCGACCCAGCCACTTAAGCTGCCTGATTCTTCCGCACATCCTAGTGTTAGCGTCGGCGTCTCTAGCACCACATAGTACAGCATCCTCGTCCTTACAGCCATAGCTTCTGTGCTACACCGATACCGCCTTCCTCCCTGTACTCCTTGTTCGTCCTCTGCTATTTCCCTTCCTACTCCTTGACCACAACGTCGACCTGCGACATAGTATCGACAATTACAGCACACACCGTGAGGACTTGGATCCCTCCAGCATTTAGTCGCGCTACGAAAATACCAATTCCAACACATTGGGAACTGCTCTTTGGACATTGCAACCCCGTTGAGCTTAAGCGCTATTGAGCTGTTGAGCTATTGTCGACAAGCCGAAGCTACAAAAGCGGCTCCATTTGTCTTAGAACAATAGGAGACTCCATCAGTGGCTGGAAGCTGTTGACAAGTAAGACATCCAGCCATCTCATACCTACAAAAGAGCATCAAAGTCGACAACATTCCTCGTAGTCGCTGACACCTAAAAAGTTATCACATTCCGTTCTACGCTACAGAGACTTGCATATAACCGTAGCACATCTTTCCTACGCCCACTACCACAACAATGTCTAAGACTGCACCCGCTGGCGGGCGCAAGGTCACCTTCAATGTGTCAGAGCAATATGAGATTCAGGAGATTGTAGGAGAAGGAGCCTATGGTGTGGTCTGGTATAAAGCACTACAGCGTGGCACGAAACGACGGAAAGCTGACATTGCCGAAGCTCAGCACTGCACAAGCCATCACAACAAAAGGTTGCCATCAAGAAGATCACACCATTCGACCACTCCATGTTCTGCCTGCGAACATTACGTGAGATGAAGCTACTAAGATACTTCAACCACGAGAATATCATCTCCATTCTTGACATCCAGAAGCCACGCGACTTTTCTAGTTTCAATGAGGTCTACATCATTCAGGTATGGAAATACACATCTTCTCAGCATTGGATTCAATTGTAACATTTAGAACAGGAACTTATGGAGACTGATATGCACCGTGTCATCCGCACTCAAGACCTTTCCGACGACCATTGTCAATACTTCATCTACCAAACTCTGCGCGCACTCAAAGCTATGCACTCAGCGAACGTCCTCCATCGTGATCTGAAACCATCCAACCTTCTCCTGAACGCCAACTGCGATCTCAAAGTCTGCGACTTCGGTCTAGCCCGCTCAGCTGCGTCAGTCGAAGACAACTCTGGCTTCATGACTGAATACGTTGCCACGCGTTGGTATCGTGCGCCAGAGATCATGCTCACGTTCAAGGAATACACCAAAGCCATTGATGTATGGAGTGTTGGCTGCATTCTTGCCGAAATGCTGAGCGGCAAGCCCCTCTTCCCTGGTAAAGATTGTACGTAACCTCACCTCACCTCATCTTCACCTCATACAACCACTAATAGATATAATATAGACCACCACCAACTCACCCTGATCCTCGACGTCCTCGGCACACCAACCATGGAAGATTACTACGGCATCAAATCCCGTCGCGCCCGCGAATACATTCGCTCACTCCCCTTCAAGAAGAAGATTCCCTGGCGCGCCATGTTCCCTGGTGCTTCCGACCTTGCCTTGGACCTCCTAGACCGACTTCTTGCATTCAACCCAGTGAAGCGAATAAGCTGTGAGGATGCACTGAGACACCCCTATCTAGAGCCTTATCATGATCCGAACGATGAGCCTGAGGCGGAAATGGTGCCGGAGAGCTTCTTTGAGTTTGATAGGAGGAAGGAGACGCTGAGTAAGGAGCAGTTGAAGGGTAAGTGCCTGACGTATTTGAGAGGAAGGGACTGTTGTTGCTAACTTGTTTGCGACAGTGCTCATCTACGAAGAAGTTATGCGTTAGACCAAACCATGAAATGAGGCAAAAGCAGGGAGCCAGTATATCGAGCTAGATTGTCGACATGTATTAGCTCAAATGGTTGCTTGCGCTCGAGTTGTTCTCATGTCAGCATGATGAAATTGGATATGACAGCATATGTGCACGGGTAGACTAGGAGAACGACTGAGACGACACTGTGCAGCATCTCAGGAGAACATTGACGTGAGAAGGAGTGGCTTACATGACGAACTGCACTTCTATAGGCCATGGGAAACTCACGAATGAAGGATTATGCATCTCCGAGAGAGAGGAGTGTTTGTACTTGCAGAGTATCGCTCAAAGGCCGTACTACCAATGAAATAACGAGTTTCATGTTTTGAGCTATACAATCCTTGTCTTCTCTTGTCTAAATTCACCTGAGCCTCGCTCTAATCTTCTGGGACACTGTCCATCTCTTTGCATTGCCGTTATGCACTAAGCCGGGCACGTCAAGCGCCACAAATCAAGTAAAATAGGTGTCACCACCTTTATTACATCATCACATGCTCAAGAGTTCCAAACCTGCTTGCCAAATTACATGTAATTGCTCAAGCACCACCACTAGTGTTCCGCATCGACTCTTCATTACTACCAGTATCATCATCCTGCCCACCTCTGGCATTCCTCTGTCTTGACAATGAGTCCCGCTCTCTCATCCTCTGCCACCTATTCCCCGCATAAGCAAACCTCTTCCTCTTCACAGCAACTGCCTTGACTGGTTGTACATATACTGGATGTGGCTCAGCTCGATGATGGGATGAAATTCAAAGTTGCCAGTGCGAGCAAGATGAGCATTGAGAGGTGATGGGGTTGGTGGTGGCGAGGGATAGGTATGTAGATCTGATGACGATGTTGATGGGCGCGACGCAGTTGATGATGAAGATGATGGAGATACGGTGAACGTAGACGGTGGTTTGGGGTGGTGCGATTGATTATGGAAGGATGCTGGCTGGCGGGGTGGTGGCCGTGGAGAAGATGCTGGAGCAATGCCATTGTTGTCCGAGTGAAAAGGTGACCAATCTGTGCTTAATGGGCTTGGCTGTTCTGGTTGAGCAAGAAACTCAGTAGAAGACGAAGACGACTGAATACGTCCTTTGCCTTTGCTTCCACTGGGCGAGTCGGCTGGAGTCCGAATGATCCTGTGAAGATTTCCTGTCTGTTGACTGTATCCGGACGTCGAAGCATCGTCATTTGGCAGCCGAGCTGGATATGTTGGAGGATCCCACATCCACCTTACAAGTTTCTCCTCCTTGACAATATCGTTCTTGACCGTATGACTTTCAGCATTCTTCTCTAGTCGTATCCTATCCAACCTCCTCCTGGTAACTTCGTCCGCCAGAATCTCTTCTCGGTCTCGTTCGAGCAAAGCAGGCCACACAGGGGCAGGAGAAGAAGGCCTAGCATAATGACCTGCAGCTGGGGCCTGTAAGGACATCAGAGAATGCATTTTTAATGAGCTGATCATCTGCGGCTGAGTTCGCTCGACTTGAGTCATGTATAGAGCTGCTGGAAGGCAGGAAGGGGAAGGCGTCGTTGTAAAGGTCGAGGCGAGTAGCTGGAGGGCGATGACAGATAGGAGAATGTTGTGCTTGCTCGTCGTGCTCGGTACTGGAACGATGGCGGAGTCTCCAGGTTTGTCGTCTGATGTTTGAGGTCTTGCGGGAGATAGCTGAGAGAGCTGCTGGAAAGCACGCAGCTGGTTCTCTAAATATTAGTGCGTCAGAACTGATGTGCCGTGGAGCATGTTACTCAACATCACATACGGAACGAAGGTCTCCTGGTTGGCGAATAGGCATGCTCGAGGAAGTCTGTAACCTCTTTTACGATAAACTCGTTCTTATGCGTGTTCAGTCTTTTCCTAGAAATCCTCTGGGATGGTTCGTGAGCGATGTCGATATCGCTGTCGTCAGAGGACGAGTCTTGATTCTTCTTGTCGTATAACGAGCTCAGGGCTTCTTCCAGTGTGTATTCGGGCTCCGGCTCAAGCTCAGTGATTGCTTCTAGTAGTGTAAGACTCCTAGCAATGCCAATGTTTGGGATCTGAAGAGTAAGCGGAGGTGTAGCAATCGTTCGGGACACACTAGAAGAGCCTTCGGAAGGACGACGTTCTGGGACGACGGAATCGAACGTGACCGAAGGAGTCAAGTCTAGAGCTTCGCCTAGTGTGACTGAGCTTGCGCAACTGAGACGCCTTGGGCCTTTACCAGGCGTAGGGTGAACGTAAGACATAGATTCAGTGCCGCATGAGCTCTGCTTGGTTGCACTCAAGCCCGACAAGAATAGGTATTAAAAGGATAAGATGTGCCCAGTCTATGTGGAGGCCGAGATCAGGATGCTGAGCGAGACAATAGGAGGTGATGAGACTCTTCTTCGTCGTGCGACTTAGTTCTTTGTCGATCCATGGATGCCGCTGATCCAATATGATATTTTAAGAAGGAGCGACCACGCGGATGAGAGCTTGCCATCTCGTTGAAGACGGCCGCAAACATCATCGGCACGTGCTGGTCATGTGTAGGCTGTTATTCATCCCTTCAAATCACTATGTCTAAGCATTCTTGGAAGAAGTCTTTCTCGTGAAGAAGGTTCTCGGTGACCTACACCGTGTCAGTCTTGTATCATGCAGCCACCATCTACATTCATTCTGCTCACATCTTGGATCTGTTCCTCAATAACGCATCGTCCTGCCCGCTACTACCTAGCTCTTCGCCAGATGGAGGTGTGTAGTGCGCATTCCAGGTATCAACCAATCCTTTCTGTAGTCTCTGCCCGTACTGCTCCGTGCTGACTTCCTTAACACCAACCTGCAGTCCTCCATCTTTTGAGAAGTTTATGTTTTTCTTGGCTAGCTGCTGCTCGCTCGTCTTCACAACTGTGTGGGTGTAGATGTAGATTTGGTAGGCGACGACTCCGAAGATTGCGGCGAAGACGATGAGGAGGATGACAGGGAGGAGGTCGACCAAGCGAGCCATTGCGAGATAGTTAGGTACACAGAGGAGGTAGTTGTGGTTACAGATTGAGGAGAAGCTGTCGAAAGCTAGGGAAGGAAGCTAGAGGTAAGAATGCACGTGCCAAAAGTGGCTTGGTAGGACAAGGATGACTACTTCAGGTTTCAGCTTAGTTGTTATTTAGCCTCGACTGCTTCGAACACTATGTTGAGTCAACCAGTGCTGGCTACAGGCATACCTCACAAGCCTTTGACGTGGGTCGTCATTCACCTATATCTGATATGTGATTACGCTATGAAGGCTTGTATGTATGCCGATTGCTCATGTCTTGTAGGTGATCGTCTAGCCCTTGCTGCAGCTCATACGATGGAAGAGGTTTGCTTTGTCGGTTCTAGTGAAGTTCAAATTCAAATAAGGTTGTCAGTAAGCTCCATGGTGGGGCCCACTATGCCTTTCATATGTGCTCCAGGTGTTATTTGTCCAAAAGATCCCCTAAGAGTCACCGCTCCTAATCATACCCTGTTTGGCATATGCCATTACTTGGGTTTGTAATACACTGCATATATGTTGGTCGTTGGATACTCTTAAAACTCCAGTACCTGGTAGCTAATGTTTCTTGGATACAAAGATGCGACATGTCAAAGTGTACAAAATACACACCACGACAACCACGCCTTGCCTCAGGTATCTATTATCCTGTGTACAATTCCCACGTAATCGAAGCTTTACTCTCAGTATGCAACAAAATTCATACCCACGTCACCTCACTATGAGGACACGTAGTGCTATGAGGCATCAGGAGATTCCGATGCCATCATCATGATGTGATTACCTCGATCACCAGTTGTGGAGCTTTTCCTTTGCGCTCAATAATGTTAGTGGACCTTCTCGTTGGTGATTGATTATTGATTTAAGTGTAATTAAGAACAAGCCTCGTAGTCCTGTTTCAACCTGGTTAGGAATAAACTGAATGTGCGATAAGTATTCGACTCATGTCTACCTCGCCCGGAGAAGTGCCAGCGAGGCACAGACGCTTGCCCCCACACGAGACAGATCATCGTTACGTCCTCGTTCGCAAGCACTGCCACTGCCAATCATGTCTGCAGTGATGGCGTGATCAGCTCGCTAAAGCTTGGTAAGAGCGTCGACTAGCTCCGCGCGTAAGAGAATAAGCTTGGCCAAAGATAACCATAAAATTGTCGAATACTCCAGGCTAGGCTGGAAGGCCTGGGCTGGACTGGGCAGTTGTAGACGAAACTCAAAAAAAATTGGCGTGCATCGGTCAAGATAACCGAACTTGGCTGGGCCTTGTGACCTTTTATCTGCTCACATTGCTACACGAAGACGAGGACATGGACGCTCCGTGCCACAATCAGGCGAGGACGCTCAACAGGTTTGGTCACTTTTTAGGAGCTTATGAAACAATATAGACCAGCACAGGAATAGCCGAAATTGATGCATCAACAAGCTCCAGGAAAGGGCTGAGCATCGTGGATGAATAAGGTTAAATTTGAAGGAACGGGTGACTGTGGAAAAGTCTCCTTCTTGCATAAGTGTATTGTCCTTGGCTGCCAACCGGATCGGAAGGTCTTTGCCCTCTCACAGCCAGCACACACTTACGGCACGTAGTTACAGGTAGCTGAAGTAGCTAAAGCCTAGAAGTGGCGCTAAGGAACATACCGACGGATGATACCCATGCCGCATCTGCAGGATTCTGCAGCGACAGCAGAGCGTGGCAGGGAGCTTGTCAGCTGAGAGTGAGCGACGGGAGTACGAGGCGAGAATGAGCAGGCAAGCGGAGCCTAACGTATACATAAAATACAACCAAGAGCATCAAGGTTTCAGCTGGTTCTTGACCACTAAAAAGCCAAGATTGCCGAAAAGCAAAGAAGCGCCGCCGCTCACAGTACCAGATCCGCAGTAAGTCTTACGAACAGCTTGAGGCGGCCATGCAATTCGTTGGACTAAGAGCCTGAGAGACTGACAGCTATTGCATTTTTCACATTTCCACGGCCGTGCCTGCGAATCAGGACCAGAATGGGCTAGGGAAAGCCCGGTTCGACTCTAATCCATTTTAACTATTAAGTTTTTAGGTTTAAGCCAAGATGTGTTCCACGGCATGCAAAATTCACGACGAGTCAAGGCCCGTCAAAACGCTCCAGAGCAGATCCCCTTCCCATTATGCTTATTGCCTTGTTCCCTCAGTCAGCCCAGCCACGTAGTGTTTCATCTTTCCTTCTTGAAGCCCTCCCATCACTCTTGCTTCACCTGACTACCGTCACGACGAGTACTTCGCGCCTACGTTAGTCACCTAATAGCTGATACCGTCTAGCGCCTCTAACAAGCGCGAAGCCTCGCACAAATAGCACAATTGTCATCTGGCGGACCACATTCATCTACTTCGACAAAGATTGCAGCAAAACCAACCAGTCTTTCACCCACGCACCTGGCTCGGCCGAGTTGACGACGACTCTCCTACTCGTCCTCTAGAAGCAATTCGCCTTTATCATCGAGGCAACTTTCCTGGACGGGCTTGTCTCGACCAACAGGCAACGAGCTTTCTCACAGTAGAGAAGAACAACAACGAAGACACACAACTTAACCACAACACATCCGGATGGAGACCTATCGTGGTAACGTCAAGACTCCTGGAGATGCCATCATCCTCTTTGAAGCATGCCGCATAGGGCATCTTCCACGCGTGCAGCGCCGTCTCTCCGAAAAAGAACGTCAACAAATTCGCTCCGGTAGCGTCTTTGTCTGGGATGAGAGAGAGGCCGGCATGAGGAGATGGACAGATGGAAAGTCGTGGAGTGCTAGCAGAGTGTCTGGCAGCTTCCTCACCTACCGCGAGATGGAAGGCAAGAGGGGTAGTAACAGCTTCAATTCTCCAAGTCAACCACCTGAGAAGCCAACGATGACTGCAGACATGGACCCTGCCGATGGCCCTGATGGCTATCGTTACAAGCCTGATGGGTTGATGAAGCAGTCTTTCAGCATAACCACCTCACTAGGACAGCATCTTCACCTGATCAGTTACATTGCTCGAACTCACCCTACATCCAGCGTAATGCCACAACCAACAACAGATCCAGCTTTGCGCTCGATTCGTCCCGAGAAAGGCATGTATCCAGAGTCAACCATGCACGATGTGCCTGGTGCTCCAGGTACTCAAAGGTCACCGTTGGCTGGATCTCCTTACGGAACATCGCCTGGCTCAGGAAGAGCTGGTCATGCACAGAACTACCTCCGCCACACCAACAATCCTCGCAGTGCTTTGCACCAGATGCCCGGAGCTGGACCATATGGTTGGCCTCCTTCGCCTATGGACACTCCCCCTAACCACTACAACAATAATCAGTCACCATACATTGCAAGTCCTGCCGTCGATGCCAATGGTGTACCTTCCTATGGATCTCACCCTGCGCATTCGACACAATTCGACCGCCCTCCACCAAACATTGGAAGCCGTGCTTTGCCACCCATGGGTTATCAAGGCGCGTATGGTCCTCCATCTGGGCATCAGTATCCACCACCACCCGAGCCATACTCACACCGATACGCGCCCCAGCAGATGCACGCTCCACCCTATGGCGGTCCTCCAGGTGCTTCTCCATACCCGCCTACTCCATACAGTGCACTCCCACCCCAGACCAGCTCTGCACCTTTCAGACATGGAGACCACCCGGCTGACAATCGTCTTCCCGCGCTCATGGTCCCCAGCGAAAACAGCACGCAGTACCCTCAGCAGCTGCCTCCAATCCACCCAGCACGCACCTTCCATGAGCCTTCTTCTGCTGCAGTCGCATATCACGCACAGTATGCTAATGGCAATGGCAATGGCAATTCTTCTGCTATCAGCAATGGTGAGAAATTGCAGCTTCCTCAACTCAATGGCAACAACTCTGCAGCACCACACATTTCGCCTATCTTAAGCACAGACAGGACCCCTCCCAAGAATATTCCTAGTATTAGTGCTCTGATCAACAAGTCGCCCTCCCCACGAGTAGCAACGATGGTGGCTGCCTCTGCTACGACACCCACAAAGGGTAAGCTGCCTTCACCCAGCAGCATTGCTGCTATCGTCAATGGCGAGGTTCCTCGTGCTCAGAAGCAGCCAAAGACCATGCCTTCCATGCAAGCACCGAGTTTGCATCCTGCCGAAGACATTGCTGGACGTGACAAGGGTTTGCTGAGAGCTATGGACAGAAGATGTCTGCTTAACTAGTGGAGGTAGAGCTTATGCGTTTAGTGCGGTTTGTTTGTATCACACCACGGTCTTTATGTTTGAGCCTAAATGCTCTGTTTGATGAACGTTGATGACGAAGAGAAGGAAGGCCCAGCAGAGAGATTAGTCGCGACGGCATGATTCACACGATAGTTAGCTAGCAAACAAAATGAAGCACATCCTATCAATTGCATGTATCAGGTGTCTAATAAGGTTATCTTTTCCAACGGGGAAGTCGCGCGTGCTGGTTGTGACAGTGGCTGCGGCGCGGAGACTTAGCAAAACACAAGCACCTTCAGACTCGAGCAAACACCATAGCAAGCAGGGAAGGCACATAGCACATATTGATATCCGCAGCAGTATTTCTCCCCAGCATGAAGCCATCGCAACTGCACTACTCTAGACCAGAAGAATGGCTACTATGATCGAGTCAACAAGACCAACAACAACATCCCGACGTTCCTTTACTTTGCCCTCCCGCTTACAGACCACGACTGGAGCTGAATCTTCGGACACTGATGCGACGGGCGCCGAAACACTCTTTGCACACTCGGGAGCTAAAGTAGTATCCTTCAGTGCTTCGAAGATTATTGGCCTAGGGCAGGGCAAGCAAGATGCTAATCCACTACCTTGGGCTTCGAGGAGTGAACGGGTGATATCTCTAGGTAAGGATGAAGCACAATGAACTAGACAACAGTAGCTAACCTACATGTTTCTAGGCCCTCTCAGAATCTACAGACTTCGAGGATCAGTTTCCTTCCTCCACGCCGGCTCCCTCCTTCTCTCCCTCCTCCCTCGATCACAATGCTGGTGCGTAGACGGCGAGTCCAAGTTTGCAATGCGAATACAACATCTCATCTACCGAATCGAGCTTCCCTTCGCAACCGACGAAGAAAAGGCACAAGTTGAAGAACTCAAGGATGTGCTAGGAAGAATACTATTATATGAAAAGACAGCATGCCCATTCAGAAGGGGCTTCACGGTCGATCTACCAGAGGAACAAGACTCACCACCGAGGAGACGAACGATGGGAGCACTACCAAAGACAAGAAAATGGGAGATGAGAGATATCTGGAGGAGAGAAGGAGAGAATTTCCACCCTACAGCTTCTGAAATGAACAGTCCTGTTGAAGAGGATGAAGAAGAGGATGAAACGCTTGAGACTGATGACCAGGTGGATGTACTGGTAGAAGAAACTACCGTGGAAGGGGTAAGGAAGGAGCCTGAGCAAGATCCTTTTCGAAAAGACGACACCAAACCGCCAATACGTCCGCGAGCGTCCACGGCTCTGTCCATCACAGAACCTGCACAACCTACAGTGCACGATAGTGTTCAGCTAGACACTGCCTTGCAACGGGGTCCATCGTATCTCTCTTCAGCTTACAACCAACCCATCCCATCTTTTGCAGCTCCTGGACTTGACACCTCAATCCGATCTGAGTTTGATCGTGACCAACTCGCAACATCTTTCGAGCTACCACCTGACAACGTTAGCAGCTCGGAGCTGCCACCATCATCTCTAGATCTCCCTCAGCCTACACTACCTACCAGCACTGGACTCGATAATACTCAAGAAGCTGAACTATCGATTCCGTCTGCAGATCGTAGTAGAGCCTCTAGCATTCGTTCCTACTATACTTCATTAGAGTTGCAGCCAGGTTCTCTGCCATCCCCCGTATCAGAATATGGTGACCCTTTCGACAGATCGCCCGCGCACATACATATTACGTCCAGGACCCCACCACCTGTACTGGTAGATGACCTCGAAGACTCAGAACTTACAGCCATCTCATCCACATCGCAAGACACAATCGATTCGGACACAACACTATCTCCTCCACCGCAACATGGCTCGGAAAGCACGAAGACTGCTAGCGCAATATATGATGACAATCGTACAACTACCTTAGAATACGACTCCTACAACTTCTCCACGAGACGACCACGTACCTCAACCTCATCAAGTGCTCCAGATCCCCGGCGCAGCTTTTCCAATCCGAATCGAGCAGATCGCAGTACTGGCACTAACGTAACATCAGCATTTATTTCACGAACAGCTGCGCTTTTCCTCGGTCCACCCTCCGGTCTTGTTTCTGCAATGATGCAAATAGCTTCCAGGTTAGCTAATGGTGCTTTGAGCACAGCGTCTTCTGGTGGAGGAGGTGCAGCATATCGCTTCAACCTTGAAGGTTTACCGGGACGTTGGGAAGACAGCGAGGAAGAGAGGGAGCATGATTATGAGGACGACGAATTTGCAGCCAGCAGTACAATACTGCGTCATGATATTGAAGACGATGACTATGACGACCTTGAAGAGGATGATGATAATGGTGTTGATGATTTCGGTGTCCCGCTGGGCAACGACACGCCAGCGCGGAATGGGAGGGCGAACTGGGGTTGGGTCAGGTCACCAGCAAGTTCTCCACGATCGAAACAGCCGAAACACGACAGTGGTGCTGATCTGGTTCATGCAAGGAAGGAACGTGGACGCCACGACAGTGATCAGGCACACTTCAATCAGCAGCAGCAAAGTCGAGATGTCAGTATTGACAATAATGATTGACTGCAGAGATGGGCATTTGGTTGCTGAAAGTCAATGTTTTGGATTAATAATCGCGAACGGTTCCGCTTCCTATTGGCGGATGTCGTAGCCAATAGGATGTCGAACCGAAGCTTTGAATGCGGAACCGACTCTTTGTCTACGCCTTTTAGGACATTCACGACGTTCTCGAACATCTCGATCTACGATTTCAAGCTTCCTGATCTTCGATACAGCAGTGAAATCTATTATTTTCCTTTGCCACTTTACCCTGCGAAATTCAATGTGCTTTCAAAGTCGCATCTGTGACGTGTTTGTGCCTGAAGGTCGCAGAAGGCTTTTCTGTCTTCTTTTTCGCACTCATGCACCCTTGAGTGCAAGTAGAAAAACCACTGCCAGAGGAGCTGCGCGCTTACTCCAGGTTCAGTCTCATTGTAGTCTGCGGCTGCAATTTTAGCCAGGTCTGGATGTGGGGCATGACTGCTACCTGCGCGACACACGATGCTACGACCTTTACGACCTAGAGAACCTGGACAAGACGACACTCAATCAGGTGGGAACAATACACCAACCCAGGAATCTGTGACGAAAAGGAAGAGAGTTGGTGCTGCTGCTTGTCGGGCTTGCCGGAAGAGGAAAAGTAAAGTGAGTTCGTCGCAATAGTTCCCTCACTCAAATCAGATACGTGAATATTGATCCGTCCGTTCCCAGTGTGATGGTGGACGACCATCTTGCGCAAGATGTTCAGACTCAGGCGTCGATTGCTCTTATAATGCACAACCAGGACAGACTCGATTACAAGCCATTGAGTCGAAGAATGGTAAGCTTGAGCGACTATTCGACAGATTGAGAACCGCGCCACAGAGCGAGATTGAAGTGCTGTTGAGTCGCATACGAGATGGCACCGCACTGAATGAAACTGGCGACTTACCAAGACCTGAAGAAAGTCCTGAAGCAGAAGGAGAAAGCTCTACGCGAGGTGCTGGACTTCTGTCTGGATCAACAAGGTCGTCTTTTCAAGCAGATACGAGGATGTCCGCCACACTCGAGAATTCATTCGTGCAACCTCTACTACGGGCAGATGCTACTGACCCTAGGTTGTTCACTATGTCGCCAATGGGAAGAGGTTTCACCAAGGTCGCCGTTTCCGAAGACGTTTACAACACTCTCGTACCTCTGAAATCATTGGAGAAAGCATCGCCAGCAGATGCGACTCTCCGGGCTCATCTCACCGACATCCTTGGTTACGCCGCCATGCCAAATATATTAGGCACCAAGACTTGCGTCGCCGAGTTCTTCAGATGCAGTGGCAAGATCTTCCACGTCTTTCCCCCATCTGAAGTGTACGAAGCTGTGGAAAGTATCTTTAGTACTTCACCTGCGGTCAAAGACAAGATGCAGGTGAGCATAGTGTCGATTGTAGCAGCGATAGGTACATTTTACATGCCTGGCACTGATACCTTTTACCCTCAACTAGGCGAGCTATACTACCGCATCGCTAAGACGTTTCTCGACGACATCGTCGCCAAACAATCGCGAGAAAGTGTCAAGATCTGCGCGCTGCTGTGTTTGTACAACATACTCCAGCAGAACATCTCATGTCTTGCCTTTGCTGAACTGGCCATCGTACTTGGCAAACAGCAAGGCCTACAAGCAAAGCATAAACCATTATCGATGGATGCGGAAGCCTGGATGGAAGGACGACGAATCTGGCGCTTGCTTATCTTCTTACAATCGTGGATGTCTGTGACGCTCGACTATGTCTCTAGCACTCGGAGTACGGAAGATCTCGCCTCTTTGAATATCGTTGAGGAGACCGACCTCGAAGATCTGGCACAGCGTGAACTAGCAAAGATAGCCGTTCTCAAAGCACGAATGGTATACAAGCTTGGACTCTTCCGTGAACTCACGCTCGTTGGGGTCACCGGTATGATGGCGGATTTACACGATTGGTATTCGAACTTACCTGTGGAAATGAAGCTGGAGTACGCGGAACAGGACGCATTGTCGCCGGGTGTAAGAATCGTCGTTCAGTATGTACAGTTGATGTATCTGAACGCAATCATGCTCGTCAATCGAGCTGTTTTCGCCCATCGACTCCGCATGAGAGAGTTAGAAGAGAGAAACGTCTTGGGCATGTCTGGTGAGGATACTGCAAGGTTCATCAGCGAAGATATTGGTAAATCATGCTCAACGTCCCTTGTTTGTGCGTGCGTCAATGCGACGAAGTGAGCAGTAACACTAACACTGTTGATATCACAGCCGCCGCAACCTCAGCCGCCCTCATCCTCTCCCAAATGCACACACCAGACACCACCGTCCTCAAACATTGCTGGGTCGCCATATTCACATCCTACATCTCCGCAGCCCTTTTGCTTTACGCCATCGTAAGAGCTAGGATCGCCAACACTCCGGTTGAATCGCCGGCTTATTCACACGCCGCTGAGCAATGTCTGCAAACATTACGCTTTTGTGCTAGTACCGACAGTGTCGCTGCAACGTTGCTGGCCAATATTGAGGGACACTATCACTACTTACGCCGTGATGACGATGAAGTAACGAGTACTGCCATTATCACTACCAACACCGGTCAGAGCACGGCTACAATGCCGCCACCGTCGTCATCATCTCTCGAAGATACAGCAGCGGCACTCCTCCAGCTCCTCTGCCACCCATTGCGCAACACACAAAGCGTCTTCACCACCAATATCACCAACACCACCGACCAGCTGAACAACAATCCACAAAACACCACACAAAACACAGAACAAGAAGAAGAAAATAACACCCTCATCCGCACAATACAAGAACAAAATCTCAAATCTACATGTCCAGACGATACGGCCATTGTTCGGTTGGTGGAACGCTTGGATGTTGGATATGAAGAGAGAGTTGCGCGTGCTACTGACAACATCGCGGCGCCCTCGGCTAGTAGGCTTGGGTCGAGGGGTGAGGCGGATGAGTTGATGATGGGTATGGCTGGTGGTGGTGGGATGATGGGACGAAGATGGCGAGTACGAGAATATGCGCCTCGATGGAAAAATGTACGGCGATGTTAGCAACATGGCATCTCAGAGAAGAGAAAACTCTGAACAGGCGACACAACACAAGATACAACCGAAGCGAGTGAGACTGACTACCCTTCCTCATCGACCTCACTCCGGACTGGAATGGAACGCAATGAAAATGGATGGGTACCAGTGGAGATTCAACTCACTTACGTTCATTCGGAGGTGAAGTTGCGGAGGGACATTGCTTGCTGCAGCAGTGATCTCCTACTAAAATGAACTGGGCATATGATATATGAGGGGCGGGGATGGAATGGAGGAACGGTCAAAGCAAAGCGAATGAGTTTCAATACACAGCATCGAGGAGGCGCCGGACAAACTCCAATTCAGCGCAACAAAACGAAACATACATACACACACGGATATACACATATGCTAGGACAGGATGCCTGGTATGATATCCAATTTATTGTACATCAAGTAAAGCAGAAGGAAACGTGAAAATAGAGCAAATCATAGCGCAAAGGAAGCTTATCCGAATTAAGTCTTGAATACAAGCCAAGACTCACGCTGAAGACCAAGCGCCCTCCCGAGATAGCAATGCCTGATATCATATAACATGCAATTATCATGAGGAAAGACATAAAGTCTTTCCACAGCAGCACCCGGCTGCCTTCCACATCTCTAGCACAATACTTATCGCATACGCTCAAGCTCAAAGAGTCCTCGCACCACCCCATCCAATCTTCAACCCAATGACAACAACCCCGTTGCCCACCACAATCAAGCCCAAGGCGCATACCGACTTTGAAACTCATCACTCGCCGTCCCAGATCCCGTTCCCGTTCCCGTCCCCAAGCTCATACTCCTCAACGTATCCGCCCCAATACTCCTCTTATTCCTAACAGCCTGCCTCTGAATCTCCTGCAACCTTCCATCCCTCATTCCCAATGCGCCCATCGTCACCGACCTCATCATCATCAAGTCCTTAGTCGACTGCGAATCCCTCTTCATGTCTTTCCAGATTTTGCGCGCTGCGTCGGTGTTGTTGTCTTCGGTGGGTGAGTAGTGCCGTTTGTGGATTGTGGTTTTGGCGGAGTCGGGGGATTCGGCTACTGGTGAGAGGGGTCGTTGGTCTGGTGAGAGGGATTGGGGGAGGGGCGTGGTTGTTCGACGAGTGGTTGTGGGACTTTCGAGGTGTGAGTTTCCGTCGTCTGGTGGTTGAGGTGGATATGAGTTGGAAATGTTGTATTTGGTGATCGTTTTGATTTGGTGAGACAGCTCTGATTTTACGGCAGCCAGGAATGATAGGAATGTGCCGTTCTGAACTGGTGGCGGAGCAAGGCTTTGCAAGGTCTTCAGTGTTTGCATAGGTGTATTTGAGTTCGCGATACATAGCGTTAGCTTCTTGTGAAGTTCTGTATTATTTTGCAATCCAGTGGCAAGTGTCGTTGTGGCATGGTCCTTGGGCTTCCAGATTGAGGTTCGACTCACAACTGGAATAGAACAAGTGTTTGTAATTGTCAGTGTTGTGTTGCTAGGGAACAAGCTCTGACGGTATGTCAAGGTTACTTGCAACAAACCAATATTGGACATCCCAAGCATGCTTTCGATCTCGGTCATGAGCGCATCAACCTTAGATGCCGGAGAGGTAGCTGTAGAGGTTGATTCTTGCGTCACCTTGACTTTGCATAGGATGTTGATCGATTGACCTACTGCTATACCTGCAAAATGCTGTTGACCAATAATCTCAAGAATTTGGCACTTATCGCTGATAGATCCCACACTGACATGGAGATCATAGACAGTCCCTGGCTTGGTCTTCGCACGAGCGTGCAGAAGCATGTCTCTCAGCCTGTCTTTTGTGCTCGGGCCAATTGCGTTATCAGCAATGAAGTGACCAGCAACAATTGAATCTCCATGATGCCACGGAATGTATGCTGGTTGTAAAATGTGTACAGGTACAGGGGCACTGCTTCCCAGTTTGTTGGTACAAGATCCAGGATTCGAGGTTACTATAACGACATGGCAGTACTCTCCTCCTGTCGCTTCCATGTCATCACCATTCGCCAACAAGTAGAAAGCATCTGCTAGGGTTTGGTCCATAGTCAGGTTCTGAGGGGCGATATCGGGACGTGCGTGTGCTGCCAAGCGAAGATCTTTCTGAATACCAGCGAGATCCAAAGGTGAAAGTGGACGAAGGGTATAGCCACTCCTACTTTCTTTCCAAGGATGAGCTGGAGAGGTGCAGATAATTGCTAGGCGATCCTTTGGATGTCTTAGCTCTCCAGCCATATCCAGGATAGCTCTGCTCGCAGCCTTTAACGAATCGGTAGATGTGTATGCTGAGTTGTCCAAAATAACGACGATACTGAGAGGCACCATGGGTACGTCTTCCTCTCGGAGAATTGCCTCCGCAGTAGCTGTGACAGCTACCCACATGGTCTTCTCTTCCTCGACTTCTAGGTGTGATACTTCAGCTTGCGTAGACAAGCGAACTTTGACGATCGATGAAGGTGGGTAGGGCGGGTATGCATATGGGAGGTTGCTGTTGATCTGGCATACATCCAAAGTGCTGACTGTCGAGCCATCGAGAGTAGTTTGAGATTGCGATAGTGCTGCCCTCTGAATGGTGTCACTACTCGATCGGTCGGCCTCTGAAGATGGTCTGCGTATGGTTTCACTGCTGCTGCGTCCATTTCGAAAGGCGCTTCTGATACTATCATGATTTAGCATTTGAAGCACAACCAATACTCTGCAGACTTACCTCGACTTGTCAAACGTGTAGAGGTCATTGACGTTGCTTTGACTTGGTCGTGAACCAAGGACCTTGTTTAAGACTTTCTTCTTGAGCGAAGTCCGCCTTTGCAGTGGTTGGTCAACAAGAAGAGGAGAGGAGCTCGTCCGATGTTTCGGCACGAACAACTCAGATGGCATTTTTGACGTTGTTTCAGTGCATTGTCACGCATCAGTCAAGAAGTCCTTGTCGCGTTCTGCTGAATCGTGCCACGTTGTACTGGCCGACAAGGAAGGAGCGAACTTGAGACGCTCCTGCCAAATGTTGCCACTCCAAGTTATGAGGCCCTTTACGAAGCCATCAATCAGCTCCAGGCGCATCATCACTGCCGTGTTGTTTACTTAGTGAGTCGTTGTTGTGCTTGACCTCTTCGAACATGTCTTCGGGTTTAATATTACTACTACGCTCAATCAAACTGTCCATCTCTTGTTGCCAGACATCTTTCTCGTTGAGTTCTTGATTATTCTCGTCCTTGAGATGCTCGTTGTGAGCTTGCCATGCTTGCCATGCAGCTATATTCACAATGTCTTGAAGATGAATTTCATCTATGATTCGGCGATCATCAAAGCATGCTCTAATATGTAGTAAAATATCAATGATACTGATTCGACCTTCTTCAGCGTAATTAGAGACATCCTTTGCCATATTTCTGAGGCCTGACTTCAGGTTGAAGTGCCCAGTGGGTTTTGTTTCCGCAGTCCTCGACGCAGTTTTTTGGGTAACCTCAACGAAAACATCGTCATCTTGGTCAACTTCTGCTCCTATCACGAGTGGATGAAAGATATCACGCTCGAACACAATGATGGGCAGCTCAAAGGGATATTCATCCGAGAAGTAGATACGGAATGTCAACAAAGCCCCGTTGTATGGTCCTGTTAAATCAGCGTGGAGCAAGAGCTGGTTGAGCCACATACTTACCTTTTCGAACGAAGAGCACACATCTCCAAAGTGCTGGATTTCCAGGTGTGATCGTGGTATACACACCTCGGAGCTTGACATGTTTTAAACTTGCACTATGACATATTGGTCTGCGAGTTCCCTCAAAAGCCCAGAAACCTCGTGGAGCTGACTTACAATTCAACGAGCAGATGTTGTCTTCGATATGCTTGCAAGCTCCAAGCGATTGATGGTGTCATTACGCAATTCTATATGGTCTCTTGCATAGACAGCGCACTTTCGGAAGTACACTTACCGCGCATACCCCTCGACCGACCTCACTGCAAACGAGAGAAGCTTGAGAGTCCAGACCTGATATTCTTGACAATAAATAAACTGCTGTGTTGAGCTGAAATCTTTTGGAAAGGCTCTTGTCCTCCAGCACACGATGGTTATTTTGGCACATCCATGCTGGTTACAAAGGAGTCCGAGAGGCGTCCATTGTGACTATCAAGCATATATCCAGAGTGAGAGGTGCAGTCACAAGGATGATATGTTGGAGCAGATATTGAGCCGAGATGGATGCACGTGATCAATAATCTTGAAATACTTAATGACGACACTTCGTATTGGCATGATACATCACGCATTCACCTTCTCTCTTTCAGAACATCTGCCCTTTACTTTATCGCGACTGTGATCACCGTATAACATGGACAACTACAAAAACCACAAATGGGCACCCTTCGAGGGCTACTACACCCGCGTTGACCTCTCCACTGGGGCTTCTTTAATCATGATCATCTGCACCGTGCCAAAAGCACCTGAACGTGCCCACAATATAACACTCGTCTATGTCTCTCCAGACGGCCACATCTGGCAACATGAGGAGTTCCCTGATAAAATGGAATTCCACCAACTCGCAGATGGTTCTGGTTTTCGTTTCATTGGATTCCAGGAGGGTGCCTCTTTCAGCCTCAATGCCGGCGCTGAAACAACCACGCTCGTCGACAAAGTGGGTGATGTCAGCTATGTTCTCACCACCAAAAACCATACTCAGTGGGGCAAGAACATGACGACCCCTGAAAGCTGGCTAAACTACTTACCACTCCCACTTCATTGGCACGTCTACAGTCTGCAATCGGATTGCTCGGTCGAGCTATCGCTGCCAGCTGAGGCTCAGATGAACCCTGCTGACGCTCACGCTACTGGCATCGCCCATCTGGAGAAAAACTGGGCACTGAGTTTTCCAGCTGCACACATATGGATGCAAGCTCGCCAACCAGGTCGCGGCATTGCTCTCGCAGGCGGCAAAACAATGTATCAGCAAGCATTCATGATGGGCTACCGCGACGACGCCAAAGGAATCGAAATTGACTTTCGCCCACCTTTCGCAATGAAAGTGTTTCAGATTTGGGGACCCTTTTTGTCGACGAAAATTGATTGGGAGAAGAGAACGTTTGAGTGCGATGTCTCTGACTTCACGCAGCGAATGGTCGTGAAAGCTTCGGCGCCGAAGGGCACGTTTTACAATTTGAGTGGACCATTCGAGGATGGGCATAGGCATAATTGGCTTGGTCAGAGTTTGAGAGGGACTGTGGAGGTGCAGATCTACAAGAGGAGTTGGATGTTTGGAGCGTGGCAGTTGATTACGACAGATGTGTTTGAGAAAACTGGATTGGAGTTTGGAGGAGAGTATTACCCTCCGAGAGGATCTAATCAGCTAAGAAACTAGATATCCCGGTCTGGTCTATTCTGCTGCGGCAACGACACATCTCTTGATATTTGTCGTAGGATAGGCTTGCTTGCTTTTCTTGGCTATTCAAAAGTGAGCACTGGTCCGAGATGGGCCGACCATGACTGCGGCTGTCGTGTTCAAAACCACCACTCACTACATGACCAACCAACCGGACAAAGTTGCACACCACGAAGATATTTCTGATGGGAGAAAGATTTCACTTCTATAGCCTTCTGATTTGGTCCAACAATACAGACACACTTCTAAACCACCAGCATTTCACGCGTGGACGCTCGATTTACTGGAGTTGTCCTGATTTTGGTTGTGTAAGATAACAATAGCGCCCGGGAGAGCGAGGATGCTCGTTGCAAAGCTGAGATTCCAACTGCTCGACTGTAACCTTAAGGTGATACTGTGGCGCTTTTTTCTGACATGCTCGAAAGGGTTTGTCGGTGTATTCCATTGCAGTGCTAGGCTCTACAACCATCAAAGGAACGCTATTGCCAACATTGGGTTGGAGATAAGCATCGTATATAGAATACTGCGCATCCAGAATTCCATCCAGTTCGCGTTCTGACTTCCTTAGGTGATGACTTGACGTGCACACTGCTCTCAGGATTTTTTCTAGTCTCTGACTGGACTACGCCCTTGCGTAGTCCTCATCACTTCGTGCCACGCTACTCATCACACAGCCAATTCAGCCTCTCTCAAACCATCCTCACCCTCTTTACCTTCCTTCACCTTCAAATTCGCCAAACACGGCGCATGAAACAATCTACCACTCCAAGCACCTCTCACCGTCCCAGCAGCCACAACACACCAAAGCAAAACTACTGCAGTTCCAAACGCCGTTCCAATCCCTTTGAACGCTTGACTCGGGAGCTCAATACCTATCTGCATCGTGCTGCAAGCAAAAACACCCAACGGAAACGTGAAACCCCACCAGCCCATGTTGAACGGAAAGGGACGAGCTTTCAAGATGGCAGCGACGGCGAAGATGAGCCACATTAGTCCGAAACCGAAGAAGATCAGGGCGATGATGAAGCCGAAGCAGTAGAGCATTGGACCTGCTAGTGGGTGGAGGGTGCCTGTTTCGGGGAAAAGGGTGAGGGAGACTTTGCCTAGATACATTATCCTATTCTTTGTTAGTATATTGAGCAGGTCTAGAGCCTATACAGCTTACCCGTATCCACCGAAGCCCAGAGGACCTAACGGCAAGAACGAACTGACGATAATTTCTCTTGCTGGCAATTTATGCACAACCAGTCTCTGATAGTAGACCACAATCACCGTGAGCGCCAAAGGCATGCCAGCACCCCACATCACATAACAGCACAACACCGTGCCCAGCTGCCTCTGTGCTCCAGGCAGGATCTCAGCAACCTCTGCCCCTGTCCCCGCCGCCACTAGTGTTGCAGCAATAGGCAGTAACTGTGCAGCAGTGATCCTAGCCAACGACGTCCCTGTCCTTTCCGAGGAAAGCAAGGTAAATGACAAAAAAGCCGTAATGCTAAACGCCACAACCGCATCCAGCATCCACGCACCCCATGCCACATACTTAGCCCAATCGCCCCAATACGGACAAAGCAGGAAGATCCAACCCTCAATCAACGTGGCGAAGCCCATTGGAATCGTAGCGAGAAACAAACTGTTCACTGGATCCTGTACCATGACCGTCCATATCTCAGGGTAAAGCGTGTATCGCAGAATTGACGCTATGGAGGCGAGGACGAAGAAGATGACGTTGAGGAGGAAGAAGATTAGTGAGAGATAGTAGAGCCAGGATGAGCTGGTTTGAGGTACTGAAGATGATGGGTGGGTTTGGTAGGGGATTGTTATGAAGATGATAGAGACGATGCCAGTGCCCATTGTGACACTAAACCAACTTGGAGAGAAGTTCCGTATAATGCGCCGCCAGCCTTGATCGTGCTTGGATGGAGTTGAAGCATTTCGAGAAGGGCTATCGTGGTGAGTGTTTCTGCTGGAGTGAGATGAGGAGCTGTTGTAGATTGCTGGCCTGGTCAGTGCAGGGTTTTGGGGAAGGTCATTGGTAGAGGACATGATAGACCTCGATCAGTTATTACAAAGAGCTGCTCTTGAAAGCAGAGCAAGATATATTTCACATTGTGTTACACAGCTCGAATTTTGACAGTTCAAGCTCGTCCGAAGAGGTTGCGAAAGGGGACGGCTTCATCTCGGCATTCGGTGACTGTTCGGCGAAGCGGAGGCGGCAGAAGACTTCGGTCTTGACATTGTTTACGACAATATTCATGCTCAAGACAACCACTGAGGATTCTACTTTCACTTCTCAAGGCTTAGGAAGCTCCGCTTCGTACACGAGGAGCGACTTTGCCTGCATTGTCATCCCAGCTCATGCTACACGCCCTTTGCCGAATGGCACCTGTTGGTTCTAAGCTGCGAGACGATATGAAGACGACTCGAGAATGTGTACTAGGGATATAGCTGAATAGGGGCTTTGTCACCGGTGTGAATCACTTTGTGAATATCCGCCAGTGTGAGCTCGAGGTTTCCTGTTCGTCCGGCATATGCCAATTGCTTGTCCTGGAGATCTGGCGCAAAGGATGAGAAGACGTGGCTGAAACAAAGGTTCTTCAAGATTACATATTATGCGAAAACATTGCTGAATGACCTTGTAGAGAGATTCCGCTCATCCAGCTTACACAGAACTTCAAGACATTGAGCTGTCGAGCCGACCGCAAAATTCATAACATGCCTTCAGCAGCATGTTGTCACTGACGGAACATCCTTCTATATGACACCCTGAACCCAGGACCTCAGCAGTCTGTTCGATATGATAGTTTAACATCGCTATGACTACCCATTCGAGATCTAATAGCTGATGCGTCCTTTCTGTGTTAATTCGGTCGTGAGCCAGACTTTCAACTTTCACTTCTGATTTTGACTCACTATCAAAAGTTTGCTACAAAGTACCTTTTATACTTCTCGAGGCCTCAGTATTCGGCATGTCCCGCAACACTTGGCCAGCATAATGTCAACTATTTACACGAAGCAAGCAACGCCTCTCTCGAGGCTTCCCCCAGAGCTATGGGACAAAATCTTCAGCTACCTCATGCCCGAGAAAGAAGTAGCACTAGAGAAGTGGTCGGGATGTGCTCCTCGCATTCGTTGGGACGGTAAAGAGGATCCTAAAACTGCAGAAACCATGGATCTCCTGTCGAAGACACCGCATCTGCTTTTCCCTGGCTCTCGCTATCGATACTGGTGTTTATTGATTTTGAACGCAACATGGGTGATCAAGACATGCACCCGCGACTCTAGGAATCCTTCTGATGACTTGATACACCTTCAAGACTTCTTTGGATTCAGTGTTCGAAGGATACTCGCCTTGATCGGACATGTCATGTACGACAAGGAACGGCCTTGGGATGATACCTCCAATCAGTCTAGTGACGACCTCGCTACAACAGCTTCCACGTTAGCGCACGTGACCAAAGTGCTAAAAATATCGAAAGACATCAAGAAATTCACTATTCGCGTGCATCTGGAAGATCGCCTTGTAGATGATGACCACAAGTGGGCTCGGCACGAGCTGACCAGTATCTTACTAGAGGAACCAGAGCACGTAAAGAGGTGGAGAAAGGTCGAGGACGTCAACGCGAGCCTCGATAGCTGGACTGCCGCATGGATCGACTCCGGAATTGTCGACTTTCAAGTCCTGATCCGATATTATAAGTGGAGTGCTTTCAAAACTTATCATCCACCGCCTTTGCCAACAATATCTACACCTAGCGACAGCAGATCAGTGTCACATCCCAACATTCCGGGTCCGTTACCACGACCGCAGCTTTGGTTTGCTGACGCGAACATCACGGCCATTTGGACACATGCTGTGAAGAGTGAAAGCAAAGCAGCACTGAAAGACTTTTGGTGTCCCAAGCACAATAGAAATGAATCGCTGGAGGTCATTCGCCGATTGAAGAAGTGTAAGAACAGACCGGAGGATCGTGTGTTGATTGATGGCGATTGTTGTGCTGACATTGATGATGAGGATACGTTGAAAAGCACAGAGAACGCTGGGCAAGCTGAGGAGAGAATAAGGAGGTTGCATTGGCACTGTGAGTGTGGCGCACAGATACAGGCCTAAGGAGTGTTGGCCGCACTTGCAGTGATAGTAACATTAAATGGTGTGGGAAAGCAGTACGAATAAAAAGGGGCATGTGGGATAATTGTCGGTCGGCCTTCAAAGATGGTGGTACTTTCGCGGTTACAAGCGGTTCAGGAGTTATTGGTGTTATTGTTGAGGAGTTGGCTATTGAAGCATAGACGACAGGGTGTGGTAGTGACAAGTCGAGCACGGCACAAGACACGGCGACGACGACATCCAGTGAGAGATGGTCGGCTGTTTCCGAACGGAAACAGGTTAACGGATACAGCATTTTCTGGCCTCGCGTGAGAGGTTCATGAAACACATCTTGATCGGTTCAATTTCTGAGCAATAGAAGCATGACATTGATTAGCGGAACAAGACCAATGAGCTTTATATTGGTGCTTGCTGCTTAGGCGTATAGTCACGTTCTGTGAGGCTGTTGGTATTCAAGTTGCGACTTGGCAAAAATATGCGTGGCTGGTAATCTTGAATATGTGAAAAGAATGCCTCGCAATCCACGATGGATGGTGGAGGCATGACAGTAAGCGGCGTATTTGACAGAAGTCTATTGCGTGTGGGCGGGAGTACGGGCGAGAGTGCGTTTAAAGTTGAATTGGTGTGCTTCTATTGGGCGACGACGAGATGGAAGTTGATAGTGACAAGGTGGATAGGATTAAGAAGTAGCTTATGACCGCCATTGAGAGTAGCCTAATTGAAAAGTAAAAGATTAGTCGTTGACGCGGTGGCCTCTAAAACCAATGTTACAGCTCGAGAAATCCCATACCTCCTTCAGGTGATCCCCATTTGAAGAGGAGCTGGCTCTGGAAATCGAGTACTCTCTGATCCTTTCGATCAAGGTGAAAGCTCGGAAAATCTCTGCAAACCTGCTCAGAAGCCTCCCAAAGTCGCCCAGCCAGGTGCATTGGCAATACCATCAGCACCAAAGAAGTGAGCGGTGACCTTGTCGTCATCGTCATCGCCATCATCTTCATCGTCCCATTCATCCACAGGTTCCTCCTCATCCTCTTCCAGTGAAACGTCCTCGTCATCGAAGTTGCGCTCAAATCTAGATATATTGCCCAGAACGACTCGCTCGGCCAGGTTGTGGAGCCAGTCGCGCAACGCGATGCCGGAACTGGCTGCGAAAGAGGCATCTCTGTGCTCCTCTAGAAGGTCCTGATCACGAAAACTCACGTTGATTGCCTTCCACTTAAGAAATCTTTCCACAGATTGGCTTCTGCTGGATCACCGTCCGTGTGTTTGAGTATAACCTTCCATAGACTCAAAGAGGTCAAACGGTCGAACTTCTTAACTATAGCAATCAACGCCTCTCTTGACACGGTAAGCATGCCTCTTGATATTAGCAAGGACCTAGTAGTACATAAACATTGTGAACAAAGAGCTCGACGTACCGAGATCCAGACGATTCAGGTTTGGCAGTGTAATCGATGCAGGACCGCACAAGCCGAAAGCCCAGATATTCGAATCTGTCGAAGTTGAGCCGTAGATGGCTTAGATTAGGGGTCGACATCAAAAATCGTCTTATGCTGGCTTCCAAGATGTTGTCATCGTCATACGGAACCTCAGGATGACCGAAGATATGTGCTTCGGCCTCAGTATCTCCAATGCGAGCACTTTGAAATTCATTGGCCGCCAGGACTAACATGAGTCTTTTGAGCCGTGACAAAATCGGAAGCACAACATTTCGCAAAGGGCCATCAAGTACTCGAAGTGCATCTGGCGGTAGTCCAATCGATCGATTCCGAATTGATCGGGACTCGACATGACGAAGGAAGACTTCGATGTTGAGTGGCTTGGCATTGGCGCGGCCGAGTGCATACAGAACCAGAGGGAACACAGTTTTGTATCCCAAGTTTGCATGTAAGTGGCGAATATCATTGTCCTGGATCGCACCGTTGTACGTCCACCCGTAACTCTGCCAGCGTGGTTAGCACTGACCATGTAGATCATCCTGATGAGCTGACCACAGAGTGGAAGCAGCACACCAGCGTGCCGCAGGAGTGGAGGGAGATGGTGGACAAGTGTTTGAGTAAGGATCCGGACGAGAGACCACGGCTCGGGGAACTCGAGGACTTTTGGCGTGCGGCTATGGCGGCGGCACTTTGAGGGCCTCAGGGCCGGGCTCAGGCTAGGCGGAGGGTGATCCGCCTGGGAGGAGGGATGATGTGACGGACTCTTTAGGGTGGTGTTGGGGCTGAATGGTAGAGATTGACGAGGATAGTCGAAATATCTATCATAGATGTTTCGAAGCCTGATCATATTGTCACTATCATACGTGACTGGACCACTACTTAGACAGAGGTTTAATTTGGCTAGCAGTTCCTGCAATGTCCCGTACAAGGAAGAGTTCGCTATTATAGCACTAAAAACAAAAATTAGCTTCCAACGTAAATGCCCCTCATGTTTGTGGTGTAAGTCATCGTGTTGCGTGGCGCAGTTGATGAAGGCCAGCAGAGAACACTTTAAGTACGCATAATAACCTCTTTTAGTAGATACAGTGGTGAAGCAGTACTCAAGCCTCGCCAGGCTGGACACCGTCAGCCTCATCCAGCAGGGCTTATGAAAAAGCTAGAATAAGCACTAAGCTGACTGTATCACTAGGCATGAATATATGTACCCTTCCTGACACCCTCTGTCTTCTCTTACTTCGTTGACTACTCACCCCTCTTCTTGTCATTAGTTCGGCTACCTCTCACTCACCCTCACGACACCATATCCATTTTCCCTGTGTTTCTTAACAAAACACCTCACAACATGGATTCTACGCCTGACTACGAAATCAAGCTCCTCCTCGACCCATCAAAAGTGCTAGACACAGAAACAAACGACCTCACTCCCGCCTTCCTTAACCATTTCAAAATGAACCCAGCTACTCAGCTATCGACAATACAATTCCTCGACACACCCGACAAAGACCTCTCCACTACAGGCTGGCTCGTGCGTATGCGCTGCGGACAATCGAAATCCGACAAAATCGAAATAACATACAAAAAGCGGTACCCCGTTGCGGCTAAAGACACTTCGTCAGTTACGACAGCATCTGCCTCTAGCGCCATTGATGTGGCACTCAAGGCTGCCACCAGTGATTTCTGCGAACAGGAACATGAGCGTAAACTCTTTGCAGCACAGATCGAATGGGGTTATGCGAAACAAGACCTCTCGATCGCTCGCAACAAGTCTGTTTCAGCTGACGCCTATACTAGCTTCAGTCTCCCAAGTGAAGCGGAATCACGTCAGCTCGTTGTCAATGCCGCACCAAGCACCTTTCTAGACTGGCAAGGACAAAAAGGCTGGGGCGGACAGCTCATGAGCAAAGCGAAAGTATATGGGCCCGTCCATGCCAGAATATGGAGTGGTAGCTTCAAGGGCTTTGATCTGGATGTAGAGGTCTGGCCGGTTCCGAAGGCGAGAGGAGGGGCGGAGATGGAGAATGTGGTGGAAGTGTCATTCAAGACGAAGGGTGCGAAGGAGGCTGAGAAGGATAGGGAGGAGTTGATTGTTGTTTTGAAGCGGCAGGACTGGTTGCTGCTGGAGGATGGGATGAAGACGGAGATGGTGCTGGAGAGGTGTTGAAGGAGTTGGGTCGTGCTTTTGGTGTTTCGTGATGAATGCGAAGCTCATGGAAGCTGGTAGGTTAAATAAGAAGATCTATTATAGGACAGTAGGGCCATCGTGACTTCTGTATTGATTGAGTGCTGGAGATGTGTCATGTCGTGGTTAGGTACGAGCCGGTGTGATGTCTTAACAAAACCATCTTTAGGAAGGAGAAAATTTGAGTGTAGTTTTCGTTCATTATTGTCCAAGCTATCAAGCCACTTACACTGATGTAACTTTCTGGCGTGTATCAAGCGTAGAGTGAAGGTAGGAAGCTTCCATGTATAGGTACAGACTTGAGCGGAGCGCAACTCTGCTTGGGCACATAGGAAAAAGGTCCGGCAGAGTTCATTCTACGGTTCCGTTAGTAGGATATCTTTCCCCGCTGCACCCCGAAACAACACCCACGACGCAATAATGCCAGGGCAAAGTTAGCATACCCGCTCGTACCAGGAGCGACCGCGAATGCAGCAGTGTTAGTCTGATTGTCCAGTAATGCGAGATGGAAGGTCATGTTTGATGCTCTCGTGATGAGAGTGAAGAGGCTGTCGGTAATGTCATTGGCATCGACGAAGTTAGGAGAATATAGACCTGTGCCGTTGGGGAAGATGGCGTAGCGAAGTGTCGAGTTGTCCGCAACAAGGCCTCCGATGAGCTGGGGAATAAAAGTGTAATTTGTACCAATAGGTCGGGCGTTGGCATTGCGGTCACCAATGTAACAGTACTCCGCGCTGCTGTTGGGGCATGTCACGCCGTCAGAAATGATGATATTTGTGGTATTGGTCATGTAGGGTTCAAAGGTTTGGTTGACTCCTGCTGGTACAGACTCCAAGTAGTCGTTGGCGATATTTTGAGGAGGCTGGAATGTGGTGCTGGAGATGGGTGAGAATATGGTGCATGTGGCGTTAGTGAAGACGGCAGGGAACAATATGAGTATGAAAGAGAAGAAGAGCTTGAGTGGTGAAGACATGGTCTGGTTGCTGCTGGGCATCGTCGGAGCTGTTTGTAGGTTGGTTGTGTGAGTAGAACAAGCAGCTGAACAATTCGCTACGGCAAGGTGTTGCAAAGGCCATCGGGATGTTTTAAGTAGTGTTACCTGCTCGCCATAGCCTCAGCCTTGCACGAATTTCCAGGTTGCAGTTCGCAGCCTTGTTTGACACTCGTGCCACTCAATTGGTAGTGATCGGCGCATCAGCCTTTAAGGGGGCTTATTTGCTTACATGTCCATTTTGGGACTTCGGCCTCGTGATGGCGTCGCACGTACTTCGATGCAGCACGACTCCATCTCGTGTATGGAGGAGCCTAGTATGTCTGACCAAGCCCAAGTAACAATAGGTCTTCGATTTTGTCGGATTTTGACGTTGTGCTATCAGCATATCTCCCTCAACACGAGGCGAGATAATAGCATCCTCGTTTTCAGAGCTTGAGTAGTGGTCAAGCTATTCATCTGCAGTACTGAACAGACGAGAACAAGCAGGTTAGCACGAGCAATCATTCAAGTCTTGCCCGAGGCAGATGTGCAATGTGCCCTCTCCGATACTGCGCTGGGGAACAACCGGTGGCCTCAAGAGTGTTGCCGAGTGTGTTGAGACGATCGCACGTACGAACTCGTCCAGATAGCCGTAGACGCATACATGAAATATACGCAGAGCATCTTCTAGCTCACTTGCTCGTAGCTGATTGTCTCTGCTCAAAATCCAGGATGACTTCTCCTAATCCTTGTGCACTAGGCTTAATGGCACAGACATCAGGCGTATATCCAAACTCACTGATCAAATAATCACGAGTAGTGGGACCAATTGTAGCAATATATGGAGCTGCGGACTTTGTCTGCTGTACGTTTCTGACCTTACCAGTATCTGGGTTGAGCATACCGAGCACTTCAAGCATTGCTTTACATCCAGTAGGTGAAAATACAATCACCCATTGCCTCTGCACTTGTGCCGGTTTCTGGGACACGAGCTGTGCAAAGTTTTGTGCGAAATCTTCCATCACATCAGTCTCGTACACTGTAAGCTCTTCTACGTCTATCCGCAGATCTTCTGGCAATGACGCAGACATGAGCGTCTTCGGTATGATGTCACGTCGTTGCTCACCAACCAGGAAAAGAAGACCTGGCTTCAGTACTTGATCATCGTGGTCTGCCTGACTTGATTTCCACAGATCGTTATAATGCTCTAGCATGAAAGCTGCCAAAGCTTCACCGTTGCCGGCCTCCTCGCCAACAATTTGACATGGTAGACCAAGTGCTCGTAGTCCTCGTCCTGTGGCAGGTCCAACGACGTATATTGGTAGTGAAGCGGAGAACAGAGCCTCGACATTCTCCTTGTCTTGTCGAAGCTCATCAATCACGTACGTGAATACCTCCACGGCACGTTGCGAAGTGAATATCATGCCACCATACTTATGGCCGGATTGTTGAGAATAAGGTAGAAACGTACCATTGAGTACATGTTCCTTGATACTCTGGAGAGAATTTTGTGTAAATTTGTGCTCCAAAACAGGCACGAATATTGGCGAATATCTTCCTTCACCAAGCTGTTCAAAATATTCTTCATAGCCGTCTGCTGGAAGAGATTTTGTTTTCAGTAGGAAAACTGGAGTTCTGCTTGTCATCGGGACAACATAAACAAGGAATTTTTCTCTGTCCGATAGGGTTCAAAGACGCCTAGAGGGCTTAAGATTAGGGAGAGATGGTTGTATACTTCATGTCCGAGAAGAAGCCAGTCACGTGCAGTTTGACAAAAGAGGCAATTCTAGCCAGCATACCTCAGGGGCAGTTTTAGACGATTCTGCCGATTAGCAGTCGACAACAATGACCTCGACTTCACTTCAATTCTATTATCAGAATAACCCATTTCACTGTTTGATTCACTGATAGCTTCATCACATCCCTCGACTACTTTACAAGCGCCTCGATCACAATCTCTGCGCCAACATCCTCTCCACAAAGGAAAGACTCGAGCAATCCGAGCCGGACGCCACTCCGCCAGCAAGAGCAACAGAAGAGAGGTCACACGACCAAGAGTACGCATCAAGCCGTCAAAGGATCGAGTCCAAGAGGGACACTCCAAGAGCGATCACAATGTCGGCGGCAGCAGCGGGTCTGCTGGCACGCCAGCTCAAGCAGATGAAGTCAGACAAGGATATTCCTGGTATCAGTTGCGGACTGGTAGACGAGAGCAATGTCTTTGCGTGGGAGGTCATGTTAATGATCAGTGACGACGACAAGCACTATGGCGGTGAGCGAAGGATATAACACGTGAATTTGCAAAATCTAATAAGGATCAAGGCGGCTTCTTTCGAGCAACACTCACATTCCCACCTGAATACCCACATATGCCACCGAAGATGAAGTTCGAAACACCAATATGGCATCCCAACAGTAAGACATCTCACCTGTAGAAGCATAAGATCTCCCGCTAACAGAGTTGCTTGAAGTCTACAAAAACGGCGAAGTCTGCATATCCATCCTACATCCTCCGGAAGAGGACAAGTACGGCTACGAATCTGCTTCCGAGCGCTGGTCACCTGTCCAAACACCAGAGACAATCTTACTCAGTGTGATAAGTATGCTGAGTAGTCCAAATGACGAGAGTCCTGCGAACATTGAGGCAGCGAAGATGTTGAGGGAAGAGCCAAAGGAGTTCAAGAAGAAGTGTCGAAGGTGTGTCGCGGACTCTCAAGAGATGTTCTAGATCCCTGCAATGAATTTCACGAGTTTGAATGCCAGGATTCTTTGAAACTTCTGTGGTGACTACGGCTCGCCAGGTCGAAAGTGCGTCTGTCACGATGATGTTACAAGCTTGGTTGAAATTACGACTGAGAATTAACAGACTGGACAAGCTGGAAGAGTGTCACCACGCTCCACACTGGTTTATGTGATGTTATCGGAGAAGGATTGTTGGTCTCCTTTCCTGTTCGTAGCTCCTTCCTTCTTTATGTGTTGTCGTGTAAAAGAGGAAGTCACCCTGAATTGAAGAGTCACCAGCGTGAAACTTAATCTCTTGTGTATTCTTCATCATCATCAGGTTATCTCTGCAGGCTTCGCTATTAGTCAACTATTGGATCGTTATCATCAGCTTACACTCCATCAATCTAATCACAACATCAATATCACTATCGTCATCATGTCGCGGATTACTAACGATGAAAACCAACACCTCGCCACTGATACTGCAAAGAACGCAATCAAGCCTGGCACACTCCATACCAATCTTCCGTATCATGGCCAAGGTCCAAGCTCGTCAAATGCGCGAGACCCATCCACCAGCTATTTCATGAGCTCACCGGAGAGTGCGCCAGGTCTTTCTGGTTCCTCACGCACTTCCTCAGCTTTGGAAAGTGGTCTAACGACTCCAGAGCACAGATGGGCCCAAGGCAATGCAGGCTTCACTCTTCAGCAACCCGAGTCAACTGTCTATCAAGCTGAAGCCTATGAAGACATCACCAGTCCCAGTACAGTCAGTCATGTTGTTCCTCCAACCAGTCCTCTGGTTTCATCGTTGGCGCAGGACTTT
>Ga0160428_1000346_pt1 | contig 54058 bp, 49 predicted proteins | sample SolpanmetagenomM_FD_108198 | JGI IMG/M metagenome (GOLD analysis project Ga0160428, IMG submission 108198) | Solar panel surface microbial communities from Lawrence Berkeley National Laboratory, California, USA - M | ecosystem: Engineered > Built environment > Solar panel > Unclassified ... | reverse complement strand
CTTGCTCGCAAGAAGGGCCTTTTAAAACGGTTGCGGTCTGGACGGGACTCGAACCCGCGACCTCCGCCGTGACAGGGCGGCATTCTAACCAACTGAACTACCAAACCGTTTACCGCATCAGAAACGCCGGGTGGCTTTTTCCGTTTTGGTGTCACAAAGGTAGGGCCGCAAAAAGGCCCCTCACAAGCCCGCCAGCTAAAAAAGCGGGTTTTGCGGGCCCTGGCAAACGTTGTGAGTTGTTTTTCAGGCTCATTATTTTTAGGCAGGCCGGCGGACTTGGTTTGGGTTTACCTTTGCCGCCCGGCTTTTGGCCGAGCAGAGGCGGGCGGCGCACGCGGCCCGGCTGCTGGCTGCGGCCACCCAGTTTTGCTTGATAAAAGGACTCTCAGACCTGACTTATGCTGCTTGATTTTGAACAACCCATTGCCGCCCTCGAAGACAAGCTGCGCCAGATGCAGCAGCTCGCCCAGGATAGCGAAGTTGATGTGGCCGAGGCCGTGGGGGCCTTGCAAACGAAGATAGAGGCGCTTAAAGAGGAAACTTACGCCAACCTCACGCGCTGGCAGAGGGTGCAGCTGGCGCGCCACCCCGAGCGGCCCTATACCCTGGATTATATCGAGGGCATGACGGAAAAGTTTGTGGAGCTGCACGGCGACCGCACCGTGGGCGACGACAAAGCGATGGTGGGCGGCTTTGCCGAGCTGGATGGCCAGCCGGTGCTGTTCATCGGCCAGCAAAAGGGCCGCAACACCAAGCTGCGGCAGTTTCGCAACTTCGGGATGCCTAATCCGGAGGGTTACCGCAAGGCGCTTCGCCTGATGAAGCTGGCCGAGAAATTCAACGTGCCCATCGTGACGCTCATCGACACGCCCGGCGCGTTTCCGGGGCTGGAGGCCGAGGAGCGGGGCCAGGGCGAGGCCATTGCCCGCAACCTGAAGGAGATGTTTATGCTGAAGGTGCCCGTTATCTGCGTCATCATTGGCGAGGGGGCGAGCGGCGGGGCACTGGGCATTGCCATCGGCGACCGGGTGCTAATGCTGAGAAATACCTGGTACTCCGTTATCTCGCCAGAAAATTGCTCGACCATCCTCTGGCGTTCCTGGGACTATAAGGAGCAGGCCGCTGAGGCCATGAAGCCCACGGCTACCGATATGCTCCAGGCGGGGCTGGTCGATGGCATTGTGGAGGAGCCGCTGGGGGGCGCTCACACCAACCCCCAGAAAATGATTGAGATGCTGAAGCAAACCCTGCTCGAAACGTTGAAAGAGTTGGCGGCGGTGCCGGCCGAGGAGCGCATTTCGCAGCGCATCGACAAGTTTTCGGCGATGGGCGTGGTGGTAGAATAGGGCAATTAAAAATTATCACTTAATAAATCAAAAATGGGCAGCCGGGCCAGGAGGCGAGCCGCTGCTCATTTTTGATTTCTCACGTTTAATTTTTAATTGATTTCATGAAAATTCATTCGATTGATACCGGCTTGTTTAAGCTTGATGGCGGGGCCATGTTTGGGGTGGTGCCCAAGAGCATGTGGCAAAAGCTGAACCCGCCCGATGCCAACAACATGTGCACCTGGGCCATGCGCTGCCTGCTCATCGAGGATGACAACCGGCTGGTGCTCATCGACAACGGCATTGGGGAAAAGCAGGACGAGAAGTTTCGCGGCCACTTTTACCTGCACGGCGACGACACACTGGAAAAGTCGCTGCGCCAGCTGGGCTTTACGAGCGCCGACATAACCGACGTTTTTCTGACCCACCTGCACTTCGACCATTGCGGCGGCTCGGTGGTGCGCCGGCCCGACGGGGCCCTGCAAACGGCCTTCGCCCGCGCTACCTACTGGAGCAACGAAGCGCACTGGAACTGGGCCACCCAGCCCAACGCCCGTGAGAAAGCCAGCTTCCTGGCCGAGAATATCTTGCCGATTCAGGAAAGCGGCCAGCTTCGGTTTGTGGACCCTGCCCAGGGCGTGCCCGCTGCGCTGCCCCAATTCAGCGAATTGATTTTTGCCGATGGCCACACCGAGCAGATGATGGTGCCGGTGATGCAATACAAAGGCCGCACGCTGGCCTACATGGCCGATTTGCTGCCCAGCGTGGCCCACATTCCGCTGCCCTACGTGATGAGCTACGACGTGCGCCCGCTGCTCACGCTCGGTGAAAAGGAAGCCGTGCTGCGCCGCGCCGCCGAAGAAAACTGGGTGTTGCTGCTGGAGCACGACCCCCTGCACGAAGCCTGCACCGTGCAGCTTACCGATAAGGGCGTGCGCCTGGGCGACACGCTGCGCCTGCAAGACCTGTAACTTAGCAGCGGGCCGGGGGCGGGTAGCCCCCGGCCCGCCATGGGTATGACGAACGAGGAACGACGCGCCACTGGCCCCCTGCCGGCCGCCACCAGCCTCAGCCTGGCGTTGTCGGGCGGCGGGGCGCGGGGCATTGCGCACCTGGGCGTGCTGGCCGCGCTCGATGAGCTGGCACTGCCGGTGGGGCGGCTGGCGGGCGTCAGCTCGGGGGCCATTGCGGGGGCGTTTTACGCGGCGGGGTTTGCCCCGCGCGAGATTCTGCGGCTCTTTCAGAGCGTAAGCGTGGTGCGCCTCACGCGGCCCGTGTTTGGGCGGCGCGGGCTGCTGGGGCTGGAAGCCGTGGAGCAGCTGCTGGCCCGGCACCTGGGGGCCAGCCTCACGTTTGAAGAGTTGCGGCTGCCACTCACGCTAGCCGCCACCGACCTGGTGGTGGGCGAAACGGTGTATTTCAGCCAGGGGCCGCTGCTGCCGCCGCTGCTGGCCTCGTCGGCGGTGCCCATCATCTACCGGCCGGTCGAGTACCAGGGCCGCCTGCTCGTGGATGGCGGCCTGCTCAACAACCTGCCCGTAGAGCCGCTCCTGAGCCAGCCCGACGGCGCGCCCGTAGTGGGCGTGCACTGCAACCCGCTCAACCGCGAGGCCACGCTGCCCACCCTGCGCCGCGTGCTGGAGCGCACCTTGCAGCTGGCCATCAACTCCAACACCCTGGCCCGGCAGGCGCAGTGCACCCTGCTGCTGGAGCCGCCTGCTCTGCTCGCCTACCGCCCGCTCGACTACCGCAAGGCCGGCGAGCTATTTGAAATCGGCTACCGCTACGCCCTGGGTCAGGCCACCGCGCTGCGGGCGCTGCTGCCGGCGGCGGGCTAGGGGCGGGCTGCCCTTTTTGCCTAGCTTTGCGGTTCTTTCGCCCGTATTCCCTTTATGGCTGCTCGCAAAACTTCTACGTTCTGGTACTACATCGCTAAGGCTATTTTCGGCGTGGCCGGCTGGAAGCAAACCGGCCAGGTGCCACCCAGCATCAAGAAGTGCATGATGATTGCGGCCCCGCATACCAGCAACTGGGACCTCATCATGGCCCGCGCCGCCTTCTACATCATGGATGTGGATGTGCGCTTCACCGTGAAAAGCGAGTGGACCGAAAACCCCATGCTGGGCTGGCTGGTGAAAGCCATCGGTGCGCTGCCCGTGAATCGCAGCCGCAACAACAGCCTCGTCGATGGCATGGTGCAGCTCTTCAAGCAGCACGAAGAGCTCGTCATTCTCATCACCCCCGAGGGCACCCGCGCCTACCAGCCTAAGTGGCGCAAGGGCTTCTACTATGCCGCCGTGGAGGCGGGCGTACCCATCCTGCTCGGCTTCCTCGACTATTCTAAGAAAGAAGCTGGCGTGGGCCCAGTCTTCTGGCCCACCGGCGACTACGAGAAGGATTTAGAGGAAATCAAAGCCTTCTACCGCACTAAAAAAGGCCGTTTCCCGGCGCAGGGCGTACGCTAGGGCCGTCTGTCATTGCGAGCGCAACACAGTGGAGCGCGGCAACCTTTCCTGGTCGCTAGGGGAAATAACCCAACGACTAAGGAAGGATTGCCGCGCTCCACTGCGTTGCGCTCGCAATGACAAATTGGGCTAGTCCTGCGTAAGGGCGTAGGCCACGAGGTTAGCCCCCATGCGCAGGGCGGCGTCGTGCACGGCGGGGGTGTCTTCGGGGTAGGTGCCCACGTCTTCCCAGCCGTTGCCGAGGTCGCACTCGTAGGTGTAGAAGCACACTAGGCGGCCTTTGTACACCAGGCCGAAGCCCTGGGGGCGCTTGCCGTCGTGCTCGTGCACCTTGGGCAGGCCCCGGGGGAACTGATACTTCTGGTGGTAGATGGGGTGGGAAAAGGGCAACTCTATGAACTCCAACTCGGGGAATACCTTCTTCATTTCGGGGCGGATGAACTTGTCGAGGCCGTAGTTGTCGTCGATGTGCAGGAAGCCACCGCCGACGAGGTACTTGCGCAGGTTCTGGGCCTCGGCCTGGGTGAAGCTCACGTTGCCGTGGCCCGTCATGTGCAGGAAGGGGTAGCTGGGCAGCTCGGGCGCGTCGAGCTCCACGGTGGCCTCGTCGGGGGCGATGTTGGTGTGCAGCGCCTGGTTGCAGAAGCCGATGAGGTTGGGAAGGCTCGTTTTGTTGGCGTACCAGTCGCCCCCGCCGCCGTAGTGCAGCTTGGCCAGTTGGTAGCTGGGGGCGGTGGGCCCGGGAGGTGAGGCGGCGGTAAAACCTACCAGAGAAGTGGCGAGCAACAAGTATTTCAGCATGGTAAGAAGCCGACTAAGCTGGCGTACTCTGCAAAGAAAAGGCTACCTCAGAAAGTTTCGGGGACGACGCTACTGCTTCCGGGGACCTCAATAGTATTAATTAATGAAAAAAAAGTGAAAGCAGACAACGGCTAGGGCATCACTAGTGTCAATTGGCAGCACAGTCAATTAAAACAAAAATTCACCCTCATGATGCCTGCCAAACTTCTGCCTTTGTTTTTGCTAGTGCCCATGATAGCCTTCGGGCAGAAACCACGGGCCCGGGATATTGGTATTCCTTTCAACGGGACTACGGGTAGGCTGAATGCTATTACCGATGTTAAGGGCGTGGAAGTTGGCTACAGTACACTTATCTCGGGGCAAGGAAAAAATATCCGCGGCAAAGGGCCAGTCAGAACGGGAGTTACGGCCATCTTGCCGCGGGGTAAGAATAATAACCCGGTTTTTGCCAACTGGTATTCGCTGAATGGCAACGGCGAAATGACGGGCACGACTTGGGTCACGGAGTCCGGATTTCTGGAAACCCCCATCATGCTAACGAATACCAACAGCGTGGGTGTGGTGCGGGATGCCGTAACGAAATGGTTTATCAAAACGGGCTGGCATAAAGATGACTTCTGGTTTGCCTACCCCGTGGTGGCCGAAACCTACGATGGTTTCTTGAATGATATTTATGGATTCCACGTAAAAGAAAGCAATGCGTACGAAGCCCTGAACAGCGCTACGACGGGCCCGATAAAAGAAGGTAATGTGGGGGGCGGCACGGGGATGATGTGCCTGGGCTTTAAAGGAGGCACGGGCACGGCGTCGCGGGTAGTTAAAATCCAGGATTCAACTTATACCGTGGGCGTTTTAGTGCAATCTAATTTCGGTAAAAGAAGGAACTTTACCATTGCGGGCGTGCCGGTTGGCAAGGAGCTTAGGGATACTCTGGAGTATGACTTTAAAGCCGCGCCCTCTTACCGGCAGGAGGGCGACGGGTCAATTATCGTGGTAGTAGCGACGGATGCTCCCGTATTGCCGCACCAGTTGAAAAGAATTGCGGCACGGGTTCCCATTGGGATGGGCCTGGTAGGCGGGCGGGGTGAAAATGGCTCGGGTGACATATTTATCGCGTTTTCTACCGCTAATAAAACCGCATTTCAGCGAAAGGATTTTGTTAAAGTGGAGCAACTGCCCAATGATTTAATAGACCCCTTGTTTGACGCTACCATTCAAGCGGTGGAAGAGGCAATAATAAATGCTATGGTAGCGGCCGAAACGCTAGAGGGTATCAATGGGAATAAGGTGTATAAGCTTCCGCAAGCTACGGTGCTTAAAATATTAAAAAAATACAACAGGATAAAATAAGGGTTATTTCTAAATTGCCGCTGTGATTATGCATTTGCATTACTTTGCTGCACCCTGTACTGCTGGCGTAGCAATTACCTTGGCCGCAAAAAAATATTGCCCCCATGACCACTGACAAAGACATTCTTGACCTCGGTTTTAAATCGGGCAAATGGTTTAAAGATGCCCTGGTGCACCTCAACGCCCACGGGCTGGAAGGCGCGGCCCGGCTAGCCTACCTCGACACCGTGAAGCCGCCGGCCGGGCGGCCACCGTGTTGGTAGCTGGGCGCGGCGGCCGTGGTCGTGAGCAGGAGGCTAGCGGCGAGGAGGAAGTTTTTCATAATGAGGCGTAGTGCTTAATAAAGCTGATAGTTTTGTAGCTCAACTGACAGGCAAGTGCTAATTATGACTCACGAACTAAGTATGTTTCTGGTTAACGCATTTGGTGACTTGGCAATTGCTTGTTGGTTGGGATTAGCTATGCTGCTTTTTTGGGGGCTTCTTAAAGAAAATGGTGAGCTGATAAAGCGTGCAATTAAGTACCTTATAAATTCTGTGACCTTTTTTGTCGTGTATGTTTTCTACATGACGTTTGCCATCTACGACAAGCCGCCAGTACCGACAGCACAGCTAAAAGAGTGGGCGAACGATATTCTGCTACAACAACTACTGATTTCCGGTTTCGTGGTGGTAATATTGCTGGTAGTGAATTTTATATCCTGCCGAAAGCTAGAATCACCTCGTCGTACAGCAGAACTAGGGCTATTATTTGTAGGTGATGCCTTGGTAATGACTGGGGGAGCTTGGATAGCCAGCCAAGATGGTTACTTGGGTTTACTAGAAGAAGCTGCGAGGAGTTTGTAGGAACACTTTCTAGTGTAGTTGGACTCCGCCAGAATCCCCCGAAACCCTTGCCGAAGCATCTCTACCGCACGACACCCTAGCGGCGCAATAGAGATGCTTCGGCAAGCTCAGCATGACGGGCTGCCTGCTAAAAATACTCATTACCCCCATGACCACCGGCAAAGACCTCCTCGACCTCGGCTTCAAATCGGGCAAATGGTTTAAAGATGCCCTGGCGCACCTCAACGAACACGAGTTGGAAGGCGCGGCCCGGCTAGCCTACCTTGACACCGTGAAGCCGCCGGCCGAGCTGCCGCTGCGGGCCGCGCCCGCGCCGTTTTTCGAGAACATCCGGGCCGAGTCGGTGGTGGAGCAGCAGAACATCGAGCAGGTGCGGCAGTCGATGGCGCTGCTCATGCGCACGCCCACGGTGGTGACGGGCGCCATCATGCCCGATGCCTGCCCGGCCGGGCCGGTGGGCACCATCCCGGTGGGCGGCGTGGTGGTGACGCGCCAAGCCATTCACCCCGGTATGCACTCGGCCGACATCTGCTGCTCGGTGATGCTGACCAACCTGGGCAAAATCGACCCTAAAACGGTGCTCGACGTGGCCCAGCAGGTGACGCACTTCGGACCGGGCGGGCGGGCCCCCGAGCGGCAGTACCCGCTGCCCGCCGCGCTACGGGCCGCATTTCAGGCCAACCCGTTTCTGAGCGCCGACAAAGACCTGAGCCTGGCTCAGGAGCACCTGGGCACGCAGGGCGACGGCAACCACTTCCTGTACGTGGGCACCTCGGCCGCCACCGGCGACACGGTGCTCGTGACGCACCACGGCTCGCGGGGCGTGGGCGCGCGCCTCTACACGGCGGGCATGAAGGTGGCCGAGCGCTTCCGCCAACACCTCTCGCCCGAAACGGCCCCGGCCAATGCCTGGCTGCCCGCCGACTCGCCCGAGGGCGAGGCCTACTGGGCGGCGCTGCAACTCGTGCGCCAGTGGACCAAGCTCAACCACCTCTGCCTGCACGACGACATTGCCCAGCGCCTGCAAGCCCCCGTGCAGCAGCGCTTCTGGAACGAGCACAACTTCGTGTTTCGGGCCGGCGACCTCTACTACCACGCTAAGGGCGCCACGCCGCTCGACCCGCAGTTTATGCCCGACATCACCGGCCCGCGCATCATTCCGCTCAATATGGCCGAGCCGATTCTGATTGTGGAGGGCGATACCACGGCCAACAACCTGGGCTTTGCCCCGCACGGCGCGGGCCGCAACCTCAGCCGCACCCGCCACAAGCGCAGCAAGGCCGACAAAACCCAGCAGCAATGGTTTGACGAGGAAACCCAGGGCATCGACGCCCGCTTTTTTTTCAACGAAATCGACATCTCGGAGCTGCCTAGCGCCTACAAAAACGCCGCCGAGGTGAAGCGCCAGATTGCCGAGTTCAAGCTGGCCCGCACCGTGGATGAGATTCGCCCCTACGGCTGCATCATGGCCGGCGACTGGGAGAAAAACGCCCCCTGGCGCGTGAAGAAGCGGCAAGAGAAGAAGGAAATCTGATTAAGCGTAACAATGGGATTCTGGAGCTTTCTCTTTGGCAAGCCGGTAAAAATTGGCGACCGGTTTTTTGGCGAAATGCAATGGGTAAAAATTGCAAATGACCCGTCGGCAAGCTATTTCGAGTGCGAGCGCCATTTCAAGCCTAGCGGGGAAATGATTGGCTTAAGTGTTACTGGGTCGCTCAGCGGCCCGACGCAACAGCAAAAGGATTTCTTTACGCAGGTAGAAGCCAATTACCCACAATTAGTAGTTAAGCTCACTCCAATTATCGAAGCAGAGTTTAGTGCTTGGATGACCCTACCAGTTATCAAAAACTTTGTTGCGGAGTTCAAACCTACTTGGCTAGATATTCCCTCCTGCGACCAGCAGCCGATAGAATGGGAAATTGTGTTTGATACCGTGCACGATGTAAGCCATACCGTTACGGTAGGAATGTTGGGCGAAGAGCCGCAATACGTACGGATAGACGGCTAAAGCTCTCGCACCACCTGCGCCGTGAACACGGCCGCCAGCGCCGCCGTTTCGGTGCGCAGGCGCGAACTGCCGAGCGTGACGGGCCGCACGCCGCGGCCCAGCGCCAGCGCGATTTCGCTAGGGGAGAAGTCGCCCTCGGGGCCGATGAGCACGCAGCAGCGCGGCGCGGCCCCGATGACCTGGGCCAGCGCCGTGCGCTCGCCGGCTTCGAGGTGGGCGATGAAGGTGGTGGCTGGGTCGATTTCGGTGATAAACTTGTCGAAATCAGTCAGTTCATCGAGCTGCGGCAGGTAGGCCTGGCCGCTCTGCTTGAGGGCGCTGACGGCGATTTTTTCGAGGCGCTCCAGCTTGAGGTCGCGGCGCTCGGAGCGGGCGCAGCGCAGGAAGCTGAGGCGCTCGACGCCGACTTCGACGGCCTTTTCGACGAGCCACTCTATGCGGTCGAGGTTTTTGGTGGGGGCCACGGCCACGTGGGTGTAGGTGGGGCGCGGGGGTAGTAAATCGTGGCCGGTGAGGCGCAGGGTGCAGCGCTTGGGATTGGCATCTTCGACCACGGTGCTGGCCAGGGTGCCGCGGCCGTCTACGAGCAGCACGGGGGCACCGGGGGCCAGCCGTAGCACGCGCACGGCGTGCTTGCTTTCGTCTTCGGATAGCGTGTAGGTGGGCTGGTCAGGGCGCAGGTCGGGGGCGTAGCAGGTGAGCATAGTGGAGCAGGAAAAGGCACGAAGGTAGCCCTACCCCGCCGGGAGTAAAATGCGCCGGGTCGGAACTATCGGTCCCAAAGCGCGGGTTTGACCCCCAACTCGGTAGTAAAATACTAAGACTGCACTGCACATTCTTTATACCCGCTATGATACCAGTTTCCCTGCGCCTGCTTCCCCTAATCAGTCTGCTAACTTTTAGCAGCCACGGCCAGGCGGTTTCCTCCGAAACCGTGATGGGCCAGACCCGCGAAATGAGCACCCGCCTGCACCTCAACGAAGGGCAGTTTGTGAAGCTTCTTTCGCTAAACCGCATGCGCCTGACTCGCCAGCGCGAGATAGAGCTGGGTACCCGCATCGACCCGGCAGCCCGCACCAATCAGCTGGCCGAGCTGCAAGCCCAGTACGAGCAGGAGTGCGGCCGCATCATGTCGCCCTCGCAACTCAGCCAGCTGCAACAGGACGAGAACCCCGCCAGCATCGGCGGCGGCAATGGCTAAGCCCCGTTCCCCAGCCCTAATAGCTCACCGGAAATGCCGGTCTGGCGTCAGGGCTGGGGTACGGGGTCGGCCTGCACCTCGGTGACGGTGCCGAGCGGGCCAAAGTGGATGCTCAGGCGCGGGCCGGCCGAGTGCGGGCGGCGCGGGCCGCACTGCGGGCCGGGCACCAGGTAATAGTGGTAGGCCTTTTCGGTGTTGGCCAGCAGTTCTTCCTCATCGGGCGGGCCGAGCACGGCGGTGACGTCGTTGGCGCGGGCCTCGTAGAGGCGGGGGCGCGCCGCCAGCAGCGGGGGTAGCAGCGCCACCCGGCGGCCGCCGCAGGCATAGCGGTCGGCGCGCCAGGCGGGGGCAGCGAAGCCCGGAATATCGGGTAGCGAATGGCCGCAGCTGGCTAGCAGCAGGCCCGCCAGCGGCAGCAGCCGGCCCAGCGCCGGCCCACGGAGCAAGAAATAACGCATAGATAACGCCCGGCCAACCGACGCAGGCAGCGGCCGGGCTGCCACGAAGCTAGGGCCGAAAGCGCTTTGCCGACCAGCCGGCGGCTCGGCGATGGTAGGCTGTTGTGCTTGGCCAATGCGCCGGGTGGCGGCGCTATCCCGGACCGGTGGGCGGGCGCCACCGAACCGGGCCACCTTAAAAAGCAAGCTGAGGAAAGAAAAGCTGCCCGGTTTTGCGGGCCAAAGCCGGTAGGCCTAGGCCCCGGCCGCCATAGCCGAAACCCACCGCCGCGCCCCAGCGCCCAGGTTGAAAAAGGGGAGGAGCATAACCAAGCCCGCCGGCCCGCGTTACAGGGCGTTTGGAGGCGGCGGGGCCTTGCCGGCCCGGCGCTATCCGGCCACTCTTTCCACCTTCTTTCACCATGCGTCTAAATTTTCGCCTCATTATCGGCCTTATTATCGGGGCCGTTACCCTGTTTGGCTACTTCTTTAATACCTCCACCAACCCCGTGACGGGTGAGAAGCAGCACGTCAACATGTCGGCGGCCCAGGAAATCGCCCTCGGCGTGCAGGCTACCCCCGAAATGGAGCAGCAGTACGGCGGCGAAAGCCGCGACCCCCGCGCCACGGCCGCCGTGCAGCAAGTGGGCCAGCAGATAGTAAAAAGCAACGGCCTCGACCAGAAAACGGAGTACCAGTACCGCTTTCACCTGCTGGCCGACGACCAGACCATTAACGCCTTCGCCCTGCCCGGTGGCCAGGTATTTATTACCCAGGGGCTGCTGAAAAACCTCACCAGTGAGGGGCAGCTGGCCGGTGTGCTGGCTCACGAGGTAGGCCACGTAGTGGCCCGGCACTCGGCCGAGCAGGTGGCCCAGAGCCAGCTGACCCAGGGCCTCACGGGGGCAGCCGCTATCGCCGCCTACGACCCCAACAGCCCCGGCAGTAGCGCCGTGCGGGCCGCCGCCGCCGCTATGGTGGCCAAGCTCGTGAGCCTGCGTTTTAGCCGCAACGACGAGTTGGAGGCCGATAAGTTTGCCGTAAAATTTACGCCCCAGGCCGGCTACGACCCCCGCGCCATGATAAGCGTGATGCAGATGCTGGAAAAGCAGGCCCAGGGCAGCGCCCCGCCCGAATTTATGAGCACCCACCCCAATCCTGGCAACCGCATCGAGGAATTGCAGAAGGATATCCAGCAGGTTTACCCCCAAGGCATTCCGGGCGGACTGAAGCCGTAGCGTAACTGGGCGCGCGCCCGATATATTTGCGCCCATGCTTCCTGAAATCTCTACTTCCGCAACGGGGGGCCAGCGTGGGCTGGCTCCCCGTTGGCGTTTTCTGCTCGTTGCGGCCGGGCTCTACCTGCTGTGGCAGGTGAGCTACGAAGGCTACCTAAAGCCCGATGGCCGGTTTGACGACTGGCTGGCCACGCACGTAGCGGCCGGGGGCGCCGGGCTGCTGCGGCTGCTCGGCTTTGCGGCCACGGCCGCGCCCGGCTCCGTCGTGCTTATGATGGACAAGCTGCCGGCCGTGCGCGTGGGGGCCGCCTGCGATGGGCTGGTGCTGTACGTGCTGTTCAGCGGCTTTATTCTGGCTTTTCCGGGGCCGCTGCGGCCCAAGCTGTGGTTTATTCCGGCGGGCGTGCTGGCGCTGTACCTGCTCAATATCGGGCGGGTGGCGGCGCTGGCCCTCAACCACCACTACGCCCACCGCTCGGTCGATTTCAACCACCACTACACCTTCACGTTCATCGTGTATGCCTGCATTTGCGGGCTCTGGATGCTGTGGGTACGGTGGTACGGCGCGCCCGCCGCTTCGGCCGAATGAGCCAGGCTCTTCCTTCCCGGCTCCGGGAGCCGGGGCGCTGGCTGCTGATAGGCGGGCTGGCGGCCGGGCTTTTTGCGGTGGGCATGGACCCGGAAGCGGTTTTTGCGGCGCTCACCCGGGCCTGGCAAGCCGTGTTCAGTGCCCTGGGCCTGGGCGATGCGATGAGCCGCTGGCAGCAGGGCACCAGCCACCTGGTAACTACGCGCAGCCTGCCGGTAGTAGTCACGTACAGCCTGCTGTACGTGGGGGCGTGCTTTCTTTTGCTGCACCTGCTGCTGCGCAATGCGCAGCGCACGCGCTGGGCCGGGCAGCTGTACCTGGCCTTGCTGGCCGCCGCCGCCCTGCTGCTGGTGGGCGGCAAGCTGGCCGGCAACCTGGACTGGGCCTATAAGCTCGGCCGGCGCATCATCGATTTCGTGGTATCGCCGCTGCCGGTGATGCTGCTGCTGCCGCTGCTCTGGCCCGGCCGGGGGCGGGCACCGCGAGGCTAGGAGCGTATTTGGATTTCACTAGCAATGCTTCTGGAAGGCCAGCTGAGCATGACGTTCTTTTAAATTCCCAAACACGCGTTAAGGCCCGGTCTGCGTTTCTGGCAAAGTATGCGCTACAGCCGCCCCTTCCGTTGTGGTAAAGCTTCACTTCATCACACTACTAAAAAAGGCCCCGCCGGGAGTACCGGCGGGGCCTTTTTTTATGCTACTGCAAGCGGGCCGGCGCTGAAGCCGGCCCGCTGCCGAGTGGCCTATTGCACTACCAGGCGCTTAGCTACCTGGCCAGCGGCCGTGGTGGCGCGCACTGTGTAGATGCCGGCGGCCAGGCCCGTGAGGGGCAGCTCAATGGCATCGGGGCTGCCGGCAGCCACGGTGCGGGTGAGCACGGCCTGGCCCAGCGAGTTCAGCAGCTGCACGGTGCTGCTACCGGTGCCGCGCAGGGCCTGCGGCAGCACCAGCGTGGCGGTGCCGTGGGCCGGGCTCGGGTACACGCCCACGAGGGCAGCCAGGGCGGCCGGCGCCGTGGCAAGCGGCGCTGCCGTGGCAAACACCACCGCGAAGCGGCCAGGCGCCGGCGTGGCCGGCAGGCTCACTGCTACGCTGGGCGTGGTGGCCAGGTCCGTGTAGGTGTTAAGCACGGCGTCGCGCAGGTAGGCGTGGTAGCCAGTGGGCAGGTTGGCGAGGGTAGCGGCGCGCAGGGTGTAAGTGCCGGCCGTGGCTGCGGCCACTTGCAGCGGCACGGTCACGGTGCCCGTGAGGGCGGGCTGGCCGTTGATGGCCAGCGCTTCGGCACCGGTTACCGAAGCCAGCACCAGGCCGTTGAGGAAGGGCAGGGCTACGGCGTCATACGCCTTGTCAAAGCCGGTGGTGGCACCGCTCTGGAAGTACACGTCGGTCTGCGAAGCGGTGGTGCCGCCGCTCAGTTCCAGCAAGAGCTGAGGGCGGGTGTCGGCGGCCGTGCGCTGGAAGGGCGCCGTGGCGTCGGTGGTAATGCGCTGGGCGTTAGTAAAGTTGAGGCTACCGGTGCTGCCGGCGCTGGTGCGCACGAAGAAACCCTGCGCCACCGGAATCACGTTGGTGCCGCCGCTGGTGCCCTGGTTGTTCACGTAGGCCGCGTAGTAGCCCGAGTATTGCCCGGTGCTCTTAAACACGTACACGGCATTGTCAACGTTGTCCAGGCCACTGGTCGCCACCTTATCCCAGTCGAGTGCGCTGGGGTAGGGGTTACCCAGCAGCTGCCAGCCGGCGTTAGTTCGGTCGATACGGCCTTGAGGAGCGGTATTTACGTTGCCGTTGGTCAGTAGGCCGTTGAAATCAACTAGCTCATTACCACCCAGATTCACCGTGTAGCCGGTGCCCGGTACCCAGGCATCGCCACCCGAAGCGGGTGAGTAGTAACCCTTGTCAAAGTCGGGCGTGGCCGAACTGGCGGGCGAACTTTCGTACTGCGCCTGGTTGTAGCCGAATACCGTGGGGTAGGGCCGGGTCGTGCCCGGCGTGGTGCTGGTGTTGTAGGCCGCGTTGAATACGGGCGTAAACGTGGCGGTAGCCAAGTCAGCCAGCGTAGTGTTGCTCACCGGGGCCGAGTAGTGGCGGTAGCCCAGGCCGGGATTGATGCTGGGGTCGATGTAGCGCTGCACGGTGGCCGTGCCCGTTACGGCGCCGCTGCCCTGGTTTACCACGTAGGCTTGGCCGCTGGCGTTCGAGCGCAGCGTAAATGCCTGGCCCGAGCCGATGGCCAAGCTGCCCGTCACGGTGAGGGCCCGCTGTACCGAAGCGGGGGCGCTGGTGGTAGCCGCCGCATTGCCATTCACGCTCAGGTTCTGGAAGGTAGACGCCGTGCTACCCCCGATGTCTTGCGCGCCGGTGCCGGCCAGGGCGATGGTGCCCGTGCCGCTGCCCGCCACCGTGGCCCCGTTGTTAATAAAGTCGCCGGCCACGCTCAGCAGGCCACCCGTGTTGGTGGTCAGCACCGCGCCATTGTCGAGCGTTACGGTGTGAGCTACCGGGTTGGCGGTCGTAATAATCGGCTGGTTGGCCACCGTCAGGCCGGGGCCCACTACCGTGCCCGTACCCGCGATAAATACGTCGTCCGTAGTAGTAGGCACCTTGTTGGGAAACCAGTTGCCGGCCGTCTGCCAGTCGCTGCTCACCGCGCCGGTCCACACCAGCTGCAAGCTGCTCATGGTCGCGATGTTGGAAATGAACACCGGTACTTGCCCAAAGATATTGCGGCCCACGGCCTGGCCGGTGGCCAGGTTAAAGGACCACAGGTTGGAGCTGAAGCGGTTGGTGGTACCGCCAGGGTACACTACCTTGTTGTTGATGTCGGTGTTGTTAACGTCCGAGTAGCGGGCCTCAATCAGGTAAGCCAGGTTGCTGCTGCTGCTGCGGTCATAAAAAACATCCAGGTCCAGGCCAATGGTGGGCGAGGTCAGGGGATAATAATTGCCATTGCCATTGGTCATGAACGTGACCTTGTTAACCGGGTCGAGAACGCCCTTGTTGGGGTCCGTCTGGGTCGAAAGCAGGGCGTTGGTGTTGGTTACGTCAATATCGTAGAGCGTAGTGCCCGCCACCATCACGGCCGAGTTGGTGTAGGCGGCCGTGCCGATGTAGGGCGCGTGGCCCACGTTGCTGCCCGCCGCGTAGCTCAACTGCGTATCGGTAGCTACCAGGCCGCCGGTGTTGGGGTTGAGACGGTAGTTCACCCCGTTGGGCGCTACCACCCGCAGGCGGTCGGCGCGGGGGTTAAAGTCAAAGCCCACGTTCGGAATGAAGCCGCGCGTGTTGGCGCGGTCAGGGTCCTGGAGGTTGAGGGTGATGGGCGTGCTATTGACGGCCGATGCGGCCCCCGTGGTAGTATTGACGATGTAGAGCTGGGCCGCGCCCGTCGTAGCGTTATATCCCAGCGCGTACAACTGGCCGGTGCTGGGCCGGGCATCGATGCCGACCAGCTGCTGCCCCGCCGTCACGCCCGTAATGGCTATGCTGTTGCCGTAGAGCGCCGAGTTAGTTTGCAGGTTGGCCGGGTACAGGGGGAACAGGGCTTGCTGGCCCGCCGAGAAGGCCCCAAATGCTTGGGTGGCGGTGCCCAGGCCATAAATAACGGCGGGTGCCGTTTGGGCGGCGGCGCCAACCGGGCCCGCCAGCAGGCCCAAGGCTAAGGCCAGCCGCGGCAGGCGGCGAAACCTGTCTTTAGCAAAGAAGAGATTTTTCATAAGGAGCTGATGGGTAGGAGAAAATAGGTCGTGCCAGCACCACTTTCCGGGTGTTTGCGGCAAGGTACGAATTTACGACTATTTAAGTTCGCGCCGGCTGAAATGATAAAAAAAATTCGATTCTTCCACTTTAGAAAGTACTTTTCAACCCTCTAAAACTGGGGCGGTAGCAGGTGCTTAAAGTGCCCGTTGAGGCGCACGCGCTCCTTGAGGCGCTCGGCTTCGAGCACGGCGGGCAGCAGGCGCTCCAGGTGCTCGCGCACCATTTCCTGGCGCTCGACCTCGGCCGTGGTGCCCAGCAGCTGGTACTCCTGCTCGGTGCTGAGGCCGATGTGGTGGGCCACGTCGAACACCTGAAAGGCGGGGTCGAGCTGAAGCAGCAGCTTGCGCAGGCCCAGCGCTTCGTAGAGCTGGCGCACCTGCCCGGCTATCGCCGTGCGCAGGGCTTCGTCGGGCTCCGGGTCCTGCGGTATCTCCTCCACCTGGCCGGCGGCGTAGAGCTTGCCGGGGGCCTGCCGCAAAAATTTCTGCACCCGAAAAATGCCGATGGCCTCGGTGCGAATGTCCATCTCGCCGCCGGCGTGGGTTTTCTCCACGCTCAGCAGGCGCATCTCGGTGCCCAGCTCCTGCACGGCCTCGTCGAGAAAGGGGGTGATGCCGAAGGTGAGGCCCTCGGTAAAGCAGTCGCGCACCAGCTCGCGGTAGCGCGGCTCGAAGATGTGCAGGTTGAGTTTTTCGCCCGGAAAGGCCACCAGGTTGAGCGGAAACAGCGGAAGTAGACGCATAGTAAGCCAACAATACCCTCGGCGGGCAAATGTTTTGCGGCGCTTTCGGCGGCCGGGCCGCACTCTTAAATTCAGCTTAAGTTTGCCGAATCGTTCAGCATTGACAAACCTTCGGCTGGCCCCGGCGTTTGGGGACTTGATATGAAAGCGGTGGTTTCTATTTTTCTGGCCTGCCTGATGCTGCTGGGTAGTCTCATCCCGCAGAATGACCTGTCGGAGCTGAGCAAGCTGCCCCAGCTCGTGGCCCACTACCACTTTCACCATTCGGTGGCGGGCGGCGGCTTGTCGCTGCCCCAGTTTTTGGTCGAACACTACGGCTCGGGTACGCCCGCGCACTTCGGCTGCACGTTTTCGGCCCGGCACCAGCAAGACCACCAGGGCCTGCCTCTGCACGGCCGCCACGCGTGCAGCAGCCACGTGGCCTTTTTGCTGCTGCCGCCCGGCGTGGCCTCCTGGGCCGCCCCGGCCCGCGCCACCGCGCCCGCCTACCGCCCCGCTGAGTCGGCCCTGTGCCAGGATGGCGCGGCCACGGCGCTGCTCCAGCCTCCCCGAGCGTAGCGCGGCCCCGCCCCTGGGGGCAGTGGGCCTAAGCCAGGCTGCGCTTATTTTGCGCAGAAAGTATTGATTGCCAGCTGCTCGAGATTCGACGGGCTGGCATGATGCGCTGGCCCGGCCGGCCGGTTTCTCCACAGGAGAGACCCGGACCAGGCGCTATTACTCAGTAGGGTTGCTGGCGGGTACGGCTCCCGGCGCGGGTGCGCCGCCGGAGCGAGTGCCGCATCAGGCGCTGCCGCCAGCGGCCACATCCTCTTGTTTTCATGCTTTCAACAATCATTGCGGCCAGCGTCCGCAACAAGCTGCTGGTGGCGCTCATACTGCTGGGGCTCATCGCCTGGGGCGGCTTTTCGGCGGCCAACCTGCCGCTCGACGCCATCCCCGACGTCACCAACAACCAGGTGCAGGTCATCACCCAAAGCCCGGCCCTGGCCGCGCAGGAGGTGGAGCAGATTATTACGGTGCCGCTGGAGTTGCAGCTGCGCACGGTGCCCGGCGTGACGCAGATTCGCTCCATCTCGCGCTTCGGGCTTTCGGTCATTACCATCGTTTTTCCCGATGAGGTAAGCACCTACCAGACTCGGCAGTTGGTAGCCGAAAAGCTCAAAACTGCCGAGGCCGACCTTGGGGCCGGGGCCGGCGTGCCCAGCATGGCGCCCATTACCACGGGCCTGGGCGAGATTTACCAGTACAGCATCCGGGTGCTGCCCGGCTACGAAAAGCAATTTTCGCTAGCCAAGCTGCGCGACGTGCAGGACTGGATAGTGAAGCGCCAGCTGGCCGGCGTGCCCGGCGTGGTGGACGTGAGCAGCTTTGGCGGCTACCTGCGCGAGTACGAGGTGGCCGTGGACCCCGCCCGCCTGGCCTCCAACAACGTGACCATGAGCGAGCTGTACGCCGCCTTGCAGGACAACAACGGCAACACCGGCGGCGCCTACCTGGAGCGCGGCCCCAACGCCTACTTCATCCGGGGCGAGGGCCGGGCCACCTCGCTGGCCGACCTCGGGGCCACCGTTATCAAGCAGGCCGCTGCCGGCGCGCCGCTGCTGGTGCGCGACGTGGCCACCGTGCGCATGGGCCACGCCGTGCGCTACGGCGCCATGACCCGCAACGGCCAGGGCGAAACCGTGGGTGGCGTGGTGCTCATGCTGAAGGGCGCCAGCTCGGAAAATACCATCAAGAACGTGAAGGCGCGGGTGGAAGAGATTCAGAAAACCCTGCCCAAGGGCTTGGTGGTGACGCCCTTTCTGGACCGTACCAAGCTCATCGACAAGGCCATCGCCACCGTGGAGCACAACCTGGTAGAGGGCGGCGTAATTGTGCTGGCCGTGCTGCTGCTGCTGCTCGGCAACTGGCGGGCCGGCGTGGTGGTAGCCACTATGATTCCGCTGTGCATGCTCTTCGCGCTGGGCATGATGAGCTTGTTTGGCGTGTCGGCCAACCTGATGAGCCTCGGGGCGCTCGACTTCGGCCTCATCGTGGACGGGGCCGTGATTATCGTGGAGGCCGTCATCTTTCACCTCGTGCACCAGCGCGCGCAGGCCGCCCACGAAACGATGGACGACATGACCGAGAAGGCCGCCACGCGCCTCATGTCGTCGGCCCTGTTCGGGCAGTTCATCATCCTTATCGTGTACTTCCCAATCCTCTCGCTCACCGGCATTGAGGGCAAGATGTTTCGGCCGATGGCCCTCACGGTGAGCTTCGCCATCATCGGGGCCATGCTGCTGTGCCTCACCTACGTGCCGGCCGTGACGGCCTGGGCCCTGAAGAAAGACGTGAAGGAGGAAGGCACCCTGGCCTACCGCATCATGAAGTTTTTGCACCGGGGCTACGACCCCATCATCCGGGCGGCGCTGCGGCTGCGCTGGGTGGTGGCGGGCGCGGCGGTGGCGCTGCTGGTGCTGGCGGGCTTCATCTTTTCGCGCATGGGCGGCGAGTTTATTCCGCAGCTCGACGAGGGCGACATTGCCCTGAACGTGACGCTGGCGCCCGGCTCGTCGCTCACCCAAACCGTGGCTACCAATACCAAGGTGCAGCAAATCCTGCTCCGCAAGTTTCCCGAAATCGAGCAGATTGTGGGCAAAAGCGGCACCTCCGAGATTCCAACCGACCCCATGTCGCTGGAAGACAGCGACGAGATGGTGATTCTCAAAGACCACAGCCAGTGGACGTCGGCCAGCACCCGCGAGGAGCTGGCCAACAAGATGCAGGCCGCCCTGGCCGGTATTCCGGGCGTGAGCATGGAGTTTCAGCAGCCCATCCAGATGCGGTTTAACGAGCTGATTTCGGGCGTGAAGTCCGACGTGAGCATCAAGATTTACGGCGATGACCTGGGCGTGCTTTATGAAAAGGCCAACCAGGCGGCCGACCTCATCCGGCCCCTGCAAGGCGTGGGCGACCTCAAGGTGGAGCAGATTGCGGCCCTGCCGCAGCTGCGCGTGCGCTACGACCGGCAGAAGCTGGCCCAGTACGGCCTGAAGGTGAGCGACCTCAACACGCTGCTGCGCTCGTCGTTTGCCGGCGACGTGGCCGGGCAGGTGTACGAGGGCGAGCGCCGCTACGACCTCGTGGTGCGCCTCGACAGCCTGCACCGCGCGGGCCTCAGCAACCTGCAAGACCTGTACGTGGACACGCCCGGCGGCCAGAAAATCCCGCTCGACGAGGTGGCCACCGTGGCGTACCACAACGCGCCCATCCAGATTTCGCGCGACGATGCCCGCCGCCGCATCAACATCGGCATCAACGTGCGGGGCCGCGACGTGCAGAGCCTGGTCGAGGAAATTCAGCAGAAGCTGAAAACCGGTTTGGCGCTGCCCAGCGGCTACACCCTGAGCTACGGCGGCCAGTTTGAGAACCTGGTGCAGGCCAAGAAGCGCCTGGCCATCGCGGTGCCGGTGTCGCTGCTGCTCATTTTTATGCTCCTCTACCTCTCGTTCCGGTCGGTAAAGCAGGCGCTGCTCATCTTCACGGGGGTGCCGTTGGCGACCATCGGGGGCATTATCGCCCTGTGGCTGCGCGGGATGCCGTTCAGCATCTCGGCAGGGGTGGGGTTCATCGCCCTGTTTGGCGTGGCGGTGCTCAACGGCATCGTGCTGCTGGCCAGCCTCAACGAGCTGGCGGCCGAGGGCGTGGCCAGCGTGCGCGAGCGCATTTTGCGCGCCACCGAGGAGCGCTTCCGGCCGGTGATTCTCACGGCCAGCGTGGCCTCGCTGGGCTTTTTGCCGATGGCGCTCAGCACCTCGCCGGGCGCCGAGGTGCAAAAGCCGCTGGCCACCGTGGTTATCGGGGGCCTGATTTCGGCCACCCTGCTCACGCTCATCGTGCTGCCGGTGCTCTATTCGTTTTTCACCAAAGACGGCGAGCCCAACCCCGAGCTGGCCGCCGAAGCCGAGGAAAAAGCCAAGCACGCCGCCGAGGTAGGCGAGGCCCCCGCGGCCGAAGCCGGCCAGCCCACCGCCGACCCAGCCAAGAGCCCGGCCCCGGTAGTAGCCACCGTGCTGCTGCTGCTGGCCCTGCTGGGCGGGGCCCTGGGCGCCCGGGCGCAGAACACGCTGGGCTCCACGGCCGGGCAGCCCCTGAACCTCAACCAGGCGCTGCAAACGGCCGGGGTGCAAAACCAGTCGCTGCAAACGGCCGGCCTGCAAGTGCAGCAGCAGCAGGCGCTCATCCGCACCGGCCTAGAGCCGCCGCGCACGGTGGTCGATTTTCAGCTGGGGCAGGTATCGAGCAACCTCACCGACCACACCTTCAACGTCATTCAGCAAACGGCCTTCCCCGGCGTGTACCTGGCCCAGCGCCAGCTGCTGCAAAGCCAGAGCGTGACGGCCGAGCAGCAGGCCCGCCTCAGCCAGCGGGCGCTGGCCGGCACCATCCGCACCAGCTACTACGGCCTGCTCGTGACCTACCGCCGCGCCGCGCTGCTGCGCCGCCAGGATAGCCTGTACCGCCGCGCCGCCCACGCCGCCCGCATTCGCTATCAGGTGGGCGAAACCAACCGCTTGGAGCAGGTAGCTGCCGAGGCCCGCGCCCACGAGCTGGAAAACCGCCTGCTCACCACGCTCTCCGACCTGGAGGTGCAGCGCGCCCAGCTGGGCCAGCTGCTGGGCCAGGCCGGCCCGGCCGCCATCGACACCACGGCGGCCCTGGTGGCCCCGCTCACGCCCGCCGACACGGCCGCCCTCTCGCCCGAGAGCAATCCCACCCTGGGCTTGCTGCGCCAGCAGGTGGCCGTGAGCGCGCAGCAAAGCAAGGTAGAGCGCCTGCGCCGCCTGCCCGACCTGCGCGCCGGCTACTTCCAGCAGAGCATCCGGCCCGAGTTTCGCACCCTGAGCGTGGGGCAGCTGGGGCTGGCTTTTCCGCTGCTGGGCGGGGCCGGGCGGGCCCGCGTGGCCGCCGCCCGCATCGGCGAGCAGGTGGCGGCCGGCCAGCTCAGCTACGCCACGGCCCAGCTTACCACCCAGCTGCGCACGCTGCGGATGCAGCTGCGGCGGGCACGAACCTCGCTCGACTACTACGAGCAATCGGCCCTGCCCCAGGCCCGGCTCATCCTGGCCACGGCCGAGAAGAGCTTCCGGGCCGGCGACATCGACTACGTGACCTACGTGGTGAACACCGAGCCGGCCTGGCAAATCCAGAGCAACTACCTCGACCAGGCCCAGCGCTACGACGAGGTGGTGGTCAATATCCAAACCCTCATCGGCACCGCGCCGGCCCCCGCGCGCTAGCGCCTTCCCTCCCTCGCCCTGGCCGGGGCTTCGGCTCCGCTACTCCCTTACCATACATGTCATTCACGCCTAAAATCTACTGCCTGTTAAGCGCGGCGGCCTTGCTAACGGCCTGCGGCGCCAAGCCCGACGCCGCCGCCGACAAAGCCGCGCCCGCCGCCAAAAACGGCGCGCCCGCCGCCCTGGCCACTCCCGCCAACCCCGACCAGGTGGAAGTCAGCGCCGCCCAGGAGCGCGCCGCTGGCATCACGCTCGGCAGCTTCGAGCGCCAGAACATGACTACCGAGGTGCAGGCCAACGGCTCGGTGGAGGTGCCGCCCCAGAACCGGGCGGCCATCACGGCCATTATGGGCGGCTACGTGCAAACAGTGGCCGTGCTGCCCGGCCAGCACGTGGCGGCCGGCGCCGTCATTGCCACCCTGCGCTCGCCCGAGTACCTCACCATGCAGCAGCAGTATTTGCAGAGCAAGGCCAAGGTGCGCTTCCTGGCCGAAGACCTGGAGCGCCAGCGCATCCTCGACGTGGAAGACGTGGGCGCCAAGCGCAAGCTTCAGCAGGCCCGCGCCGACTACGCCACCGAGCAGGCCACGCTGCGCACCACCGCCGCCCAGTTGCGGCTGCTGGGCATCTCGCTGGCCCGCCTCGACGCGGGCACCATCGTGAGCAGCGTGCCGCTCACCACGCCCATCGCCGGCTACGTGAAGTCAGTCAACATCAACCCCGGCGAGTACGTGAACCCCCAGGACCCCCTGGCCGAGGTGCTCAACCGCGACGACTTGCACCTGGAGCTGAAGGTGTTTGAGAAGGACGTGGCCCAGGTGAAGCCTGGCCAGAAAATCCTCTTTAAGGTGCAAAACGCGGGGCGCGACGAGGAACTGACGGCCCGCGTATTCCTGGTGGGCAAGGCCTTCGACGACAACGCCCGCACCGTACGCGTGCACGCCCACCTGGAGCCTGAGCGCACCGACCTGCTGCCCGGCCAGTTTGTGGCCGCCCGCATCCAAACGGCCGGCGCCCGGGTGCGCACCCTGCCCGAGGCCGCCCTCATCCAAGCCGGCGACCTCAGCTACATCTTCCAGCGGGTGGGCACCGACTCGGGGCGCATGGTATTTCGGCGGGTGAAGGTGCGCGCCGGCCAGCCCCAGCACGGCGACGTGGCCGTGACCATCCTCGACCCGCTGCGCGACACCACCCAGCTTGTGCAGCGCGGCGCCTACTTCCTCGATGCCGAGCTGCGCAAGGGCGACGGCGGCGACTAGCGCCCCGGCGCATTTGGCCGCTCGTTGCCCCGGCCGTAGCAAGCCAAGTGAGGCACCTTTTTTGATAATGTAAGAAGATTTTGCGGCGCGGCGTAGGGGTAGCCTGGCCGCCCGGTATCTTCCTCCCAACCGGCTGCCCGCTGGCAGCCCCACTCTAAGTTGTACTATGCGTTATGTGATGCTCGCCGGCCTGCTGCTGGCCGCCGCCACTGCCTCGGCCCAAACGGCCCCCGCCACCTGGACCAGCTCGCTGCCCGCCGCCCTGGCGCAGGCCAAGGCCAGCCAGAAGCCGGTGCTGGCCGTGTTTTCGGGCTCCGACTGGTGCAAGCCCTGCATGCTGCTCAAGCAGGAAGTGTTTGACCAGCCCGAGTTCAGCAGCTTCGCCAAAGACAAGTTTGTGCTGGCCCGCTTCGACTTTCCGCGCAACAAGAAAAACGCCCTCTCGAAGGACCAGACCAAGCTCAACGAGGAGGCCGCCGCCCGGCTCAACAAGGAGGGCGCCTTTCCAGCCGTAGTCCTGCTCTCGCCCGAGGGTAAAATCCTGGCCCGCACCGGCTACCGTCCCGGCGGCGCCACCGCCTACGACACCTACCTGGAGCAGCTGCTCGCCAAGCAATAGGTGCGTATGCCGAGCCTCGGGCATCCGCCAGAATGGCGCCGGCGGGTAGGGGGGCTGGCCGCCGGCCTGCTGCTGGCGCTGGGCGCCGGCGGGCTGGCGGCCCAGCCGCTGGCCCCGCCGCGCGCCCGCGCCTACACCCGCTCGGCCCACCTCATGGGCTCGGGGTTTACATTCACGGCCGTGTCTAGCGACGACTCGCTGGCCTGGCGCGCCCTGCGCGCCGGCCTGCGCGAAACCGCCCGCATCGACCACCTGTGCTCGTACTGGGACTCCACGTCGCAGGTGGTGAAAATCAACCGGCTGGCCGGCGTCCGGCCGGTGGTGGTGGACCAGGAAGTGTACGACCTGATTGCGCGCACGCTCAAAATCTCGCAGCTCAGCGGCGGGGCCTTCGACATCACGTTTGCCAGCGGCGACAAGATTTACACGTTCGACAAAACGGCCCACGCCAGCCTGCCCGATTCGGCCACGGTGCGGCGTTCCATCCGGCGCGTGGGCTGGCAGCGGGTGCGGCTCGACCCGGCCACGCACTCCGTTTTTCTGCCCGAAAAGGGAATGCGCATCAATCTGGCCGGCATTCTGCAAGGCTACGGCGTGCGGCGCGCGGCCGAAATAATGAAGCAGCTGGGCATTGCCGGCGGCCTCATCAACGGCTCGGGCGACGTGTACTGCTGGGGCCGGCAGCCCGACGGCACCGGCTGGCGCATCGCCATCGGCGACCCGGCCCGGCCGCACAGCGTGTCGTCGTGGCTTACGGTGAGCGACTTGGCCGTGGTTACGGCCGGCAACTACGAGCAGTACTTCACGGTGGGCGGCCGCTACTACGGCCACATCATCAACCCCCACACCGGCTACCCGGCCACGGGCCTGCGCTCGGTCACCATCATCTGCCCCGATGTGGAGCTGGCCGACGCCCTCGACGACGCCGTGTTCGTGCTCGGCCCCGTCGAGGGGCTGGCCCTCATCAACCGCCTCAAAGGCGTCAATTGCACCCTCATCACCGACGACGGCCAGACGCTGGCCTCGCGGGGGATGCAACTTAATCCCTACCACAGCGCCGCCCCGGCCGCCGTGGCCACTCCTCCCACTTCTACGCCCTGATTACCTATGACTTACGCTGCCTTTTATCGCCCGGCGCTGCTGGGCCTGCTCCTGGCCGGGGCCACCGCGCTGCCCGGCTGCGTGTCGGTAGCCGCCTACCAGAAAGCCTACCTCAACGACGAAGACATGCAGCTGGCCACCCGCAAGGTCGAAACCTCGGAGGTCAACTTCGAGAGCTACCGCGAAGGCGCCGGCGGCGCCAACGGTGGCAAGGTGGGCGGCGGCTGCGGCTGCAACTAACTGCCCCGTCATGGCTGCGCCGGTGCGCGGCGCGCATCTTTAAAAGGGACTTTTCTACACTTGGTTTGTGAATAAATTACTCTACATCAGCTTGGCCCTGGTGGCCCCGCTCGCGGCCCTGGGGCAGGCTACCCCCACGCCCAACCGCCTCGACGGCTCGGGCCTCTCGCCCAATGCCGCGCAGCTGCCCGCGCCCGGCCGCTACGGCGAAACCGAGGTGGACATCCTGGGCAGCTACTACCAGCAAAACGGCGACCACTCGGCCGTGGAGGGTGGCATCGGCAGCCAGCACCTCACCGATGTGGCCCCGACCATTTTGCTCAACGTGCCGCTCGATTCCACTACCCGCCTGGCGGCCAACGTGGGCATCGACTACTACGCCTCGGCCTCGTCGGATAAGATTGACCAGGTAATGTCGTCGCCCTCAGCCTCCGACGTGCGCTACCACGCCGACTTCGGCCTCTCGCATACCCTGGCCGATAAGCTTACCACGGTGGGCGCGGGCCTGGGCGTGTCAAAGGAATACGACTACCTCTCGTTCAACTTCGTGGGCTCGTGGGCGCGCACCTCGCTCGATGGCAACCGCCAGCTCAGCGTGAGCGGCCAGGCCTTCCTCGATAGGATAACCCTCATCACGCCCGCCGAACTGCGGCCCGGTGGCACCCGCGACCACAAGTACGGCTCCGATAACCGCCAGAGCTTCACGCTGTCCGTGGTGTACGCGCAGGTGTTGAGCAAGCGCCTGCAAGCCTCCGTGAGCATCGAGCCCGTGGTGCAGCGCGGCCTGCTGAGCACGCCGTTTCAGCGGGTGTATTTCTACGACAGCAGCCCCGCGCTTGGCACGCCCGGCCAGCTCGGCACGGCCCTGGCCGAGCAGTTGCCCCGCCTGCGCTACAAGTACCCCGCCAGCCTGCGCCTCACTTACTACGCTACCGACCTGGTGCAGCTGCGCGGCTTCTACCGCTTCTACAACGACAACTTCGGCATCCGGGCCCACACCTTCGAGGTGGAGGTGCCGGTGAAGGTGAGTCCGTTTCTCACGGTTTACCCCTTCTACCGCTACCACACCCAGACGGCCGCCGACTACTTTGCGCCCTACCTGGCCCACTCCGTGCTGGACAACTACTACACCTCCGATTACGACCTGTCGGCCTTCTCGGCCAACAAGGCCGGCCTGGGTTTGCGCTACGCCCCGCTCTACGGCCTGGGGCGCTTCAAAACGCCGTTCGGCCACGGCATTACCAAGTTTAAGTCCCTCGACCTGCGCTACGGCTACTACCGCCAGAGCAGCGGCCTCACGGCCAACGTGGTCAGCTTCAACCTTGCTTTCGTAATGCCCTAGCCTGCGTTAGGAGTTAAAAGCCAGGATGCATGAGTTGATTTTAGCACTCGCTTCACGCTGAAAGTGCTTAGGCAGCGGCGCTATTTTTAAAAAGAAACGGCAGGCCGACCGTAAGGAGGCATCTCGCTGGCTTCACCACCGTTCAATGAAGCTGGCGAGGTGTCTCCCCGCGGTCGGCCTGCCGTTTAGGTGTCGTTTTTGGCCTTTCCCACAGCTTCTCCTGCTAGTATGCAACTCATACTTTTTAACTCATAACTCTCCCCATGACTCCCGCCCTAAAGCAAGCGCCGCCCGAGCAGCACCTCACCAGCTCAGCCATGTTGCAGGACATTGTTATTGGCCTGTCCGATGGCCTAACCGTGCCCTTTGCCCTGGCGGCGGGCCTGAGCGGGGCGGTGCAGTCGTCGGGGCTTGTCATCACGGCGGGCCTGGCCGAAATTGTGGCCGGCTCCATTGCGATGGGCCTGGGCGGCTACCTGGCCGGCCGCACCGAGGTAGACCACTACGCCGCCGAGCTGGCCCGCGAGCACGAGGAAGTGCGCACCGTGCCCGACATCGAGCGCCAGGAAGTGCAGGAGCTGTTTATGGAAATGGGCCTCTCCGAAACCACCGCCGCCCAGGCCACCAGCGAGCTAGTGCAAGACCCCGACCAGTGGGTCAAGTTCATGATGAAGTACGAACTGGGCCTCGAAGAGCCCGACCCCCGGCAGGCGTTCAAGAGCGCCTTCACCATCGCGGGGGCCTACGCCGTGGGGGGCCTCATCCCGCTCAGTGCCTATTTCTTCACGGCTACCCCGCACGAAGGGCTACTTTGGTCGGGCGCCATCACGCTAGTGTGTTTGCTGGCCTTCGGCTTCTTCAAAAGTCGCCTGACCGGCCAGGCCCCCGTGGCTGGCGCACTCAAAATGGCCGCCACCGGGGCTGCCGCCGCCGCCGCCGCGTTCTACGTGGCCCGCCTGGTGCAGGGCCACGGCGGGTAGGGCCGCGCTAGTAGTTAAGCGGGAGGCAGCTTGCCCGCAAGCCATTCTGCCTGCGTAATAAATGTGTTCCAGCCTATGGTGCAAGTGGTAAACGTGCTGCGCCATTCAACCCAATTTGAGCCGGCAGCTTCAGTAAATAAGCCCGTAATCGCTAAGTTATTAGGGTTAAGTAGCTTATTATCAATAATGAGTTCTAGCTTGCTTAGGCCTTCAGCCGGAGAAATGGCATGCAAAGAGCCTGTCTCATCCTTATAAACCTCAAATACTTCTCGCTCGATGCCCACGAGTGTTAAGGTGGTTTGGCCTAAGATGATAGACTCGGCTATATTCTCTTCAGCGAGGTGAATGAGTTTGGCCCAATCAAAAACCAATGCTAAGCTTGTACCGCGTCGGGTAGTTGATTCCAAGGTGGAATCGTGCAGGCTAAGTCGATTCAAATCGTTGCTAGAATAAGTCATTAGGCAAAGCAAGAAGTGAAATTTAGCCTAAAAATAAGCTGCCCCGGTAACCCTCGCAGTGAGGGCTGCCGGGGCAGCTTTGTTGCATTGCACAGGCCGTGGGCTACTTGCCCAACTGCTTCAGCAGCTCCTCGGCGGCGGGCTCCGACGAGGCCGGGTTCTGGCCCGTAATCAGGTGGCCGGCCGTTACCACGTAGGGCTGCCAGTCGGCGCCCTTGGAGTAGGTACCGCCGTTTTCCTTCAGCATATCCTCCACCAGGAAAGGCACTACGTGGGTGAGCTGCACGGCCTCTTCCTCGGTGTTGGTGAAGCCCGTAACGGGCTTGCCCTTCACCAGCGGCTCGCCATTGGGGGCCTTCACGTGGCGCAATACGCCGGGGGCGTGGCACACTACGGCTACCGGCTTGCCGGCGGCGTAGGCCGTTTCGAGCAGGCTGATGGACTGCTTGTCCTCGGCCAAATCCCAGAGCGGGCCGTGGCCGCCGGGGTAGAAGATGGCGTCGAAGTCGGCGGCTTTAATCGTGTCGAGCTTTGCCGTGTGGGCTAGGGCCTGCTGGGCGGCAGCATCTTTTTTGAAGCGCTCGGTGGCGGCAGTTTGGGCGCCGGGCTCGTCGCTCTTGGGGTCCAGGGGCGGCTGGCCACCCTTGGGCGAAGCCAGCGTCAGCTCCACGCCGGCATCCTTGAACACGTAGTAGGGCGCGGCAAATTCCTCCAGCCAGAAGCCAGTTTTTTTACCCGTGGTGCCCAGCTCGTCGTGCGAGGTCAAAATCATGGCAACTTTCATACTAGTCAACGTAAAGTGGTCGATAAAAAAATAAGGTGGCGGGGGCGCCGTGGTGGGGTGCACCCGCGCGCCCAGCGCCGGGTTGGGCTACAGGCCACCGGGCTTAGCCCAGCAGCTTGTAGAACGTGACGGTGCGCTCGGCTAGCAGCGGTACGATTTTGCCCACCACGATTTCCTGGTAGTGTGCCGAGTCGCGGTGCGCCTCCAGCGCCAGCTGGTCGGTATACTGCTCATAAAAGAGGAAGTGCGCTGCATCGGCCGGGTCCTGGTGGCCCACGTAGAGCAGGTTGCCAGGCTCGTGCTGGCGCACGGCGGCGGTGGCCTCCTGCATGAGCTGGCGCACAGTGGCTTCCTGGCCAGGTAGCGCGCGCCACTCGGCGACTACGGCAATGATGTTGGTGGTCACGGAGTCCATAAGGAAGCGGAAATAGCGTTGGGGTAGTTAAAGTCTTGTTTATAAGGCATAAAACGCCGCAAATCAGCCACCGGTTGCGCCCGGCAGGCTTGGCCGAGCAGCTCCGCCGAGGCCAGCAGGCAGCCCGACGCTAGGCCACTTTCACCACGGCCTTGCCCGTGTTTTCGCCCGCAAACAAGCCCAGGAAGGCCGCCGGAATCTGCTCGAAGCCTTCGGTAATGGTTTCCTCGCCCTTCAGGTGGCCGGCGGCGTACCACTCGGTGAGCTGCTGCACGCCTTCGGGCCAGCGGCTGCCGTAGTCGCTCACGATGAAGCCTTGCAGCTTGGTGCTGGTTTTGAGCAGCTTGCCCTCGGGGCGCAGGCCCACCGGGGCCTCGGTGGCATTGTAGGTCGATATCTGGCCGCAGAGCGCAATGCGGGCGTGCTTGTTGAGCAGGTCATACACGGCGTCGGTGATGGCGCCACCCACGTTGTCGAAGTAGCAGTCTACCCCGTTGGGGGCGGCGGCGGCCAGCGCCTGGGCAATGTCGGGCGTGGTTTTGTAGTTGATGGCCTCGTCGAAGCCCAGCGTTTTGAGGTGGGCTACCTTCTCATCGGAGCCGGCGGTGCCCACCACGCGGCACCCTTTTAGCTTGGCCAGCTGGCCCACGATGAGACCCACCGCGCCGGCCGCGCCGCTCACCACCACGGTCTCGCCGGGCTGAGGCTGGCAAATGTCGAGCAGCCCAAAGTAGGCCGTGAGGCCGGGCATCCCGAGCAGGCCCAGGAAGTAGCTGGCCGGCGCCTTGTCGGCGGGCACGCGGCTGAGGGCGCTGGCCTCGGCCACGCTGTATTCCTGCCAGGGCAGGTTGCCGACTACCACGCTGCCCACCGGCAGCGCCGCGCCGTGGCTGGCCACTACCTCGGCCACCACGCCGCCCGCCAGCGGCTCGCCCACCTCGAAGGGCGCCACGTACGACTTGGCCGCGCTCATCCGGCCGCGCATGTAAGGGTCTACCGACACGTACAGGGTTTTGAGTAAAACCTGCCCGGCAGTCGGCTCCGGCACCTCGCGGGTTTCGAAGCGGAACTGCGCCGCCGTGGGCACGCCCTGCGGGCGGCTGGCAAACAGGATGGTGTTGGTTTGCATAAGAAGCGGGGGTAAAATGGAGCAGGGCTCCGGGGGCGCCGGCCCTAAAAGCGACGTGGGCTGGCCTCGTTTTCCGGGTCGGCGCAGGGGAAATAACTAGCGATGCCCGGCTGGGGGCCGGGCATCGGAGGCAGTTTAGGCGTTGGTCGTGGTGGTGAGGTTTACCTCAATGTTGCCTTTCGTGGCGCGCGAGTAGGGGCAGATGCCGTGGGCGGCTTCCACCAGCGCCTCGGCCTGCTTCTGCTCCAGGCCGGGCAGGTTCACGTGCAGGTCGGCCGAAATGCCGTAGCCGCCATCTTCGGCCTGGCCAAAGCCGATAAGGGCTTCCACCGTCACTTTCTCAAGCTTCAGCTTGGCCTGGCGGGCGGCCACGCCGAGGGCCCCCTCAAAGCAGGCCGCGTAGCCGGCGGCAAAAAGCTGCTCGGGGTTGGTAGCGCCGGCTTTGCCGGGGCCGCCCATTTCCTTGGGCGTGCTCAGGGTGAGGTCGAGCGCGTCGTTGGCGGTGGTAACATGGCCGTCGCGGCCGCCCTGTACTTTGGCCTGGGCCGTAAATACCTTCTGAATTTTCATGGTACTGGTAAAAGAGAAAAAAAGCCCGCTGGCTAAGCCAGCTGGGTAAGCATGAGCGTGAGCTGGGTGCGCAGAGTGGCAACCTCGGCGGGCGTGAGGTCGATTTTGCTCAGCATCTGGCCCGGAATGGCGCAGGCTTGCAGCTTGAGGGTGCCGCCCGCCGGCAGCAGCCCGATGATGACGGAGCGCTCGTCGCGCGGGTCGCGGCGGCGGCTCAGCCACTGCTTCTGCTCCATGCGCTTGAGCAGGGGCGTAAGGGTACCCGAATCGAGTAGCAGGCGCTCACCCAACTCCTTTACCGTCAGCTGCTCATGTTCCCAGAGGAGCAAGAAAACCAGGTACTGCGGGTAGGTGAGGCCCAGCGCCTGCAAGTAGGGCTGGTAGGCCTTAGTGAGCTGCCGCGACACGGCATAGAAGGGAAAGCACAGCTGGTTTTCCAGCTTCAGGTGCTCGTGCGGCGCGTGGGGGGTGGGAGAGGTTGCCATAGCGTTCGGGTTACTAAACGGCATTGGGTTGCGTAAGGTTTAGTTGTGCACAACTAATTTTTTGTGAAGCTAAAACAGCCCGGCGGCTGAGTAAAGCTACCGGGCTGTTTATCAAAAAAATAGCTGAGCCGTGGGCTACGCGCGGGGCACGAAATAAGCCAGCACTTCGTCGCTCGTTTGGTTGAGCGCCCCTAGCTGCTCGATGAGCCGCGCCGGGTGGCCACCGCGCTGGCCGGCCGTAGTCAGCACCCCCTCGCGGATAAACATGATAACCTCGGCCACCCGAAACGTGCCCAGCGCGGTGACCACGCCCGCCAGGTCGGCGGCCAGCGCCTGGTAGTCGGCGCCGCGTAGGTAGCGTTCGGCCAGCAGCCGGGTTTCCCAGCGGATTTCGAGGGCGGCCAGGTGCAGCTCGCGGCTCGGCAGCTGGTGCCGCACGTCGGGGGCAGCGGGCGCGGGCTGGCTGTTGTCGTAGGGCTCGGGCAGGTGCAGGCGCACCTTCAGGATGCCGGCCTGGCTGGCCAGCGATTCGGCCAGGCGGGTGGCGGCCTGGCGTAGCGATTTCAGCTCGGGGCCGTGCAGGTGCAGTAGCAGGCGGTAGGCCGTTTCGGGGGCGTTGGGGCTGCCGTTGGGGTCGTGGTCAACGAGCGTGCGCGAGCCTTGAGGCAGGTTATAGGCCGCATCCTGGCCGATAAAGTTGCGCTCATCCTGAAAGAGCACGGGGCTGGCCTGCTGAAAGCGCTGCTGGTGCGCCGCGTCGGCAAACCCGATTTCGACCATGCCATCCAGTTCCGTGGCATCGGCCTGCGCGCCCTCGGGCAGCGGCCAGAGATTGGCGCTGTGCTCGCGGGCAAAATGGTGCTGCACGTAGTAGCCTAGGCCCGGCAGCCGGGCGCACAGCGGTCCGTGCACATCGCGCCAGTAGGCGTGAAACAGGTCGTCGGGCACCCCCTCGCGGCGGCGCAAAATAGTGTAAGTAAGCAGCTTAATGCTTTGGTCGCGCTCCGAATAGTCTGGTCGGGTCATGAGCTAGAAGTAGGGTGGCCGGTGCGGCCGGAACAAGGAAGGCTACGCAGGCCGCGTGGCGAGCGCGCTAGCGTGACGAGACGCCCGCCACGCAGCCTACTCGGCCAGCACTTCGTCGATGAGGGTATGCCAGCGCTGAAAGGTGCTCTCGTGCGTAAAGCTGTTGGCCCGCAGGCGGGCGGCCTCGCCCAGGCGCTGCCGCTCGGGCGCCGCGCCGAGTAGCTGGCGCAGGGTGGCTACCCATACCTGGCTATCGGCGGCCAGCGTGGCGGGCTCGGTCAGCATGGGCATGAGCAGGCCAAACTCAGCCGCTTCGGCCTTCCGGATGGGCTCCGTGGGGATGGCTGAGGCCGGGGCCAGCATCTCGCGCGGGCCGGTAGGGCAGTCGGTCGTGACGACGGGTACCCCGCACGCCATAGCTTCGCCCAGCGCCAGCGGGAAGCCTTCCCAGGCCGACGGAAAAACGAAAGCCGCCGCCGGTCGGATGTACTGAAACGGGTTGGTCTGCATCCCCACAAAGTAGACGTCGTAGTCGGGTGTGAGCGCCGGCTGGTCCCAGGCCGCGTACACGCGCAGGCCCAGGCTGCGGGCGTGGGCCACCAGTTCGTCCCGTAGCTCGCCGTCGCCCACAAAAACGAGCTTGGCGGGCGTAGTCAGCAGGAGTTGGGCAAAAATATCGAGCAGGGGCTGCTGGTTTTTTTGAATGGCCAGCCGGCCCGATGTCACCAGCACCGGCCCCGCCGCGTACACCTGCTGCATGGCCGGGGGCAGCGGTTCGCGCGATTGGGCCTGCACCTGCGCCACCTCAAACGAGTTGTTGATAACGCGCAGCTTCTGGCGGTCCACCTGATAATCGTCCACCATCTCGGGCACAATGTCGCGGCTCACGCACACAATGCGGTTGGCCCGCTTGTAGAGCATCGGCATGAGCACGCTCTTGCGCAGCCAGCCCATGAGGCCGTTAATGTTGCGGTCGTGCGTTTTGGAACCCTGAATGAGCAGCACTATTTTTTCCCTGCGCTTGCTCAGCAGGTTAACGTAGTCGGCCCCTTCCAGGTGGCTGATGCAGATGTCCGTATGCAGCCGCGATTTGAGCGCCCCCAGCTTGCTGATGCGCTTAAAAAAGTTCGCTATTTTCTGAACGGGGCTGCCGCCCCCCGCCACCTGCAAGCTCTCCAGCGAGTTGCCCGACGGGTAGAGATTGGCATCGTTGAGGTTGAAGACGGCCTCCGTCACCTCATAGTATTGGCTCAGGGCCACGCTGTGGTCGTGAAAGGCGCGCTGCGCCCCGCCCAAACCTAGGTTTGGAATCACCATTAGTAGTTTCTTGCGCACGAGAATTAAGGGCTAATGAAGAGGAAGTGGCCCGGCTGGCCGCCGCGGGCAGTGGTTGCCCATTAGCTCCCCCTTTTACGCGAAGTGCCGGGGTACCGGCGCCTGCCTACCGCCCTCGCCGTTGCCGCTACAGATGCCCGATAGTACTGATGAGCAGCCACTTGCCACCCTGATATGCGTGCGCAAAAGCTGAGCGCTAGTTTAGGGAACCGCTTGTGCAACAGGTATAAATACCTGTTTTCCATAAAGCTTTATGCCCACCCAGCGCTCGTCGGCAGGCTGCAAAAAGCGGCGTATTACCCCCTCGCAGTGACGTCAAAAAAAAATTGCGACAAGGCAAAATTTCTTCCAAATTGCTTCCAATTCACCTCAGACTCATCCCCAAATTGCCTTTTAGTGGCGTCTGGGCTCTGTTTCGTAGTCGCGGGCCGGGGCGTTTGAGGGCACCGGGCCTCAGCGCAAGAACATGCGCTGCAAGCCGGCCCACAGGCGCTTTTTGAGGCTCACCTCGTACTCCACCATCGCCACCTCGGCGCTGGCCAGGTAGGCCAGGCCCACGGCCGGCAGCTGCACCGGCTCATAAATCTGGGTAGTGCGCACGGCCACATCGAGCAGGTTGCGGCCGAAGGCCAGGATGTGGGTAGCGGCAATTTCCTTGCGCAGGTTTTGCAGGGCCACCGGGTAAGTGCTCTCCACGTTCACCAGCACCACGTCGGCCATCACCAGGCCAATGGCTTGCAGCAGCTTGTTCAAAAACACGTTGCGCGGCAGCTTCTTAAACTGCTCGGCGGGCAGGCGCACCAGCACCACCACGCCCTGCGCATTTTCGCCCAGCGTGGCGAAGGTGGTGAGTAGGTACGGGGCCACCTCCGGAGCAGCGGGCGGTGGCGTAGTGGCGGCCGGCGCGGCCACTGGCTGGCTGGCCGGCGCGGTGGATGCCGGGCGTGCCAGCGCGGGCGCCGCCGGTGGGCGGGGCAGTGCTGTCGGCCCAGGGCTGGCCAGGGAGGGCAGCCTGGCCGGGGCGGCTGGGGGCAGCGGCGCCAGGGGCGGAGCCACCGGCGCCGCGGCGGCGCTCGGCAGCGGCGCGGGCGGCAGGGCGGCGGCGGCGGGCTGGGCCGGGGTCACAGTGGGCCCGGTGACCCCGGCCGCCGGGCCGGCAGCAGGAAGTTCTTCCGTACCCAGTGGCATGTAGAGCGTGACGCCGGTGTAGAAGTTTTGCAGGAAGGCCAGGGTGCCGCTTTGCTCGTCCTCAGTCATGTATGCCGCTGGGTTAGACTAACTCAAACATGGCTTTCAGCTCGGCGGCGTCGCTGGGCTTCATGCGGCCGGCCAGCACGAGGCGCAGCTGGCGGCGGCGCAGGGCGCCTTCGTAGAGGGCCGTTTCCTCGGGCGTTTCCGGGATGGCCTCGGGCACGTCGATGGGCCGGCCCGACTGGTCCACGGCCACGAAGGTGAAGAAGGCCTCGTTGGTTTTGAGCTTGGTGCCGCTCGGGATGTCCTCGGCCCACACGTCGATGTGCACCTCCATGCTGGAGGCGAAGGCGCGCGTGACCTGGGCCTGCAAGGTCACCACGTTGCCCAGCCGGATGGGGTCGCGAAACGACACGTTATCGACCGACGCCGTGACCACAATGCGGTTGGAGTGCTTTTGGGCGGCGATGGCGGCTGCAATGTCCATGAGGTGCATCATACGGCCGCCCATCAGGTTGTTGAGCGTGTTGGTATCGTTGGGGAGCACCAGCTCGGTCATGATGACAAACGAGTCGGAGACGGGGCGTTGCTTGCGCACGTTAGTAGAATTAGGAAGTAGAAATTAGGAATTGGGTGGGCAAGGTGAGTAGGCGAGCCGCAAAGGTACAGCGGCCATTGGCGTGCCCGCCGCACCGCCGCAGCCTGCCCAGACAAGCCCCATTCCTAATCCCTACTTCCTAATTTCAACTGGCCCACCCCGCCGCGCCACGTAGCGGTACGAAGCGGCAGGGGCCCAGCTCTTCGCGCAAAAAGGCCTCGGGGCCCTCGCGGGTGATGCGCAGCAGCTGCTGCTGGCCGGGGTCGGCGGCGCCCACCGGTACCACCAGGCGTCCCCCAATGCGCAACTGCCGCAGCAGGGCCGGCGGCAGGGCGGGGGCCCCGGCCGTCACCAATATGCCGTCGAAGGGGGCCCGGGCGGGCAGGCCCAGCGAGCCATCGCCCAGGTGCAGGCCGGCCGTGGGCAGGCCCAGGGCGGCCAGGCGCTGCCGGCCCCGCTCAAAAAGCACGGCGTTGAACTCGATGCTCTGCACCTCCTCGGCGAGCTGGCACAGCACCGCAAACTGGTAGCCCGAGCCGGTACCCACTTCTAGGAGGCGGTGGCCGGGCTGCACGCCCAGCAGCTCGGTCTGGTAGGCCACGGTGCTGGGCTGCGAAATCGTCTGGCCCTCGCCAATGGGAAACGCCTTGTCCTGGTAGGCGTGGGCCTCGAAGGCCGGCTCAAAAAAGAGGTGGCGCGGCACGGCGCCCACCGCCGCCAGCACCCGCTCGTCGCGGATGCCGCGCTGCTCGCGCAGCAGCGTGAAGAGGGCCCGGCGCTGGCCCCGGTGGCGGTAGGTATCAGGTAGCGGTTGAATAACAGAACGGGAATGAAGCAGCACCGTGGGCCCATGGGCGAGGTAGGGCGCGCAGGGCGAAGGAGTTAGGAAGAAGGGGGCGCCCAGGGCACCCCGCCGGGCGGCAACGCATTTCGGCCGGCCGGTACGCGACAACCTGCCGGGCGCCCTATTTTTGTGGCGCACGCTGCAAAAATACACCCTACTTCGACCCATTTTGCTTCTTCGCCGTTTTCAGTACTTCAAGCTTGTGGCGGCCGACTTTGGGGCGGCGCTGCTGGCCTGGGTGGCCTTTTTTTTGCTGCGCAAATACCTGCTCAGTGAGATTACCGGCTATCGCTTTACGGAGGGGGCGCTGGCCTACCTCGCGGGGGCGGCCCTGCTGATTGCCTTGTTCTGGACGACGCTCTACGCCCTGCTGGGCGAGTACCGCGACATCTTTCGCAAGTCGCGCCTCACCGAGATAATCCGCCTGGCGCGGGTGTCGCTGCTGGGGGCGGTCGTCATCTTCTTTGCCCTGCTGCTCGACGACCAGGGCGTGAGCAACTACCACGCCTATTACAAAACGTTTGCCGCCTACTACCTGCTGCACTTCAGCATTACGGCGGTGCTGCGCACCTGGGCGGTGTCGAGCGTGCAGGGCCTCGTGCGGCGCGGCATCATCTCCTTTCCGACGCTGCTGGTGGGCTCCAATCAGCTGGCCCTCAGCACGTATCAGGAGCTGCAAACGACCGGCCGCCACCTGGGCCTGCGGCTGGTGGGCTTCGCGCCGGTGGGCCTGACCATCCACAATGAGCTGGCCCGCGCCCTGCCCGCGCCGGGCTCGTATCAGCAGCTGCCGGCCCTCATTCGTAGCCTGGCCATCGAGCAGGTCGTCATTGCCATCGAGCCCAGCGAGCACCGCCGCATCCAGGAGATTTTGAGCTTACTCGAAGGCACGCCGGCCCGCATCAGCATCCTGCCCGACCTCTACCAGATGCTGCTGGGCTCGGTGAAGGTAAACCACGTATTTGGCACGCCGCTCATCGAAATCAAGCAGGACTTGATGCCCGTGTGGCAGCAGATGCTCAAGCGCATTATCGACGTGGTAGGCTCCGCCGTGTTTATCGTGCTGGCCAGCCCGGTGTATGCGTTCACGGCGCTCATGGTGCGCTCGTCGTCGCCGGGGCCTATCTTCTACCGGCAGCAACGTATTGGCCGCGAGGGGGTTCCGTTTCAGATTATCAAGTTCCGCTCGATGTTCGTCGATGCCGAGAAGCAGGGCCCCTCGCTCAGCTCCGACCACGACCCGCGCATCACCAAGTGGGGCCGCTTTATGCGGAAAGTGCGGCTCGATGAGTTTCCGCAGTTCTGGAACGTCATCAAGGGCGATATGAGTTTGGTAGGCCCGCGCCCCGAGCGCCAGTTTTTCATCGACCAGATTGTTAAAATCGCCCCTCATTACCGCCACCTGCACCGCGTGCGCCCCGGCCTCACCAGCCTCGGCCAGGTAAAGTACGGCTACGCCGAAACCGTGGCCCAGATGGTCGAGCGCCTCAAGTTTGACATCCTCTACATCGAGAATATGAGCCTGGCCATGGACTTTCGAGTGCTGCTCTACACCCTGAAAATTATCGTGGAAGGCCGGGGCAAGTAACGCCACGTATCAATTGGTAGGGAATGCTTGTTGTAACTGTCCGCATCGGTGCCCTGGCAAACGATTAATTGCTCACCGATAATTGCTACTTGACTATGTTTACCGGAATAATTGAAGCTGTCGGCACCGTGGTGGCCGTGGCCAGCGCAGGCACCAACCGCCACTTTACCATCCAGTCGCCCTTTGCTCAGGAGCTGAAAATCGACCAGAGCGTGGCCCACGACGGCGTGTGCCTCACGGTGGTAGCGATTGACGCGGCGGCCGGCACCCACGTGGTGACGGCCATCGACGAGACGCTGCGCAAAACCAACCTGGGCCAGTGGCAGCCCGGCCGCCACCTCAACCTGGAGCGCTGCCTGGCCGCCGGCGGGCGCTTCGACGGCCACATCGTGCAGGGCCACGTCGATGCCACCGCCGAGTGCCTCAGTGTGCAGGACCAGGATGGGTCGTGGCTGTTCCGCTTCCGCCACGAGGGTGGGCCGCAGCGCCTCACCGTGGAGAAGGGCTCCATCACCGTCAACGGCGTGAGCCTGACGTGCTTTAATAGCACGCCCACCGAATTTTCGGTGGCCATTATTCCCTACACGTACGAGCACACGGGCTTTCACCAGCTACAAGCCGGCGAGTTGGTGAATTTAGAGTTTGATATCGTGGGCAAGTACGTGGCCAAACTGCTGGCCAGCCAGGGCCTTATTGCCAGCGCGGAGTAACTTGGCAATACGGGATGGAATTCAAGCTTTGGTTGGAATTCGAGCATGTCACCCTTGCAAATGATTGGGATAGCACAGATGGTTTTTGCAACGTTCAGGTTAAGCTGCCCGATGGCAGGCAGTATGGCCTCAATGTCTGGACTTATAAGTTTTTCCATCAGGCAGTAGCGGAAACTGAACGAAGTGGCAATAATAATGGTAAAAACTATATTGTTCCGCCTGATTTATTTGTGCAAAACCTTTCAAGGGAGTGTATTCAGCTAGCAATAGCCAATTTGTTAAGTTGGGGTGACCTCGAAAAAGTACTCAATCCCTCAGTGTTAGCGCTATGTTCTGATTAACTAAGCCCGCAACGAGAAAGCCCGCTGACTCAGCGGGCTTTCTCGCGTTTGAACGGGCGCTAGGCCGAGCCCGACGGGCTGGCCGGGGGCCACCAGTGCGGGTCGGCTTTGGCGAAAAGCCAGGCGGCGGCCCCGCCCAGCAGGCCCCCCACCAGCCAGCCACACAGCACGTCGAGGGGGTAGTGGGCGGCGAGGTACACGCGGCTGTAGGAGAGCAGCGCGGCCCACAAAAACACCCAGATTTTCAGGCCCCGAAACCGGCCCGCCGGCAGGGCCAGCAGCAGAAACACGGCCATTGCTACCGAGTTGGCGGCGTGCGACGACATGAAGCCAAACGCCCCGCCGCAGCCATCGGGCAGGTGCAGCAGCGGCGCCAGGTCGGGGGCGTGGCAGGGGCGGGGGCGCGCCACCCAGGGCTTGAAGAGCTTGCTCGTGATGCTGTCGGCCAGCGCCACGGCCCCGATGAGCAGCGGCAGCACTGCTTTAGCCCGGTGCTGATAATGATAAAGCAGCCAGATGATTAAAACGCCGTAGAATGGTATCCACACGTAGCGGTCGGAGGCGAAAGTCATCAGCTTGTCCAGCGCGGGCGTGTGGGCGCCGTTGAGGGCTAGCAGCAGCCGGTGGTCGAGGTTGGTGAGGAAGGGAAACAGCGTGAGATGCATGGAATGGGAATGGAACGAGCACAACCGGCCGCTACTGGCCACTGGCGCGCACAAGCGCCCAGATAGCCGAATTGAAACTGCTTTTGGTGATGCCCGTCGCTGCTTCCAGCGCCTTAAAGTAATTGGCATTCCCTGGCTCATACTTGCCGCACGCCAGCAGGGGCTTCACGGCGGCAAAGCCTTTTTCCCGCTCTATTTTTTGCACGAGCAGCGCGTTGATAACGTAGGCCGGCAGCAGCGGCTGCCGCTTGCTGTCGTTGAAGTTGGGCGCGCTTTCGTACACGGCCAGCCAGTCGGTGTTCGGATTGGCGCCGACTTTAGCTTGAAACAAGCGCAGGATAGTGGGCCAGGCAATGCCCCAGCTGCCGCCGTAGAGGTAGGCGCAGCCTTCATCCACGGGCTTGTTGAGGGTGCCGGCCGGCAAGGTATTGCGCACGCGCTGATGCCATAAGTCGTGCGGGTCGAAGCCGGTAATGTCCTGCGGCGGCGTCAGCAGCAGCAACTGGCGCGGCGCGCGGCTGCTGAGGGTGCCGTGGGCCAGGCCGGCGTAGCCGGCCTGGCTGGTGACCCCGATGAGGTGGAGCGCCGCCGGCAGGTCGGGGCAGCAGTACACGGTAGTTTGGGGCGGCGCCGCCTGGAGTTTATGGTCAAAAAAGGTGGCTTTTTTGACGAGGGCGGCGGCCCCCCGGGGCAGCTCGGTCGGGTAATAAAACGCGTAGCTGCCGAGCTGCCGGCGGTGCCAGCCCGCAGTATTGCGCGCCAGCGGGGCCGAAAACACAAAGGCGGTCCCCTGCCGCTGGGCCAGCAGCTCGTAGGTGGCGCGGGGCACGGGGGCGGGCGGCGCCGCCACCGTGGCAAGCTGAAGCAGGTAGTGGACGCTGTCGAGCGGCACCACGTTGGTCAGGTACTGTTGCAGCGGGCCCGGGGCGCCCGCTGCGGCCGCGCCCACTTCTTCGAGGAGCGCGGCCGTGGCCAGGCTGGCCGAGGGCAACACCAGCGCCGCTGGGGCGGGCGGGTGCAGCAGGGCGGTGAGCGAAGCCAGCAGCTGGCTACTGGTGGCCGAGTCGGGCAGCAGCTTTACGCCGGGCGCGGCGGCCACGGCCGGCGCCTGCGCGTAGCCGAAGTGGAGGCTGCCCAGCAGCAGCAGGCCGGTAAGAGTACGTTTCAAGGGCGGATAGGGCAAAAGGGGTGGGGCGCCCGAAGATATGGCCGGGCCGCCGGCTCCTACACCCAGTCGACGCCCTTGCGGAGCCAGCCCAGGGTAGCGGCCTCGGGGGTGCCTTCTTCGGGCGGGGCGGGGTTGTAGCTCCAGCCGCAGCGGGGGGGTAGGCTCATGAGGATGCTTTCGGTGCGGCCGCCGGTTTCGAGGCCGAAGCGGGTGCCCCGGTCGAAGGCCAGGTTGAACTCGGCGTAGCGGTTGCGGCGCAGGGTTTGCCAGGCTTCCTCGCGGGCGCCGAAGGGCAGGGCGTGGTTGTCGCGCATGATTTCGGTGTAGGCGGGGGCGAAGGTTTCGGCCACGGCCTGCACGAAGGCAAACAGCTCCTCGACGGTGCCGGCCGGGCCCACGGCGAGGCGGTCGAAAAAGATGCCGCCCACGCCGCGCGTTTCGTGGCGGTGGGGCAGGTAAAAATAGTCGTCGGCCCAGCGCGTGTATTTGGGGTAGTAGGCGGGGTTGTGCTGGTCGCAGGCGGCCTTGAGGCGCTGGTGAAAGCGCCGGGCCTGGGCTTCGTCCACGTAAATGGGCGTCAGGTCGATGCCGCCGCCAAACCATGCCTCGCCGTTGCCGGCCTCGAAGTAGCGCACATTCATGTGGATGATGGGCACGCGGGGGCTGCGCGGGTGCAGCACCACGCTCACGCCGGTGGCAAAAAAGTGCGGGTCGGGCATGTGCAGCTGCTGGGCGGCGGCGGGGCTCATCTCGCCCTCCACCTGCGAAAAGCCCACGCCGCCTTTCTCCAGGATGGCGCCGCCTTCGAGCACCCGCGAGTGGCCGCCGCCGCCACCGGGGCGCTGCCAGTCGTCCTGGCCAAAGCGGGCGCTCCCCCCGTCCGCCGCTTCGAGGCTGGCGCAGAGGCGGGTTTGAAAATCCTGAAGCCAGGCGGCGATAGTGGTGCGAGTGAGAGGCATTTCGGAGTAAAAATCGGTTGTCATGGCGAGCGCAACGCAGTGGAGCGCGGCAATCTTTCCTTTAACGTTGGAATAGTAACCCTAGCGAAAAGGAAAGATTGCCGCGCTCCACTGCGTTGCGCTCGCCATGACAACCGTCCCTAAAGGCTTAGAATTTCTCCGCAAAGGTCGGGGTGGGGCGTAATTTTACCACCCCCACTGGCTCTACCCACCCCCTGTATGCTTGCTGACTCCCTAACCGCGCCCGTGGCGCCCGCCCCGGCCGTGCCCGAGATTGACCTGCTGCGCCGCGCCTACCTGCTCATGCACACGGCCGCCGAGATGGCCGCCCTCTACGAAGCCCAGAAGGCCGTGGCCGCCCGCTACGTGCACGCCACCGCCCGGGGCCACGAGGCGGTGCAGCTCGCCGCCGCTTTCCTGCTCACCGGCGCCGACTACGCCGCGCCCTACTACCGCGACGATGCCCTGCTGCTGGGCCTGGGCCTGCGGCCCTACGAGCTGATGCTCCAGCTGCTGGCCAAACAGGACGACCCCTTCAGCGGCGGGCGCACCTACTACAGCCACCCCAGCCTGCGCCGGGCGGGTGTGCCCGTCATTCCGCACCAAAGCTCGGCCACGGGTATGCAGGCCATTCCGGCCACGGGCATGGCCCACGCCATCAGCTACCTCGAAAGCCAGCACCTGGCCGATGCCACCCAGCAGCCGCTGGTGCTCTGCTCCATCGGCGACGGGGCCATGACGGAGGGCGAGGTGAGCGAGGCGCTGCAAATGGCCATCCTGCACCGGCTGCCCATCGTGTACCTGGTGCAGGACAACGACTGGGGCATCTCGGCCACGGGCAAAGAGATGCGGGCGATGGATGCCTATGAGTTTGCCGCCGGCTTTCCCGGCCTGCACCGCGTGCGGGTGGATGGCGCCGACGTGGTGTCTTCCTACAACGGGCTGGCCGAGGCATTTGCCCACGCACGGCAGCGGCGCGGGCCGGCCCTCGTGCACGCCAAGTGCCCGCTGCTGGGCCACCACACCAGCGGCGTGCGCCGCGAGTGGTACCGGGGCGACGACCTCACCGCGCACCAGCAAAATGACCCGCTGCCCCGCCTGCACCGCCGCCTGCTGCATGCCGGCGCCCCCGAGGCCGAGCTAACGGCCCTCGCCGAGCAGGCCCGCGCCACCGTGGCCGCCGACTGGGCCGCGGCCCTGGCCGCGCCCGACCCCGACCCCGCCACCTTCGCCGACCACGAGTTTGCGCCCCCCGCCGTGCTGGCTGAAGCCGGCGAGCGCGCCCCCGCCGGCGCCGATAAAGTGCTGATGGTGGACGCCGCCCTGCACGCCGTCGATGACATTCTGCGCGAGTTTCCCGAAGCCCTGTTCTACGGCCAGGACGTGGGCGGCGAGCTGGGCGGGGTGTTCCGCGAAGCGGCCCTGCTGGCCAAGAAATACGGCGACAAGCGCGTGTTCAACACCCCCATTCAGGAGGCGTACATCGTGGGCAGCACGGCGGGCATGGCGGCCGTGGGCGCCCGCCCGATTGTCGAAATCCAGTTTGCCGACTACATCTGGCCCGCCCTCAACCAACTCGTGGAGGAGCTGTCCAAGTCGTGCTACCTGAGCATGGGCAAGTTTCCGGTGCCCGCCCTCATCCGGGTGCCGGTGGGGGCCTACGGCGGCGGCGGCCCCTACCACTCGGGCTCCATCGAAAGCACCCTGCTCACCATCCGGGGCATCAAGGTGGTGTACCCCAGCAACGCCGCCGATATGAAGGGCCTGCTGCGCGCCGCTTTTCTGGACCCCAACCCCGTCGTGCTGCTCGAACACAAGGGGCTTTACTGGAGCAAAGTGCCCGGCACCGAAGAAGCCAAAACCACGGAGCCCGCCGCCGGCTACGTCATCCCGCTGGGGCAGGCGGCCACTGCCCAGGCCGCCGACGCCGACAAGCTGGCCGCCGGCGAAACCTGCGTCGTCATCACCTACGGCATGGGCGTGCACTGGGCCCGGGCGGCCAGCCGCGACTACCCCGGCCGCGTCGAAATTCTGGATTTGCGCACCCTCAACCCCCTCGACTGGGAGGCCGTGCAGGCCGCCGTGCGCCGCCACGGCAAGGCCCTCGTGCTCACCGAGGAGCCCCTGCTCAACTCTTTTGCCGAGAGCCTGGCCGGGCGCATCCAGCGCCACTGCTTCCGCCAGCTCGACGCGCCGGTCTTCACCCTCGGCGCCGCCAGCCTGCCCGCCATCGCCCTCAACGTGGAGTTGGAAAAGCAGATGCTGCCCAGCGCCGCCAAAGTAGCCGCCGCCCTCGCCGAGCTGCTGGCGTATTAGCCCGCCGCCCGTCGCCAACCAAAAAGCCCGCCGGTGAGGCGGGCTTTTTGGTTGGCGACGGGCGGCGGCGGAAAGGTGACGCTGGCAGCTAAGCGCGTGTTTAGAGCGATTCCGGGGCCGGTTTACAGTAGCGCGAACTTTGTAGTTCGCGTCCCCGCGCCAGTACAATCGTTCTGGGACGCGAACTACAAAGTTCGCGCTACAAACTACTTGTGACAAAAACTACTCACGTTCGAGGGAATGTCACAAAATAGTTGTGACACAAAAATAAGAGTGAGTAAAATTTGTCACAGCTCTTGGCAAGTAGTGGGCGCCGGCGGGCCTAAAACGGATAGCCCAGGCCCACATTGATGACCGTCTGGTTGGTAGTGGTGCGCAGGGCGTTGCGCAGGCGCCAGGGCTGGTCGGCGGCGGTGGGGTCGTAGACCTTGGTGGCCACGTCGAAGCGCAGGATGAGGAAGGTAAAGTCCATGCGAACGCCGAAGCCCGAGGCCACCGCAAACTGCTTGTAGAAGCTATCCAGCCGAAACTCGGCGCCCGGCCGGTTGGTGTCGGGTTGCAGGGTCCAGACGTTGCCGAAGTCCGTAAACAGCGCGCCCTTGATAAACGAGTACACCGGGAAGCGGTATTCGAGCGAGCCTTCGAGCAGCACCTCGCCGGGCTGCTCGGTGAGGTAGTCGCGCGAGGCGACGCCGGTTTTTTTGTCGATGAGCTGGGTGGCGTAGGCGCCGGTGCCCAGGCGGCGCGGGCTCCAGGCGCGCACGCTGTTGGAGCCGCCGGCGAAGAAATACTTATCGTAGGGAATGATGTAGCGCTCCACGGTGCCCTGGCCGCGCTGGCCGGTGGTGTCGGGGCTGGTGGTGAGGGCGTGGGCCACCCCGCCATTGAGGCGCCAGGCCAGGTAGGTGAGGGGCGAGAGCTTGTAGTAGCGGCGGTAATCGACCGCGATTTTGGCGAAGTTGTAGACCGAAAGCCCCGTCTTATCAAACCACTCCTCGTGCCGGTAGGCGCCGCGCGTGAGGCCCCCCAGCTCAGCAAAAATGCGCAGGAAGTGGGCGTTGCGCGTCTGGGTCAGGTCGTTGGAATTGTAGATGGACGTGAAGCTGAAGCTGGGCTCGTAGATGGGCTGAAACGAGCGGTAGAGCGGGCTGCCCTGCTGGGTGCGCAGGTCGGAGAGGCGCTGCCGGTAGAAGGGGCTGATGTCGCGGGTGCGCACTAGGCCCAGGTCAACGGGCGTGAACACGTACTGCTGATAAGCCGAGGTTTGCCAGAGGTAATCCAGGGTAAGCTCGGTGTTGCTGCGCGTGTAGTACGTACTCTGGGTGAAGGTGGTGGACAGCGCCAGCCGGGTGCGGGGCTGGTAGTTGCGCAGAAAATTACCCAGGTGAAAGGGCGTAAAAAACTGCGGCAGCAGCAGCGCGGCCGTAGCCCCGTACTGGATGGTGTAGGTCGAATTGATGTGGTTGCTGTCGCCCACCTGGGCCAACTGGCCCTCCACGCCGGCCCGGCCGCTCAACTCCAGCACCTCGGCCCCGCCGAAGGGGTTGCGCCACTTCAGGCGCAGGTTGCCGAAGGGCCCCACCAGGCCCGCCACGTAGGTGCCGCCAAACTCGGTCGTCTCGGAAAAGCGCGGGCTGGGCGAGGTCGTGATGATGGCGTCGAGGTAGCCGGGCGGGCGGCCGGTGCCGGTGGGCGCGCCGGGCGTGAAGGCCAGGCTGCTGTCGGCGGCCAGGGCCTCGGCGCCCGGCGCGTCGGCCACCTTGCGAAAGCTCACGGTGTTGAACCGGAACATATCGAGGTTGGAAAGCTGGCGCTGGGTGCGCTGGGTGCGGTCCTGGTTGTAGAGCTGGCCGGGGCGAACGTAAATCTGGCGGGCCAGGATGCCGGCATTAATGGGCAGCGGCCCCCGGCTCAGAAACAGGATGGAGTCCTGGCGCACGGTATCGCGCGGAATGGCCTGGCGGCCCGCCCGGCGCAGGCGCCGCGCGCTCAGCGAGTCGGCCACGGCGGCGGGCGTCACGCCGGCCGGCATGTTGGCCGTGGAGATGCGCCCGGTGGGGGCACCCGCCGCCCGGCCCGATACGGCCGTGGTGTCGGCGCTGGCGCCCACCCCGGGGCGGGGCAGGCGGCTGCGGCGCCGCGTGGTATCGCCCGAGGCCAAGCGCAGGGCCCGCGCCTGGTTTACGTCGGTGAGCAGCGCCACCTGGCGCAGGCGGTAGGCGCGGTGCCCGCCGGGCGGGCTGGCAATGAGCAGGCGCAGGCGCACCTGGTTTTTCTCGAAGCTGGTATCAGCCTCCAGGCTGATGTACTGGGCCCGGAAATCGTAGTAGCCGGCATTCTTGAGCAGGGTTTCGAGGCGCTGCCGCTCCTGGCCAATGAGGTCCTCGTTGTAGGCATCGCCCACGTGCAGCACCGTGCCGGCCTGCGCCCGCGCCACCACCCGCGCCACCCCCGAGTCGGGGATGCTGCGCGTGAGCCGGCTCAGGGTAAAGCCCTGGCCCTCGTGCACCTGGTACGTCACCGTCACGAGCCGGTGCAGGCGCCCGCCCGCCGAGTCGCGCAGCGGTACGGCCCGCACGGGCTTGCGCAGGCCCACCGCCCGCAGCGCGCTGGCAATGAGGCTGGGCTTGGAGCGCGCCGAGTCGGTGTAGCCCGCCGTGGCCCGGAAATACCCCTGCGAGCGCAGGTACGTGGTGAGCTGGTCGATGGTGCGCTGGCTCAGCGCGGGGTCGTAGATGACGGGCGGCTCGCCCAGGCGCATGATGGCGTTGCCCTTGTCGAGGGCCGTGCGGCGGCGGGCCAGCAGGCGGTTGCGGCGCACGAGCAGCTTGCTGGTGCGGGCCGTGTCGCCCTGGGCCGCGGCCAGGTGGTCGGCATACTTGGCCTTGATGCGCCCGATTTTGCGCTCGATGCGCGCCGAGTCGTAAAAGGCGTGCCCAAACTGGTAGATGGCCAGCTTGGGCAGCGGCAGCGTGCGGTTGGGCTTTTGCTGCACCAGGGTCAGCATCCGCTCCTGCTGGGCCGTGCTCAGGCCCTGGCTTTCCACGGCCACCTTCGTGAGCAGCCGCTGATTGGGTTGCAGCAGGCGCAGGGGCGAGCAGCCCACCGCCACGAGCAGCGCCGCCACGCCCAGCAGCAGCCAGGCGGCCACGGCGCGGGCCCCGAAGCGCGGGCGGTCGTTACTTTGTTGTTGTAATGGTTTCAAAAGCTCTCGCTAAATACATCCGGTCGCTGCACCAGCGCAAATATCGGCAGCGCCACGCCGCCTTCTTAGTCGAAGGGGCCAAAAGCGTGCTAGAATTGCTCACCTCGGGCCTCGAAGTCGAGCACTTGCTGGCCACGCCGGCCTTTGCCGGGCTGCTGCCCGCCGCCGCCGGCCCGCTCATGCAGCTCGCCACCGAAGACGAACTGACCCAGCTCGGCACCCTGCAAACCAACGCCGCCGCGCTGGCCGTAGTGCGCCGCCCGCCCGCCGTGCCGCTGGCGCCCGCCCTGCCCGCCACCCGCCTCGTGCTGGCCCTCGACAACGTGGCCGACCCCGGCAACCTCGGCACCCTCTGGCGCCTGGCCGACTGGTACGGCCTGCCCGGCGTGGTGCTGAGCGCAAACTGCGCCGACCCCTTCAACCCCAAAGCCGTGGCCGCCAGCATGGGCGCCTTCGGCCGGGTGCCCGTGTGGGCCGAGGTGGACCTGGCCGCCTGGCTGGCCGCCCTGCCCGAAACGGTCGGCATCTTTGGCGCCGACCTCGCAGGCGACAACGTGCACCGGCTGCACTTGCAGCCCGCCGGCGTGCTCGTGATGGGCAGCGAAAGCCACGGCCTCAGCCCCGACGTGGCGGCCCAGCTCACGCGGCGCCTGCACATTCCGCACGGCCCCGGCGGCCGCGCCGAAAGCCTCAACGTGGCCGTGTCGGCCGCCATTTTGCTCGATAATTTCTTTCGCAATGGCTAGGAGCGCACTTCTCAGGTGAGTGTGCACGGCGCGGGGGAGGCGCCCCGCTCGCGCAGGGTTCCCATTTTCCTGCCAACCACTTCACCTGCCTACTTAAAGCCCAGCAGGCGCACCCCGAAGCTCAGCGTCTGGGCCTGCGGCCCCTGCCCATCGCGGAAAAGCTGGTTGAGGTTGTACTTGGCAAAAAACGTGAGGCCCTTGAAGCCCAGCACGCCTTGCAGGCCATACTGCCAGTCGGTGAGGTTGTACGAGCCGTAGTCCTTGTCCTTGTAGGTGCTGCCGTTTTCGAAGTACTTGAGCTTGGTCCAGCTGCCAAGGCGGTAGCCCACAAAGCCGCCCGCGCCCAGCGTAAAGACCGAGTGGTGGTGCTGGTCGCGCAGGTTGAGCTGGAACATGAGCGGCAAGGTGAGGGTCGAGGTTGCTAGCTTGGTTTTCTGGTACTGGCGGCTGGTGGTTTCGCTCACCACATCGGTGCGGCCGTTCTGGCTCACCCACTTGGCATTGCCCTCCAGCATGTAGTTGTTAAAAGCCACCTCGGGGCCGCCCACCAGCGAGAGCGGGCTGTACTTGCCGCCCAGGCGCTCCCGGTAGTCGAGACCGATGTTGAAGTAGCGCGCGCCCAGCGTGCGCAGCTCCAGGGTTTCGGCCTGCCCGCCGGGGCTGAGGTACGTGCTCCGGTTCACGAGCGCGTTCAGGCCCACGTCTACCGTCACGAAGCTGGCCGAGGCCCGGTTTTCTTCCTGGGCATCGCGCAGGGAGTCGCGGTAGGCTTGGGTGTCGGGGACGCGGCGTCGGCTGTTGGGGTGGCCGTCGGTATTGACGACCACGCCGAACTTCTTTTCCAGCAGCACCTCCACCCGGTTGCTGGGGCCGTAGGCATCGGCCGCCGGTTTGGTGGTCGTGATGCGGATTTCCTCGGGCAGGTGCTGGCCCGGCTGGTCCTCGTTGGGGTGAAAAACGGTGGTCAGGCGGTCGGTGTCCGCCACCTTGGTCGCGGCATCGGCCCGCCGGATGTAGCCCCCCAGCCGCGCCACCAGCGAGTCGAGGTGGTACTGCGGCAGCTGGCGCAGCTGCTGGGCATCGTGCACTACCAGCGTCATCGTGGCCTTGTTGGGTAGCCGCACCACGATGGTATCGACGGGCGCGGGGGCCAGCGCGCGGCCCTGGGCCGTGAGCGAAGCGGCCGCCAGCAGTGCCCCACATGCAGCAGAAAAAAGAATGGGTTTCATGGTTAAGAAGGCGGTGAGAAGGCGGTGAGAATAGGCAGTGCGGCAGCCGGCTGCTCCAGAATGAAGCAGAAAAAAGCAGCGTGAAAAAAAGCGAAGTGCGCCCGGCGGCGCGCTACAGTTGAATGGTCTTGCTCAGCGTGCGACCGCCCAGGCGGGCCTGCACGGTCACGGTTTCGGCCAGGCCGGTGGCCTCGGCCAGGCGCACGGGCTCGCCGTGCACCAGGTGGTCGGCTTGGCGCAGCAAGTCTCCCAGGCGCAGCCGGGGGCGGCGGGCTTCGGCCGGCGCAGTAGCGGCCACGCTGGCCGGGGCCACCGCCTGGCCCGGCGCGGGGCCGCGCCGCACCTCCACCTCAATAACGTCGGGCGGCGCGGCGGCCATGGTGGCCACGGCCGCCAGGGCGCTGGCCTCGCGGGGGGCGGGTGCTACCGTCGTAGCCGCCGGGGGCGAGGCCGGGGAAAGTCGGCCGGCCGGGGTAGGCCGCCCCCCGGTGGTGGCCAGGGTGCCGGCGGCCGCGCCCAGCGGCCGGCTGGGATTGCGAGGGCCAGCACTAACCCGGGGCGTCGCGGCGGCGTGGCGCGGCCAGGTGATGCTGGCTATCGGGTGGCTAGATGCAGTAAGCGCGGAAGCAGTTGCCTGGCCCGAAAAAATTTCCTGCTTTTTTTCGTCCGCAGCCAGGGTGGGGGCAGTGGCCCGCCAGGGGGCCGTGGTGCGGGCCGCCACCGCGCCGTTCCCTGGCGCCCGCTGGCCCAGTGTTTTGGTCCAGGCGGCCGGGGCGGCGGGCGCCGGCCTACCGCTGGCCCGGTGGGTAGCCACCCCGCCACTGCGCGGCCCCGGCAGGCCGCCGCGCCACAGGCCCCCAGCTAGCAGCGTAAGCAGTAGCACGGCCGCCGCCGACAGCTGCCACCACGCCGCCACCGGGCGCCGCCGCCGGGGCTGCGGGTGCAAGTGCTCATCATCCAGGCGCTCCCACACGGCGCGGCGGGGCTGGGAAGCATGGCTCCCCAGCCCTGTGCGAAACAGGGTGTCGAGGCGCTCGGCCTCGGCCAGCTCGGCCAGGCGGCGCTGCAAGTCGGCGCCCGGCGGCGTGGCGTGCCCGCCCAGCTGCTGGCGAAAAAGGTCGTCGAGGTCGTCGGAAGCCATCTTTTATAATGGGTAATTTTTTAATGGTTAATGATTAATGGGAGCTGTGGAGGAAGTGAGTCGTAGGAACGTTGGGCTTTGGCCAGCTCAGTATGATGTTCCTGCGACCCGCTTCCTCCACAGCTTTATGATTAATCCTTGGGGTAAGGGGCTGGGCCTGGTGCTTGGGGGTAAAAGGCTAAAGAGAGCATTTACCATTAATCATTAAAAAATTAACCAGTATCAAAGTGCCGTGGCAAAGTGAAGGCGGCGCTGGAGCAGGGCCCGCGCCTTGCTGAGCTGCGACTTGCTGGTGCCCTCCGTGATGCCCAGCGCCTCCGCGATTTCGGGGTGCGAGTAGCCCTCGATGGCGTAGAGGTTGAATACCGTGCGGTAGCCGGTGGGCAGGGTTTGGAGCAGGGCCAGCAGCTCTTCGGCTTGCAGCTGGGTGTCGGCGGTGGCGGGGGTGGCGGCCAGGTTTTCGGGCTGGGCAAAGTCCTCGAACGAGAGGTGCAGCGGCTCGCGGCGGCGCAGCTCCATCAGGGCCTGGTTGACCATGATGCGCCGAACCCAGCCCTCCAACGAGCCTTCCTGCCGAAACGTGGGCAGCGCCCTGAATACCTTGGCGAAGCCCAGTAGCAGAGCCTCCTCGGCATCTTCGGGCCGCTTGAGGTAGCGGCGGCACACCGTCAGCATCAGCCCCGCAAACTGGTCGTAGAGCTGGCGCTGGGCGCGGGGCTCGCCCCGCAGGCAGGCGGCTATCAGGTCGGGCTCGGTCACGGGGCAGGGTAGTGGAAGGGCAAAGGCGAAGGGGTAGTTGGCGGGGTAGATGCCCCGATGCCAGCCACAGTTGCCTGGCTTCTGAAAAAAAGCCCCCGCAAAGGAAGTCCGGCGCGGCGCGAGCGGGCCGCCTACCCGCCCGCGCCGCCCTGCCGCGCCCCCGACCCACATAAAAAAGCCCCGCTTCCGGGGGCCGGAAGCGGGGCGCTAGTCAGTGCCGTTGGGCAAACCCTACATGGTGGTTTTTACCTTGGTTTTGCCGTTGGCCTTCATCGTCTTGCTCTGGCGGCGCATGGCGCGCTTTTCCGAAGTCCGGGTGCTGTTGGTGGGCGCGCCGGTGGTAAACACTTCGCCGGCGCTCACGGCACCTTTGGGGTCGGCATTGATGGGGGCCGTGCCGCTGGGCACGGTGCTGGGGCTGGCTGTGGTGGTGCCGGGCGCGCCGGGTGCTGACACGGTGGTGCCGGGCGTAACTGGTGTAGTTTGGGCAGCGGCGGCGCTAGCGGTGCAAAGAGCGGCGACAAACAGGAGATGAGCGAATTTCATGAAGAAGAGGAAAAGATAGTTTAAAGCTTTTACCTCAAAAGCCGCCGCAGGGTTGTGGCTGGCCGGCCGCCAGCGCGGCCTACTCGCGCAGCCAGCGCGTCATCGTCGGAAAGCCCTCGGTAGTGGTCAGGCCCATCCACACCAGCAGGGGCAAGCCCAGGTACTGGCCCGCCTCGAAGATGCTGATGAGCCACTCGCTCTGGCCTTTGTAGCCGGCGGGGTGAAAAACCACTTCGGGCGGCAGGCCCAGGTGCCGGGCGGCGGCGTAGGTCCAGAGCAGCACCGCAATCTCGTCTCCTTCTTTTTCGGGGTGGTTTTCGGTCACGTTGGCGCCCAGCTGTGAGCGCTCGGCGGCCACGGTCACGGCAATGTGGCCGGCCTCGTGCAGCACGTCGCCGGGGTACAGCAGGCGGGCGCGGTCGAGCAGCAGCTCACCGTTCTCAATCAGCAGGCCCGGCAGGAAGCCCTTTTTGCGGAAGGAAGTTTCGCGCACGGGCTGGCCAATGGATGCCAGAAACGCGACTATCTGGTCGAGGTAAGGCAGCGGCCCGGCGGGCGCCGGGCGGCGAAAAAGCTGGGTAAGAAGCGACATAGCGGGCGGTAAGGGTAAGGGTTAGGGTGCGCCCAAGATACCGCCCGCGCCGGCTTACTTTTCGTACTGCCCCACGCTGAGCATTACGAGGGTGCAGGCTTCCTCGGTGCGAATGCCGGCCGCCTGGGCCTTTTGCTCCAGCTCGGGGTTTTCAGTGCCGGGGTTGAAGATGATGCGCTTGGGCTTAAGGCTGAGCAGGTAATCATACCAGCCAGGCTGATTTTGTGGCCCTACGTAGAGTGTAATAGTATCAATATCCGCCTCCTGGGGGCGGTCGGTGTGAATGTCGAGGCCAGCCACCTGGCCCTTGCGAATGCCCACCGGCACTACTTCGTGGCCGTGGCGCTTGAGGGCGTGCACGGCTTTATAAGCGTAGCGGTCGGGGTTGTCGGTGGCACCGAGAACGAGGGTTTTCATAAAAATTAACTGGTGTAAAAAGGTTATACGGCGCGCCGCGTGGCCACCGGCATAGCAAGTGGGAAGCAAGGAGTCTACCCAACCGGCCCCGATAACGTTTGCCTGCCGCAGCCGCACGTGTTGGAAAATGTCGCTATAAAACGTGAATAAGAGCGGTATGGTGGCTGTACCCTATTTTTTTATTTGAAAAAATAGGGTACACCTAGAGCGATGACTTCTGTACCTTATTTATTTTATTTAAATGAATAAGGTACAGATGGAAGGCTGTATCCTTGCTACTGCCTGCTTTGTGGCCGACTGGCGAGCGTGGTAGTTGCGTTAATTAGGAGCGTGTTTGGCAACAGCCCACCATTGCTAAACGCGTTACCGGTAATGCAGCCGCCTGCGAACCGCATCACGGCGCTACAGCCAACCGGCGAGTAGACGGCCAGCCGGGCTTTAGCGCCGCGCCGCTACCGCCAGTGCCTCGGCCACGCGCTCGCCATCCATCGCCGCGCTCACGATGCCGCCCGCGTAGCCCGCGCCCTCGCCGCAGGGGAAGAGGCCGGCCACTACCGGGTGGCGCAGCGTCTCGTTGTCGCGTGGGATGCGGACGGGCGACGAGGTGCGGCTCTCGACGCCCACAATCTGGGCCGCGTTAGTGGCGAAATCGGGGATTTTGCGGCCGAAGGCGCGGAAGCCCTGCCGCAGCCGCTCGCTGAGGGCGGGGCCGAGCACGGCGTCCATCTCCACGCTCACCAGGCCGGGCTGGTAGCTGGTTTCGAGGAGGCTGGGGGAGAGCTTCTTTTGCAGGAAGTCGCCGAGGCGCTGGGCGGGGGCTAGCTGGGTGTTGCCGGCCAGGCGGCAGGCGCGCTGCTCTATTTCCTGCTGCAAGCGCAGGCCGGCCAGCACGCCGTGCCGGGCCACGTCCATATCGGCCAGCTCCACGGCCGCCACGATGCCCGAGTTGGCAAAGCGCGAGTCGCGGCGGCTGGGGCTCATACCGTTTACCACCACCTCGCCGGGCGCGGTGGCCGCCGGCACGATGAAGCCGCCCGGGCACATGCAAAACGAAAACACCCCGCGCTGGGCATCGCGCACGGTGGTTTGCTCGACCAGCGCGTAGCTGGCGGCCGGTAGCAGGCCGCGCTCGGGCCGCCCGTACTGCGCCCGGTCGATGAGCGCCTGCGGGTGCTCGACGCGCACGCCCAGCGCAAACGGCTTGGCCTCGATGGCCACCCCGCGCCGGTGCAGCAGCTCGTAGATGTCGCGGGCCGAGT